>ENA-ORXT01000004-ORXT01000004.1-marine-metagenome-genome-assembly--contig:-NODE-4-length-358974-cov-9.553644_pt1 | contig 358974 bp, 280 predicted proteins | sample MGYA00237868_ERZ511482 | MGnify/ENA metagenome assembly ERZ511482
GGCGACGGTATTCTTAATGTAGAATTTCAATCTAAAATGAACACTATTGGTGGCGATGTTTTAGCAGGATTAAATAAGGCTATTGATATGGCTGAAAAAGATTTTGCTGGACTAATAGTTGGAAACCAAGGGCCAAATTTTTCAGTTGGAGCAAACATCGGTATGATTTTTATGATGGCTGCAGAGCAAGAGTATGATGAACTTAATGCAGCTATTAAATATTTTCAGGACACCATGATGCGTATGCGCTATTCTTCAATCCCAACAATTTCTGCGCCTCACGGTATGGCACTTGGTGGTGGTTGCGAAATTTCATTACATGCAGATAAAATAGTTGCGGCGGCGGAAACCTACATGGGGCTCGTTGAATTTGGCGTAGGCGTGATTCCTGGAGGTGGTGGTTCAAAAGAAATGGCTTTAAGAGCTTCAGATACCTTTAGAAAAGGAGATGTACAATTAAACACACTTCAAGAATACTTTTTAACTATTGGTATGGCAAAAGTATCAACTTCTGCTTATGAAGCTTTCGATTTAGGACTTTTGCAACAAGGAAAAGATGTTGTTGTAGTTAATAAAGACAGACAAATAGCAACAGCAAAACAACATGCTAAATTAATGTCAGATTCTGGATACACGCATCCTGTTAGAAGAACAGATGTGAAAGTATTAGGTAAGCAGGCTCTAGGTATGTTTCTAGTAGGCACAGATGCTATGAAAGACTCTAATTACATTAGCGAACACGATATGAAAATTGCAAACAAATTAGCTTATGTTATGGCTGGTGGCGATTTATCTGAACCTACTTTAGTAACTGAGCAATACTTATTAGATTTAGAGCGTGAAGCTTTCCTTTCACTTTGTACAGAACGAAAAACTTTGGAGCGAATTCAACATATGTTAACCAAAGGAAAACCGCTTAGAAATTAAAAAGCCTTACCCAAAAAGGGGAATAAAAATAACTATTTTATAAATTTAGTTTTAAAAAAATAAATAACATTTAAAATCCTATTGACCTCTAATAGGAATTTCCCCTATTGGGGGCTAGGGGGCTAATATGAAAACAGCATATATAGTAAAAGCATACAGAACCGCAGTTGGGAAAGCACCAAAAGGGGTGTTCCGCTTTAAAAGAACGGATGAATTAGCGGCAGAAACCATCAAATATATGATGAAAACATTACCTGGTCTAGACCCTAAACGGATTGATGATGTTATTGTTGGTAACGCTATGCCAGAAGGCGCTCAAGGTTTAAATATGGCACGTTTAATCTCTTTAATGGGATTAGGGGTTATCGATGTTCCTGGAGTTACGGTTAACCGGTTTTGCTCTTCTGGAGTAGAAACTATTGGTATGGCAACAGCTAAAATTCAAGCTGGAATGGCAGATTGTATTATTGCAGGTGGCGCAGAAAGTATGAGTAGCGTTCCCATGACGGGTTTTAAACCGGAATTAAATTACGATGCCATTGTAAAAGCAGGTCATGAGGATTATTATTGGGGCATGGGAAATACCGCAGAAGCCGTTGCTAAAGAATTTAATGTGTCTCGTGAGGATCAAGATGAGTTTGCTTACAATTCACATATGAAAGCCTTAAATGCTTTAGCTGAAAATCATTTTCAAGATCAAATTGTACCAATCGATGTGGAGCAAACTTATATTGATGCTAAAGGAAAAAAAGTATCAAAGTCATATACTGTAACTAAAGATGAAGGGCCACGTGCTGGAACAAGTATAGAAGCTTTGGCTAAACTAAGAGCTGTTTTTGCAGCTGGAGGAAGCGTTACTGCAGGCAACTCGTCACAAATGAGTGATGGCGCTGCCTTTGTTATGGTTATGAGTGAAGCTATGGTAAAAGAATTAAACCTTAAGCCTATTGCTAGAATGGTAAACTATGCTGCCGCGGGTGTTGAACCTCGAATTATGGGAATTGGTCCCGTAAAGGCTATTCCGAAAGCATTAAAACAAGCAGGTTTAAAACAATCCGATTTAGCTCTTATAGAATTAAACGAAGCTTTTGCTTCTCAATCCTTAGCAGTAATTCGCGAACTGGATTTAAATCCAGATATCATTAACGTTAATGGAGGCGCTATAGCATTAGGTCATCCCTTAGGATGTACGGGAGCTAAACTATCAGTACAATTATTTGATGAAATGCGAAAACAAAACATGCAAGGTGAGTACGGTGCTGTAACCATGTGTGTCGGGACTGGACAAGGCGCTTGTGGTGTGTTTGAATTTTTAAACTAGAAAGCCCAACTAACCTGCCTGGAAAGGAGGCGTGTATTATAAACAAAATCGAATATTCAATAACGTATAATTTAAAAAACACCCGTAACAGTTCTCCCCTTTTTTTGGGGAGTCAGAGGGTAAGCTTATGGCAACAGAAGAAAAAGATATCTTAAGAGGAGGTCAATTCCTAGTAAAAGAAACAAATTGCGAAGACATATTTACTCCTGAAGATTTTTCAGAAGAACAAATTATGATGAAAGAAGCGGTAATGGAATTTAACGACCGGGAAATTATTCCATATAAACCACGATTTGAAGCTAAGGACTTTGCGCTTACTGAGCAAACTATGGTAAAAGCAGGTGAATTAGGTTTTTTAGGTGTTGCTGTTCCTGAAGCTTATGGCGGTATGGGCATGGGATTTGTCTCTACTTGTTTAACGTGCGACTACATTTCATCTGGAACAGGTTCTTTTAGTACCGCTTTCGGCGCGCATACGGGAATTGGCACCATGCCAATTACACTCTACGGGACTGAAGCTCAAAAACAAAAATACGTGCCTAAATTAGCCACTGGCGAATGGTTTGGCGCCTATTGCCTAACCGAACCTGGTGCAGGCTCTGATGCTAATTCTGGTAAAACAACTGCTGAATTATCTGCAGATGGGAAAAATTATAAAATTAACGGTCAAAAAATGTGGATTTCAAACGCTGGTTTTTGTAGCGTGATGATTGTTTTTGCACGTATTGAAGATGATAAGAACATTACTGGTTTCATTATAGAAAATGATGCTGCTAATGGGATTACTATGGGTGAAGAGGAACATAAATTAGGTATCCGCGCTTCATCTACCCGTCAAGTATTTTTTAACGATACTGTTGTTCCTGTAGAAAATATGTTAGCTGGTCGTGGCGAAGGTTTTAAAATAGCAATGAACGCACTAAATGTTGGTCGTATCAAACTCGCTGCCGCTTGTTTAGATTCTCAACGCCGCGTCTTGTCCATTGCCGTTAACTATGCTAACGAGCGTAAACAATTTAAAACTCCTATTTCAGATTTTGGTGCCATTAAAGTAAAACTAGCAAAAATGGCCACTGATGCTTATGCTGGTGAATCGGCAACTTACAGAGCTGCAAAAAATATTGAAGATCGTATTGCCATGCGTCAAGCTGCAGGAAACACTCATCAAGAAGCAGAACTTAAAGGCGTTGAGGAATATGCTATTGAGTGTTCGATATTAAAAGTGGCAGTTTCTGAAGACGTACAAAACTGTGCAGATGAAGGTATTCAAATTTTTGGTGGGATGGGATTCTCTGAAGAAACCCCTATGGAATCGGCATGGAGAGACGCACGTATTGCTCGAATTTATGAAGGCACTAACGAAATTAATAGAATGTTAGCTGTTGGAATGTTAGTAAAGAAAGCCATGAAAGGCCATGTCGACTTATTAGGACCAGCAAAGGCTGTAGCTAACGAACTTATGGGTATTCCTTCTTTTGAAACACCTGACTACTCTGAACTATTTTCAGAAGAAAAAGCTATGATTGGTAAATTGAAAAAAGTATTTTTAATGGTTGCTGGTTCTGCTGTCCAAAAATTTGGACCAGATTTGGAAAAGCACCAACAGTTACTAATTGCTGCTGCTGATATATTAATTGAAATTTATATGGCAGAATCCACAATTTTAAGAACTGAGAAAAATGCCAAGCGTACCAACGAAAAAGAACAAGCAGTACAAATAGCCATGTCTAAATTATATTTATATAATGCTGTGAGTATTGTTGAAGGAAAGGGAAAAGAAAGTATTATTTCTTTTGCTGAAGGTGATGAGCAACGAATGATGCTTATGGGACTTAAGCGTTTTACAAAATACACAAACTACCCAGACATCGTTGATTTACGTAATGAAATTGCAGAAAAAGTAAAAGCAGAAAATAAGTATTGTTTCTAAATTAGTATAGGTAAATACAAACATAATAAAAAATTATGATAGAATTATTTGAATTAATACTAATGTTAGGATATTTTTTATAGAAAAGTAGTATTTTTATGCTGCTATGAAAAAAGATAAAAATTTTAGAAAAGGCTTCGTTTTTAAAAAATATGAAGCACCTTCTCAATCTCCCTTTGATAAACTTTTTGAAGTTTTTAAAGAGCTAATTACCCATACTTCTGGTGATTTTGATGAAGCGATAGATTGGTTAAGAGAATTAGATAAAGAATATAAACTTACAACTCCCGAATATTCCATAGATGATTTTATTGAAGACCTAAAGGTAAAAGGATACTTGCGAGAAGAAATCGACCCAGATGGCAATGGGACTTTGGCTATAACAGCAAAAACGGAGCGCGCTATACGCCAGCAAGCTTTGGACAATATTTTTGGTAAAATTAAACGAAGTGGGCAAGGTAATCATAAAAGTAAAAGTCCAGGAATTGGTGACGAGCACACGGGTGATTTTAGAAATTACCAGTTTGGTGACCCTTTAGATCGGGTTTCTATGACGGAAAGTTTGAGGAATGCCCAAATAAACCATGGTATTTCTGATTTTACTTTATCTGAAGATGATTTGGTAGTTGAAGAAACGCTGCATAAGTCTCAAATGAGTACAGTGCTTATGATAGATATTAGCCACAGTATGATACTTTATGGTGAAGATAGAATTACGCCAGCTAAAAAAGTAGCAATGGCTTTAGCGGAATTAATTACAACACGTTATCCAAAAGACACACTGGATATTTTAGTATTTGGTAATGATGCGTGGCAAATTGAAATTAAAAATTTACCTTACCTAAAAGTAGGCCCATACCACACCAATACCGTTGCCGGTCTACAACTAGCTATGGATTTATTGAGACGTAAAAGAAATACCAATAAACAAATTTTTATGATTACCGATGGTAAACCAAGTTGTCTACGTTTACCAGACGGTCAATATTACAAAAACAGTAACGGATTAGATTCTCATATTGTTAATAAGTGTTATGCTATGGCACAGCAAGCAAGACGTTTGCATATTCCAATTACAACTTTTATGATAGCTCAAGATAGTTACCTCATGCAATTTGTTAGAGAGTTTACCAGAGCTAATCAAGGAAAAGCATTTTATACTGGACTAAAAGGTTTAGGTGAAATGATTTTTGAAGATTATGAAACAAACAGAAAAAAAAGAATTAAAGGATAATATGAAAATAGAAAAAATCAAGACCTTAGGGGCATTAAATCAAATAAGTTATCAGTCAAAATCAATAAAAGATGAATTACGAGATAACCTGATCAAGAAAATAAAAAACGGCGAGACTACTTTTAAAGGGGTACATGGTTACGAAAACACTGTAATTCCAGAATTGGAACGTGCTATTTTATCTAGACATAATATTAATTTGTTAGGTTTGCGAGGTCAGGCTAAAACGCGTTTAGCACGATTAATGCTAAGCTTATTAGATGAATACATTCCCATTGTAGAAGGTTCTGAAATTAATGATGACCCCAAAAATCCAATTTCAAGATTTGCCGTGGAATTGATAAATGAAAAAGGGGATAATACTCCAATCTCTTGGTTGCATAGAAGTGAGCGTTTTGCAGAAAAACTAGCAACTCCAGATGTTACTGTTGCAGATATTATTGGCGATGTGGATCCTATAAAAGCTGCCAATTTAAAATTAAGTTATGCAGATGATCGCGTTATACATTACGGAATGATTCCTAGAGCAAACCGATGCATATTCGTCATTAACGAGTTGCCCGATTTACAAGCTCGAATTCAAGTAGCGTTGTTTAATATACTTCAAGAAGGCGATATTCAAATTAGAGGTTTTAAATTGAGGCTGCCATTGGACATACAGTTTCTATTTACAGCAAATCCTGAGGATTATACAAATAGAGGAAGTATTGTTACACCGCTTAAAGATAGAATAGGGTCTCAAATCTTAACACATTATCCAACAGATATTGAAACAGCAAGAAAAATTACAGAGCAAGAAGCTAAACTAGTTGAGGATCAAAAAGCATCTGTAATAGTTCCAGATTTAGCAAGGGATTTATTAGAGCAAATTGTTTTTGAAGCTCGCGAAAGTGAATTCATCGATGCTAAAAGTGGTGTAAGTGCACGTTTAAGTATTACTGCCCTAGAAAATTTATTAAGCACTGCCGAACGTCGCGCATTAATTAATGGAGATGGTCAAACAATATTAAGATTATCAGATTTTGTTGGTATTATCCCGGCTATTACAGGTAAAGTCGAGTTGGTTTATGAAGGTGAACAAGAGGGGGCAGCGGTTGTTGCATATAATTTAATAGGAGAGGCTGTAAAAACTTTGTTTAAAGATTTTTTTCCTAAAATCGGAAAACTACAAAAGCAAGACGAAGAAAGCCCTTATGACGATATCGTTTCTTGGTTTTTTAACCAGAAAGATGGTTTTGAATTATTAGATGATTTGAAAGATAAAGTATATAAAAGCATGCTAGAAAGCGTGTCTCCACTAAACGATTTACTAGGCGAATATCAACCAAATTTAACAAAACAGGATAGTTATTTTGTTAAAGAATTTGTGCTTTGGGCCTTAGTAGAACACAAATTATTAAGTAAACACAGATTTACAGAAGGTATCCAATTTAAAGATCCTTATGGTAGTTTTATAAGTGGTATATAATAATCTGTAAATCCATTAAAATTTAAAAAAATAGCTGGAAACCCTAGAGGTTTCTGGCTTTTTTTATTTTTTAAATTATCAAATATTTAAATATAGTGTTATTTTTTTTAAATATCTTAATCTAAGATCATTTTGTTATTGCGTTAACAATTCATATAATAAGAGCATCATTTTACTTGGTTTTTGATGTTTAAATCTTTAAATTCTCGCAAATTGATAAACAAAAAAAAGATTAATAAATTATGGATAAAATCGAAGATAGCACAAAACCAAATATTAAACTCCTATCATTTGATATTGATAATACGCTCATAGATTTTCACACATACAAAAGTAATTTTAAAAAGATTTGGAAAAGCCATAAACCTAAGTCAGGTGTTTTACTAGCTTTCAATACAGGGCGCTTAATTGACGATGTTCTTGGGCTTATTGAAAAAGGTGTTTTACCTGAACCAGATTATATTATTTCTGGTGTGGGAACGCATATTTATAATTTTCAAGAAAAAAAAATAGTTAAGGAGTTTAATGATGTGCTTGATGATGGATGGGATATAAAAGCTGTTGAAGATGTCATAAAAAACATAAACCATCCTATAAGTGATCAGCCCACTAAATTCCAGCATTCTTACAAAAGAAGCTATTTCTTTCATGATGCAACTCCAGAACTTATCACCAGTATAGAACAAGATTTTGAAAAAGCAAAAATGTATATTAATGTTGTGTATTCTGGAGATAAATTTTTAGACATCCTCCCAAAATTTGCCAATAAAGGGAACGCCTTACAGTGGTTGATTCAAAAATTAGACATAAAGTCCAAAAATGTTTTAGTGGCTGGAGATAGTGGTAACGATTCTGCCATGTTCGATGTAGACGATGTTAAAGGTATAGTTGTTGCAAATGCCCATGAAGAACTTTATAAATATACCAAACACCGAAAAGTGTATCATTCTGAAAAAGAAAAAGGAGATGGTATTATTGAGGGTCTTGTATATTATGGCGTTCTTGAAGAGGATGCCATAGCTGCTACTAATATTGATTTTACGGATGATTTTTTTGTTAAGCAAGAATTAAACAACGTGGATACTGAAAATGATAATGAAAAGATATCTTTAATTAAAGAAGGTTACAAAAAAGCGGTAGAAGCACTTAAAAGAAATATTACGCCTTTAGGATTTTCAGCATGTTCTATTAAAGACAATGTAGCCCATGGTACCGATGAGAACTATTATAGTGTGTGGGCTAGAGATGGTGCAATAACCGTTATAGGCTCGTTACCATTAATACATGATGAAGAGATTCACAAATGTCAACGTCAAACCTTAGAAACCTTATTGGAACATATTTCACGAAATGGTCAAATCCCAGCTAATGTTAGGATAAAGGATAATATTCCAGACTATTCTGGAGTTGGTGGCATCTGCTCAATAGATAGTGGTATTTGGGTGGTCATTGCTTTTTATGAATATGTAAATGTTACTAAAGATATAGAGTTCCTTAGAGCGCATATTTCTAGTATAAAAGAGACCATGCGATGGCTAGGTGCTCATGATAGTAATAACGATGCGCTACTTGAAATCCCTGAAGCTGGGGACTGGACGGATTTATTCGGGAGAAGTTATAATATTTTGTATGATGAAATTCTTTGGTACCGCTCAAATGTATGCTTTGGTAGGATGCTGGAAATGTTGGGAGACCATGAGCAAGCCGGAGAATATATTCGCTGGTCCCAAGTCATTAAAAAAGAAATCCTACAGAACTTTTGGCCATCAACAAAACAACAAATGTTTCAATCTATATCTTTTGCCGAAAAGCAGTTCACCTTGGGAGATACTTCCTATTTAATTGCACAGACCACACCATTCGATTTTAGTTGGAGGTGTGATGTTTTTGGTAATGTTTTAGCCTTCTTGCATGGTGCGTTAGATGCTGAAAAGGCACATCAAACCTTCAGATTTATGCTGGGTGTTGGCGTCAATGATCCTTACCCTGTTTCCAATGTGTATCCTGTTGTTAGTCCTGGTGATCCAGATTGGAGACCCTATTATACAGTAAATCTGTTGAATTTACCCAACCATTACCACAATGGCGGTATTTGGCCTTTTGTGGGCGGATTTTGGGTAAAATTTGTTAATAAACTTGGTTTCAAGGATATGGCTATTGTGGAATTACATAAACTCGCTTTGATTAATAAAGAAGGTATTAATGAAGAATGGGAGTTTACAGAGTGGGCACACGGAACCACAGGAAAACCTATGGGAAAAGCATATCAAGCATGGTCTGCCGCACAATATATTTCTGCATGCCATGATTTAAAAATTATAAAATAATAACTAAAATAGAAAACTATGAAGTCAATTTTAATGATTTCTCTACATGGCTATGTAGGGGCAGATGCAGAATTTGGAAAACCAGATACAGGCGGTCAAGTTGTTTATGTTTTAGAACTCGCAGAGCGTTTTAGCAGACTTGGAAAAAAAGTCGATTTGGTTACTAGGCAGTTTGAAGATCAGCCTGAATATGATCACGTCAATGAAAATAATTGTGTGTGGCGTATTCCTTTTGGTGGTAAAAATTTTATCAGAAAAGAGGATATGCATGACCATTTAAAAAAATTTGTTACCAATTGTTTATCAGCGATTAAAAAAGAAGGCAAACAATATGATGTGGTATATTCACATTATTGGGATGCTGGATGGGCTGGTCAAAAAATTGCTGAGGAGCTAGGGATCTCGCATGTGCATACACCACATTCTGTAGGATGGTGGAAACAGCACACTATGGGCGAGGATATGGATGAAAAGGAAATGGAGAAAACCTATCGATTTAAGGAACGTATTCGAAAAGAATATTTTGTGTATCAAATGTGTAATCATGTTATTGCAACAACTTTACCACAAGTGGATTTATTAACCAAGCAGTATGATGTTTTACCTAAAAACTGCACCATGATTCCACCTGGAATTGATGAGAATCGATTTTTTCCTGTACCAACAAAAGAGAATGACAAAATTCGTGCGAAGTATGATATTCAACCCACAGATATTTTAACTTTAGGTAGAATGGCTCATAATAAAGGGTATGATCTTTTAATAAGGGCATTGCCAACCGTATTTGAGCTTTGTCCTGAAGCACGATTAGTTGCTGCTATTGGTAGTGATCAATCAGACCAAGATGATGAAGGTGTTGCAAAACTTAAAAAATTAGCAACAGAACTTGGCGTTATGGATAAGATTAAATGGAAAAATTATATAGCAGATGAAGATTTAGCTAACGTATACCGTTCTGCAAACATCTTTGTAATGCCTTCAAGATATGAACCTTTCGGAATGGTAGCTATTGAAGCTATGGCATGTGGAACACCTAGTGTTATAACGGTACACGGCGGACTTTATGATTTAATCGATTTTGGTAATCAAGCATTATTTGCAGATCCCCACAGACCGGTTGAATTTGGGGCTATGATGGCGATGCCTTTGTTGTATCCTAAAATGCGTAATGAGCTTTCTGTTGAAGGCGCACGTTTTGCAAGACGGAACTTTGGTTGGACAGGAATTGCAAAACGTATGATTGAGGTTTTTAAAAGTTCCATAAATCAACGGACTATGGAATCTAATTTATTTTATTAATGTTTTAATTTACCGTAGTTACTATGAGTAGTATCGTTTGTTTTGGCGAAGTGCTTTGGGATATCTTTAGTTCACATAGAAAAATCGGAGGCGCACCTTTAAACGTAGCATTGCGCTTGGCGTCGTTTGGTCATCATGTAACCATTATAAGCGCTATTGGCAATGATGATTACGGAAGGGGTATCTTAAACTACTTAGAAGAAAATCATGTTAATACCAAGTGTATTCAAAAACTTGAAACCTGGTCTACTGGCGAAGTTAAAGTAACCTTAAATAATAAGGGGGCGGCAACTTATAACATCATGTATCCACGGGCATGGGATAAAATTGTTATTTCAGATACCTGCACGGGTGTTGTTGAAAAATCGGATGCTTTTGTATTTGGTAGTTTAATAACCAGAGATATAATTTCTAGAGAAACACTTTTTAAACTAATCGAATTAGCAAAATATAAAATATTCGATCTTAATTTGAGACCTCCACACTATTCCAAGGACGTACTTATACATCTTATGAATATTTCAGACTTTATTAAATTTAATGATGAAGAACTTTATAAGGTCTGTACTTTTATGGGTTCTAAATATAATTCATTAGAACAGAATTTATGGTTTATAAGCGAAAAAACAAATACGGAGCATATATGTGTTACAAAAGGCGAGCACGGCGCGGTATTATTGTATAATAAAAAACTTTTTTACAACAGTGGTTATAAAATCAAAGTAGCCGATACTGTTGGCGCAGGAGATTCTTTTTTAGGATCTCTAATTAGTCAGTTATTAAATAATATATATCCTCAAAAAGCTATTGATTTTGCTTGTGGAGTAGGCGCATTAGTAGCGCAGAAAGAAGGGGCTAATCCTAAAATAAATACCTCTGAGATTGATGTTTTTATAAGTCCATAATTTTTACCAAATATATAACTACAAAATATCTTTATTTTAATATTAGCTTGAAAATACACTATATTTTTAAAATTTTATTTTATTTATTTTGCTATCTTTTTAGAGTAATGTGAACATGATAAATAACTTTTTTAATAGTCACTTCGAAATTTTTATAGCATATCTATGCTAATTGCTCATATAAACTCATATACCAATAGATGAAGTGATGATATGTATCATGCAAATTTTGAATGCTAAAAGCTGAAAAGGGCTTACCATGCCAAAGCCAGATAAAAGCAGTATAACTACAGATTAAAATTATGTAATTGAAGGTAAACCAAATAAACGGTTTTTGATTTAATAAATTAAGACACTATCTTAAAATTTGCTTTGTTTCTACATAAAAATCCTTATCAACTTTAAACGTAGGGTTTCTAGAATCTAAATCCATAGTTTTCCATTCAGATTCTGGAAAAAGCCAATGTTCATTTTTATTAACAGTAATTTGAATTGGCATGTTAAAACCATCAACAATATTTTTCCAACGGAATTTTAAGGTTTTTTTTCTTATGTAATATTCTAAAATTGGAACCATGGTAGTTCTTAAATATTGATTAAAAAATGCAGTTAAATCAATACCGGTTTCTTTAGATATAAAGCTTTCTATTTGCTGAGTAGTTACGGTTTGATGATAAAATTCTATGTTCATTTTATTCAAAATATTTCGCCATTTTTCATCATCTTTAATAAGTTGCCGTAGTGTGTGGAGCAAGTTAGACCCTTTGTAATACATATCTCCTGAGCCTTCTTTATTAACATCATAATACCCAATTAAAGGTTTGTCATTTTGAATTCTTTTTCGGGTACCTATAACGTATTCCGCTGATGCTTCTTTACCAAAATAGTAGTCTAAATAAAGGTTTTCAGAATAAGACGTAAACGCCTCGTGGATCCACATGTCTGCGATATCTTTGTTGGTTATATTATTAGCAAACCATTCGTGTCCTGATTCATGAATGATAATAAAATCAAACTTTAATCCCCATCCTGTTTCTGATAAATCACGTCCTAAATAACCGTTTTGATAATTGTTACCATAAGTTACAGAGCTTTGATGTTCCATGCCTAAGTAAGGCGTTTCAACCAGTTTAAAACTATCAGCATAAAAAGGGTATGGACCAAACCAATATTCGAAAGCTTTCATCATTAATGGGGCTTGCTTAAACTGCATTTTTGCTTTGTCCAGGTTATAGCTTAAAACATAATAATCCATATCTAAGTTTCCACCCTTACCATCGTAAACTTCATTAAAATTAACATAATCACCGATATTTATATTTACACCATAATTATTTATAGGGTTTTTAACGAACCATCGATATGTTTTTGTATCTCCAATTTGTTCAACACGTCTTAATCTTCCGTTAGAAACATTCATTAGTTTGCTTGGTACGTTAACGCTAATTTGCATACTATCTACCTCATCATACATATGATCTTTACATGGCCACCAAACGCTAGCGCCTAAACCTTGACATGAAGAAGCAATGAAATGATTGCCGTTTTTGTCTTTCTTCCATGAAATACCCCCTTCCCAAGGCGCTCTAACGGCCTCTTTTGGGTGTCCTTCATAATGAATTATTAAATTGTTTATATCATCAATATTTTGTTTTTCTTTAAGTGAGATGAAATGTGCATTCCCATCATGTTTAATTTGTAAAGCCTTACCGTTTTGAACTGCTTTTAATAAATGCATAGGGGGTTGTAAATCAATTTGCATTACAGAATCTTGCTCTAAAACTTTATATTGAATGGTGTTTTTTCCAGATATAAACTTTTTGTCTGGATATACTTTTATATCAAGATTATAATAAGTTAAATCCCACCAGACACGCTCAGGTGTTATACTTCCTCTTAATGTATCTTGTCTTGTAAAATTGTTTTTTTTCGAAAGTATTTCTTGAGCGTTTAAATAAGCTATGGGGACTATTAGGAAAGCTATAAGTAAGCCGAGGTAATTTTTCATGAATTTAATATTCTGATTAAAATTAATTAAAAAGCTATTTAATTATATGTAAGTTCGTAATAATTTTTATGTTGAATACTATTTTTATATATTTTTCTACTCATCCTTCAAATTAATGTTCAGGAATAATTTATTTAAACCTTTATAAAATATATGGATTTAATTAATTATAAGCTGAATTGGATTTATACATGTACTCATATTTAATTCAAACACAAAAAAACTAACCCACTATGAAAGCGTTGACATTACGAGACTTCACATTAATAGTATTTATCAATCCTATATAAATAAAATTAATAGTTTTATTTTCTTTAATAATAGTATTACTATTATATTTGCAATCAAATTTATTTATTATGGATTCATTACTTTCAAATTTAAAGATTGGGGTGCCAGAAAAAATCTATGTAAAAGACCCAGAGTCTTCCGATTTAGGTAAGCGGATTGTAGAATATAGTATTATTTTGATAGACGATATTGGTTTTGATAGTTTCACATTTAAAAAACTTGGAAAACTGATAGGATCAAACGAGAGTTCTATTTACCGTTATTTCGAAAGCAAACACAAGCTTTTACTTTACCTATCGTCTTGGTACTGGGCTTGGATTGAATATCAATTGGTTATTGAAACACATAGTTTAAATACATCGGAGAGACTTGAAAAAGCTATTGAAATAGTAACAAGAGCTATAAAAGAAGATTCTAACTTTTCGCATATTAACGAAGTAGTGTTAAATCGAATTATGGTTAACGAAAATTCAAAATCATTTCTTACTAAAGAGGTGGATAATGAAAATAAAGATGGTTACTTTGTAATATATAAACGCATTGTGCATCGTTTAAGAGACATGATCAAAAATATTAAACCAAATTACAAGTTTCCTTCTAGTTTAGCAAGCACTATTCTTGAAGGGAGTTTGCATCAGCACTTTTTAAAAGATCATTTTACATCAATAACAGATTGTAATACAGAAACTTCCCCTACAACTTTCATGAAAAATTTAGTACTTAATACTTTGAAATCCTAACTATGGAAAATAAACGAATGACGCCTTGGCAACGATTAGTAGGCTTGCTTCAATTGGAAAAAAAAGATATTCTACAAATTTTTTACTATGCTATTTTTGCAGGTATTGTAGCATTATCACTCCCTTTAGGTATTCAAGCTATTATCAATTTAATACAAGGTGCGCAGATATCCACTTCGTGGGTTGTATTAGTAGTTATAGTAACACTTGGTGTTGCTTTTTCTGGAGCATTACAACTGATGCAACTAAGAATTATTGAAACCATACAACAACGTATTTTCACAAGATCTTCGTTTGAATTAGCTTATCGCTTTCCTAAAATAAAAATGTCTGAATTACGAAACTACTACCCACCGGAATTAGCCAATCGTTTTTTTGATACTTTAACCATTCAAAAGAGTTTATCCAAAATTTTAATTGATGTGCCAACGGCTGTTCTACAAATTTTATTTGCTTTGATCTTACTCTCATTTTACCATCCTTTCTTTATTATTTTTGGACTGCTACTTTTAGTATTAATATTTGTAGTATTTAAATTTACTGCACAAAAAGGGTTGGAAACTAGTTTATACGAGTCTAAAAACAAATACAAAGTAGCGCATTGGATTCAAGAAATTGCACGCTCTGTTATTAGCTTTAAATTATCTGGGAGCACAAGTTTAGGTATAAATAAGAATGATGATTTGGTGAATGAATATTTAAAAGCTAGAGAAAGTCACTTTAGGATTATAATGGTTCAGTTTATTCAAATGATAACCTTTAAAGTGATTGTAACTGCTAGTTTACTGTTTATTGGTGGTGGTTTGGTTTTAAGCCAAGAAATGAATATTGGGCAATTTGTCGCTGCCGAAATCATTATATTATTAGTTATTGCATCAGTTGAAAAATTAATTTTAGGCTTAGAATCTTTTTATGATACTTTAACCTCTTTAGAAAAAATAGGTCAAATTGTTGATAAAGATTTGGAAAGTCAAAGTGGTGAAACACCTCAATTCGTAAAAGGAATAAATATAGAACTAGAACATGTAACTTATGAGGTTGAAAATAGAGATAAACATATTTTAAAAAATATATCATTAAAAATAAACTCAAAAAGCAGGGTTTTAATAAAAGGTGAGAGCGGCTCTGGAAAATCAACTTTATTACGTTTAATAGCTGGTGTTATTCAAGCTACATCTGGTCATGTTTATGTAAATGATATGTCCATTAGTAGTATACACCTTAACTTTTACAGATCGCAATTAGGTTTATCCCTATCAGACGAAAATCCTTTTGAAGGGACTATTAGAGAGAATCTAACTTTTGGAAATCCTAGTATATCTGATGAGAAAACCTATGAAATCCTTGATATTGTTGGTTTAAAATCTTTTATAAAAGAACAACCAGAAGGTTTAAACACGGTATTGAATCCAGACGGTAGACAAATGTCTTACTCACTATCCAAAAAAATTGTTTTGGCACGTGCCATTTTAAAAGCGCCAAAAGTATTAATTCTTGAAGATGCTTTAGATCGTTTTAACAGATCTGAAACGAAAGCTATTGTAGATTATTTATCGCATCCGGACAGACCTTGGGCACTTGTAGTAGTAAGTTTTAGTTCCGTTTGGAAAGATAAATGCAACCAACTTATCACGCTCGAAAAAGGGAAAATCAAATCCAAAAACTAAACCATGCTCAATATATCCAACAATCAATTGAACAAAAAAATAGACTTAGCTAATTACAAGTCTGGAAAAAACATTATGAATTTAAAGTATTATAAATACTTTAATAGGTTTTTGCTAGTAGGGGCTATAATTGGCATTATCGTATTATTTTTACCTTGGACACAAAATATCACAGGACAAGGAATCGTAACAACTTTAAAACCTAACCAACGTCCGCAACATATTCAATCTCAAATTCCAGGACGTATTGAACAATGGTATGTACAAGAAGGTGATGAAGTAAAAAAAGGGGATACTATTTTAAGAATTTCCGAAGTAAAAAGTGATTATTTTGACGATAGGTTAGTTGAAAGAACGAATGATCAAATTAAAGCAAAATCATCTTCGGTTATTGCCTATGACAGTAAAGTAAATGCTTTAAACAGACAAATTTCCGCTTTAAGAAATGAGCAAAATCTGAAGATGGAGCAAACTAGAAATAAGCTACTACAGTCCAAATTAAAAGTAAAAAGTGACAGTATTGATTTAGAGGCTGCCAAAACCAATCTAAAAATTGCCGAAACCCAATTTGTACGTATTGAAACTTTACAAAAAGAAGGCCTAAAAGCGGTTAAAGATGTTGAAGAAAAGCGATTAAAACTTCAAGAAACACAGGCAAAATTAATTTCGCAAGAAAACAAATACTTAGCAAGCCAAAATGAAGTAATTAACGCAAAATTAGAATTATCTAGAACCAATGCTGTTTTCGCTGATAAAATATCAAAAGCTCAAAGTGATATGTTTACTGCGCAATCCAGTGGTTATGATACGCAAGCTCAGGTTTCAAAACTCGAGAATGCATCTACAAATTATAAGCGCCGTAGCGATTTGCTATATGTTACCGCGCCTCAAAATGGGTTTATCAATAAAGTACTAACAGGTGGTATTGGTGTTACGTTCAAAGAAGGTGAGGAATTAGTTGGCATCATGCCTTCCAAATATGATCTAGCTGTTGAAACCTTTGTAAGACCCATCGATTTACCCTTACTTCATAAAGGGGAAAAAGTACGTGTTCAGTTTGACGGATGGCCAGCTATTGTATTCAGTGGATGGCCAAATGTATCTTATGGAACTTATGGTGCTGAAGTTGTAGCCATTGAACGTTTTATAAGCAGTAACGGTATGTACAGAATATTATTAGCACCAGATGAAAAAGACCATACTTGGCCAGAAGCCATTCGTGTGGGTTCAGGAGCAAAAACCATTGCGCTATTGGAAGATGTACCAATTTGGTTTGAATTATGGCGACAAATAAACAGCTTCCCGCCAAACTATTACCAACCCCAAGGTGGAAAACCAAGTTCTAAAAAAGATAAAAAATGAAACTAACTATATTTAGTGTTTTATTATGTTTTGGTGGTTTAGTTTCTGCTCAAGATAGTACTTCGGTCATATCATTGTCTGAATATTTAGGCTATGTAAAATCCTTCCACCCTATTGTGAAGCAAGCCAACTTAGTGATTAATGAAAGTGAAGCCAAGCTTATGAAAGCACGTGGTGCTTTTGACCCTAAATTAGAGGTGAATTATGACAGAAAGAAATTTAAGAATACCAAATATTTTGATAGACTTAATGGATCTTTTAAAATCCCAACCTGGTTTGGTGTGGAGCTAAAAGGAAATTTTGAAGAAAATACGGGCGATTTTTTAAACCCACAAGCTTTTGTTCCAAAAGATGGGCTTTATAGCGCTGGCGTTTCCGTTCCTGTTGCCAGAGGGTTATTAACCAACAGCCGTATGGCGATGCTTAGGCAAGCTAGATTGTACGTAAAACAAGCACAAGCAGATAGGCAATTATTAATAAATAACATTTTATACGATGCTACGATAAGTTATTTCAATTGGTTAAAAACTTATAATGAAAAAAGGGTTTACGAAGATTTTTTAACCAATGCTGAAATGCGCTTTGATGGCATAAAAAAGAGTTTTGAAGTTGGAGACAAACCTGCAATTGATACTTTGGAAGCTCGTATAGTTTTGAATAATAGAAAACTCAATTTAGAAAAATCTAGAATCAAGTTCATTAAATCATCATTGGAGTTATCAAATTATTTATGGTTGAATGATAATACACCAATTGAAATCCAAGAGGGTATTATTCCCGATGTCGATACCTTTAACTCTATTGATTTAACTTTAAACACATCAGAGTTAAATATTGAGAATTTTGATATTGAAAGTCATCCAAAACTGCAATCGTTAGATTATAAATACAGAAGTTTGAATATTGAAAAACGTTTGAAAATGAATAACTTACTACCTCAAATAGATTTACAATACAATTTTTTATCACAAACTCCAGAAGTAGCGCGCTCGTTCAGTACTTCGGCATATAAAAGTGGAGTAAATATTAGTTTCCCTTTATTTTTAAGAAAGGAGCGTGGCGATTTAAAATTAGCAAAAATAAAGCTGCAAGATACTCAGTTCGACATACAAAATACTAGAGTGACCCTTATAAATAAGATAGATGCGATTAATCAAGAACTAGATTCTTACATGCTACAAAATAATTTCACCGAGACCATTGTGGATGATTATTCTAAAATGCTAACTGCTGAAGAACGTAAATTCTTTTTGGGAGAAAGCTCTTTATTTTTAGTCAATTCAAGAGAATCAAAATTAATTGATGCCAAACTGAAAGCTATAGATATTGAGAATAGTTTCTTTAAAACTAAGGCTAATCTGTTTAATGTTTTAGCGCTTTCTAAAGTTCAAATGAATTAGGTTTTTAAATTAGTTTATAAATAGAATTATAAAAAAATTTCGCCTATTTTATTTAACCATTACTATAAAAACATCAAAACGATTTCATATCCCTAAAACACTTTATGCATAACGCTAACAGATTAAATTGAAAAACTTAAAAACATAAAAGACTACTATAAGCCCATTCAGCCAACTGTAAAATCTGATAATGCAGATGTGATTTATCAAGAAATTACACCAAATAATAAAATAGAGAATTTTGTATATTGTTTTTGGCAGCTCAAAACACAAAAACGGCTTACACAACCTTTTATATACCAAGTTGTTTCAGACGGATGTATCGACATATTTTTCGACCATAATCAATCGAACCAAAATTTTGTAATGGGATTTTGCAAAAAGTATACAGAATTTGATATAGGTAGAACGTTCGATTATATTGGCGTTCGATTTTTGCCTTGTGCTTTTCCTATTTTATTTGGAGTAAACGCAAAAACCTTAAGTAACAAATCGCAAGAATTAAAACTTGTTTTACCAGAGCTCTCACTTTGGATCACACTTCAAATCAAGCCGTTGACATCCTTTGAAAACATTACAACATGCTTGAATAAGAAATTAATTGATATAGCTATAAAGCAGGATTTCCAATATGACCAGCGTTTTTTTAATGCTCTAAACATCATTTTCAAAAATAGCGGATATATAGACACCGAAAAGGATCTCAACACAGGTTTGAGTTCTAGGCAACTTCGTAGAATTTTTAATTTCTATATCGGCACAACAGCAAAAACATTTAGTAATGTTATACACTTTCAGCATATTCTTAATGCTAAACCTTCAAAACAGAGCCTTAAAGATAACAAACTCTATTTTGACGTTGGTTTTTTTGACCAAGCCCATTTTATAAAAAATTTCAAGACATTTTATGGTGTAACACCAGCTGTAGCTTTTCGATAAACTTTGTCCGATTTTTACAATCCAAGCCTTTAACCTCATACTAAATTTGTGAAAACAAAAATCAATAGATATGAAAACATTCGTATTAATCGCATTTGTAATAATTGTTCAATTAGTAAATGCACAAACATCAAACAAAATGAAATTAAATGCAGGAATTATAACAGAAAACTTAATTGAAAGTAAGTCTTTTTATACGGAAAAATTAGGCTTCGGAGTGGCTTTTGAGAACGAATTCTACCTTTTGATGCATACACCAAACCAAGAAGCTGAACTTAGTTTTTTACTTCCAAATCATCCAACTCAACAAGCATTTTTTCATAAAGCGTTCAATGGGCAAGGCATTTATCTTACTATAGAAGTAGATGATGTAGAAACTTTATACAAAAATTTAAAGGGAAAGGGTGTTAAAATAATGGTACCATTAAGAACTGAACCTTGGGGCGATAGGCACTTTGCAATTCAAGATCCGAACGGTATTGGAATTGATATTGTTACCTATACAATACCCGAAAATTAAAACAATATATACAACCCTGTGAATAAATATTAGCGGTTTTGATTAGTAAACCGAACCGTTTTTTTTGATATATATTTTAGATTAAAAATAAAAGTAAAATTAATATACTAACAACTATACCCATGCCGAAAACAAGCTTACTAAAATAAAACTCCTATTAAATTTAAAATAAGCCAGCAAATTAAATTTAAATAATTATTTTAAATATAACCCTAAAACATAGCAGTGGATATGAGCCCATGGCTTTTGCCCCCTAGCGGATAAGCAAGAACATGAAACCTTTTATTTCAGCTTAAGATTAACCTCTAGCCCAACCGCTTTTAGAAGTTACGTCCAAAAAAATAGTTCTTTTTACAAAATAAAATCTAGATTTCAATATTCGGAATTAGTTGATATGAGTTAGAGATATAATGATATAAGTTATAAACATGTTTGTAATTGGCTTTTTAATATCTTAACTTTCGATTTAAATATTAATACCAAAACCATGAAAAAAATAAGCATTTTATTTCTTGTATTAACAATCTCTATATCGGCTTGTAAAAAGAAAAAAGAAAATATAAAAGTAGAAGACGTATCTAAAACCGAAATTGTAAAAGATAAAATAGTAAAAATTGCTTTAAATGCTAAAAGTAATAGCAACGTATCTGGTAATGTGGTTTTTAAAGAAGTAGAAGGTAACGTTAGTATGACCGCTATTATTAGTGGTTTATCTGCTGGACAACACGCCATACATATCCACCAATCTGCTGATTGCTCTTCTGAAGATGGGAAATCTGCTGGTGGACATTGGAACCCAACGGCTAGACCTCACGGAAAATGGGGTGCAGAAACCGGTTATCATAAAGGAGATATTGGCAACTTTACGGCCGATGATAATGGTCATGGTACAATTTCTTTCACTACAGATGAGTGGTGTATTGGTTGTGGCGACGAGACTAAAGACATTTTAGGAAAAGCTGTGATTGTTCATGCTGGTCAAGATGATTTATCTTCTCAACCTTCTGGAGCTGCTGGTGCTCGTGTAAGTTGTGCAGGCATTATTCAATAATTTTACATTTAATTTAATTAGTTAAACGCCTTAAACGTATTTATGGACCTAGACATACTAGTAGAAAAATTTAAACAAAAAGACGAAAAAGCTTTTGAAAAATTATACAATATGTATAGCGATAGCATGCATGGTGTTATTTATAATATTGTGAGAGACCATGATACTGCTGAAGAAGTGATGCAAGACGTTTTTATTAAAGCATGGCATAAAGCAGATAGTTACTCTTCAAAAAAAGGAAGGTTTTTTACATGGATTTTAAATATTTCCAGAAATGCAGCTATTGACAAAACACGCTCAAAAGCGTTTAAAAACTCAAAACAAAACCTCAACTCTGATTTTTTCGTAGATATTATTGAAGGTAGTGAAAATTTGGACGATAAAACAGATGCCATTGGTATTAAAAAATTCGTTGATAAGCTGGCTGAGAAATGTAAAGCTGTTATTGAACTGCTTTATTTTAAAGGATTTACACAAAGTGAAGCCTCTGAAGCTCTCGATATGCCAATTGGCACCATAAAAACACGAAATAGGAACTGTATTAAGGAGCTTAGAAACATGGTTTTAAACTAAAATATTTTGTTTTAAAATTTTCATGTCTCAGAATAATAAATTAGATAAACCTCAAGGTTAAAATTGAGTAAATATTTTAAATTAGTATGGATATCAAAGCTTATATAGAATCTGGAATTTTAGAGTTATACGTAGCTGGCACACTTTCTGAGAAGGAAAATGAGCAAGTTTATGCGCTCATGCAAAAGCACCCTGAAGTTTTACAAGAGGTTCTAGAAATTGAAGCTGCCATAATAAAATTAACCACAGCGACTTCACAAAGCAATAATGAACATATATTACAAAAAGTAAAAGAAACATTAGGCTTAGGTGGTAATGATACAAAAGTAATTTCTATTGCTAAACCTAAATACAACTGGGTTACTTACGCAGGTTGGGCTGCATCTATTGTTTTTGCCGCAGGTTTATTATGGACAGTAAACCAGAATAATCAATTAAAATCGGATATACAAATCGCTGAAACACAAGAATCTTTACTAGAAAATCAAATTACAAGCTCAAAAAACAGTCTAGAAGAAGCTAATACATTAATTACTGTTTTACGTGATGATAATATTACCAAGGTTCCATTAGCTGGTCAAGGAAATTTTTCAAGCAGTTATGCAAAAGTATATTGGGATAAAAGTGCTGACCGAATTTTTTTAGATGCACAAGGTTTACCTGAACCCCCTGAAGGGAAAGTTTATCAAGTATGGTCTTTAACATTAAGTCCATTAACGCCAACTAGTTTAGGAACTATTGAGCGTTTTACAGCAGATGCTAATAAAATCTTTGAAATAAACAATGCTAACGAAAGTGAAGCCTTTGGTATTACTTTAGAACCTGCTGGCGGAAGCGCAACCCCTACAATGGATCAACTATACACCTTGGGCGTGGTTAGTACTAGTTAATTATTAAAAATAGAACATATCATTTTTTTATTTAAGTGTTTACTAAATGTGATGCTTATATATTTTTATTATGTTAAAGATTGAAACCATACCCAAAACTTACTAAAAAGCAATTAAGAGCCTGATAAAGCTTTAATAAAATGTAATAAATTAAACCTAAGATGTTAAAGAAAACCTGAAAGTTTACAGGATTTTTTGATTCAACGCAAGACAATGAAATCTAAGTAAATTGTAAATAATCAAAACTAATATGGTTTTCATAAGGCAAATTATAATTGCATTTCTTTTAACAATACAAACAAGCATGACTTTATTCGATTTTGACTCTAAAAGTAACATTTCCAACTGGCGCATTGTTGATGATGTTGTAATGGGTGGCCAATCTGACGGAAACTTTAAAGTTAACAGAAACGAAAATGGTTTATTTTACGGGAAGGTTTCTTTAGAAAATAATGGTGGTTTTTCTATGGTTCAGTATACATTTGAAACTAAGTCCGTAAATAACTATTCTAAAGTTTGTATAAAACTAAAAGGCGATGGCAAGACCTATCAATTTAGAGTAAAAAAAACTAATAACGACAAACATTCTTATATTTCTTCTTTTAAAACTATAAAGGATTGGGAGACTATTGAAATCCCGTTCAATAGTATGTACCCTGCCTATCGAGGCAGAAAATTAGATATCCCAAATTATGCTGGAGAGCAAATGGAAATGATTGCCTTTTTAATTGGAAATAAAAAAGCAGAATCTTTCAATCTTGAGATTGATAGTATTATTTTAAAATAAAATACTTATACCTTTTAATACGCATTATTAAGATGGTAGCTCGTGTTTTTATTGATACTAAATTATGTTAGCTCTTTTTTAATAATGCTTACTCACTATGTGTGTGTTCTTTAAAAGATTTTAAATCTAGTTCGCAACGATATGCAAATTTATATATGCGTTAGGGATTGAACGACCTGTTTGAGCTCCCCGATTTTTTAGGAGGGATCGAGTAGTGAGAATGCCCGACCCTTGTGGTAACGCCCAAATAATTAACTGAACCTAATAGCTTTTATTGGTAATATTTTCGTGATGATATATGAAGGCAGGAGCAGCATGAGTAAGCACAAAATTAAAGTGCCAATATTTAGTGCTAAAATGTAACCGACATCTATATAAATTGGTGCTTCGGAAACGTAATATGTTTTTTCTGGTAGTTTGATTAATTTGAAATACTTTTGGACAAATAGTAGCCCTAATCCTAAAATGTTTCCCCAAACCAAACCTAATATAATGAGGTATGAGGCGTTGTAAAGAAATAGTTTACGAATGCTCCAATTGGTACTGCCCAGTGTTTTTAAAATACCTATCATTTTAGTACGTTCTAATATTAAAACGAGTAATGCCGTTATCATATTAAAGCCTGCAATTAAAACCATGATACCGATAATACCATAAGTGTTTTTGTCAAATATTTTTATCCATTCGAATATCGTGTAATAGCGATCTGTTATGGTTTGTGAATCTAGTAAGGAAGGTATGGTTTCGTGAATTTCAGCACCTTTTTCTTTAATTGCGTCATAATCGTCTATAAAAACTTCAAAATTACCTATTTGGTCTTTTTCCCATCGGTTTATACGTTGTAAGTGCCTTATATCGCCTAGTAAATATTGTGCATCCAAATCTTGGAATCCAGAATTAAAAATTCCTGAAATAGTATAGGTGATGATATTGGGGAGTTTTTCTAAATCATCTTTCGGGAATACCATTTGAAACTTGTCGCTTACTTTAAAATGCAATCGGTTAGCAAGGTATTTTGAAATTAAAACGTCTTCATTTCGTTTTTGCGTATAATCGGGCAACTTCCCTTCAATAAGAAATTCTTTAAAATAGTCCCAATTATAATCAGCCCCTACACCTTTTAAATAAATACCCTCAAAATCAGTTTCGGTACGGATAACTCCAAATTTTGATGCTACGCCTTGTATGTGTTTAACCCCCTTAACAGTTTTAAATTTCGGATAAAAATCTTGATTTATGGATATAGGATTTACACTTTCCTGCGAGTTGTTGCTATCGTAATTTGTTATTGTAACATGCCCATTAAAAGCTACTACCTTATCGCGGATTTTTTGCTGTAAACCAATACTAATGGCCACGGTTACCATCATGACCACCATACCAATTGCAATTGCTGCGATACCAATTTTTATTATTGGTGCCGATATACTACTTTTATACGCTTTACTGCCAATAATGCGTTTAGCTATAAAAAACTCGTAATTCAAAATCTCTGATGAAATTTAATATTTTCAAAAATACATTTTTATTATTTGTTTTAATCATGATTTCTTGCGGAAGTAAGTTGAAAAATGATGAAATAAAACAGCTAGAAGTAGTTAACAATAAAAATGAAAACTATAATCCAATTAAAAAAGATACTACCCTAATAGTCGGAGCGAATAGAACCGAAATGTATTTACCGCTACTAAAAGGTAAACGTGTTGGAATTGTGGCAAACCAGACCTCGGTTATTTTTAAAACGGATAACACGTTTTCTCATAGTGTTGATTCTTTATTGTCTTTAAAAGTTGAAATTAAAAAAGTGTTTTCTCCAGAACATGGCTTTAGGGGGCAAGTAGATGCTGGCGAATTAGTAAAAGATGGTTTTGATACCAAAACTAAATTACCAATTGTTTCACTTTACGGAAAAAACAAAAAGCCCTCTAAAAACCAGCTTGAAAATTTAGATATCGTCATTTTTGATATTCAGGATGTAGGTGTTAGATTTTACACATATATTTCGACACTACACTACATTATGGAAGCTTGTGCCGAACAAAATATACCTGTTTTAATACTAGACAGACCTAACCCTAACGGACATTATATTGATGGTCCCACTTTAGAAATTGAAAATAAAAGCTTTTTAGGCATGCACCCTATTCCTTTAGTGCATGGCATGACAATTGGCGAATACGCGCAAATGATTAATGGCGAAAAATGGTTAAAAAATAAAATAACATCTAACATTACCATAATTCCTGTAAAAAATTACACTCATAAAACATCTTATAGTTTAGCTATAAGACCCTCTCCAAATCTGCCAAATGATCAATCCATAAAACTTTATCCAAGTTTGGGATTATTTGAGGGCACCAACATCAATGCGGGACGAGGCTCCGAATTTCAATTTCAACGTTATGGTGCGCCTTTTCTAAACTCTGAAACTATGAGGTTTACTTATACACCTCATGCTAATTTTGGAGCTAAATACCCGAAACATAAAGATAATTTATGTTATGGCGAAGATTTAAGCAATGCTATTATTAATGATAAAATGACTTTACAATGGATTATTAAAGCTTATAAAAACACAATTGACAAATCTCTTTTTTTCAATACAGATAATTTTACGAAACACGCCGGAACCAAATTGCTACAACAACAAATTCAAGCAGGTTTATCTGAAAATGATATAAAAAAAACATGGGAACAAGGGTTAGAGAATTTTAAGAAAACCAGAAACAACTATTTAATATACCCTTGAAACAGATATTAGCCTCTATAATCTTATTTTTTACTTTTTCAGCTTTCAATACAAATATTGATAATAACGATCATGATAAAATCAAAATCGCAAAAAAAAGAGCTAAAAAATTTATGCGTAAACAACGTATTCCTGGGATGTCTATTTCAGTTTCTCAAAAAGGGCAACTCATTTGGTCCGAAGGTTTTGGTTATGCCAATAGAAAACCTAGAATAAAAGTAACCCCCAATAGAACACTTTTTCGAATTGCTAGTATTTCAAAATCCATAACCGCTTTGGCACTTGCAAAACTCGTAGATAAGAATATTATTAATATAGATGAAAGTATTTATAATTACCTACCTGATTACCCTAGAAAAACGTATGATTTTACAATCAAAGAACTAGGTGGACATTTAGCAGGTATTAGGCATTATAAAGGAAATGAATTTTTACTAAACAAAAAAATGTCAATTACTGAAGGTATAAATTTGTTTAAGAACGACCCTTTGTTATTTGAACCCTCAACACAATTTTCCTATAACACTTTTGGTTATGTGTTACTTAGTGAAATTATGCAAAAAGTTTCAAAAGTTGATTTTAATAACTTGGTAAAAAAAAGTGTTTTTATTCCTTTGGAAATGAAGAATACTAGATTAGATTTTTCTGAAATTATCGATAAAAATAAATCAACTTTCTACAGAAAAAAACGTGTAATATCAACACCCGTTGCTAATGAATATAAAGTTGCAGGGGGCGGTTTTCTATCTACTTCTGAAGATTTAATTAAGTTTGGAGAAGAAATTATTTCGCCCAAAACCGTATCAAAACGTGCTTTATCGAAAATAATTACTTCGCAAAAATTAAAATCTGGCAAGCAAACAGGTTATGGTATTGGGTTTTCAATAGAATGGACTATAAAAAATACAAAAAAATATTATCATACAGGTGGTGGTGTTGGCGCATCAACAATTCTTTTAATCTACCCAAAAGAAGGTATTGTTATATCAGTTTTAACCAATAAGTCGGGCGTAAAAATGGACGCGTTTGGTAAAATCTTAGAAGCTATTTTTCTAGATTAAAATATGTTTTAATCTAAAAAAATATAAAAAAAAGCGCCTAATTACATCTCTGTAATTAGACACTTTCCTCTAACAAAAACCCTAAATCAAACAAAAGGATTCTCTACAAACAAATCAAACCAAACTTTTTATATTTTTTTAATATCATTTTCTACCAGTGGTCCAAGCTCAAAAACACTTTCTAATAATTCTGCTTTTAAATGTTTTGCTTTATCTATTTCACCATTAGCCTTATATATTTTGGCTATTCGAAATAGTACATCAGGCTCAGAAGTTTTACCGATTACGTGTTGTTCCATAACATTTAAAGCTTTTTTTATTTCACCATGATTATAATGCGTCCAAGCCAATAAATCATACGATTGGGGTGTTGGCCTGTTCTCAACTTCAATATTAGCTATGTTTATAGCTTTTGCTAATTCTTTATTATTTTCAGCATAAAGCATAATATTATATGCGTTATACATATCGCCGTATAGTGGATTATCTACAGCAGTGTTATACAATTTCAATTGGGCTTCTTTCAAATTCAAGTCACCTTTAAATTCAGCTATTTCAGCTTTTAATAAATGGTAGTCTGGGGCATTATATGTTTTTGTTATTTCATTTAAAATACGAAGCGCCTCATCCGGATTCTTTTCATAAGAATAAACGATCCATGCAATCCCTTTTTTAGCATATGCATCATCTGGGTCCAACTGCAATGCTTTTAAATAGTGTTTGTATGATTCCTTAATTCGTCCTGCATGACCATAATAATCCGCTATGTTGGTGTAAACCCATTTTTTAGTTGAAGGTACATTTGATGCTTCTGCAATGCCTTTAGCTTGTTCCATATATTTAATAGCAGCGTTTAAATCTCCGCGATGATCAGACCATTTTGATAACCGAATTAAATAATCGAAATCTGAGTTTTTTCTTATCTTTTCAAGATAGAGTTTAGCAGCATCAAAATTCCCTATTTCCAAATGCACATCAAATAACATTTTTTGAGTACCTAATAATCCTTCGCCAACAATTTCGGCCTTTTTTAGCAATTTCAATGCCTCTTTAAATCTATGTTGAGAGATATAGTTTCTTGCCAAAGACCTTAAATACCCTGTTCGATTATAATGGGTTGCTTTATTAACTTGAATTAAGTAGTTTTCAGATTTAATCAACGCCTCAATAATTCCAGTTTTATTAAAAATTTGAGATTGAGATGCCGCAGCTTTAGCTAAGTAAGGAAACTGATTTGGTTCTTTTTCTAGCTTTTTTTCCCAGAATTTAAGATCCTCTTTTGCGACTTGCAACATCTCATTCCCTGATGCTTCTAAATAAACTGTATAATCTTTTTTATTTGTTACTTGTTTTGATTCATTATTGCAACTTACCGTAAGCAGTAATAAAAAAATAAATGCTAATTGTTTTACAGGTTTCATGTGTTTGATTTTTTAGTGTTTTTGTGTAACTGTTTTTAAAAAACCCTGAAATATGAATCATGAAATTCATATTTCAGAGGTAGGTAAATATAAACTTCTAATGAGGAGAAGCTAAATATGGAAATGAGGACAAAAAGGCTTTATCATTTGCATCAACATTATCGTTAGATAATCCAGGGAATTCTTCAAAATCTTCACCACCGAATATTAATAATAATTCAACTGTAATAACATCATCAGCTAAAGCTCTACCAGAAAGTGTATTTTCCTCTTCACCATCAAAAAATGTTGTTTTACCATCTAACGATACGTTTAAAACGTCCGTAGCCAAAAGACCTGTGAATGCTGCTGCGTCTTGGCCAAGGGCATTCATTCCACCATCAGCATAAGCTGGACTCAACGCTAATAAATTAGCTTGAAATTTACTTTGAAATGCTGCATTTTGAGCAGTTGGTATGGTTACGTTAAAAGCGTCTTTATCTTCTGCTGCAACAAACACGGTATTAATTGCTGGTCTGCCCATTTGGTCTTCTTGAGTATAAGTTCCAGAAAAATCTGGCACATTTACTTTTATATCATTATCATCGTCATTTGAGCAATTAAATGCCATTAATGAAACGGTTAATGCCAAGGTTAATATTTTTATATTTTTCATAATTCTAATATTTTAAATAAGTTTAATTTGTTTTTTTATTTTCTTTTAGATTCTACCCAAGTATTGATTTTACCAGAATTACCAATCATAGATTTAGGCACTTCCACAACGATAGACATAACATTAGTTCCTGCAAATGTATCTGCACCTGGCATGTTAAAACTTGATGCGTCTCCTGCTATAATAGCAGAATATTGAGCAAAGTCCATAAAGAATGGATCATCACGTGGGCCTGCAAAAAAGGTCATACCATTATTATTTGCAATATTTGCTTCGCCACCATAAGGCGTAATAGCAACATTACCACCAATAGTTGTACTTGTTTGTATTGTACTATTTAACCCTGTTTGCGAAGGTGCTACAGGACCAAAGAAATACATTTTACCATTTCTAGGAATAGCTTGAATTACCAAATCTTCTATATTATCCTGATTGGTATCAATATTAAACTCTACTAAAACGTTTTCATCAAATGATGCTGAACCCGTACTTGAAGGACTAATTAAAGCTTGTAGGTTGGCTACAAATACTAAATTTTCTGTGTTTTCACCTTGAAAGGCATAGAAGTCGGTAATATCACTACTTCCTCCTCTTACTTCTGGGGCGTCAATATGATCCGCCGCAATAATGAAGCAACTTGCTACAGCTATTACTCCAATTCCTAATACTCGTTTTAAATTTTTCATGTTTTTGAGATTTTTGTTATTGTTAAATTCATTCTCTGCCATACCTACGACAAAAAGATCGAGGTGGTTTTGTTAAAATTATGTTAAAGAAAAATAATGCAGATATTGAGCTAAAAGTTTACTTTTACATTTTTAATTATATTGAATTATGAACCCATCATCTACTGGTTGGATTAAGAAACTTTTAAAACATCTGGAAGGCAGCACAGCAGTTATAAACCATAGTGATCATGCTTTATACAATGCATTAAGAGATAGTGGTTTTATATATGGCACGAACCTAAAGGTGATAAACACCATTTTTTCTGAATTTAATATTAACGAAGAAGAAATGTGTAAGGTAAATTTATGCTTAGCTTTTTTTAATACCCACCAAAACTTAAACCATGAAAATAATTTTTTAGACAGTGTGATTAATTTTTATCAAAAAATTGGTGAACACAAATCCTCTTACTTTAAAGAATTATTGAGAAATTCATCAAGTCACGAACAGTTAGAGCGCCTTATCCATAAGCGCACTCAACTTGATGACAATATAATTACTAAAAATTTTAATTATTTTTTAATTAACGGATTACTATATATTGATATATTAGCTTATAAAGCTTTTATTGAAAATGACATATTTTCATTAGATTATCTTAAAAATTTGGAAGCTAGCATTGAAGCTATCTCTCTTGATGTGATTAAATCAAAAAAATATAAAACAGAATATGATGACGGTTTAATTAAACTTTTTGAATCCTCGTTACGCTATGGGAAGAAAACACCTTTTGATTATAAACAAGCTATAAAACATATTAAAACCCAACAAGAAAAAAAATATATTTTAGATTTGGCATGTATGGCAACTTGGAGTGATCAGATTATTGAAAAATCTGAACAAAATTTTTTATTACAACTTGGCCATGATTTAAATCTTACCGTATCGCAGGTAAATGAATCTATTGAAAGCATTAATAATTTTTTCGATATTAATAAAAACAACATAGCGCTTTTTAGCTCTAAAAATGTAGTACAGAGCTTTTATGGTAATTCCAGTAAAATTGTTACCACATTGATTTCCAGAAATAGCAAGCGCCTATACAAAGAATTGGTTGGCAGTAAGGATTTAATGGTTTTACTTACCAAATCTACGGTAAGGGATTTAAACAAAGCTGAACAAAAAAAAGTACAAGAGCAGTTGCTTGACATTTTTAAATCCATACCAAGTCTTGCTATATTTCTACTTCCTGGTGGCGCTTTACTGTTGCCTTTAGTGGTGAAATTCATACCTAAATTATTACCATCCGCTTTTGACGAGAATAGGATTGAGGAGTAACTGCTTTATCGTTTGCGCTTTTTATTTACCAATAAATTATTAATAGCTTCTTTCTTTTAATAAACTTATCAACCCTTATATTTGCAAAGGCATGCTTTGGTTAAACTATTTTTAAACATTCAACCATGGTTTTAAATAAAATAATCCTTATTTTTTTTCATTAGATTTACGGAAAACAACCCATATTATGAAGTCTTTTAACATAGAAGAAATAAACGACCTTTTAAAAGGCAAATTAATAGGAAGCACCTCGCGGCAAATTGAAGGTCCAGAAGAACTGCAAAAAGCTAAAAATAACCACATATCATTCATTGGAAGCACAAAATATTTAAAGTATTGGGAAGGTTCCGAGGCTTGTGCCGCAGTAGTAAATGATAATTTAACAATAAAACCTGGCCATAATCGCGCCATAATAATGGTAAAAAACGCTGATTTGGCCATGGCAAAAATCTTAGAATTATTTAATCCGCCATCACCAGAGTTTGAAACCGATATTCACCAAACAGCAGTATTACATGAAACTGTAAAAACCGGCGTAGGTTGTAAAATAGGTGCCAACTGTTATGTTGGAAAAAATGTTGTGCTTGGAAATGGTGTGATTTTATACCCTAATGTGTGCGTGTTTGACGAAACAACTATTGGAGATTATACCACCGCATGGTCTGGTACAATAATTAGAGAACGCTCAATTATCGGTAGCCACTGTATTTTTCATACGAATGTGAGTATTGGTGCCGATGGTTTTGGTTATCGCCCAAGTGATAATGGTCAAGGCTTAACAAAAATTCCTCAAATAGGGAACGTTATTATAGGGGATTATGTTGAAATTGGAGCAAACTCCTGTGTAGATCGTGCTAAATTTAGCAGCACCATTATTGGTGATGGTTGTAAAATTGATAATTTGGTACAAGTAGCTCATAACAGTATTATGGGCCGCTCTTGCATTATGGCAGGACATAGCGGACTTGCAGGTTCTGTAACTTTAGGTGATGGTGTCATTATTGGTGGAAGCGCCTCTATTAAAGACCATACCACCATAGAATCTGGGGCAACTGTAGGCGCTGGTTCTGGTGTTATGAATAACATAAAAGCTGGTCAAACCGTTTTAGGGTATCCCGCACAAGATGCTAAAGCGATGTTAAAGCAATGGGTAGCGATGCGTAGGTTGGTAAAGAAGTAGTTAAAATTTTTATATCCTGAATTATCTACTGAATATTAGCAACTATATAAATAGTTATTTGTAATTAAAAAAATAAAAAACAATCCTTGATTTACTTTATTATTAAGTCTTTGAAATTAAAGATAGGTATTTTGATGATCGACTTGGAGATTACGTTTTTGATTAGAAATTGTTTATAGAAAATTCACCATTGAGAGTTGTCTAATATACAAAGATGGTGAAATGATAATGGCAAGGATAATTAAAAAAGATTTAAAAGATAAAATTGTATACTAAGAAAGACTTCAATCAATTAACAATTTTGAAAGAACACCTTTTAATATAAGTTTACGAAATTTCTAAAACTTGTTTATATCAAATATTTTAATCAGATAAAACTAATAGACAAACCATTTTGTCTATTAGCTCTTAAATTACTTTTTTCTAATAGCATGCTATTATTTTAGCATAAAGTTAGGACTATAAAACCAATTTCAATAATGCGAATAAAACTCATAAACCAACCTATAATATAAACATAAGCTAATCTAATTCTCCCAACCTACTCCAACCATCCCTTAAAACCCTTAACCCGTTCACGAGCTACAATAACGTTTTGCTCTTTATAAGAATTCAATTTTATTTGTAAACGCGAATTGGTATAACTTACTATGTCTTTTATGGCATTAATATTCACAAAGAATTTTCGGTTAATGCGAAAAAAAGTTTGAGGTTCCAGTTCGTCTTCTAGATTATCTAAAGTGGTATCTAAAAGATAGTTTCTGCCTTCTGTGGTATGTAAATAGGTGCCTTTATTCTCACTGTAAAAACATTCTATATCGTCAATATTTATAAGTTTAAGGTGCTGCCCTACTTTTATGGAAAAACGTTTTTTGTATGCTCTGTCTATGGGATTTATTAAAAGTTTTTTAATATCGTTAAAATCTAAAGTAACGGCTTGTTTTTGTGGTGCACGTGCTTTATATTTTTGGACTGCGGTTTCCAAATCTTCATCGTCAATAGGTTTTAAAAGATAATCAATACTGTTCAATTTAAAGGCTTTGAGGGCATATTCATCATAAGCCGTTGTAAAGATTATTGCAGATTTGATAGCGATAGTTTCAAAAATCTCAAAAGATAAGCCATCACTAAGTTGAATGTCTAGAAATATTAAATCTGGATGTACGTTATCCTGAAACCAATTGATGGATTCCTCAACAGAATGTAGCATAACCTGAACTTCTAAATTCAATTTTTGGAGCATACGTTGTAAACGTCTTGCTGATGGTTTTTCGTCTTCTATGATGATTACGTGCATTGATTTATTTGTTTTTAATAGTTTACTTTTAATTGGCGGATTATGATGCGTTAGGGATTGCAGCGGATAGCCCACAGCCCGACTTTAGGAGGTGCGGGGACTTGGAGCGGAAAGTCCGACCCTTTTTGGTAACGCCCAAAACATTTACTCTTAAAACTACTAAGACCCAAAGCTAATGGAAGACGTGAAAAGTAAATTTTAACTAATTCCATTTATGTTTATCTTTGTCCATATATTCTCTAATCTTTTTTTCTTCCCAATTTTTACTAAAAACAAAGTTTTTACCATACACGGAAAGGGCATGAAATGCTAACCCTACACCCCAAAAAATGGGTGTTGAAAAGGTGGCAAAACTCCAAAAATTGTTGGTATTTGAAGCAATCATGCTTACTATAAATATGTTTACGACTAGATACCAGAAGGCATGCCAGTAAAAACCTTTGAGTGTTTTTACACGCTTTTTTGCTCGCATATAGGCTTCTTCACTTTCGTGATTTGTATGGTATGGTTCTAATTTTGATTGTTCCATGATTGTTTTGTATTAATCCCAGTTATTTTTTTCTTTACGCATAAATTCCTCCATTTTTCGTTTTTCCCAATTTCTACCAATAGACCCGCCGTTTAAAAAAACTCTAAAGGCTTGAATAACGAGACCTATACCCCAACCAAACATGGGGAACCAAAACCATTGAAACCCCCATGAGGTTCTATAATTTATAAATATTAAAAACGGGATGACCAAACCATAGGATATAAGACTATAATAAAAGCCCTTTAGTTCGTCAACATGATTTAAGGCACGCACATAATTATCATCTAATTTTGATGGGGTTTGTTCTGTTCTCATAACTGCTGTTTTTTTAGTAAGCATAGGTATGGCAACTGCAAAACGGGTTGCTTCTTTGCTAATGTTTACTTTTTTGTTGGTTAGTAAATCGTAACGCTGGTTTATATTATTCAAACCCACGCCTGTACTCTTTTTTACTATTTTTTTAGGTTGTAAATTATTCTCTACGACCAGATTCCCGTGGTCTTCATAGATTTTAATATGTAATGGTTTGCTTGCCATGACCATATTGTGCTTTACGGCGTTTTCTAAAAGTAATTGCAATGATAGCGGCACCACTTTACTTTCTGGATTTGATGCTTTTTCGGGCATCGTAAAAACGATACTATCTTCAAATCGCATTTTGAGTAAAGACATATAGGTTTTTGCGAATTGCAACTCCTCATCTACCGTTACTAATTCTTTGCTTTTTTGCTCTAAAACATACCGATATACTTTTGATAATGACGTTGTGAATTTTTGTGCATTTTGTGGATTCTCCTCTATTAAGCTAGTTAGTACATTTAAACTGTTAAAAAGAAAATGAGGGTCTAATTGATTTTTTAAAGCATCGAACTTAGCACTTGCCGTTCCTGCAATTACTTTTTGTTCTTTAATTCGGTTTTGTTGATACTTATTATAAAAATATACCGCATGAAAAATTACGACGATTGTTAGTGTTATCCATAATCCAAACTGATAATTTACCAACCGCTCATTCAATAGGAATTTTTTAAATGGAATACCTTTATAGACCATAGCTGTCGAGGCTCTAAGAACAAACAAACCAATTAGGGTTATTATAGTTGCTCCAAGAATACCAACAGCCAAGCGTTTTACTGTATTGCTTTTTTTCCAGTTGTAGCGCTCCATTCTATCAAAAAAATACATATTGGAATAGCCTAAAACAAAAGAGTACAATTGATAAAAACCAAAGCCGACAAATAGTTCATTGGCATTTTTATTACTAAAGCCACCGAGTAGAAGATTTCCAATGACAAACGTAACACAGCCAATAATGACAGTAATTAATATATTTTTAGTCGATTTTGTCATAGTTCTTATCTAATAGATATTACTTTCTGCAAGATTCTAAAAGCATTTTTGCTCGGTCTGCGCCCCAATTTGGATGAAATGCTGTTTCTGGTTTAAAGTTAGCAAAAAGTTCTGTGGCACGCTCTAAATCTTTACAAAATGGTTTAGTGTCTTGTTCGAAATATTTTGCACCGCCTATATTCCATTCTGCATAGCAATACACCACTCTTGGATTTTCTGGAGCAATAACACTTGCTTTTTCATAAAGTTCTATAACTTTTCCTGATAAAGTCATGCCGTACGTGGCACCATCATAAGCTACCCAAGCCGTGTGCAGTAAGGCTTGAAGCACAATAATTTCTGGATTGTTTTGGGAAATGGCTGTAGCTTTGTTTAGTAAACCTTGTGCTTTTTTTAGCTTTGCTGAAAGTTTTTCTTCGTCTCGTTCTCCAAAACTATTAGTGATATTAATTTGTGCTGCATAATATGGTGGCAACCAATTGTCTGGTTCTGCTTTTGCTATACGCTCAAAGAGGTTTGATGCTTCGGTGGGTTGATTTTTGCTCCAAAGGTCGAATGCTTTTTGCATGCCTTTTTCATAATTTGTCTGAGCTGTTATAAATCCTGAAATTAATAATGTGGCGATAATGATTAGCTTTTTCATGTGTTTAAGTATTAAAGTGTGATGTGTTGTGTGATGGATGTATTATTGATTTGAAAGTTGGCATCTTGCCATTTTGCTGGCCCCATAAAACCTTTGGCATTATTTGAAAAACCATAATCTTCTTTTGGAATGCCGAAAACTGCGGTATCGAATTTGTTATTCTCATTTTCGTCGTGAAACATAGATATGGCGTAAAGGCCTTTTGGAACAGCTTTAAAAGTTACCGTGCAGGTATTGTTTTCAATTTTGCTGAACGTTGCTTCAAAACCTTTGTTTAGAAAGCTAGCTTCTGAATTGTAAAGCGCGATGTATGCTTTTCCTTGGTTGGTTTCAAAGTTTGAAATGACTACAGTAATATCTGCTAAGTTTTCATCTTGTGCTTGAAGGTTTGATACTATTAAAAGTGATAGGCAAATAATGGTTATTAGATTTTTCATGATGGTTTGTTTTTAATTATAGTTCAAATATCCAACAGAAGTCCACTTTTTAAAAAAGTGAGTTACTGAATTGTTGTTTTTTGATGCTGAAGTGTAGAACTTTGGTTTTTTTACTTTGATATTCAAAAAACATAAGCCATAGCGTTGACCTTTAGGTACAAAAAAAGCCTGTTCGAAAACAGGCTTTGACTAATTCATTTGGAATGCAAAATCAAGAAATCTGAATATTTCTTGGTGGTTTTTGCTTTGCTTCTTCTTTTTTAGGAAGGTGGATATTCAGAATACCTTCATTATACTTGGCGTTTATTTTACTATCCTCAACCGTTTCTGGCAATGAAAAGGTTCTTTTAAAAGATGAATAACCGAATTCTCTTCTGGTATAACCCTCTTTTTTCTCTTCGTTGTTTTCTTCAATTTCAGCAGAAATAGACAGGATGTTGTTTTCCAAATTCAGATTGAAATCAGATTTTTTCAATCCTGGAACTGCCATTTCTACAATAAAGGCATCGGCCTCCTCTTTAATATTTACTTTAGGAAGCGACAAACCTGTGTTGAAGTTTGAAGCAAATAACGAAGGCAATTCGCCAATTGATAAATCATCAAATAATCTGGATAATGATGGAAAGTTTTGTGCATTATTATTGTTTGCTAAACTTCCATTTTTCTGTAATGTTGCTAAATTACTCATAATTAAAAATTTTAGTTAAACATGTATTTTCAAATAGAAATATGCAAATTGAATACCAAATGGTATGCTGTTTTGTTTCTGTCATTTTCTTAATAATTTTTTAACAGATTTCTGACATTTTTTCATTTTTTGGGTAAGGTGGGATGTCAAAATTTCGGGGTTCCATTGAGTTTCATTTTGTATTAATTATTCTTTAGCGTTGTAAAATGAAGTAGCAATAATTTTTTGCTGTTGTTTATAAAGTATTTAAACGATTTTATATTCGTAAAATAAAAAAAGAACCATTTCTAAAAAAACAAACCAACTTTCAATCTAAACCCCAAGCCAGCAAACAAACCCGCGTTAGGGATTGAACGGCATGTTTGAGCTCCCCGACTTTTTAGGAGGGAGCGAGTAGTGAAAGCCCGACCCTTGTGGTAACGCCCTATAAATTATCCAATTGATTACTCTTTTTATCCTCACTAATAGTCCAAAAGAAACCTACGAAAAAAAATTGGTCGGTTGCAGGCTGTAACGCACGCCTGTTGAAATTACCATTGGCATTTGGCGTATTGGCATATTGGTAGCCATTAACGTTTTTAAAACCCAACGCATTGTTTACAGAGGCATACAGGATTTTCTGCGGACTAATTAAATACGCCCAATTTAAACTTAGGCTATTGAAGGCTTTGGTTTTATCGTTTAAAAAACCAGTTTTGTTAGGGTCTGTAAAGGTTCTGCCAGAAGCATAGGCATAGCTGAAGCCGATTTGACTGCGCCATTTATCGACCCAATATTTCCCGACTAGCGACACGTTATGGGTGTTTGCGAAATTTGGTTGTGCGCTGGTTTGGTAGTTTTGATAGTCGCGCTTGGTATCTAAAAATGAATAACTTGCCCAATAATTGAAGTTTTTGATGCTTTTGCTATCTCTCCAAAAGAAATCGATACCGCGTGCAAAACCGTTTCCGTGGTTATTAAAATTGCTATCGAAATTCGTGAATTGGGTATTATATTTAACTAAATCATTATAGGTTTTATAATAGGCTTCTGCCCTAAATATCTTTTTATCTAAATTGAATTGGTAATTGAAAATATAGTGTGATGTGTTTTCGGCTTTTAACTCTTGATTGAATTTTAAGATATTACTTGATGGGTTTTGGTAGAAGTTTCCGTAGGCTAATGATACTTGACTTTTATCTGTGGTTTTGTATGCCAAAGAAACCCTTGGTGCTAATGTGAATTCTTTAAATATTTGGCTATACTCGGCACGTAGCCCTGTTTTAAACGCTAAATTTTTGGTTATAAAAATATCGCTTTCGGCAAAAGCTGCTGCGATGTTGTTATTGTATCCGTAATTTACTTTTTGAGTGGTTTTATCTTGGTAGGTTTCATCAAAATTGGTTGTGAAGTATTCTGCGCCAAAATAAAGTTTTAAGCGATTGCTGATTTTATTTTTGAATTTCAGCTTGGCGTGAAGTGAGTTTTCTTTGTTGTTGATGTTGCTTTCTATTGCGTTTGAATAGTTTTTGGCTCGCGTGTAACTTAGACCTCCAAAAACCGACCACGTATCGTTTAAAACGCCTTGATACGACCCGTTTAAATAGAAGTTGTTATTGTTGAGTTTGAAATATGCACCTTCTGGATTGTTGATGTCTTCTTGCGTTAATTCGAAACCTGTGGTGTCGAAAGCTCCGTAAAGTTTGAATAATCCTGAATTGGTTTTCATTCTATATACCGCTTCGCCAGATGCGGTTTCAAAAGGTTTTATCCAATCGTTTCTGTTTTTAAAAATAGCGTTATATGGCGCTAAGTTTATGTAAGAGGCATTAACACTCAATGAACTTTTATCCCATTTTTCTGTTTTCCCTAGAGTAGCACCTAGGCTCATAATACCGATATCGGTTTTCTCTTGGTCGGGCTCGTTAATGGTATTTAAAAGGAGCACGCTTGATAAGGCTTGACCATACTCTGCAGAATAACCTCCAGTGGAAAAGGTAATGCCATCAAACAGAAATGGAGAATAACGCCCTCTAGTTGGTGCATTATTGGTTGTTGGCGAATACGGCGTAAACACACGAATACCATCAATAAAAATTTGAGTTTCATTGGCATCGCCACCTCTCACGAATAATCGACCATCTTCAGCAACGGTTGATGTTCCTGGTAAGGTTTGCAAAGCACCAACAAAATCGCCCAAAGCACTTGCTGTAGTTACCACATCAAGTGGTTTTAGAACATTTACTTTACTATTATCGCCTGCCGAAAATGTTCCTGCAGATAACACGACCGCATCTAAAGCATTAACGTCTTCATAAAGCTTGATACTTATGTCGTCCATAGCATTTACATTATCAATCAGTGTAAAAGGTTCATAGGATAAAAAGGAAACAACCAAAGTTTGTGTTCCCGTTTCAAAAGTTTCAAATGAAAATGTGCCATTTGTGCCAGATGTACAACCATCATAAGTGCCATCTAAATAAATATTCGCGCCTTCAATGGGCTCTTTTTTTAAATTAAAAACGGTACCGCTTATCATGGTTTGGGCAGACAGTTGCACACTTATAAAAACGATTAATATATAGATTAGTAATTTCATATTAAATAAATTTTACGATTAGGCGGTTTTATAAACAAGCTATAGAACACGTTTAGCATACAGCAAATATGCACTACGAATACCACTCTATAAACACTTGATTACCGAACTGTAAAATTTATATGATGAATTGAAAATTCAAGCTTTAAATTTATAATCAAAATAATTTCACCATAAAAAAACAAACTATATTTATAACTTAAAATGTACTAGAAACGAAAATTAACAACCCTAAAAAACAACGGTAATTCCATTAAATTAAGTGAAGCATATTACACTTGAAAACGATACAATAATTTTGTTATATGAGATATAGACAAGCATTAAAAAACCAATTTTTAAAATACATTTTTATAATTTCCAAATTGCAGTTTTAAAAAAACTACAATCCATCTGTAACAAACTAAAAAAAATTACTACTTATAGAATAACTAAACCACGCCATTGAATACAGCACTAGAACATAGTTTTGTTGAATTGTTAGAAAAGCATCAAAATATTGTGCACAAAGTTTGTCGTTTGTACACCAATAATTATGATGCTCATAATGATTTATTTCAAGAAATAACCATCCAACTCTGGAAAGCTTATCCCAAATTTCGGGGCGATGCCAAATTCAGTACATGGATGTATCGTGTAGCCTTAAATACAGCCATTACACTTTACAGAAAATCGAAACGCAACATAAAAACACAGGATTATGCGGGTGTGGAGTTTAAGATTAAAGCAGAAGATTATGACGATACAGAGGAGCATCAATTAAAAGTGCTTTACAAAGCCGTGCATACTTTAAACGATATTGAAAAAGCATTGGTTTTTCTGTATTTAGAAGACAAAGATTATAAAGAAATTAGTAAAACATTAGGAATCAGTTCGGTTAATGCTCGCGTAAAAATGAACAGAGTCAAAACCAAACTAAGAACCTTATTAAATCCGTAACCTTATGGATGAATTAGATTTATTAAAAAAAGATTGGGATAAGCGCGAGAGCAACTACCCAAAACTCACATATAACGAGATTTATAAGATGATTTTAAAAAAATCATCGTCCATTGTCAAGTGGCTATTCATTATCAGTATCCTAGAATTCATACTCTGGATTGCCATATCTTTTTTATTAAAAGGCACCACATATTTTGGCAAATTGGATGCGTTTGATATAGACCATATTCTTATCCCCATAACCATAATAAGTTATGGTGTTTTAATCTATTTTTTCTATTTGTTTTACAAAAACTACAAGAATATTTCCGCGACCGATAGCTTAAAAACATTAATGGAAACTATTATTAAAACCAGAAAAACCGTAAAACATTATGTCGTTTTTAATTTAGTAACTCTAGTTGTTGGCGCATGTGTCGGCACTTTTTACAGCTTTATCCACAACCCGGTATTTTCCGCTAAATTACAATCAGCAACAGCAAACGGAGCAGTTTTTAAACTTTATGCAAGTATTGTTATTACCACTATAGTCGTGCTTGCCGTGGCCATTGGTGTTTTATTGTTGTTTTATTGGCTTATTTACGGTATCCTTTTAAAACGTTTAAATCGTAATTACAACGAATTAAAAGAACTGGAACCTTAACGATTTTTGGGCGTTACTTTTTGTAATCCTGAAATATTTTTAAAACCTTTCAGGATTACAAAAAGTCGGGCTTTCACTACTCGCTCCCTCCTAAAAAGTCGGGGAGCTCAAACAGGCCGTTCAATCCCTAACGCAGGAAAATTCGCAATCATCAGGAACGCTCCCAGTCTCAGTTTGTATTAACTAACGTATTAACAAAAAAAAATAATCTTATCAAAACATCATACGGCGCACCATATTAGGCAATAAAATTTCTCTACATCTCTGCGGAAATTCCGTAAAACATTCTGAAATAACATGTTCACTAAAAGTAACTACTAAACATTAAAAGCGACAACCTCAACAACATCGCCAGCCTTCATGGTCTGAATATGCATACCCCCTACCCGAACCCGAACCAACCTTAAAGTAGGAAACCCCACAGCCGATGTCATTTTTCGTACCTGCCTAAACTTACCTTCTTGCAAAGTTATAGATAACCAAGAGGTTGGCCCATGGCGCTCATCTCTTATTTTCTTTCCGCGTTTAGGCAAATCAGGAACCGTTTCCAACTTGAATACTTTACAAGGTTTTGTTTGATATTTTCTACCATCAAAACCAATATCAACACCAGTTTTTAGTTGCGCAATCGCTTTTTCAGAGATATCGCCATCAACCTGTGCGTAATATTCTTTCTCCACTTTTTGGCTATTAATATAGTCGCTCATTATACCATCTGTCGTTAATAGTAACAAACCTTCAGAAGCTTCATCCAATCTGCCAATAGCCATAATACCCTTGGGAAACTCACGTAAACCTCCCAGAAATTTTTTAGATTGCTGTTTGGAGTCGTTGCTCGTAAACTGACTTAAATACCCGTAAGGTTTAAAGATTACAAAATGCCTGTGCGGTAACTTATTCACGACTATGCTAATATTTTTAAAAGGTTTATCTTAAATATTACTAAAGTTTGGAACCCGTGTATCCCTAACATTTTGAAATCATTTTATTCTGTAAACACCCCTAAAGCCCCTCAAGGAGGAACTTATTTTATTAACCCTAGGATTGTGCGCTTCAGGGTATTTTAGGGTGTTTTTTTTATTATATTCTATTACTCGAAACAAGCCTATCTCTAAATATGAACACGCTTAAAACATCAAACGCTTCCATCCAAAATACTATGTACTAGCGCTTTTGTTGGTGTTTGCCCATTCATTTTGGTTCTTACAGCATCAAACGTGACTTTAAAATCACATCCCGATTTATAAGCACTACACCCATAAGCTGTTTTCCCTTTAAGAACGGTGCCCGTTTTACATTTCGGACACGTTAACTCCTTCGGTTTCGCTTTCGCTATTGCTTTCTTAGGTTCGAGTTTTAGCTTAAAATGTTCATCAAAACGTAGCAAACCTTCAGCAACACCAGAATCTGTTTTAAAACCTTTTAAATTTACCGTAGAGCCTTTTTGAAGCAATCTTAAAAATTGTTTTTCTGAAATTTTTTTATCAGCAAAACTAAATGGCATTACAAAATGACATCCTGATTTGTATTGACTACAGCCATAAGCCGATTTACCTTTAATAATTTGCCCTCGTTTACATTTTGGGCATTTTTCAGCAGTAATCCCTGCTTCGTTTTTAGCCTCAACTTTAGCCGCACGTTTTTTAACCGTTGTAGCGTGTGAAATATTAGCACGTTTTTCACTTCTTACTTCATAAACCAAAGCATCAACCATACGCTTCATGTTTTTTATAAACGCACCAGCGGTATACTTACCTTTCTCAATATCTTTCAATTGTTTTTCCCAGGAACCCGTCAATTCCGCAGATTTTAATAAATCATTTTGAATCGTATCAATCAATTGAATACCCGTAACCGTTGGCAAAACCTGCTTTTTATTTCGTTTTATATATTTTCTTCTGAATAGCGTTTCAATAATATTGGCGCGTGTTGAAGGTCTTCCAATACCGTTCTCCTTCATTAAATCGCGTAGTTCCTCATCATCCACTTGCTTCCCGGCAGTTTCCATAGCACGCAATAAGGACGCTTCCGTAAACTGATTTGGAGGTTTGGTCTCTTTTTCTAAAAATGAGGGTTCATGTGCGCCTTTTTCCCCTTTTACAAAGGTTGGTAATACTCCTGATTCCTTATCCTTTTTATTGGGATTTTCAAACACAATACGCCACCCTTTTTCTAAAATCTCTTTTCCTGTAGTCTTAAAAACAATATTTGCCGCATGGCCTAAAACGGTAGTGTTTGATACAACACAGTCATCATAAAACACGGCAATAAAACGCTTTGTGATAATATCATATACCCGCTGCTGATTATATTGCAAATTGGTTTGCATCCCTGTGGGGATAATAGCATGGTGGTCTGTAACCTTTTTATCATTAAAAACCCTTGAAGATTTTTTAATTTTTTTACCTAAAAGCGGTTGTGTTAATTTGGTATAGTTCGTAAGTTTTTGAAGAATACCAGATACCTTGGGGTACACATCATTCGGTAAAAAGGTGGTATCGACTCTTGGGTAGGTCACTACTTTTTGCTCGTATAGGGTTTGAACTATTTTTAAGGTTTCATCTGCTGAAAACCCAAATTTAGTATTGCAATACACCTGCAATCCTGTTAAATCAAACAATTTTGGCGCATATTCTTTACCTTTCTTTTTAGTGGTTGACTTAATTTCAAAATCGCTTTCCTTCACTTTTCGGGCTAACGCTTCCCCGTCTTCCTTTTTTAAAAAACGCCCTGCTTCATAACTAAAAAGGGTATCGCGGTAAAGTGTTTGCAATTCCCAATACGGCTGCGGTATAAAATTTTCAATGTCTTTAAACCGATTAACAACCATGGCCAACGTTGGTGTTTGCACACGACCAACCGATAGTACTTGTTTGTAACCGCCATGCTTTACGGTATATAATCGTGTTGCATTGATTCCCAACAACCAATCGCCTATGGACCTAGAAAATCCGGCATAGTATAAATTGTCATAATCTTTCGATGGTTTTAATTTTTGAAAACCCTCCTTAATCGCTTCTGTTGTTAGAGATGAAATCCATAATCGCTGTACCTCGCCTTTATAATTGGCGGCACTCATAACCCAACGTTGAATGAGTTCACCTTCTTGCCCAGCATCCCCACAATTTATAACAACATCAGCTTTATCAAATAAACGTTTAACGATTTTAAATTGCTTCTGGATTCCTGAATTTGAAGCGACTTTGGTTTCAAACTTTTCAGGGAGCATCGGTAGGTTATTTAAATCCCAACTTTTCCAATAGGGTTTATAATCCACAGGCTCTTTCAGCGTACATAAATGCCCGAATGTATAGGTTACTGCGTAACCATTACCCTCAAAATAACCATCGTGCTTTGTACTTGCTCCTAATACAGCAGCAATTTCACGGGCAACACTTGGTTTTTCGGCAATACAGACTTTCATTTTATTAGCTTAAAACAGTCACGCAAAATAGAAATTTTACAACTTATTTTAGAGTAGAGTTATTAAGAGTTATTAACTAAAAGCCATTACCATTTAAGGTAAAGTGCCCGATAATTTTCCGAACATCATAAACTAAAATTGGAACTAATAATCCGAATTTGGCTATATATGGATTTACCATTCTAACATCCTGAACAATTTTTCAAATTTCAGCCCCGATTAGAAAAAATATAAATTGCTTTAAATTTATTCAAAACACTATTAAAAAATAGGTAGCTAAGTTTAAAAAAAATTATTATTTTTGCAGTCCCTAATCACTTATTAATAAAATGAATAAATCCTCATCATTACTAATATTTTTCTGTCTTAATTTTTTTTATAATTTTTCTCAAGTCGGTATTGGCACAACGTCTCCAGACCCATCCTCTATGTTGGAAATCGAATCTTCAACTCAAGGATTTTTACCCCCAAGGATGACATCTGTACAACGAGATAATATTATTTCTCCTGCCGAAGGTTTGTTTATTTATAACTTAGATTCAAATTGCTTTCAGTATTTTAACGGTAGTTTATGGTCTGGTTGTTTAGCAGAAGCCCCTGTGAATTCGTTGGATTGTAGTTCTACCTCAGTAAATGGCAGCTATGCTGCTGGAACACCTTTAAATTCTAGTAACACTTTAACCATAGATGTACTGGTAAATGTCATAGAGCCCTATACGATAAGTACAAATACTGTTAATGGGTATAGTTTTACTGGTTCTGGAGTATTTAGTACTATAGGACTAAATACGATAACACTTACTGGATCAGGCACACCTGCCGCCGTTCAAACAGATACGTTTACAATTACTTTTGCTGGGCGCGGAGATACTTGTAATACAGCAGTTAACGTAACAACAGTTTTATCCAACTGCTTAGCATATTTCAATGCCGGCGCTACTACCGATGGTGTTTACACCATTGACCCTGATGGTGCAGGAACAAATCCTGCGTATGAATGTTACTGTGACATGACTAACAATGGAGGGGGTTGGACTTTAGTATTTAATCATAATGTAGCCGGCGGGTATTGGGCAAATGATATTGAAGCTAGTGAATTTAATGTAGCAACCCCAAATATTTCGACTGACAAATATTCTATTTTAAGCAGGTTAGACGAGTTACGGAATGCTGGAACTTATGAATTTAGATTGCATTACCCAACAGTTGGTATAACAAACCATTGGAGCCAAACATTTGACCCAAGAAGTGGAGGATCTTCAACTAGACCTGTTCCCGGATATGTTGCAATTTCCATAGATTCCAATAATAATTATTGGGGTGGTCTTGAAAACTCCGGCGGTAACACATATTTGGATGGCTCGGTAAATATCGGAAACTGGTGGTATTCCTTAGGTAGTATAAGGTCTTACGGTAGTGGCGGTATGCCAGGGCCAGGAACAGTGGTGAGCCAAGTTCAGCTTTTTATTAGGTAAATAAGTGACTCCTATAAGTATTGATGCTTTAAGTAAAAACACTAATTCTTATTCACAACGCTTAGAGCTAATCTAATTTTAAAATAATCCATATCGTCATTAAAATATTCAAAATACGGCCTTAATGCTGTAGGTGAATCTAATTTTATTTTAGCTTTTCGAACAGCTTCCACTTCGCTTTTAGAAACAAAGTCAAAAATATCAATAGCCTTTCCTTTACTATACAATTTAGCAATATGCGAATATATTGTTGTTGGTGCTAACTTACGTTTTATTGAAATCTCTTCGACAGACAATCCTGTTTTATACATATCGTAAGTAACCAAAACTGTATCTTTCTTTTTTGTCTTTTTTATCTTAGACCCCATGAAACTCATGATTTCAGCAATAAATTCATCACCATAAACCTCCATTTTCCGTTGTCCAACACCACTGATTTTTAAGAAATCATCGTCACTTAATGGGCGTTCACGTTCTATTTCTCTCAAAGTGGCATCACTGAACACTAAATAAGCGGGAATATCCTCTTCTTTTGCGATTTTATACCTCAACAACCTTAATCTTTCAAATAAATTATTAGCGGTTGGTTTGTTTTTTGATGTAATTTTCTTACTTTTAGTTCTGGTTTTCCTTTTATTTTCCAAGACAGAAATATCAGTAACTGCGACAGGTTTTGTTAAAGCTACTTTAGTGCCATTAAACAATACGTATTTCGAGAACTCGGTAAGTTTTAAGGCATTATGCTTATGAAATGCAATTTCACAATACCCTTGATTTATAAGTTGAACTACAAAGTGCTGCCAATCTTTCCATGTAATATCCCTACCCATGCCATAAGTACGAATATTTTGGTAGCCTTTTGCTAAAAGCACTGCGTTTTCAGATCCACGAAGCACATCGATAATCATACCTGTAGCTTCTTTTTCTTTCATACGATAAATAGCAGATAGAATTTTTTGAGCGATTATTGTACCATCAAATACTTGAGGCGGATTAATACAAACATCACAATTACCACAATTTTCGGCTAATAGCTCACCAAAGTAACTGAGTAGTATTTTACGTCTGCATGTAGTTGATTCACTAAACTGCTTCATGCGCTCTAGCTTAGCTATTTGCAGCGCTTCATTAGACGCGCCACTTGCAAAATTACGCAGCTGGATAACATCTGCATAACTATGAAATAGCAGCGCATGGGCTTTTAACCCATCTCTTCCGCCCCGACCAATTTCTTGGTAATAGCCTTCAATATTTTTTGGCATATTATAATGAATCACCCAACGCACGTTAGACTTATCAATGCCCATACCGAAAGCTACCGTAGCACAGACAATCTGTATGTTATCGCGAACAAAAGACTCTTGAACTTGTGATCGTTTCTCGAAGTTTAGTCCCGCATGATAAGCCTCTGCAGGAATACTATTTGTTTTTAGTTTTTTAGCGAGTTGCTCAGTCGTTTTCCTGCTGAGGCAATATATAATTCCAGACGCATTAGGTCTTTGCTTAATAAATTTTATAATTTGAGCTATCCGATTGTTGGCTGGACGCACCTCCAAAGCTATATTTTGCCTATCGAATGAAGATATGAACTGTTGCGCATGTCCAATGCGCAATTGCTTTACAATATCTTGACGCGTCGCCTTATCCGCTGTTGCGGTTAGTGCTATGAACGGGGTGTTTGGAAGTGATGTCTTTAAAAAACCCAAGTGTTGATAAGACGGTCTAAAATCATGACCCCAGGAGGAAATACAGTGCGCCTCATCAATAGCCACAAAACTTATATAAGTTTCGTTAAGTATATTCTGTAAAGCCGCTAAGCTTTCAGGTGCTACGTATAGCAATTTGATATTGTAACTTAAAACCTGATTTATGATATCCGATTGATCTTCGATAGTTTGACTGCTATTATAATAAGATGCAGAAATCCCATTTGCATTTAATCCATCAACCTGATCTTTCATTAAAGCAATTAATGGAGAAATAACTAAGGTTACACCTTTAAACATTAAAGCAGGTAATTGAAAACAAATGGATTTACCACCGCCGGTAGGCATAATAACCAAACAATCTTTTTTGTTTAAAACAGCCTCAACTATATCTTGTTGGTTCAATCTAAAACTATCGTAACCGAAATAGGTTTTCAAGTTGGCAAATAAAGGATCTTGAATTTTTGTTGAAGGCATGAAAAACTTACTGGATTAATAACTATTAGAACAGACTAGCGTTTCCATTTACGCGCTTTATTCAACTCCTCGAGTGCTTCCAGTTCTTTTTGTGGAATTACTTTTAAAAATGATGGATGCTGCTCGATGGCATATTCTATCTTTTTTATAATGTCTTCGTGGGTTTCATTATCATAATCGATATCTAGTGGCTCCTTAATCTCGAAAGACTGTAAAATATTTTTTTTCTTAATACGTAAACCCTTTTTATCAAAAGAACGACGAAAACCATCAATGACTATTGGTACAACGATAGGTTTATAACGCTTTATGATATGTGCCGTTCCTTTTCTAATAGGCTTAAAAGGAGTGGTTGTACCTTGTGGAAAGGTTATAACCCAACCATCATCTAAAGCTTTGCCAATACTAGAAATATCGCTCATTTTAACCTGTCTGTTTACATCTTTGCCTTCAGATCGCCAGGTACGCTCAATACTAATAGAACCCATATACGCTAAAATTTTTGGCAATAAACCCGCTTTCATTGTCTCCTTAGCAGCGATATAGTAAATATTGAGCTTAGGACTCCATAAATACCCTATGTTTTTAATAGAATCTGTACGCCCGCTTAAACTGGCATTGAATACATGAAACATCGCTACAACATCGGCGAAATACGTTTGGTGGTTGGACACAAAAAGTACATTTGTATTTGGTAAATCCTTAATGATTTCAGACCCTTCTATCTGTAATTCATTAAATCCTCGAAAACGCCTATGTGTTAGCGCTCCAAATAGTCTAATAAGCCACTTTTTTAAAAATAGTATATGTCCGAATGGATTTTTTTTAAATAACCCCATAAATCATGCTTCAAAATTAATTAGTTATAATACTCAATATAAAAAAATTCAAAATTTTTAGCTTTAAAATTTAGCCCTGTTAGTACTAAAATAGTTTGCTAAACTCTTATTAAATCGATTTATATCGAGTATACAAATGTAATAAAACTAGAGTTGTTTTAACAAGTCTTTAACCTCACTGAGCATCATGGCTGTTGCGCCCCAAACAGCATACCTATTCAAATTAAATGCAGGCACCTCTACCTCAACACTGTATGATGTTTTTACAAGTTTTGTTATTACGGATTTATCATCTAAAAATTCATCTAAATCTACCTCTATAAGTTTTTCAACCTCATCGTCCTGTTTAATAAATTTAGGTGTTTTTTTTGTAATTCCAATAAATGGTTGCACATAAAAATTACTTGGAGGAATATAAACTTGAGAGAGTGTCTTAATAATTTCGACAGTATCTGTAGGTACTCCTACTTCCTCAAAAGCTTCTCTTAACGCTGTTTCCTTTAATGATTTATCTTGATTATCCAATTTGCCACCTGGAAATGCGACTTGGGCAGAATGCACCCCCTTATAGGTTTTTCTAAGGATTAAAATCAGTTTGGTTTGCTGATTATTATCTGGATAAAACAAAGCTAAAACCGCTGCATATTTAGCGAGTTTAATAGCTTCCTGCTGCTTTTTTAATAGCTCTTGACGAAACGGAGGCACCATTTTAAAGTGAGATGATTCGGCTGGGAGCTGTATATTTTTTATTTTTGAAATTAATTCTAAAAAATTCTCAAACTTCATAGTCTATGCGCGCCGTATTATTTTTATGTATTTTTCCTTTATTTCTGAATTGTGAAGATAAACAAACTAAAAAGAAAATCATACCCAAAACCGAGACTGAAAAACCTATTGAAAATAAAGTTGAAGAAGATTCTGTTCAAGAACCCAATCGAGAATTCCCTAAGTTGAATTCTAAGAGCGCTATGGAATTTTTCTTGGAATATGACAAACACCACAAAGAAAACAAAGTGCGCATTACTACAGATTTTGGTGAGATTGATATTTTACTTTACGACGAAACTAAGTTTCACCGTTCCAATTTTATATGGTTAACCAAACAAGGTTATTTTAACGACACTCAATTTTACAGAGTTATTGATAATTTTATGATTCAGGCTGGGAATAGCGATGATATTGAAACAGCTAGAAAACGGGCTTACATTGGCAAGTATTTATTGCCACCAGACACCAAACGTGGTTTTAAACATGATCGTGGTGTAATTTCCATGCCGAGTAGTGAAATTAGAAACCCACATAAATTGGCGTCGCCCTTTGAATTTTTTATAGTTAACCAAATTGGAGGCGCTCATTTTTTAGATGGTGATTATACTATTTTTGGACGTGTTATCAAAGGTATGGATGTTGTTGATAAAATTGCAAAAGTGGAAACGGATGATGGTGATTGGCCAGATAAGAACATCTTTATACGTAATGTGGAAATTCTTGACTAAAATTATGAAAGATTGTAGATGGAAGATAGAAAATAGAAAATAGAAAAATAATAAATTTTACCTGAATACTTCTACTTCGACTGAAATTTAATAATCAATCTTTACTTTTAGAATATATAGTAGGTAAAGCTATTTTAAACTTCACAGCAAGTAATCTAACTGAAATAACAACGATTCCTGCAATTATAAAAACGTCATTATATGGTATTGAAAATTCTCGTAACACGAAATAAGTTATACCTCCCAAAATACAGGCTGTTGCATAAATTTCTTTTCTGAATATAACGGGAATCTCATTACATAAAATATCTCGGATAACACCCCCAAAACTAGCGGTCATGGTTCCTAACGCAATGCAAATAAAAGGGTGTAATTCTGCACTTAAACCTTTTTCAATGCCCACTAAAGTGTACAAACCTATACCAATGGTATCGAACAAAAATAAAGAGGTTCTTAAATAATTTATTTTACTTTGAAAAATTATTGCAAATATGGCTGAGCCTAAAATAACGTATGTATAGGTAATATCCCTCATCCAAACCACTGGTGTATTACCAATTAATAAATCACGCAAAGTACCGCCGCCAATTGCAGTTACAAAGCCTATGATCAGGATGCCGAATACGTCCATCTTTTTATTAATAGCTATTAAGACGCCTGAAATCGCAAATGCTATGGTTCCTAAAATATCGATAATGTAGAACATCGTGGTTTGTTTCTATATTTTATTTATGTAATGGTTAGCGTTAAGGATAGTAGTGGTTAGCCCACAGCTTTTGGGCCTTAGCCCAGAAGCGAGGACTTGAAACGGGTAGCCTGACCCTTTTCGGGTAACGCCCAAATATATTTCTGTAAACGTCCTTTTCATAAATTTATTTTTAATTTTAAAAAAACCAAAGTCTATGCTCGCTATACGTAACTAAACCACTTGTTTTAAGATCGAAAAATAATTTCTGCTTACATATTTTGCGTATAGAAATTATAATCTTTTAAAATAACATCTATAAATTCCATGTCTGTATTTTGCTTAACATCTTTAATACCAACAACCTCTATGATTTTATTGCGGAGTTTAATTAATGTTTGATAGTCTTTTGTTTGTTTTGCAACATGGAATGTATCTTTTATAATTCGCGCATCGTTATCGGAAAATTTTATAACGTTTGGATATGTGGGTTTGTAATTTTCCTTCAAATTCTCTAATATGGTGTGGCTAATGTTCACATTATTTTTTAAACCAATAACCGCCGTTCCTGCTGCCATATCGCCAAGACGTTGTGTTTTTTTATTGAATAGCATGATAAAAAAACCGAGACCTAAAATATAAACATCTGCAATTCTGAAAAACCAGCGCACCACATAATCGGAAAACGAAGCTTGATAACCATCGATTTTAACCACCCTGATTTTTAAAACACGCTTACCAATAGTTTGTCCCTGTAAAACAGACTCTAAAACTAAAGTATAAAACATAACAGGAAAACTAAGCACTGTGTTTATAGCTATTTGCGACCACTGATCCATATTATTAAAGGCTCCAAAAGTCCAGTTTAATACTAGCATATAGCCAATTTTAATCGCCATATCAATAAAAAAAGCAAGTAACCGCTCTGCTGCTCCAGCAGCTTTAAATGTTATTTTTACATTTTGAGTCGTGTTAATTTGTAACTCTGACATTTTATAATTTAATTTATCAAATATAAGAACTCATTTAATCTTTTTAGGTATCAGCTAAAATTAAAAGAGTTTAGAAAAATTGTATGAGGGAAGTTGCATTTATCAAGCAAAATAAAGAAAAATGGTTGAATTTTGAAAAAGCAATCGTTACTAATGATTTTAAAAATCCTGATGAACTTGCCTCACAATACATTCACGTAATAAACGATTTGGCTTACGCGCAGACCTATTACCCTAAAAGTAAAGTTATTGCCTACCTTAATCAATTATCTGCAAACGCATACCAAAAAATTTATAAAACCAAAAGTACGGATACTAATAGAATTGTCTCTTTTTGGAAAACGGAAGTGCCTCTTATTTGTTTTGAATACCGAAAATTTATTTATATCGCATTTATAATCTTTTCTGTGTTTACATTTATCGGTACTATTTCTGCCGCAAATGACGGTGAGTTTGTACGATCCGTATTGGGCGATCATTACGTTAACATGTCCTTAGAAAATATTGAAGCTGGCGATCCCGTTGCAGTGTATAAAAGTGGGAGTAATTGGGGCAGCTTTATAGGTATTACAATAAATAACTTAAAAGTTGGCATTATCGCCTTTGTATTAGGGGTGTTTTTAGGCATTGGAACGCTATATATTATGTTTAAAAACTGCATTATGCTAGGTTCTTTTCAATATTTTTTTTATGAAAAAGGGGTGTTTTGGGAAAGCGTTAGAGGCATTTGGATTCATGGCGCTATGGAAATTTTTGCTATTGTTATTGAGTGTGCAGCTGGCTTAATACTAGGTGCCAGTATCCTTTTCCCAGCAACGCATTCCAGATATACATCATTTAAAATAGGTGCTAAAACGGGTATAAAAATTTTAGTTAGTACATTTCCGTTTACCTTTGCCGCTGGATTTTTAGAGGGCTTTATTACACGCTATTCCAACATTATGCCGCATTGGTTATCGGTTGCTATAATTATATTTACACTTAGTATTATTAGTTATTATTATTTGGTTTATCCTTTTAAGGTTAAAAAACAAATTAATCAAACCTCAATTTTAAGTCCGACATATATTTGAAAACAAAGCACCTACATACTTTCTTTTTATTAATTTTAATGGTTTGTGCTTTCCATATTTCGTTTGGATTAACGCCATTACAATTCCCAGAAAAAACAAGAGTTTTTGATAACGATTTTAAAGAACATTATAGCAATGATAAATTCAATTATGAAGGCAAAGGTATAGTTTCAAACACACCTTCTGGCTCTGGTATATATGAAGCTTATAAAAAAGCTGAAGATTTAAGAAAAGAACAAAACGACTCGTTCCTTTTTAGCTTTAACCTAGCCCCATTAAATGGGTTGTTTTATATCGCTATCGCATCTGCTGTTATTTTTTTAGTATATATTTTACTAAATGAAGGTGGTACAGGTTTATTCACTTCAAACAAAAACAAACCCATTAATACGCTTGATGATTTCACTGCTGAAACTATTGAAAATGCAGACATTCACACCTTAATACAGAATGCTGAAAACGAAAACGATTTCAGACTTGCCATTCGTTATTATTACCTGCTTGTTTTAAAATCTTTAAGCTTAAAAAATCATATAAAATTTGAAGACGACAAAACCAACAATGAGTATTTAAATGAAGTAAGCGACAAACCCTTTAGTAAAGATTTCGCATACACCTGTTACCTCTATAATTATATCTGGTATGGCGAGTTTCCTTTAAATAGTGATAAGTACGAAAAGGCTAAAATTAATTTTTCAAACTTTTTAAAACAGGTAAACTCATGAAAAAGATTTTCCCTGTACTGATTATTATCGTTTTACTTGTAATTACAGCTTCTGTTGTTATTAGTGTAAAACGCCCAAAAACTGTTGATTGGGAAGAATCTTTTAATGAAAAGAGCAACAAACCCTATGGTGTTAGTGTGCTTTATAAAGAACTACCTACCGTTTTTAATGGTCTCAAATTCAGAACCGTATACCATCAACCAGCAAGTTATTTAAGTGCAAATTCTGAAGATGGTAACGGCGAACATATCGCTAAAGGCAGTTTTATAATCATTGGAAATTCGGATTATTTAGAAGATGATTCTATTGATGGATTACTTCATTTTGTTGACGCTGGAAACACCTTGTTTATTTCAGATTATGACTTCCCACAAAAATTTCATGATACGCTAAAAATTAGTGTTGATTTTATTGAAAACGATAACGATAGTATTTCATTTCTATCTTTTAAACACCTGAATATTGATGAGATTACAATCGACAGAAATAACGGCAATTCATATTTCTCGGAATTTGATTCGATAACAAATATTGTTTTAGGCCATTCCAAAATCGATTACGAACACCCTAATTTTATAAAAGTCCCCTTTGGAGAAGGTAACATATTTTTACATTTGGAACCTAAAGCATTTACTAATTATAATATTTTAAAAGAAGATAGATATAAATACACAGAAGGTATATTATCCTATTTACCAGATGATGACATATATTTTGATTCCTATACCAAAATGCAAACACGATACGGTGGCGAAGTGGAACAAGAATCTAATTTAGGATGGTTTCTTGAGCAATTAGCCTTTAAATGGGCATGGTATACTGCTATAATTTTCGGAATCCTCTTTATGGTGTTTAATGCAAAACGACGGCAACGTGTTATTAAAATCATTACACCATTACAAAATACAACTGTGGCTTTTGTTAAAACGGTATCTAACTTATATTTTGATACAAAAAACCACAAAAATCTTATAGATAAAAAAATAACTTATTTTTTAGAGAAGATAAGACACGATTTAAATATAAATACAGATATTTTAAACGGCGAGTTCGCAGAAAAAATAGCCTTAAAAACTGGAAAAAAACAAGAAGACGTTAAAAAATTAGTGAGTTACATTAATTTAATGAAATCTAAAAGTGAGTTTTTTGAAGAACATTTAATCAAACTCAACAGACATATAGAAGCCTTTTACAAAATATAATTATGGACGAAAACAGTATACCACAAAATCCAAAAAGCCCAGCATTAAACCAAGAAAACGTAGTGTCATCAATTGATGACAGTGCCTTAAACGCGAATAATTTAAAATTCCAAAACCGTTTGGATTTATCGGAACTGCAAGCCAGTGTCGAAAAAATAAAACAAGAAGTCGGCAAAGTTATCGTTGGCCAAAAAGATATGGTGGATATGCTTATTGCTTCACTTTTAGCCAAGGGCCACTCACTTATTGAAGGTGTTCCTGGGGTAGCAAAAACCATTACGGCTAAATTGCTTGCCAAATCGTTAAGTGTCGATTTTAGCAGAATACAATTCACACCAGATTTAATGCCTAGTGATATTTTAGGAACTTCCGTTTTTAATTTAAAAGATTCAGAATTTGAATTTAAAAAAGGCCCTATTTTCTCTAATATGATTCTTATTGATGAAATTAATAGAGCGCCTGCAAAAACCCAAGCCGCTTTGTTTGAGGTTATGGAAGAACAGCAAATTACTATTGATGGCAATAGGTTTAAACTAGATTCACCTTTCATGGTTTTAGCGACCCAAAACCCTGTGGAACAAGAAGGTACATATAGGTTACCAGAAGCACAATTGGATAGGTTCCTTTTTAAAATCGATGTTGGATACCCTAATTTAGAAGAAGAAATTGAAATTTTATCCAGAGAACACCAACTTAAAGACCGGGCTAAAACAGACAAAATCATATCGTTTTTAAACGCACAACAAATCTCTGAATATCAAAATATAGTCGCTCAGGTTTTAGTGGAAACACATTTATTAAAATACATTGCCCAGCTTATTGTTGCCACAAGGAGCAATCCGTTTTTGTATTTAGGAGCTTCACCAAGAGCATCAATAGCGATATTAAAAACAAGTAAAGCTTTTGCCGCTATGTCTGGTAGGGATTTTGTAACACCAGAGGATATAAAACGAGCAGCTATACCTGTTTTACATCACAGAGTCATCGTAACTCCAGAACGTGAAATGGAAGGTGTTTCGAGCAAGCAAATTATTCAGCAGATTATTGAGACTGTGGAAATACCGCGATAAAAACTACACCACAAAAGATGTGTCTTGAAAAAAAACTATAAAGCCATCCATGCATCTCTGTTTTTTCCTAAAACTTCGCATAACAATCAAAAACTAAAAACAATTTTGAAACCCCTTAAACCCTTTTACATACAACCCCGTTTTTTCTTTGTGGGTATTGGCATTGTGGTATTGTTTGCACTTAGTTATTTCATTCCTATAATATTTAATATTGCACAACTCTGCATTTTAGTTTTAATACTGCTCTTCATTTTAGATTTTATTATCATTTTCCTTGGCAAAAACAAAATTGAAGCCACCAGAGTAGCCCCCGATAAATTTTCAAATGGCGATAACAATCAAATAAAATTAAAAATTACCAATAACTACCCTATTTTAATATCAGTAGAAGTTATTGATGAAGTGCCCGAACAATTTCAAATACGCGATTTTAAAATCAAAGCATCTATTGCTTCTCGTAAAACAAGATCAATTCAATACAATTTAAAACCTAACGAACGTGGCAAATATTATTTTGGTAGCCTAAACATTTACGCCTGCTCTATTTTAAATTTAGTTGCCAAGCGCTTCACTTTCGATACTGGCGCCATGGTACCAACCTACCCAAGTTTCAAGCAACTCAAAAAATTCGAACTTTTAAACATCAATCAAAACACATTAGAATACGGCTTAAAAAAAGTAAGACGCCTTGGTCATTCCATGGAATTCGAGCAAATTAAAGAATATGTTTTAGGAGACGATTTACGAACTATAAACTGGAAAGCAACCGCTAAAAAAAACCAGCTCATGGTCAATCAATTTCAAGATGAAAAATCTCAATCCGTATACTCCATAATTGATAAAGGACGCATCATGAAAATGCCTTTTAACGGGTTGAGTCTTTTAGATTATGCCATTAATGCATCGTTAGTAATCAGCAATGTTGTTCTAAAAAAAAATGATAAAGCTGGGATTTTTTCATTCTCAAAACGTATTGAAAACGTTGTGGCCGCCGAAAGGAGAAGCTCGCAAATGCGCCTGATTCTAGAAGCACTCTATAATATTAAAACAGACTATTTTGAAAGCGATTTCGGAAGATTATATAGCAGTATTAAGAGGCATATTACCCACCGCAGCCTCATTTTAATATATACTAATTTCGAAACTTTAGATGGCCTAGAGCGGCAACTCCCCTATTTAAAAGCGATTGCTAAAAACCATTTACTAGTGGTTATCTTCTTTAAAAACACAGCGTTGCATGGCTTAATCCATAACAAGGCAGAAACCATCGAACAAGTTTACGACAAAGTCATCGCAGAAAAATTCGCATTCGAAAAACGCCTCATTGTCAACCAATTAAAAAAGTACGGCATCCATTCCATACTCACAACACCAGAACACTTAACGATAGATACAATTAATAAATATCTTGAAATCAAGGCTAGAGGATTGCTTTAATTTTGGGCGTTCCCTCAAGGGTCGGGCTTTTCGTTGCAAGTCCGCGCTCCCAAAAGGTCGCTGTGGGCTTTTCTCTACAATCCCTAACGCAAGTATTCGACAACGTATAGTTTTAAGTACACTGAATTTTGTAACTATTTCCGCAATGCATAGCTATAATTCATGAAGGTTTCTAAATATTAATACTATTTTTGAAGTATTAAAATAATATTTAAATTATGCCATATCAAGAAACATTCGTTCTTTTTTGGGAACACGTAAAAGAAAGTTACCAAGCAGGGCGTTTTGCCAAATTAACAATGGCAAAAACCATTGGCAAACCTAATTTAAAAAATATATTTGTAAGACCATTAGCCTATAACAATAGCTTGAAGGTTTTAGTAAAACTGCATTACCAATCTAGAGACACCGAGGATGAAGAAAGTGAACTCACATTAAACGAAGCTTTCGTGTTTTTAAAACCCTATCTTAAAACATCGTTCTCAACCGTAATTCTATTCACGACAACAAAAGATGTTACCCTTAAAATTAATAAAAAAGGTATAGGCACTATTATCGAGAAAGCCCCAACATTTCAAAATGTTGTTATAACTGAGAGGAATTCGTAATTTCTAAAAAACATCATTGCAAGTAGAAATTGGGTTAGCAAGGCTGTTAATTTAAAAAGAGGCTTATTTGTAAAGGTTAGTTTACATAAATATAAAGTTCATTTTCAATGCACCTTATTAATTGCTAAATGAAATTAGTTGATTTTTTTTACAAAGTTAAGTTATTAACTAAATGGAAATCAAAATCCCTCACCTAACAACCTACTTCGTTTAGTAATACATGCTTCTATTTATTACTATAACCACAGCTCATCAAACAAAAACTACAGTTCAGGAACAACGATTATAAAAACCGCTTTTAGTATTGGATATTTGAAGTGTAAACAAATAAAAACCATATATCATGAAGACACTAACATTAATTATCGCATTAGTATTATCAGTAAATTTAAGCAACGCTCAAAGCAGCAAAACTTTAAGAGACATCACCGTAACTATAGAAAATATAGCAAATAATAAAGGCAACGTTATTTTTGGATTACATACGGAAGATACCTTTATGAAAGGCCAAGGTATAGCCAGTGCAGCAAGCGATATTGTAGATGGTAAAGTAACTGTAACTTTTAAAAACATAACAGAGGGAACCTATGCTATTATGGCTTTACATGACGAGAACAAGAACAAAAAAATGGATTTTCAAGACAATGGTATGCCAATGGAATCGTATGGCATGTCCAACAACCCTGTAAGTTATGGGCCGCCACAATATGCAACTGCTAAATTCAATTTAAAAAACGACAATATATATATGAAAATTATTTTCTAACATACAGCCAAAACAAAAAAAGCGACCCTAAATGTGGTCGCTTTTTTTGGACTAGTCAAGTTGTAAATTATATCAAACTGATTGATTAAACGGTTTCATTTAACCAAGCTTTCATCATCCAAACAATTTTTTCTTGCTCCATTATAAATCACTCATCATCGATTTTGTTTCCTCATCATTAGCATCATCAGGTGTGATTAGTATTTGCCTTTCAATTTTCAATAGTTCTGATAGAGAATCTATAATTAACCAAACGGGTTTATTATCTTGAGAAACATTTTTACTAATAGGTACTTTTACTTTTACTGAGTAATCTGCAAAAGTATGTAATCGTGTTTCTCCTAAAGTTAAAATACGCTCTGCTATTTCATCCACTTTTAAATTGGCATCCGTATACAATTCTTCAAACTTACGTGCAAATCGAAAAAACGTTTGCCTTTAATATTCCAATAGATACCTCATAAATTCTGATAATATATTTGAAAATTAGACAACAAACTATTTAAATTGTTTGCTATATTTTTGGTTTTATTGGTATCTAAACCAATACTGTTTAATGTGCGTATATATTATTTCTATTTCAATAAATTTAATCGACAATTAACAAGTATTTCAATAAGTTTTATTGATAGTTTTTATATTTTTATAGCCTAAATTGATACGGATGACAATTACCCAGTTATATTATGTTTTGGCTGTTGCCGAAAACCAAAATTTCACTAAAGCTGCTGCAAAATGTTTTGTAACACAGCCTACTTTGAGCATGCAAATTCAAAAACTTGAAGACCAATTAGATGTTCAGATTTTTGACAGAAGTAAAAAACCTATTGAACTGACTAACGTTGGTCAAAAAATAGTAAAACAAGCCAGAAATATAGTCAATGAGTCTTATCGAATTCAAGATATCGTAGATCAGCAAAAGGGTTTTATTGGTGGGGAATTTAAATTAGGCATTATACCTACCGTTATGCCAACGCTCTTACCTATGTTTTTAAAGAATTTTATTAAGAAACACCCAAAGGTAAAATTGAAAATAGAAGAGTTAACTACCGATGAAATTATTACTAGAATTAAAGATGGCCATTTAGATGCAGCTATTGCAGCAACGCCTTTAGAAGATGACAGTATTAAAGAACGTGTTCTTTATTTTGAGCCTTTTGTAAGTTATATTCCTAAAGGGCACCGTTTATATACCAATAAAAAAATTGATGTTGCAGATTTGGATATCAACGATATGCTATTACTTGAAGATGGGCATTGCTTCAGAGATGGCGTAATTAATTTATGCAAAGTGTTTAAAGACCAGTCTGACGAGACCTTTCAACTAGAAAGCGGTAGTATTGAAACTCTAATAAAATTATCCAATGAAGGTTTAGGTATGACGCTACTTCCTTATTTACATACTTTAGATATCAATGATAAAGAAAAAGCAAATTTACATTACTTTAATGAGCCATCTCCCGCAAGAGAGGTAAGCATCATTTATCATAAAAGTGAATTAAAAATGCAAATTATTGAAGCGTTACAAGATGTGATTTCTGGAATTATAAGGGGTGCCATTACTTTTCAGAATGTAAAAATAATAAGTCCGATAGCAAAATAACAGCGTTACTATTCTTGGTTTTTATATGTAAAAAAAATAATTATAATGCAAAATTTACATATAGTGAGAATCTATTTTTAGACTGCACACTCCCTCCAAATAAATTTTGTGATATAGGGCGTGTGTAATTTAAACCAAAAATAAATTTATCGATTGCTAATTCTGAACCTATTGAAGCATTTATAATTGTACCATCGGTATCGGCAAGCGTTTCTCCATATTGTTTTATTTCATCATAAATATCGCCCGAAATCCCTACAAAAGGCATAATATTAAAGGTTTCTTTTGAAATAGCCGTAAACACATTAGCCGAATAACTAATTTGATTTCCAAATTGATAATCGTTTTTATTCTCACCTTTTATATAATACGTTATTAGTGTATTCAATCCAAATGTATTGCTGCCATAATTATAGCCTAAAGAAAATATACCATCAACACTTCCCGTACCAACTTGAAACCCGGGATTTACATTATCTGCAAGTGCTTCTTCAAACTTACCTGATGGCAATTTTACGCCCAATCCGAATTGTAAGGAATGTCCTGAAGGGTCACGCTCGGTGTTAAATGTTAAAGAATCGCTTTCTTTTTTGTAAAACTTCAATTTATACCAACCAATAGCGCTAATATCACCTAATCCGTTTATATTTTCAATATTTGCATTTACCCGTTCCCGGCTCAAATCTTGGTAAGGCAAATTCACGCTTACATATAACGATTCGTTTACTGGCAACTGCGCCCATAGTTGATAGGTATTAAAGGTTTCTTGACTTTGTGGAGAGTTTTCAAAAATACCGTCCTTAGATTCAAAATTTTGATAGATATAACGCAAACCGATAAAATTTGCATTACTCAATGTGCCAAAACCAAAACTCCCGCTACTCGTTGAGCACCCACATAAATCGCACATCACGTGTAATGGATTATTGATATGACTATGGCATGGCGGCTTATCGGCATGCGCACTAACCACAAGCATTTTAACGATTAAGGCTATACCTATTAAAAACTGTTTTTTAGAATTCTGAAAATCTTTCATCGTTTAAAAACGCATTATCTGTTAGTGTTTTTAGAAATGCAATTAGGCTTTCCTTTTCATATTCTGAAAGTGTGATTCCAAGAGAACCGTCTTCTTTTTTAAAAACAGTATCAACATCCCCACCGTTCTCTACGATACCTGAATCGTAAAAATTTAAAACAGCTTCCAGTGTTAAAAATCTTCCATCATGCATATACGGATTTGTTTTTTCAATATTCCTTAAACTTGGCACTTTAAATTTATATAAATCTCCTGTGTTTTCAAATATAGCGTAACGGCCTTTGTCATTCAATTTTGGGTTTACCGGTAAACCCGTATTTCTGTAACTTTGATCTGTAAATAAATCTGATGCATGACAAGATGAACATTTGTTTTTAAAAGTTTTCAAACCATCCAATTCAGTTGATGTCAGACCTATGTTGTCTTCATTTCTTACATATTTATCATATTTAGAATTTGAGGACACCATCATAATCATAAATTGAGATAGCGCTTTCAGCATATTTTCACTGTTAATTTCGCCATCTTCAAACACTTTTCCAAATTGATTTTGATAATACGTATCTGCTCTTAATTTAGACATCACATTGGATAGTGTTTCACCCATTTCAACTTCTGCAGTAATAGGAATGATGGGCTGTAAATCTAAATGTGTCGCTGCACCATCCCACATAAACTCAGATTGATATGCTAGGTTTTGAATAGGTTGTGTGTTCCTTTTACCAACGCCTCCATTTAATCCATGGCTTACGGTGTGCTCATGGTGTGTAAAAGCAAAAGCTTGTTCATGACAAAACCCACACGAAATTGCATCGTTTGCTGATAATCGGCCCTCGTAAAATAGTTTTTTTCCAAGTTCAAAACCAGCTTCTGTAATTTGATTGTTTTCCAGATTGTAAACGATATTTGGAAAATTAGAAGGGATTTCAACTTCTACGGGAACAGGCACATAAGCATCTTCCTGAGAGCCTTTTGAACAAGCGCATAGTGCTAATATTACTAGTATTAAAATTACTTTATTCATAGGAGAATGTAATACCTATTACACGAAAAACGCATGCAATAGGTATTGAACTTATTTATAAATTAATTGTTGTGTACGTGGTGCACCGTAAACATTGACGCCACATTAGCAGCTATAACTGGAGTTTCCACAGCATCGACATGTACTTGATCATACCCATCTGCAAAATTAACTGATGTAATCCCTTCAAAAGCCATCATTAAATCTGCTTTGATATGAATTTCAGGGGTTTTCCCTTCTCTTACTAAAACTTCATTAGGAAAGTTTAACGTTGTTTCCTTATAATTATCCAAAGTGGTTCCAACGCTTCCCATATGAAGATTTAATCCTTCATCTGTAACGGTATTAGACGTATATGTACCATCCAATCTTATAAACTTATAGCCTGATGCCCAAGTCCACATCATGCCCTCATCTTGGGCTTCAGCTAAAAAATCGCCTTGCCCATCTGCACCCAATGCAAAACGAGCTTGATCGACACCTATTCCAAAAGTAACTTCAGTATAATTGGCCGCATCAACATTTTTTAAAGTAACCAAAATTTCACCTGCATTATTTCCGTCAGTTTCATTAACTATAAAAATATTATCATCTACGGGGTACATAAATGTATTCCCTTGATTATCCTTAAACCTAACATTACTAACAATGTATTTTAAAGTTTCTAATTTAAATGATTCGCCGTTGGATCGGTTATAGGATGTCCCGAAAATAAAGTCTTGATCTCCAACACCATTATCAAATTTGATTACGATGTCTCCGGTTTGCCCTGTTAAATCTTCTGCATTATCATCATCGGATGTACAAGAAGAGAACGTTGCGCATAATAATAGCGCAAATGTAAATTTTAAAATTTTCATTTGTTTATATTGTTTTTAAACACAAATTGCTTCCTAATTTACTCAGGTACAACATGTTCAAATAATTATTTCTTATTTTTTATTTTAAAAAAGCTAATAGTACTTAACTTTATTCTGTAAAAATCAGATTAAGCAGAAGGTGGCCTAAAACATTTATATTCAAAAGCATAATTATAACTCTGATTGTAGAATTTGCTTATTTTTTTTTTCAAATAGAATGTAGTCGTGAATACATCAAAATTGGAGCATTTTTGGAAATAAACCAAAGAGATATATTCTGTAAAAACCTTAGCTGGTTTATTGTTTTCATTAGAACTGGTTTCTGATTGTAATTGTTTAGCTAAGTGGCATTTTCCATTACAAGACAGTTTTACTTGTTTTTTATTTTTGCAATAAGTTGCTGTGATATAATCAATATTATTTTGGTAGTATACAAAATAGCAAACATTATAAATTGGCTTTAGTAGAAAAGCAAAAAGTAGTAATATTAAAAAAATCTTTTTCAACAGCTAAATAATGAATTACAAAAGTAAATAACTTTAAACTATATTTTAACGAAAAGCCGTATCTAAATTAGTTTAAAATTAAAAAAGCGACCTTATGGTCGCTTTTCTCTATGGTTTTAAATAAATTAAACATTGATTTAATTCTGGATTCTGCTGTACTAAAGAAAGAATATAAATTTTAATTTCTTCAATCTCATAAGGCAGTAGTCTTTGTAATGCCTTTTGTACTTCTTTACAAAAAAGCATTGTGTCAAAACTAACTTTACTAAGTACCGTTTTGGTATACTCTAGCATTGCTCTTGCCATGTTTTCTTTTAGGTTTAGGTTTGAATAAATAGTAGATTTTTTTATGGGTTATATTTTATTATTGAACACTAAAATTAATCAAAAATTATCCAATTCTATAAATTTTAAGGAATATTAACATTTAAAATCGATTATTGCCATCTAGTAAATCGCCCAACCCACCAAGTACACTACCTTCGCCCTTGCTTTTGCCTCCTGATCTTGGAGCCGACGCTAAAACGCGACCAGCTAACCTACTAAATGGTAAGGATTGAATATAAACAGTTCCCGGACCTTGTAATTTTGCAAAAAACAGACCTTCTCCACCAAAAACAGTATTTTTAATGCCGCCTACAAACTCAATATCATAATCTACCGATTGATCAAAACCTACGATACAACCCGTATCCACTTTTAGGATTTCGCCTGCTTTTAGTTCTTTCATAGCCATAGTACCACCAGCATGAACAAATGCCATACCATCACCTTCTAACTTTTGCATAATAAAACCTTCCCCTCCAAAAAGACCACGACCTAATTTTTTAGAAAACTCAACACCTACACTAACGCCTTTTGCTGCACAGAGAAAAGCATCTTTTTGACAAATAAATTTACCACCGAAACGCGATAAGTCGATTGGGATAATTTTTCCTGGATATGGCGATGCAAAGGCTACGTTACGTTTGCCAACTAAGTCGTTGTAAAAAGCAGTCATAAACAAACTCTCTCCGGTAAGGATTCGTTTTCCTGCACCTAAAATCTTGCCTAAAAAGCCTGTGTCCTTATTTGAGCCGTCTCCAAAAATAGTTTCCATTTTAATCCCATCGTCCATCATCATAAAACTTCCTGCTTCGGCTATCACACCTTCTTCAGGGTCTAGTTCAATCTCTACATATTGCATTTCTTCGCCGTATATCTTATAGTCAATTTCGTGTGCTGTCATTTTATGATGTTTTTTATATTGATTCGTTTATAGGTTGCATTGTTTTTTGTTTTGTTACAAATTATATTAAAATTTCAATACAATAAAAACCAAATTCAAAAAAACTTAATGCTGTATTTTACACTAAGACTCTAAGAGTTTGTAAAGCGTTACACAAAGAGAAAACCACCAATCCAGTAGAGACGCTAGTGCGTAAAGCCTAAATTGACCTATGGCTTGCTGTTTAGCAGCTTGGCTTTAGGTTACAAATTGACTTAATTTTTAACCTTAACACTCCACTGAAAATTAAAGGTAGAAACCAAAACACCATCTTCATTTATACCAACAGATTGCATCCATAATGTTTGTCCCTCACCAGTTTCTATAGCTTTTTTAAGAAGGGCGTCGATAGCTTTTCCGTCATTACAAGTAAATCTGATTTTACCTGTTGCTTTTTTTGTAAATGTGGCATTATTGGATGTGACCAACATAGACAGCTTTTTGCCTGATTCTTGTATTTTAGAAATCATTAATGCTCCTGTTGAAAACTCTGCCGCCATACCTTGTACTGCCCAAAACATGGACTTAAATGGATTTTGGTTTATCCATTTGAACTTAACACCTACGATACACTTCTCATTATCAATATGTTTTGTTCTTACCCCACAAAAGTATGCTGCTGGCAGTTTGAACATAGTATAAGTGTTTAATTTACTTGGTGTTAAGGCCATTTTAAATAGTTTATTTTTTTACTAAGTTATGAAAATAATACAGACTTAAAATTGTTAAAATTATGTTAATTAATAGTACTATGCGTAACAAAGTACCTTTTTTTAAACATATATTTGCATAGGAAACTATTATATGTTTTAATAAGTCATTGAAATGATTTTAAATAATAATCAAAAAAATACTGCCACATGTATTCATTCATCGACGTTTAGCAGATTTTTTATTCCGTTTAGAAATTTTATTGGCCCTATATTTTTATGGGTCGCCAATAAAGATAAATCTGAATTTATAGATAAACACGGTAAACAAGTTATCAATTTCCAAATTAGTGTTTTACTATGCGCGATTATTTTAGGAATAATTAACGGTATTGATTTTATATACTTTAATGTGTTTAACAGCCTCGTTTTTAGTGTCGGCAAACCATTTAGATTATTATATACAGGCGATGACTTGGGTGCAATAGCTATTAATATTTTTTTTATAGAACTGGCGCTCATTGTTTTGGCGAGCTTAAAAGCTAGAGATGGGAAACTTTTTAATTATCCTTTAACGATTAACTTTTTAAAATAGTAATGCCGTTTTTTATAAAGAACAAAAATGCGGGTTAACCTGCGTTAGGGATTGCAGTGGAAAGCCCACAGCGACCTTTTGGGAGCGAGGACTTGTAACATAAAGCCCGACCCTTGGGTAACGCCAAAAAATTTACATTAGAATAGATAGAATGTCATCAATATAATTATCAAATCAATCAATACTGAAATACATTCAGCACATGAAAATGAACAGTTTTACAACATTAAAAGAATGACACCATGAAGATAGAAAACACGAAAGCACAAATGCGTAAAGGCGTTTTAGAATTCTGTATACTCTCCGTTTTAAAAGACGATGATGCTTATGTAGCAGAGATTTTAAGTACCTTAAAAGACGCTAGGTTGCTCGTGGTAGAAGGAACGATTTATCCGCTACTTACACGACTTAAAAACGCAGGTCTTTTAAATTATAGATGGGAAGAATCGACCTCTGGACCGCCAAGAAAATACTATAGCTTAACCGATACGGGAAAATTATTTTTAAAGGAATTAAATACCACATGGAGTGAATTACACCATGCAGTAACTTTAGTAACAAGCCAAAAACCACCAAACTAATGAATAAGACAGTCAATATAAATTTAGCAGGTATATTTTTTCATATAGATGAGGATGCGTACTTAAAATTACAGCGCTATCTTGAGGCTATAAAACGTTCGTTTACAGACTCGCAAGGACGTTCTGAAATTATAGCAGATATTGAAGCGCGTATTGCCGAACTTTTTAATGAGCGCGTACAAAACGATAAGCAGGTTGTACGTATTAAGGAGGTCGATGATGTCATATCAATTATGGGGCAACCCGAGGATTACTTGGTTGATGATGCCATTTTTGAGGATGAGCCACAGGAAATTAAAAGAAAAAAAATTTCTGAGCCTTCAAAAAAATTATTTAGAGATACTGATAATTCTTATATCGGTGGCGTATCCTCTGGGCTTTCGCACTATTTGGGTATTGATGCCATTTGGATTCGTTTAGCTTGGGTTCTTTTAATTTTTGGTGCAGGAACTGGTATTTTACTTTATATCTTACTTTGGGTTTTAGTGCCAGAAGCTAAAACAACTACTGAAAAAATAATGATGATGGGCGAACCTGTTAACATTAGTAATATTGAAAAAAAAATTAAGGATGGATTTGATTCTGTAACCGAAACGGTTGGTGATGTCGCGAAAAATGTTTCGGAATCCGTATCGAACGCCGCCAAAAACATTGATGTAAAAAAAACGGGGAACTCGATAAAATCGACGTCTAGAACTTTTTTTGATACGATTGGAGATATTATCATGTTTTGCTTTAAAGTGTTTGCCAAATTTATCGGTATCGTATTAATACTTACTGGAGCTGTAACTATAATAAGTTTGATTATTGGGTTATTTTCAGTGGGGGTTGCAAACATTATAAATATACCTGGAATTGATTTTGTTGAAATTGCCAATACTGGCGGAAGCCCCATTTGGTTAACGCCTTTATTAGCATTTTTTGCGGTTGGAATTCCATTCTTTTTTCTTTTTTATTTAGGATTAAAAATTCTTATAAATAATTTAAAATCTATTGGTCGTATTACAAAATTTACTTTATTAGGATTATGGTTAATATCTGTAATAGCCTTAGTTATTTTGGGTATCAGGCAAGCGAGTGCACATGCTTTTGATGAAGTTTATGTTGAAAAAACAGAATTACCCATTACAGCAAATGATACATTACGAGTAAAAATGGCTACTAATGACAAACTTAGCTATAGCTCCCAAAACCAAAAACATGGACTTAAAATAACACGCAATGCAAACGGCGACAAAGTCATTTCATCTTCGGATATTCATATTTTTATAAAATCCACAACCGACTCCGTAGCCAAAATTATTATTGAGAAAAGTGCTGACGGAAGTAGTTACGAAGCTGCCCAAGAGCGTGCTAAAAATATTAACTATAATTTTGAGTTTAAAAATAACACGCTGCTGCTAGACACGTACTTAACTACCAATGTTAAAAACAAGTTTAGCGACCAAGATGTTGATGTTGTATTATATATACCAGAAAACACCATTTTGCATTTAAATAACAGCACTAAAAGATATTTATATCATAGAACTTATGAAGGGAATATTGTTTCTAGAGATAACACGAACCACTATTTAAAAATACTTTATAATGATGTAGCATGTTTGGACTGTCCTGATGAGGTATTTGAGGTACAGATAAACACACCAAAATTAAATATTGATGATAAGGGTATAGAAATAAACTCTGTAGATGGCCATTTAAAAATTGATAAAAATGGGATCAAAGCAGAATCTGATAACATAAAACTGAACGTTAATACTAATGGTGTTCAAATTGAATCCGAGGAATAAAAAAACAATACATAAAGCAAGTCCCGGATTAAAACCCAAGTGGTAACAAGTAACAAATCATCATTAAAATATAACAATTCATATATTTAAGTTATCAAGACCTAATCCGTTTTTAGATATTTGAACAACAAAATAACCACAGGTACCTAACTTATTTTACCACCAATTGAAAAACAAATAATTATGACCACACTAATCAAATTTATCATAGCAACCGTATTAAGCCTATCCCTGTTTTCTTGTAATTTTGATATAAATCTTAATTCTGGAGTTAAGGGCAATGGTGAAGTAACTGAAGAAAATCGAGTTATAAATTCCTCTTTCACAACTATTAAAGCCACCGATGGCTTAGATGTTTATGTAACGCAAAGCGACAACGAAAGTATTAGTGTTGAGGCTGACGGTAATTTACAAGAGCTTATATTAACCGAAATTAATGGTGGTGTATTAAAAATCCATACTAAAGAGCATATTGGTAGCGCCACATCAAAAAAAGTACACGTTAGTTTTAAAGATATTTTGAAAATAACATCAACGAGCGGTAGTGATGTACAATCAACAAATAGAATTACCACTAAACGTTTGGAGATAAAATCTACTAGCGGAAGTGATTTGGAATTGAATATTAATACAACTGAATTACATTGTAAGTCTTCCAGCGGAAGCAGTATAAGGCTATCTGGAGAAACCGAGAAATTAATTGCTGAAGCTACGAGCGGGAGCGATATTAAAGCTACCGATTTAATTTCGGAGTCTACTGAGGCTAAAGCTTCCAGTGGCGCAGACATTAAGATTAACACCTCTAAATCGTTAATAGCAAGAGCAACGAGTGGTGGCGATATTAAATACTACGGTAATCCTGAAAAATTGGATATAAGGGATAGTGCATCTGGGAGTATAAAACAAAAATGAAATAATTAATAATAAAAAATCGGCACGGAAACCATCTCAAGATTTAAATAAAAATTTAGAGTGTTTTTTGTTTTATATTTGTTTTACTAATTTTAATTTACTGTTGGAGAAAATGCATATGGGATTTTTATATCATAAAGAAAAGGAAAGTATAGTTTAAGTTACGGTTCCTACTTATGCTGATATAGAAAGTAAAAAGAGGGTTTTATTACCCTCATTCAAAATTGGAAACGGTAACAGTGACTAAAAAGGCATTTCGTGTGTCTCATTAATTCAGGCATTTAGTAATCAATTTGTTATAACAATGAAAAAATCTCTCAGTACTCTTTTTTTGGGTTTATTAATGTTTACATTTTGTAAAGCACAGAATAGCGAAAAGGTTAAAGGAAATAGAACCGTTACCATACAACAAACAAACGTAGAATCTTTTCATACCATTGCCTTAGATGAGGATTTCGAAGTTGAAATTATTTATAGTAAAAATCCTTATGTTGAAATTGAGACTGATGAAAACTTACACGAGTACATTGAATTTCAGGTTATTGATAGCGTACTTACTTTTAATAAAAACATAAAGATTACTTCTAGGAAGAAACTGAATATTAAAGTAACTTACAATGATGCTTTAAAACATATTGAAACTACGGATGATGCTGAAATATTATCACTCGCAACCATGGATTTAGAAAATGGATCTTTAAAAACTAGAGGCTCCTCAAAAGCTGGCTTAACTATAAAATCGGATAATTTTGAATTTAGTGCAGACGATAAATCTAAAGTAAAATTAAATGTTTCCAGCGAAAATTGTATGATAAATTTAAGCGGATACAGCAAAGTTGATGCACTCGTTAATACTGCTGAACTTGCCGCAACACTTTATCAGCGCGCAGATGCTAATATTGAAGGCTCCTGCGAAACAGCTCAATTAGAACTTGATAACAATACCGAGTTTAAAGGTAAAAATTTCACTATTAAAACTTGTAATTTGGTAACCGCTATTGGTAGCGAGGCTTATATTGAAGTTTTAGATAGCGTTACTATTGATGCCTCAGGAACAAGTTCTATTTATTTATACCAGAACCCTAAAATTTTAATTAATAAGCTTGCTGATACAGCTAAGCTTCAAAAAAAGGTTAAATAGTAAACATTTTAACCCTTATTAAAATAAAAAAGAGCCATAGTATATCACTTTGGCTCTTTTTAATACACTATGTATTAATTTTAGTTATATGTAGGCGTCGAAACTTCAAAAGTAGAATCTTTTGCGGCCAAATAACGCTCTGCATCTAATGCTGCCATACAACCTGTACCCGCAGCTGTTACGGCTTGTCTATATACATGATCTGCAGCATCACCAGAAACAAAAATGCCTTCAACATTTGTTTTGGATGTTCCTGGTATATTTATAATATAACCTGTTTCATCTAAATCCAAAAAGCCTTTAAAAATGTCAGTATTAGGTTTATGACCAATAGCTACAAAAAATCCAGTAGCAGGAATATCATGCTTTTTATCGGTTTGATTATTAAAAACACGAACGCCTGTTACTACTTGACCATCCCCTAAAACTTCCTCAGTTTCAGTATTGAAAAGTATTTCAATATTTTCGGTATTCTTAACACGGGCAGCCATTATTTTTGAGGCTCTAAATTCATCTCTACGAACTAACATGGTTACTTTTTTACAAAGTTTTGACAAGTAATGCGCTTCCTCGCAAGCTGAATCTCCAGCGCCAACAATTACGACTTCTTGGTTTCTGTAAAAGAAGCCATCACAAACGGCACAAGCTGAAACACCACCACCCAATTTTAAATATTTCTGTTCAGAATCCAAACCTAAATACTTAGCTGAGGCTCCTGTTGAAATAATAATGGTATCGGCATGAATTTCCTTTTCCTCATTAACCCATACTTTATGGATATTCCCTGAAAAATTTACCTTGGTAATCCAACCATCGCGAACATCAGTTTCGAAACGTTGGGCTTGTGCTTGCAATTGCATCATCATTTCTGGCCCTGTTATTCCATCTGGATAGCCTGGAAAATTTTCAACTTCATTGGTTGTTGTTAATTGACCACCTGGTTGTGTACCTTGGTATAAAACAGGTTTCATATTGGCTCTAGCTGCATATATTGCTGCAGTATATCCTGCCGGACCAGAACCTATAATTAAACACTTAACTTTTTCTATATTTTTAGACATATGAGATTTACTTTTGTTATACAAAAGTAGAATTTTTGATTGAATCCTAACATTTAAGTTATTAACACTTAACTATAGTTTTATTTTCAATATCTATAAAGCTCTAAAATCATGTTTTCTAATTTAGAACTAATTGTAAATCAAAAACATAAACTAGTTTAAAATTATTAACTATTTTTTTGTTTTTATTATTTTGAGTAAAATATATAATGTAAATCATAAAATAAATTATAGATACTCTGAATTAAGGATTGGAGTAAATGAGTATTATAAAACTATCGGGAGACGATTGTTCTGTTTAAATTAATAATCTTATAATAGAATAGGATAAAAAAAAAACTCAACTAAAAGTTGAGCTTTTTTGTCGGGGTGGCAGGATTCGAACCTGCGACCTCCGCGTCCCAAACGCGGCGCGATAACCGGGCTACGCTACACCCCGAGTGGTTATCAATATCTAGTAAAAAAATTGCGGAGAGACGGGGATTCGAACCCCGGGTACCCTTTTGGGGTACGACGATTTAGCAAACCGTTCCTTTCGGCCACTCAGGCACCTCTCCAATACTTATGTTATGAACGACACATTTAATTTAAATGCGGATGCAAATGTAGCTTTTCATCTTAAAGCATACAAGTATTTTTTTTGATTTTTTTATATTTTATTCTGGATATTCAATTCGTAAATGATAAATATTTGCAAGCTTGTGCTTTAGGACTTTTTTTATCGATTGAATTTCCTTAAAAGTTATATTAGCATTTAGAAATTGTCCCTCTTCTATTTGCTTATTTATAATTTTCTCAACAAATGCCTCTATCTTAGTTGATGTAGGTTCTTTAAGGCTTTTGGATGCTGCCTCAATACTATCACACATCATTAAAATAGCGGTTTCTTTACTAAACGGTCTTGGTCCTGGATAACTAAAATCAGCTTTATCAACTTCAGTATCTGGGTAATCCTTTTTCTCTTGCATATAAAAATAATACACAACGCTTGTACCATGATGTGTCCTTATAAAATCTATAACACGATCTGGCAAATTATTCTTTCTAGCTATTTCAATACCATTTATTACGTGATCCGTAATTATCCTACCACTTTCTTTTGAAGATAATTCATCATGAGGATTAATTCCCGTGGATTGATTTTCGGTATAATACGTTGGGTTTTTCATTTTACCAATATCATGATATAAAGCCCCTACCCTAACCAACATAGCATTTGCGCCGATATCATTTGCTGAAGCTTCAGCTAAGTTTGCCACATTTAATGAATGGTGAAATGTTCCTGGTGCTTTATTTGACAATTCCTTAAGCAACTTTGTATTGGTATCCGATAGTTCTAAAAGCGACACATCTGAAACGAGTCCAAATAGTTTTTCATAAGCATAAATTAAAGGTTGAACAAATAAGGTTGCAAGACCACATAAAATAAACCATATAAAGGTTTCCCATTTAAGGGTTTCCACACTACCTTCATGAATTACAAAAAATGCAAAATAGGCTATTATATAAATAAGTGTTATTTGCCCTACTGAAATAAAGAGGTTGGCTCTTTTGTATAGTTCTGAAACTGTAAGTATGGTAACAATCCCTGCAATAATTTGTAAAAACATATACTCATAACTATTGGGGACAATAAAGCCTAATAAGAGTACCGTAAGTACATGAGCAAACAAACCTAATCGCGCATCAAAAAACGCTTTAAAAACTAATGGTAGTATACAAATTGGAACTATATATATATATTTTGAATCATAGTTTACCACTAATGTTGTGATAAATATCATTAAGGAGATATTGAAAAATATAAAGGTCACTTTTGTATTATTATCGAAAACTTCCATTCTATATTTTCTTAAAAACAACAAAAGCATTAACAATGCTAATGCTACTAGTAAAGTATAGGCAAAAAGCACCCAATTATAATTAGCATCGTTCCAAACTTGAGATTCGTATTCAGACTGTAAAGACTTTAAAATTTGATATTTATCACCTTCAACAACTTCACCTTTTGATACGATTAAAGTTTCCTTAGCCACGCTTCCTCTTGCATAAGATATTTTATTTAATTCATCTTTTATTGCCTTATCTGTAAACGTTTTATTTAGGACTAGATTAGGTTCTATTAGGTCAAAAAACAAAGCAACAAACTGAGTTTTAAAATTCAATACATTGTTCTTGGCTAAGACTTTACTTATAATTTTGCTAACCTCATTCTGTTCTATTAAATTGGAATAAAAACCATCTTGTATTTTCTCCCTTCCGTCCAAAACAGCAATAGTCCTATCTTTCGAAAAATTATAATTATCACTTAATACTCCATTTTTATATAATTGGGATATAATTCCCTCACCTATGTCGAATATTTTTTTGGTAATATGTAATGGTAAAGTATCTGAAAAAACGATTTTAAACTCATTTGCATAAGCATTCTTTACCTTATTTTCAATAGTCGTATCTAAATCAAAATATAATGTAGAATTATCTTTAATTGCTTTTTTTTCAGCAGCTATCTCAGCATTAGTTTTTTTTATAGCAAAATCGAAAGGAGCCTGAAGACTTTCAGATTGCCAAGGCTTACCTTTTTCAAAATTATATTTGAATTTTCCGCTTTTAGGAAATAAATATACTATCAAAAAAGTAGTAGAAACAAACAATAACACCTTGTAAATTAAGGAGTGGTTTTTATATAATTTGTTTGTGAGGTCTTTCATATTTTTAAAAGTATCCTTTTTATTGTCTAGATATGTATGTAATTACCCGTTTCCTTAAAACGTAAAATTAAAGCTTGCATGTTTCATCTAAAAATCAAATGTAGTAAATTTATAAGCTTTCACCATTTTTTATAAACATCTAATGTTTTATATTTCTACTAAAAAATCATTATTTTCGCAATGAACTTATTTTAATTTTTTATTTGAAACTTAAATTTTAACATCTAAATTAAACTATTAAATTAATGATTAGAGAAGTCGTTATTGTATCCGCAGCAAGAACTCCAATAGGAAGTTTTTTGGGAGCGCTATCAACTATTCCTGCTCCAGAATTAGGGGCTATCGCTATAAAAGGAGCTTTAGATAAAATACATTTAAAACCCGAACTAGTTGAAGAAGTTTTAATGGGAAATGTGGTACAAGCCGGCACTGGTCAAGCTCCTGCAAGGCAAGCTGCTATATATGCAGGCATATCTAACACCGTACCTTGCACTACTATTAATAAAGTTTGTGCTTCTGGTATGAAAACAGTCATGCAGGCTGCACAATCTATCGCTCTCGGCGACACGGATATTGTAGTTGCAGGCGGTATGGAAAATATGAGTTTAATACCCCATTATCTATACGCTAGAAACGCGACCAAATTTGGACCGACAACATTACTAGACGGAATGCAAAAAGATGGTTTAGTTGACGCTTATGATGAAAACGCTATGGGGGTTTACGCAGATGCTTGTGCTACTAAATATGAATTTTCTAGAGAGGATCAAGACGCTTATGCTATACAGTCTTATAAAAGATCTGCAGTTGCCTGGGAAACGGGTAAATTCAATAATGAAATTGTTCCTGTTGAAGTTCCTCAACGTCGCGGAAAACCTATTGTTATTATTAAAGATGAAGAGTTTAGCAATGTAAGAATGGAAAAAATACCGCAATTACGTCCAGCCTTTTCAAAAAATGGCACTGTAACCGCTGCAAATGCTTCAACTATAAATGATGGTGCCGGTGCCATGGTTTTGATGAGTAAAAAAAAAGCAGAAGAGCTCGGTTTAAAACCTTTGGCCACCATAAAAAGTTTTGCTGATGCCGCGCATGAACCAGAATGGTTTACAACTGCGCCTTCCAAAGCCTTACCTAAAGCATTAGATAGAGCTGGAATTTCCATGAATGAAGTAGACTTTTTTGAATTTAACGAAGCCTTTGCTGTGGTAGGTTTAGCTAATATGAAAATTTTAGGTCTTACAGATAAAAACGTAAATGTTAACGGTGGTGCCGTTTCCTTAGGACACCCACTAGGATGTTCGGGTGTTCGAATCTTAATTACGCTATTGAATGTTTTGGAACAAAATAATGCTAAAATCGGTGCTGCTGCAATTTGTAATGGCGGTGGTGGTGCATCTGCAATGGTTATTGAGCGAAACCAATAATTTTCAATATATGTGAGCAGTAAGCAACCATAAATAAAATGAATAAAACTCTGTTTTCTTTTTAAATATTTAACAACTACAATTTATTGATGCAATACGGTATTTGTAATTTAAGCATTGTTCCACTTCGAAGCGAGGCCGCAGACATTAGCGAATTAGTTTCGCAAGTTATTTACGGTGACTTTTTTAAAGTTATAGAACAACGTAAAAAATGGATTAAAATCAGATTAGCTTTTGATAAATATGAAGGTTGGATTGACAATAAACAATATCTTGAAATCACCGAAAATCAATATAAAGTTCTTAACAACGAGACACCAAAATTATCAACCGATTTAGTAGAATTTATTGAGGATGAAAACAAGCAATTATTTCCAATTTCCATTGGCTCTAGCCTAAATGGTCTTTCGGTTTTAAATCATAAATATGATGGCGATTTTACTGATAAAAAAATACAGAAATCTGACCTTATTCAAACAGCTTTTACATATTTAAACGCCCCTTACCTATGGGGAGGAAAAACACCTTTTGGTATTGATTGTTCAGGTTTTACGCAGATGGTATATAAGCTGAATGGTTATAAATTATTGCGCGATGCAGCCCAACAAGCTACACAAGGTGAAGCATTAAGTTTTATAGAAGAAAGTGAGCCTGGTGATTTAGCATTTTTTGATAATAATGAAGGCGCTATTATTCATGTTGGTATAATTATGAAAGACAACTATATAATTCATGCTCATGGTAAGGTAAGAATAGACAGGTTAGACCATTCTGGAATATACAATGTTGAAAAAAACATACACACACACAAGTTACGAGTTATTAAAAAAATTGTATAGAAAAGCCGCTAATTAGCGGCTTTTCTATACGTTAAAACTAATAACAAATTACTATTGTCCACCTAAAGCATCTAACTTAGCCCCGATTTCTTTTGACTTTTGAACGTCGCCTAAAGCACTATATATGTTTTTTAGTTGAGTTAAAATGTTAATGTTTGAACTAGCGTCTGCATTTCTCTCTAAAAAGGAAGTTAAAATACTAGCTCCGTTTTGAAAAAGTGTATTCTTTTCTAATTTTAATTTTTCATATTTAGCATCATCAGATTTACTCATACCTAATTTACCCATTTCCTCAATAACAACGTTTCCTTTTTCTATAAATAGGTTTGATAGATTTAAAGCCGCATCAGAATAAGAAGGATCTATACTCAATACTTTCTCAAAAGATTTCTGAGCTTTATCTAAATCACCCTTATTCATACTAACCACACCAACATTATAGTGTAATACTTTATTTTCTGGGTCTTTAGTAATAGCTTCTTCAATAAGCTCCTTAAATTTATCTTCATCTTTTAATTGTAAATAAATATTAGCTTCATTTATAATTAAATCTACATTATCAGGGTTTTCAGCCCTTGCATCTTTTATTGCAGCAAGTGCCTTTTCATTATCTCCATTAGAAATGTAAATAAGGGCAATATTTTTAACGATCTCAGGTTTTTTCGAATCACCTAAACGCTCACCTGGCTTGATATGACTTCCAGCTTTTATATACAAATCTCTGGTAGCTTTATCTAAAATTTCTTCTTTACCCGATACTTTATCAGTGGCAAAATACTCTTTTGTTATTCCCGTATAACCAATCTCTTTAAGGTTTTCATACAACCTTAATGCTTTATCATACTCTTTAACATTTACTGCAGTAGCTGCGGCATAATATAAAAATATAGTATCTGTTTTTCTAACATTGTAAGCATTTTCAAAATAAGAAGATGCTACGCTATAATTTTTATTCTCATAGGCTTTATTACCTTTAGTTAAAAAATCATTATACATAACAGTCTGAAAATCTTTTACATCAGACTCATAATCACCCGTAACTTTATCAAAGTTGTTAAAAGTTTCGGCAACATCTTCAGAACTGCCTTTACCATCAGCAAATAAGGCAACTCCATTTAAATAATAGTATTTAGATTTTTGATCTTCATCCATAGAAGCCATTAAACCCTCTACACTTTTCAAAGCGGCTTTTGCAGCCCCGTAATCTTTGTTTTTAATCGCTTTTTCAGCTATTTTCAATTCTTTTTTTTGTGCAAATGATAATGCACTTATTGAAAATGCTAAAGCTATAACTAATTGTTTTTTCATTTTAAATAATATTTAGTTTAAATTTCAGAGTTATTATCTTCAAGATTATTATCAAGAGTTGTGCCATCTTCAGGTGTGCTGGTATTTTCAGCACTCTCAATAGTTTCATCGCCTTCAATATCTTCTACCTCATCTTCATCATGCATGGTTTTTGCAACAGCGGCTATTGAATCGTTACCTTTAAGATTAATTAGCTTAACGCCTTGTGTAGCCCTACCCATGACACGTAAATTAGCTACCGCCATACGTATGGCGATTCCAGATTTATTGATAATCATCAAATCATCATCGTCCGTTACATTTTTAATAGACACTAAGTTACCTGTTTTTTCTGTAATAGAGATGGTTTTTACTCCTTTTCCGCCTCTATTGGTAATTCTGTAGTCTTCCAAGCTAGAACGTTTGCCGTAACCATTCTCCGAAACAACGAGTACATTGCTCTCCATATCATCAACAGCAATCATCCCTATAACCTCATCGGTTTTTTCATCTTGCAAACGAATGCCTCTTACGCCCGAAGCGCCACGCCCCATCGGTCTTGTTTTGGCTTCTTCAAAACGTATAGCTTTACCTGACTTTAACGCAAGCATAACTTGACTTTCGCCTGTTGTTAACTTTGCTTCTAATAAAACATCATCATCCTTAATTGTTATAGCATTAATTCCGTTTGTTCTTGGTCGAGAATATTGCTCAAGAGATGTTTTTTTAACCTGTCCCTTTTTAGTAGCCATAATTACATAATGACTATTAATATATGCTTCATCTTTTAAATCCTGAGTACAAATGAAAGCCATTACTTTATCATCTTGCTCAATATTTATAAGGTTTTGAATGGCTCGTCCTTTAGATGTTTTACTACCTTCGGGAATTTCGTAAACGCGCATCCAAAAACATTTTCCTTTTTGAGTAAAGAACAACATGTATTGATGATTTGTTCCTACGAATAGATGTTCCAAGAAATCTTCGTTACGAGTTGTTGAAGCTTTTTGACCAACACCGCCTCTATTCTGAGTTTTATATTCTGTTAATGAAGTACGCTTAATATAACCTGCATGAGATATTGTAATAACCACTTTCTCATTAGGGATCATATCTTCGATACTTAAATCGCCACCGGCATATTCGATAGAAGAACGACGCTCGTCGCCATATTTATCTCGAACAACCTCTAACTCCTCTTTAATGATTGTCATTCTACGATCTTTCTTATCTAGAATATCTTTAAGATCGATAATAGTTTTCATAATTTCATCATACTCAGAGCGCAACTTATCTTGCTCTAAACCAGTAAGCTGGCGAAGCCTCATTTCAACTATTGCTTTAGCTTGAATTTCAGATAATTTAAAACGTTCAATCAAGTTATTTCTAGCTTCATCTGCGTTTGATGATGCTCTAATAATTTTTATAACTTCATCGATATTATCAGAAGCGATAATTAAACCTTCAAGTATATGGGCTCTTTCCTCAGCTTTTCTTAACTCATAAGTTGTTCTTCTAACAACAACTTCATGTCTGTGCTCAACGAAATAATGAATGAGTTCTTTTAAATTCAACAACTGCGGACGGCCATTTACCAATGCAATGTTATTAACACTAAATGAGGATTGTAACGCAGTATACTTGTATAATTTATTTAATACAATATTAGGAATAGCATCCCGTTTTAAAACGTAAACTATACGCATGCCGTTTCTATCAGATTCATCACGAATCAACGATATACCGTCCATTTTTTTATCGTTTACCAAGTCTGCAGTTTTCTTTATCATATCTGCTTTGTTTACTTGGTAAGGAATCTCATCTACGACAATACACTCACGGCCATTCACCTCTTCAATATTAGCTTTAGCACGCATTACAATACGTCCTCGCCCAGTGTGAAAAGCCTCTTTAACACCATCATAACCATAAATAGTTCCTCCCGTTGGAAAATCAGGTGCTTTTACATGTGTAATTAACTCGTCAATTTCTATATCATTATTCTCAATATAGGCTATTGTACCGTTTACAACCTCGGTTAAGTTGTGTGGTGGCATATTGGTTGCCATACCAACAGCAATACCAGAGGCACCATTAACTAAAAGCCCAGGGATACGTGTTGGCAAAACGGTTGGCTCTTGAAGCGTATCGTCAAAATTTAATTTATGGTCTACAGTTTCTTTATCGATATCTGCCAACATGTCCTCAGATATTTTACGCATACGCGCCTCCGTATAACGCATTGCTGCAGGACTATCGCCATCAATAGAACCAAAGTTTCCTTGCCCGTCGACAAGCATATAACGCAAGCTCCACTCTTGAGCCATACGCACCATGGCATCGTAAACAGAGGTATCACCATGTGGGTGATACTTACCTAAAACCTCTCCAACTATTCTTGCTGACTTTTTATGCGCTGAATTTGACCGAACACCCAGTTCATGCATGCCATAAAGCACTCGTCTATGAACGGGTTTTAAACCATCTCGTACATCTGGTAAGGCACGCGACACAATGACGGACATTGAATAATCAATGTATGCCGATTTCATCTCATCCTCAATATTAATAGGGATTAATTTTTCTCCTTCTGCCATATATATTTAATTTATTTTTTTGTAATTTTCTAAACATGCTAATATAAGAATTTAAGCAGTCATAGTAAGACTATCACAATTCATTTTCATGTAATTTATTAACAATTTAAAACAGTTGATTAGTTGATAAGTATAGACGTTAAAATTTTGATTTTATAAAGATTTTTTCGTCAATTAGCATAAAAAATCAAAACACATAGATTTTTAGATTTTTTACTTTTCCCAATCCCTCCTTTTTATGAAAATTTAAAATCATGGCCGATGCTATGCTTAAAAATTTTAAGTAAAACGAAGAAAATGAAAGATGTTAAATTCTCTTAAAACTTAAATCTATCGAGTATTTGAACAATTTTAGGTATAGTTTTTGACTTTAGTTAAAATGTTTTACTATTTTTAATGCAGAAAGAACACGATATATGGATGATAATTTTTCCCCAAGAGTAAAAGATGTTATTGCGTTTAGCAAAGAAGAAGCACTGCGTTTAGGCCATGACTTTATTGGTACTGAACACCTTATGCTTGGTCTTTTGCGTGATGGCAATGGCAAAGCAATAAACATTTTAAATGCCTTAGATATTGATTTGAATCACTTAAGGCGTAAAGTGGAAATACTAAGCCCTGCGAACCCGAATATTTCGGTAGCATCTAATCAAAAAAAGAACCTACATCTTACACGGCAAGCAGAACGCGCTTTAAAAACAACGTTTTTAGAAGCAAAGCTATTTCAAAGCACCTCTATCAATACAGCACATTTATTGTTATGTATTTTAAGAAATGAAAACGACCCCACTACCAAGCTTTTAAATAAGCTAAAAGTTGATTACGATAATGTTAAAGAACAATTCAAATCTATGATTACAAACGACAACGATTATATAGAGCCCAAGTCTGAATTCCAAGACGATGAAAATGCTGCTGGAGGTGATACTTCAAAAGACAATATTTTTAACGCGCCAGCAGGAAAGTCTAACAAGAAGTCTAAAACGCCCGTGTTGGATAATTTTGGACGTGATTTAACGGCACAAGCTGAGGAAGGCAAACTTGACCCTGTTGTTGGTCGAGAAAAGGAAATCCAGCGTGTTTCTCAGGTTTTGAGTAGACGAAAGAAAAACAATCCGCTTTTAATTGGTGAGCCTGGTGTTGGTAAATCTGCCATTGCTGAAGGTTTAGCACTTAGAATCGTGAAGCGTAAAGTATCTCGCATACTCTTCGGCAAACGTGTAGTAACTTTAGATTTAGCAAGCTTAGTTGCGGGTACAAAATACCGTGGGCAGTTTGAAGAACGTATGAAAGCTGTAATGAACGAGCTTGAAAAAAATGATGATGTCATTTTATTTATAGATGAAATACATACCATTGTAGGTGCTGGCGGAGCAACAGGAAGTTTAGATGCATCAAACATGTTTAAACCCGCTTTGGCAAGAGGAGAAATTCAATGTATTGGCGCTACAACTTTAGATGAGTATAGACAATATATTGAAAAAGATGGTGCTTTAGAGCGTCGTTTCCAAAAAGTTATTGTTGAACCAACCTCGGTTGACGAAACCATAGAAATACTTAACAATATTAAAGGTAAATACGAAGAACACCACAATGTTGATTATACAGATGCGGCTATTGAAGCTTGTGTGAAATTAACAAATAGGTATATGACAGAACGTTTCTTACCCGACAAAGCTATTGATGCTTTAGATGAGGCTGGCTCTCGAGTACATATTACAAATATTGATGTTCCTAAACAAGTTATCGAGCTTGAAAAGCAACTTGAAGATATTAAAGAATTAAAAAATGCTGTTGTTAGAAAACAGAAATATGAAGAAGCAGCAAAACTTAGAGATGATGAAAAACGCATTGAAAAAGAATTAGCTAATGCTCAAGAAAAATGGGAAGAAGACACTAAACAGCACAGGGAAATTGTTACCGAGGACAATGTTGCCGATGTTGTTTCAATGATGACTGGCGTTCCTGTTAACAGGATTGCACAAACAGAAATTAATAAACTTGCCGAGTTACCAAGTCTTATTAAAGGAAAAGTAATCGGACAAGATGAAGCAGTTGCCAAAGTAGTCAAGGCTATACAGCGTAATCGTGCTGGCCTAAAAGACCCAAACAAACCGATTGGCTCATTTATATTTTTAGGACAAACAGGAGTTGGCAAAACACAATTAGCGAAAGTACTATCCCGAGAGCTTTTCGATAGTGAAGATTCTTTGGTTAGGATTGATATGAGCGAGTATATGGAAAAATTTGCGATATCAAGATTAATTGGAGCACCTCCAGGATACGTTGGCTATGAAGAAGGCGGGCAACTTACTGAAAAAGTTAGACGTAAACCTTATGCCGTGATTCTTTTGGATGAAATAGAAAAAGCACATCCAGATGTATTTAATATGTTACTTCAAGTTCTGGACGATGGCTATTTAACAGATAGTTTAGGTAGGAAAATCGATTTTAGAAATACAATTATTATAATGACTTCTAACATTGGTGCTAGAAAACTGAAAGATTTTGGAACTGGAATTGGTTTTGGGACGGCGTCTCAAAAAGCACAAGAAGACTCTAATGCAAGAAGTATTATAGAAAATGCGCTTAAAAAATCGTTCGCTCCAGAATTTTTAAATAGAATTGATGATGTTGTTGTGTTCAATGCTCTAGAAAAGGAGGATATCAATAAAATTATAGATATTGAATTGGAAAAGCTCTTAAACAGAATTAAAGGGTTAGGTTATATTTTAACGCTTACTGATAGTGCGAAGGATTATATAGCTGAAAAAGGTTTCGATAAACAATACGGAGCTAGACCACTAAAAAGAGCGATACAAAAATATGTTGAAGATGCTTTAGCCGAAGAAATCGTAGCTTCTAACCTTCAAGATGGTGACCATATCAAAATTGATTTAGATAAAGATTCTGATGAATTAAACATTAATATAGAAAAAGCTGAAAAGCCTGCTGAATCTTAAAACTTTATCTATTTTATTATAATAAAATCCTACATTCCAAGTGAAAGTAGGATTTTTTTCATTTTAATCTACTTCTAACAACCTAACTCACACATTAGACTAGCGTAAGGGATAGTAACGAAAATCCCTCAGCGGAGTCAAGGAGCGAGTACTTGCAATGGAAAGCCTGCCCCCCTTTTCAGGGAATATCCAAATTTTTTTTTAAATTTATTTACAAAAAACTGTAACACATCATAAAAACAATTATCCCTATTACAACAACCAATTTTTTTTGTGATACTAGCTAAACTAAATACAGAACAACTCGTTGCTATTTGTAAAACTGGAAATCAATCTGCACAATTGGAGATTTACAACAGGTATTATAAAGCGATGTACAACACGTCTTTAAGAATTGTAAAAAACAATTTTGAAGCAGAAGACATTATGCAAGATTCTTTTTTGACTGCATTTACAAAATTAGAAAGCTTAAAAGAAACTAAGATATTTGGCCCTTGGCTAAAGCGTATTGTAGTAAATAATAGTATTTATCATTACAATAAAACCATAAAAAACAATGAAATTCCTATTGATGATATATTATATAAAATTGAGGACGAAACGCAAAGTGTATGCAACGAAACTGTTTTGATTAGCATAAAAGCACAACAAATCTTAGCAACTATTAAAACGTTGAAAGACAATTACAGAATAGCAATAACATTAAATCTTATTGAAGGTTATGATTATGAAGAAATTAGCGAGATCATGAATCTATCCAATGCAAATTGTAGAACCACAATATCTCGAGCTAAGGCAAGTTTAAGACATGAACTACTAGTTTTAAAAACTTAAAAAATACTATGAGCAAAAATTCAATTGATAATTTATTTGAAAATATTGAAACTAATTTTGATTTAGAACATCCAGAATTAGGGCACCAAGAACGATTCTTGCAAAAGCTAAATGCTCTAAATTCGAATTCAAATAGGAAGAAAATAAATCTATGGAAACCATTTATTGGTATTGCCTCATCAATAGCTTTACTGATATCACTTTTCATATACACATCTAAAGAAAATAACACTACTAGTTTAGCCAGTATTTCTCCGGAAATGGCTAAAACGGAAAGTATGTTTATGGCCTCGCTTTCTAAAGAACTAGAAAACTTAAATAGTGAAGACATGCCAGAATATCAAGAATTAATTGTGGATGCCATATTTGATATTAAGGTTATTGAAGAAGATTACAACCAATTAATGCTAGGATTAAAAATAAGACCTAAGAACAAGCTTATTCTTGATGCTATGATTCTGAACTTCCAAAGTAGAATAAATATATTAGAAAGTACTAAGAGCAAAATTGAAGCGCTTAAAAAATCAGACAAAGAAATAACAATCATCTAAATTTAAAATCATGAAAAAAACAATTACACTTACAGTTATGTCCTTAATGCTTGTAAGTATTATGAATGCCCAATCATGGGGAAACAAAAAAATTAAAGGCAACGCAAATGTTATAACAGAAACTCGAACCACTGATGATTATGATGGAATAAAATGTGCTGGCTCCATGGATTTTATACTTGTAGCTGGAAAAGAAGGAGAAATAACTTTAGAAGGCGACTCTAACCTATTAGAATATATAATTACGGAAGTAAAAGACGACAACTTAATTATTAAAGTTAAGAAAGGAATAAATATGAGTTACAAAAACAACACCATTAAAATAACCATTCCTTTTGAAGATATTGATGCCGTTTCTTTAGCAGGTTCTGGAGATTTAACAAGTAATGATGTTATATCAACTGATGAATTAAGTGTTTCTTTAGCAGGTTCTGGCGATATAAAATTAGAGGTGAAAACCAATTTCGTTAAAGGTGCTATTGCAGGCTCTGGAGATTTAACACTAGAAGGTAACACCAATTCGTTAGAAGCAAGAGTTGCTGGTTCTGGAGATTTTCACGGGTTTAATCTACAATCAAACGACACAGATGTTGCTGTAGCTGGTTCTGGTGATGCAAAAGTAGTAAGCAATAAAACGCTTAGTGCTAGAGTTGCCGGATCTGGAGATGTGATTTATAAAGGAAATCCTAAAAAGCATACTAAAGTTGCTGGATCTGGATCAGTTAGCCAACACTAATTTTTTAAATTATTAGATTATATTAAAAAAAATAGCCACTCATCAGGAGTGGCTATTTTTTTAATATAAGATTAGGAGATGAATTTAACATCGCATATTATTACCGGTTTTCTTTTGGAACTCTGTATAATAAAAAAATTCCAAACAAAAAGAAAACAAATAAGAATAATATACCATTTCGCATACTTCCAGTTATCTGGTCTATGAATGCGAAAATCACCATCCCGATAACAATTCCTATTTTTTCTGCAACGTCATAAAAACTAAAATACGATGTAGTATCATCCGTTTCTGGTAAAAATTTCGAATATGTTGATCGCGCTAAAGATTGCACACCACCCATAACTAAACCTACAAAGCCAGCTGCAATATAAAAATGCATTGGTGTTTTCATTGTATAAGCATAAAAACACAATGCCATCCAAATAAAATTAACAACTATTAGTGTTTTAATATTACCAAATTTTGAAGATGCTTTTGATGTTAAATATGCTCCAAGAATAGCTACTAACTGAATCACTAATATACTCACAATCAATCCCATAGTTTTTTCACTATCGCCTCCCCATGCTATTTCTTCTTCCCCAAAATAAACAGCTACCAACATAATGGTTTGAACTGCCATACTAAACACAAAAAACGCTTGCAAATATCTTTTAAGTCTTAAATTTTGTTTGAGTTGATTCCAAACTTGACGCAACTCTTTTAGCCCATTAAAAACAACTGCTTTGGTTACTTTATGGCCAGAAGACAAACCTTTAGGTAGGTAATAAAATGAGTATTGGCTAAATAATGCCCACCAAATACCTACAGTTATAAATGATATTTTCATAGCTTCAAAAGAAGCTGCATCCTTGGCTTTTTGTAATGCGTGACTAATTTCAGCTTCAGAACCATTCTCTATTATAAAATTCGATATACTAATATCAAATCCAAACCACTCAGGAAACATAACCATTAGCAAATTAAGAACTAACAATAATACACTTCCAAAATATCCCATAGAAAAACCTTTGGCACTTATACTGTCTTGTTGTTCAGGAAAAGCTATATCTGGTAAATAAGAGTTATAAAAAACCAAACTACCCCAATAACCTATTAAACCCATAAAATAAAACAGCAAGCTTATATGTATTTTATCTGGAGAAATATCAAACCAGTATAAACCTATACAACCTGCACTTCCAACATAACAGAAAAATTTTAGAAAATTCTTTTTATTACCAACATAATCTGCAATACCAGAAAGTATAGGGGATGTAAAAGCCACTATCAAAAACGTAAACGCTGTAACAAAAGTTATTAGCGCCGTACTTTTAAATTGAAAACCAAAAGCCCAAACGGATTTAACTTGCGAAGCCGTTTTGAGAAATAATGCTGAATAAAATATCGGAAATATTGATGATGCTATGGTAAGTGCATAAACTGAATTTGCCCAATCGTAAAACGCCCAAGCATTTAAGAGTTTTTTACTTCCTTTTTTAATTGGTTTCATTTAATATTCAGCTAAATTTAATAAGCTTTAAATACATGATTTATGAAAACCCAAACTGCATTGGGATTTTTAAATAAAAAAGCTGCTCTTATTTGAGCAGCCCCTAAAGTAATCAAAATTTTTACTTTAGTGATTTTACATTGTTATTTAAAAGTAGTTACACCAAACTTTTTAGCTTCAGCCTTAGCTTTAGGTGCCAAAGCAGCAAGATTAGCAATACGAGAATCGTTTGATGGGTGCGTACTCAATATTTCTGGTGGCGCTTGCCCGCCGCTATTGGCTTTCATTCGTTTCCATAATTCAGCACCTTCAGATGGGTTGTAACCCGCAATTGCCATTAAGTATAAACCTATTTTATCAGCTTCTGTTTCATGCCCCCTACTAAAAGGCAACATAACACCAACTTGAGATCCTACGCCGTAATATTGATTAAAAGCATTTCTTGTATTTTCATCCTTAATAGCAATGTTACCCGCTACAGCACCAAACTGTTGTAACATACCAGCACTCATACGTTGTTGCCCGTGGTTTGCTAAAGCATGAGCAACTTCATGCCCCATAATTGCAGCAACACCTGTCTCAGTTTTAGCAATTGGAAGTATACCCGTATAAAATACTATTTTTCCTCCTGGCATGCACCAAGCATTTACAGTTTTATCATCTACTAAATTATACTCCCACTTATAATCGCTTAAGTAACCTTGGTGATTATTTGCATTTAACCAACGCTCTGCCGCAACAGCTATACGTTGACCTACTCGGGTAATCATTTCTGAATCTTTTGTACCAGTAACAACTTTATTTTCATTTAAAAACTGACCATATTGAGCAAAAGCTGTTGGGAATAATTGAGAATTTGGAACTAACGCTAAAGTTTTTTTCTGGGTAAAAGGATTCGTGGAACAAGCTACAGCTATTCCTGCTATGGCTACTAAAAAGAATATATTTTTTATTTTCATTGTCTTAGAATTTTATTTAGTTCTTAAAAATACAAAAATTGTACCTTTAATGTTTTAGACACTTGATTTATTTTTTGTCACTTTTTAAAAACTCTAATTTTTATTGAGATTTGTCATGTTTCACAAAACATATCGACTTAAATGTTATAAACTTATAAGTTATGAACAAATTATTAATAGTATTAACTCTCGTTTTATTTTTTAGCTGCAATTCTACGGCACAAAAAAAACAACCAAACACTAATAAAGTATATAAAGTTACTAAAACCGAAGGTGAATGGAAAGCACAACTAACTGCTAAGGAATTTAATGTTTTAAGGCAAGCTGGTACAGAACGTCCTTTTACAAGTAATTTGAACAAGAATGGTGCTAATGGCACTTATTTGTGCAAAGGCTGCAATACCCCATTATTTAAAAGTAAGCATAAATTTGATTCTGGTACAGGATGGCCAAGTTTTGATAGAGAAATTGAAGGAAATGTTGATTTTTCAACAGATTACGATTTGGGATATGCCAGAACTGAAGAACATTGTGGAACTTGCGGAGGCCATTTAGGTCATGTATTTAACGATGGCCCTCAAAATACAACAGGCAAACGCCATTGTATTAATGGTGTTTCCTTAAAGTTTATTCCAAACAAATAGTTTTATGTTTACAATATGGAAAGCTATTTAACAAGTGTTATAAAACAATTTGAATATTACAAAAGTCTGGGTGATCGAACTTTTGAAACATTATCTTTTAACGAACTACAAAAAGAGTTTGTTGAAGATTCAAATTCAATATCAATTATTGTAAAACATACCGTTGGTAATATGTTGAGTAGATGGACTAATTTTTTAAAAGAAGATGGTGAAAAAGAATGGAGACATCGAGATAGTGAATTTGAAGATAGCTACACAAGTAAAGAAGAACTTATTGAAAACTGGAACAAAGGCTGGGTTTGCTTATTTGAAGCTATTACGCCTTTAAATGAAAGTAATTTAGAAGATATTATATACATAAGAAACCAAGGGCATTTGGTTTCAGAGGCTATAAACAGACAATTGGCACATTATGCTTATCACGTTGGACAAATTGTATTTTTAGGAAAGCTTTTGAAAGAAGGAAAATGGGAATCACTCTCTATTGCTAAGGACAATTCTTTAGAGTATAACAAAAACAAGTTTAGTAAAGAAAAAGGGCGTCGACATTTTACTGATGATCTTTAAAAAAACCTTATTGAATAGTTCCGGTTTTTAGTTTTACCCAATAGTTAAAAATCGATCTCATAAATACGCTAAGGCAAAAAAGTTTAAAACTATTATTTGGCAATTATGCCCGCGAGAAGGATTGAACGGCATGTTTGAAATCCCCGACTATGGAGGGATTGAGTAGTGAAAGCCTGTCCCGATTTTTAATCGGGATTACTCAAATTAATTGAAGCCTATGATTTTATTTTCTTTTTAAAAGGACGAATAATTAATCGTGCCTCCCTATCGAAACGCACATAATTATAGACCCAGTTAACAAATACAACCATTCGGTTTCTGAAACCGATTAGAAAAAACAGATGAACAAACATCCAAACAAACCATGCAAATACGCCTTGAAATTTAAAATTTTTTAAATCTACAACGGCTTTGTTCCTGCCAACAGTTGCCATGGCACCTTTATCTTTATAGCTAAAGGGCGTCATCGCTTTGTTTTCTATAAATTTCAAGATATTATCTCCTAATTGTTCGCCTTGTTGTATGGCAGGTTGTGCCATCATTGGTAAACCATATGGGAACTCATCGGTTTCCATACAGGCAATATCGCCAATGGCAAATATATTATTAAACCCTTTTAATTGATTAAATTCATTAACTAGTATCCTGTTGCCTCTATTTACAAACGCTTCGGCATCTATACCCTTTATAGTAGCACCTTTTACACCTGCAGCCCAAACTAGAGTTGCGGTTTCGAAGGTTAAATCGGTATTTGTAGTTACTGTTTTTCCATTATAGTTGGTAACCCTAACATTTTTCCAAACATGAACACCTAATTTTTCAAGAAAATCCTCTGCTTTTGCCGAAGCTTTTTCACTCATTCCTTTTAGAATACAATCGCTGGATTGTACAATGTTTATTTGTGCTAAACGCGTATCTAAATCTGGATAATCTTTTGGTAGAATGCCTTTTTTAATTTCTGCCAATGCACCTGCAAGCTCCACCCCTGTTGGGCCACCACCAACTATTACAAAATTCATTAAAGCATTTCGCTCATTTAAATCGGATGTTAACAAGGCTTCCTCGAAATTTTCAAGTATTAAACTTCTTAAATTTAAAGATTGCGGTATGGTTTTCATTGCCATACTGTATTTTTCAACTTCGGTATTCCCGAAAAAATTGGTTACAGAACCTGATGCAACTACTAAATAATCGAATTTTAAGTTTCCTATGTTTGTTTTTACTTTGTTTTTTTCAGTATCTATTTCTTCAACATCTGCTAACCTAAAATAGAAGTTGGGAAAGTCTTTTAGAATTTTCCTAATAGGATATGCAATGGAATCTGGTTCTAGCCCACCTGTGGAAACTTGGTATAATAAAGGTTGAAAGGTGTGGTAATTATTTTTATCCAAAAGCACCACTTGTACTTCCTGCTTAGATAGTTTTTTTGCTAAAGCAACACCAGCAAAACCGCCACCAATAATTATAATTCTAGGAAAACTCGTTCTTGGTATATTCATAAATAAAAACTTGCAGCGCAAAGGTAATAAAACAAGTACAGATTTTCTTCTTAATAGAAAGTACAAATTAAAGAGGAACAAGGTAATTAAATCCCAAGATTTTTTTTCGATTTATAAGGCGCTTCATCCTTTTTTCGAATTCGATTTTGTAAATTAGCAATCTAAATTTTAACAAATGAGTAAATACGATATTATTGTTCTTGGAAGTGGTCCTGGTGGCTATGTAACAGCTATTAGAGCATCACAATTAGGTTTTAAAACCGCTATTGTTGAAAAAGAGAATCTTGGTGGTGTATGCTTAAATTGGGGGTGTATCCCAACAAAAGCATTATTAAAATCTGCCCAAGTTTTTGAATATCTGAAGCATGCAGAAGATTATGGTTTGAAAGTAGAAGATGCCAAGCACGATTTTGATGCGGTTGTTAATCGTAGCCGTGGTGTTGCAGATGGTATGAGTAAAGGGGTTCAATTTTTAATGAAGAAGAATAAAATTGATGTTATTGATGGTTTTGGAAAACTAAAACCAGGAAAAAAGGTTGATGTTGATGGTACGGAATATAGTGCAGATAATATTATTATTGCCACAGGAGCGCGCTCTCGTGAGTTACCAAGTTTACCGCAAGATGGCGAAAAAGTAATTGGTTACAGACAAGCTATGACGCTTAAAAAACAGCCAAAAAAGATGATTGTGGTTGGTTCTGGTGCTATAGGTGTTGAGTTTGCTTATTTCTATAACTCTATGGGAACTGATGTTACTATAGTTGAATACTTACCAGGCATTGTACCTGTTGAAGATGAAGATGTTTCCAAACAATTAGAAAAAAGTTTTAAGAAATCTGGAATTAATATTATGACCTCTGCCGAGGTTACTAAAGTAGACACCTCCGGGAAAGGTGTTAAAGCTACTGTAAAGACCAGTAAAGGTGAAGAAATTCTTGAAGCTGATGTTATTTTAAGTGCGGTTGGTATTAAAACCAATATTGAAAATATAGGCTTAGAAGATGTAGGTATTGTTGTGGATCGAGACAAAGTAATTGTTAATGATTTTTACCAAACCAATATTCCGGGTTACTATGCTATTGGCGATATTACGCCTGGCCCTGCGCTCGCACATGTCGCTTCTGCAGAAGGTATTTTATGTGTAGAGAAATTAGCAGGCCAACATGTTGAAGCATTGGATTATGGAAATATTCCTGGGTGTACATACTGCGCTCCTGAGATTGCTTCTGTTGGCTTAACTGAAAAGCAGGCAAAAGATAAAGGATTAGATATTAAAATCGGTAAATTTCCATTCTCGGCATCTGGTAAAGCTAGTGCTGGAGGAAATAAAGAAGGTTTTGTAAAAGTTATTTTTGACGCCAAATATGGCGAATGGTTAGGTTGCCATATGATTGGTGCTGGCGTTACCGATATGATTGCAGAAGCAGTTTTAGGTAGAAAACTAGAAACTACAGGGCATGAAGTTTTAAAAGCGATTCACCCACATCCAACTATGAGTGAAGCCGTTATGGAAGCTGTTGCTGCGGCTTATGATGAGGTTATACATTTGTAAACCACTTCTAGCCTCCCCGAAAAGAAGGAATTCTTACTCAGATAAATAAAAATAAAAAAATGCGATTCAAAATTTGAATCGCATTTTTTTATTTTAAAATTTAAATTTATCACCTAGTTTCAAAATTGGGGCTACTGTCGGTAAATTTGTGTTAAAACGCGTATTGTAATTCAAATAATAATTATAACGTGCATCCATTGAAAACGATTCATTGAAATCGTATTTAACACCTAAAGTACCGGAAACCGTTACCTCTTCAATAGAGCCATTTTGAAATAATATATTTATCTTAGGTCCAAATAGTACACTAAATTTATTACTAACGAAATATTTTGTTAATAATGGAAATTCTTTTACTCTGTATGTTGTACCCAAGCTACCAAAATTAGTTTCGATATTTTCTGCTCTTAAAACCCAATTTTCGCTTATTTTATATTCTGAATAATAATTGGAGAATGGTAAAACAGTCTTGTTAATATTAACTTCATCTGAAATAATATAAACATCAGTGGTCTTATCTTCTTGAGATAAGACTATATTTTAAGTAGCTAATACAAATAGTATGATAATTCATGTTTTCATAATTTAATCTCAATACCTTTTGAAGGTGAATTAACACTTGAATAAGAAGAACTTACATGTAGAGTAAGCCTAAGCTTTTGCACCTTCAAATTTGCTGATACAAATACAGCTAAAAAAAGTAGTAATTTTTTCATAATAGATTTATTTTTACTAATTATCAATAAAACAAATCTAGGTCTAAAGCTTATTAAAGTTCTCCTAAGAGAGTTATAAATAAAATATAACAAAAGTTAATTAAATATAAAATACTTCACTTTTGGAACGTATTTTACATATCCACTTATTCGAGTAAAAATGCTTGTTTTGGAAAGGCTAGGTCGGGATTATTCCAGATGGAGTTTATTTTTAAAAACTTTGAATAGCCAATTCATAACTCTGTAAGCCAAAACCAAGAATAACACCTTTGGCGTTTGGCGATATAAAAGACTGATGCCTAAATTCTTCGCGATTAAACGTATTAGAAATATGAACTTCAACAACAGGTGTTTCAATAGCTTTTATAGCATCACCAATACCCACTGAAGTATGTGTATATGCGGCGGCATTTAAAACAATACCATCATAAGTAAAACCTACTTCGTGTAATTTATCAATCAACTCCCCTTCTATGTTGGATTGAAAATAATCTAAATTCACATTAGGATACTTGCCTTTTACTTCTTCCAAAAATTCTGTAAAAGATAAACTGCCATAAATATTAGGTTCTCTTTTTCCTAATAAGTTCAAGTTAGGGCCGTTGATGATGATTAGTTTTTTCATAAAGTAAATATATTAAAATTTGGGCATAAAAAACAGAAGCGTAAACTTCGACATTAAAAATGTTTATAATTACCAATCCTAAGATATAAATGCACTTAAACGTATTGGAACTGTTTTAAATTCAAAACTAAAATAATCTGAATTACCAGCAATATAGGAGTCTCTATAAAAAGCATCAGAAAAAAATGCTGACCAAAAATCCGTTGATGTCCAATCTCACTTCCAACTGAAGATTACCCGCAATAATATCAAAATCATCTTGAATGGTAAAATATGCTATAGTAATTAGTGCATAACAGCCTTTTAAAACCTCATCTTATGAAAAATATAATCTATACCCTTCGCGTAGCCCAGAATCTCGAATATCATTACTATTAGTATATAGTCCTTAAAATGGTTACCTTTTGTTTACCTTGAGCTGAGAATTCTTAACCCACGCTAGCAAAACAAAATACTAATTTTTTTGAGCTTATTTGAACACCAATCTTTAGCATTAAGCCTCTAAGTATAAATAACCCCATTAATGCGGGTAATATTATTTTTTTTAATTTCAGAGATTTTATTTTGGTTACAAAAATCGAAAATGAACTTATAAAAAACCATATCTTAATTCAAATAATTAATACTATACTATTAAAAAATAGAATGCTTTAATTAAAATAACAATTTATCTATATTTATCATTTAATCACACCTCATTTTTCACATTAAATTTTGCGTTATCGGTATTAATTCTATTATTATGAATTGGAAGCATGCATTAAAGGATTATCAATTATATTTAAAAATAGAACGCGGGCTATCAAAAAACTCCATTGATAACTATGCATTAGATTTAAAAAAACTGATAGCTTTTATTGAAGTTAATAAAATTAACCAATCCCCTATAAATATATCTCAGGAAATTGTACAACAATTTATTTACAATGCGGCCAAACACATTAATGCCAGGTCACAATCTAGATTAATTTCTGGATTACGAAGTTTTTTTAATTATTTAGTATTCGAAGATTACAGAAAAGATAATCCTTTAGAACTTATAGAATCCCCTAAAATAGGGAGAAAACTTCCAGATACATTATCAGAACAAGAAATAGACCAAATTATAAAGGCTATTGATTTAAGCAAACCAGAGGGTGAACGCAATAGAGCCATATTAGAAACACTATATGGTTGTGGCTTGAGAGTTAGCGAACTTGTAAATTTAAAAATATCAGATTTGTTTTTTGATGAAGGCTTTATTAAAGTAACAGGTAAGGGAAACAAACAGCGGTTTGTTCCCATTATAGATGTTACTAAAAAATATATTAATAGTTATAGAAATAATATCAGGAATCATATAGCTATAAAAAATGGTCATGAAGATACATTGTTTTTAAATAGACGCGGTAGGCAATTAACTCGTGCTATGATATTTACTATAATAAAACAGCTTGCAAAAAAAATAGAGCTTAAAAAGAATATTTCACCCCATACCTTTAGGCACTCATTTGCAACACATTTATTACAAAACAATGCAGATTTACGTTCTATACAGCTTATGTTGGGTCATGAAAGTATAACCACTACTGAAATTTATGTACATTTAGATAAAAGCCATTTAACTGAAATTATAGAAAAATACCATCCTAGAAAGTAAAAAGCATCAAACTTCCGCTTCATTATTTTCTTTTTTATATTTTTGAAAATTAACAAATTAATGGTAACTTTATAAATGAGTACATAACCAACGACCATAGTAAAGCAAAATTGAAATTTCGACGCTATCTTACTTCTTTTTTTAAAAAAAACAAAGTTTCATCAGAGCTAGGTGAAACGAAAAAAAACATTGCCGAAAATCATTCTGAAGAAATAAAATGGCAATTAGCATTGGATATTTCTGATATTGGTGTTTGGGATTTTGATGCAAAATTGAATAAAGTTTATTTCTCAGAACCTTCAAAGCGTATTATAGGTTTTAAGGATGATATTAATTTTGGCAATAATATAAATGATTGGAATGATAGGGTTCATCCAGAAGACAGGCAAAAATACTTTCAAGATTACCAAGACCACATGAACGGTTTAAAATCGATATATTTTAATGAACATAGAGTTAAATGTAAGGATGGTTCCTACAAATGGATACTTGATAAGGGAAAGGTTATTGAATGGGATAGTGAAAGCAAACCGAGTCGTTTTATTGGCACACATGTTAATATTACTAAACATGTCGAGAATGAAATAAAATTATCAAATACATTAAATCTAGTAAGTAAACAAAATAATAAGCTTAAAAATTTTGCCCATATCGTCACGCATAATTTAAAACAATATGCAAGTAATTTTGAAAATTTACTTGATTTTTATAGAGAAGCTGAGTCTGAAAATGAAAAAAAGGAATTAATAGATTACCTTAAAACATTATCAACCTCTTTAACTAAAACAATTAGTAAGTTAAATGAAATCGTGTCCATACAAAATAATAAAAACAATGAGATAGAAAAACTTTATTTGGCAGATGAGGTCAATAAAATGTTACATGTTTTAAATTTAGCTATTAAGAAAAATAATGCTATAATAGTTAATAATATTGACCCAGATTTGTATATTTTTTATAATCCAATATACTTAGAAAGCATCATTCAAAACTTATTTACCAATGCTATTAAATATAAACATCCAGAAAGATTTCCAATTATAAGTTTAAATACTGTTTTAACAAAAGATAGTATTAAAGTTTTTTTATCTGATAATGGTATTGGTATTGATTTGAATAAATTTGGAGATTCTGTTTTTGGTTTATATAAAACTTTTCACAATAATAAAGACGCTGAAGGTGTTGGTCTTTATTTAGTAAAAAATCAAATTGAAGCTTATGGTGGTGAAATTAAACTTGATAGTGAGGTCAACATTGGAACGACCTTTACCATTACTATTCCAAATAAAAAAAATCCAGCCTATAGCTAGATTTTTTAACATATTATAAAAATTTTTAAAAGAAGGGTGGTAGTATTACTTTGCAATGTTAACCGCTCTGGTTTCTCTAATAACAGTAACCTTAACTTGCCCTGGATAGGTCATATCTGTTTGAACTTTTTGAGAAATACTAAAGGATAAATCTGCAGCTTTTTGATCATCAACTTTTTCACTTTCAACAATAACACGAAGTTCTCTACCAGCTTGAATAGCGTACGCTTTTTTAACTCCACTGAATCCAAAGGCAATATCCTCTAAGTCTTTTAATCTTTGTATGTAACTATCTAAAACTTGGCGTCTCGCACCTGGCCTGGCTCCAGAGATAGCATCACATACTTGAACTATAGGTCCTAGTAACGATTTCATTTCTATTTCATCGTGGTGCGCTCCAATAGCATTGCAAACTTCGCTCTTTTCACCAAATTTATCAGCCCATTGCATACCCAGTATAGCGTGTGGCGTTTCCATATCGGCTTCTGCATCTGGTACTTTTCCAATATCATGCAATAATCCAGCGCGTTTTGCCAATTTAGGATTCAATCCTAATTCCGCCGCCATAACACCACATAATTTCGCAACCTCACGCGAGTGTTGTAATAAGTTTTGTCCGTAAGACGAGCGGTATTTCATTCTACCTACCATTTTAATTAATTCTGGATTCAGATTATGGATACCTAAATCAATAACGGTACGTTTACCAACTTCAATAATTTCTTGTTCTATTTGCTTTTGCGTTTTCTTAACAATTTCCTCAATTCTTGCAGGATGAATTCTTCCATCGGTAACTAATTTATGTAAAGATAAACGAGCCACTTCTCTACGCACCGAATCAAAACATGATAATATAATCGCCTCTGGCGTGTCGTCCACAATAATCTCAACACCTGTTGCTGCTTCAATAGCTCTAATATTTCGTCCTTCACGACCAATTATGCGCCCCTTAACGTCATCAGATTCAATATTAAATACAGATACGCAATTATCTACCGCTTCTTCTGTTCCAATACGTTGTATGGTATTTATAATAATTTTTTTGGCATCCTGTTCCGCAGTTAATTTAGCTTCCTCTAAAGAACTTTGTACATATGCCATAGCATCATTTTTAGCCTCTCCTTTTAAGGACTCTACTAATTGCTCTTTAGCTTCTTCTGCCGAAAGGCTTGAAATAACCTCTAGTTGCTGTACTTGACTTTTATGTAACTTATCAACTTCCTCTTGTTTCTTATCAAGTACATCCAACCTATAATTGTAATCTTTTATTTTATTTTCAAGATTATCGTTAAACTTTTTAGTTTTAGCAACTTCACTAGAAATTTGAGATTCCTTATCGCGAGTACGTTTTTCAGACTCAGCCATTTTTTTATCACGGGATAAAATAACTTTTTCGTGTTCAGATTTAAGTTCTATAAATTTTTCCTTGGCTTGTAGTATTTTGTCTTTTTTAAGTGTTTCGCCTTCACTTCGAGCTTCTTTAAGTATTAAAGTAGCATTTTTCTTAGCTTCTTTAACAAGCTTAGAAGCATTGTTTTTCTCTAATGTTTTTGCTATTATAAAGCCAATTATCAGCCCTAATATAACTCCTCCTATTGCAAATAAAATTGCGTTATCCATCCCTTTTATTTAGTTGATTTGTATATAAATTACTTATTTAACAATATAATATATAGTCAAATAAGGGTATAAAAAAGCCTACACCAGTATAAAGTTTTGTATAAACTCCTTAAAAACAAGTTTAGGGCTAACAAGCTGATCAAGGGTCTGCTCAAGATACTAGAAATAATCCAGTACTAGCAGCATGCTTTTACAACTTAAACTCACCCTTTTTAAAGAATTATTCGTTGAGTTTATCAAAAAAAATAACTAATGTAGGCAGTAACTTTTTAGTTTATTTTAAAGAACGTTAAGAAACTAAATGCGAATGCAACATATCATTTAAAGCACTGAGTTTTTCCTGAACATGCTCACTTACAGTTGCTTTATCAATAGACTTCTGTTCTACTTGAGAGGCAAACTGTAAGGCACACATAGCCAATACATCTTGTTTATCTCGAACAGAATAACTTTGCTCAAATTGCTTTATCATCACCTCAATGCTTTTAGCTGCTTTTCGTAATCCCTCCTCTTGACTTGACTCAATAGTTAAAGGATATACTCTATTAGCTATAGATAGCTTTATTTTAAGCTTTTCTGACATTAATTTTAATTAACTTTAATCAGCGAGCTGAGCAATACAATGATCAATATCCCTAATTAATGCGTTTATTTTAAGCTTAGTTTCTCTTTTATTTTCGTCACTACCAAGTATTGTATTTGCAATTTTAAGAGCCTCATATTTTTCTTTCCAATTTAAAATATACGTCTCTTGGGTTACATTTTCTTGCTTTGAAACCTCTAATTCCTCATTTAATTTCAAATTAGCAAGTTTTAAAAGCTCTAGTTTGTGTAATACTTTACTAATCTTGTTTTCTAATGAATCTACAATATCCTCAATATTACTCATTTACAAAATTCAATACTTACCTTACAAAGTTAACAATCTTAGCTAGAAATCACAATTGTTTTAGCATAAAATTTAACTTTATTTAGCTTTCCCTTAAATACATTAAGATGGCTTGATTATTGTTTTATCCTTTGTGTTTTAATATCAAATTAATATTTTTGCCACAATTCTTACTTATGCGATTTATACTGTCCCTTTTTTTAGTTTTCACTTTATTTTCAAGTGCTCAAAATAACTATCCTCAAGATTATTTCAGCAATCCGTTAGAAATCCCGATTGTACTTGCTGGTACGTTTGCAGAGTTACGCTCCAATCATTTTCACTCCGGCATCGATATTAAAACACAACAACGCAAAGGTTTAAATATAAATGCTTCTGCTAGCGGGTTTGTTAGCAGGATAAAAGTAGCGCACTTTGGCTACGGAAAAGCATTATACATTACACACCCTAATGGTTATACTACAGTTTATGCACATCTTCAAAAATTCTCTCCAGATATTGAAGCTTATGTAAAAAAACAACAATATGAAAACGAATCTTATGAAATCGAATTATTTCCAAAGGCTGAAGATTTACCTGTTTTAAAAAACAATCTTGTCGCTTACAGCGGAAATTCAGGAGGATCCGGAGGGCCTCATTTACATTTTGAAATTAGGGATAAAAAAGAGCGTCCCATAAACCCAATGCTTTTTGGTATTGATGTAAAAGATACCAGCAACCCCGTAATCAAGTCTATTTACGCATACCCTTTAAATAAAAATTCATTTATAAATAAGTCTAACAGTAAACAAAAATTAAGATTAACACCTTTAAAAAATGGGGATTATATGACTGAAAATATTGAAGCCTCAGGGACTATAGGTTTCGGTATTAGTACTGTTGACAGACAGGATTTAGCCGCAAACTCAAACGGTGTATATAATATTCAGACATTTATTAACGGCAATAGAAATTTTGAAATAGATTTTAAACGCTTCTCCTTTAGTGAAACAAAACATCTTAATCAACTTATTGATTACGAGCATTTTTCAACTCAAAAACAGCGTATTCAGAAATTATTCAGAATAAATAATCCCTTGAGCTTGTTTAAATCCACACTTAATGACGGTTTTATTAAAGTTGAGGACAGTACCTACTCGGTCTACAAAGTTAGAGTTGCCGATTATAAAAACAACGAATCCTGGGTTACAGTTCATATTAAAGGCACAAAAAAATCGATTTCTAAATCTGAAGAAAAAAAGGTAACGCCATATTTTATTAAAGCAGACCAAACCACTAATTTAAAATCTGGTGGGGTTTCAATCGATTTATATAAAGATACATTTTACGAAGATTTTTACATTGATTTTGAAGTCAATAACGACACACTTACACTTCACAAAGATGTAAAAGCTACCAAAAAGAATTTTACAATAACTTATGATGTTAGTAAATACACAAACGAAGATAGAAACAAACTTTATATTGCACGATTAATAGGCTATAAAAACTACCCAGCTTACACATATACCACGAGAAAAAATCACTTTTTAATAGCAAAAACAAAAAAATTAGGGACTTTCGCTCTAGCTACAGATACCATAAAGCCTAAAATATCTGCTGTTAATTTTAAAGATAAACAATGGCTAAGTAAATACCGATATTTAAAGATTAAAATTGATGATCAAGGTTCTGGAATCTCAAGTTACAGAGCAACTATAAACGGGAAATGGATTTTAATGGAATATGATTATAAAACGAAAGTATTAACTTACGACTTTAACGATAGTGTTGTTACAGACACCAAAAACAATTTAAAAGTAATTGTTACGGATAACGTTGGAAATAATTCTACTTTTGAATCGTTATTTTATAGAAAATAAATTTTTAAACCTTGAAGGCAAAACAACTATTAATTACCATTCTATACCTTTTATCTGTAACTCTAAGTGTTGCGCAAAATGCGACCATTAAAGGTGTTATTTTAAATGAAAACAACAAAGCTATTGAAAAAGTTAGCATTACTTACGATGCTAAGGGAACAGAAACCAATAGTAATGGTTTTTACACCATAATAATTCCTGCAAATCAAAATATAACTATTGAATTTACACACCTTTCCCATAAAAAAGTAATAAGTACTTTTAATTTGAAAAATGGTGAAACGTTTGAATTCAACCCGGTTATGAGCACATCTATTGAACAGATAGCCACCGTTGTAGTAAATAGTAACAGAAGAAAAGAAGTAGAAGGCATCATTACAATAAAACCAGATGCTATTAGAAAAATACCAGGCGCTAATGCCGGTGTTGAAAATTTACTTTTAACACTACCAGGAGTTAGTAATAATAACGAATTAAGCACACAATATTCTGTTCGTGGTGGAAATTATGATGAAAATTTAGTGTACGTAAATGGTATAGAAGTTTACAGACCTTTTTTAGTACGTTCAGGACAACAAGAAGGTTTGAGTTTTGTAAATACCGATTTGGTTCAAAATGTAGATTTCTCCGCGGGTGGTTTTCAAGCAAAGTATGGCGATAAATTATCTTCTGTTCTGGACATCACTTATAAAAACCCGTATCAATTTGAAGTAAATGCAGATTTGAGTTTACTTGGTGGTAGTCTTTCGGTCGAAAATTTAAGTAAGGATTCTAAATTCTCAAGCATTGTCGGGCTACGTTATCGTGATAACGGTTTATTAGTTAACGCCAAAGAAACAGAAACGAATTTCAGACCAACATTTGCCGATGCACAAGGCTATTTTACTTATAACTTTTCAAATAAATTCCATCTGAGTTTTTTAGGAAGTGCCTCAATTAATAAATATAATTTCCAACCTAAAGCTCGACAAACTAATTTTGGCACACTCTCTGAACCAGTTGCTTTAATTGTGGATTACGAAGGTCAAGAAAAAGACAGATACCAAACCCTATTTAGTGCTTTTAAAGGCTCATATTTTGCAAATGATAATCTTTCACTCCATTTAATAGCCTCAACATATCATACAACAGAGGAAGAATACTTTGATATTTTTGCAGATTATTTTCTAGGAGAAGTAAATAGTAATATTGGGGATTCCAATTTAGGTGAGGTTGAATTTAACGAAGGTATTGGTAGCCAGCTTAATCATGGTAGAAATGATTTGGATGCCCTTATTACAAACATAGAACACAAAGGGGATTTTAAGTTAAATGAAAATAGGTTCGAATGGTCTGTAAAATATACCTATGAAGATATTAGGGATCGCTTAGTAGAATGGGAAGTTATCGACTCTGCAGGCTTTTCTGTAAGACCACCAAGAATAGTTACAAACGAGCAACCTTATGAAGCATTCACGGGGCCTCTGCTACCTTACCAAAATGTTAGATCAACCAATAGTACACAAATAAAAAGATTCCAAGCTTACGGGCAATGGAGTAAACGAAGTACATTAGGGACTAGTGATGTTTGGTACAATGCTGGTGTTCGTGCACATAGCTGGTCTGTTAGCGGTGCTGGCATTTCTAAATCAAATCAGGTTGTTGTTAGCCCACGTGCTCAATTTGCAATAAAACCAGACTGGGAGAAAGATATGCTTTTTAGAGTAGCTGGAGGTTTGTATTATCAGCCACCATTTTACAGAGAACTACGTGATGCTAACGGCATTATTCAGCCTGATCTAAAAGCTCAAAAATCTTTTCATTTCGTTCTTGGAAACGATTATAGTTTCAAAATATGGAACAGACCTTTTAAGTTAACTTCCGAAGTGTATTATAAAAACTTATCTGACGTTAACCCATACACACTTGAAAATGTGCGTATCCGTTACAGAGCAAACAATAGCGCAAAAGCTTATGCTTACGGATTGGACATGCGTTTAAATGGTGAATTTGTTCCTGGCACAGAATCATGGCTAAGTTTTGGATATTTAAAAACAGAAGAAAATATAAACAATAGAGGGTTCATTTCTAGACCTACAGATCAACGCTTAAAGTTCGCCGCTCTTTTTCAGGATTATGTACCTAACATGCCAAATTTGAAAATTTATTTAAACATGGTTTTTAATACAGGACTCCCTGGTGGCTCTCCTAGTTATGCTAATCCTTATGACTATCAAAATAGATTACCATCTTACAAACGTGCCGATTTAGGTTTACAGTACGTTTTGGTAGATTCGAAAAAAAGATTTGATACGGGTTGGAAAAAACCATTTAAAGAACTCTCATTCGGTTTTGAAATATTCAATATCTTTGATGTACAAAACTCTATTACAAATACTTGGGTAAGAGATGTAAGTAGCAAAAGGCAAATTGCTATCCCTAATTATTTAACGCCTCGTGTTTTTAATGTGAGGACGACTATGAAGTTTTGAACTAATCTATGAATGCATTCAGAACATTTATAACATAATCAATTTCTTTCTTAGTATTGAATTTACTAAACGAAAAGCGAATAGATGGTTTTTTCAAATCATCGTCATTTAAAATTTCTGCCAATACGTGCGAATTTTGAGAGCTCCCACTTTGGCACGCACTTCCTTTGGAGCAAGCTATACCTTTTAAATCCAATTGAAACAACAACATGGCAGATTTTTTTGGTGGGATTGGCAAGCGTAAATTAATAAGCGTATAGGTGTTTTTATCAGAATCATCAGAAAAGCCATTAAACTTAACCTCAGGTAAGGCTTTTTTTATTTCATAAATAAAATAGTTTCTCAATTGGCTAATGTATCGATGCTCTTCTTCCAAATTATCACAAGCTATTTTTAAAGCCAATTCCATACCTACAATATTATGAACGCTTTCTGTACCTGCTCGCAAACCACGCTCCTGCTCTCCTCCCGTAATCGAAGGTTTTAAACCTGAATTTTTTCTAATAAACACAAAACCTACGCCTTTTGGACCATGAAATTTGTGTGCTGATGCTGCTAAAAAATCAACAGGAACATCTTGTAAATCTATTTTGAAATGCCCTACTGATTGTACAGCGTCCGTATGAAACCAAGCATTATTAGTTTTACATAATTTAGCAACACGGGTCATATCTAAAATAGTTCCTATTTCATTATTTATATGCATCAAGCTAACTAAAGTCTTTGCTTCGGTTTGTAATAATGTTTCAAAATGCGAATATTCTATATGTCCGTGTTCATCTAGGTTTACAAAACTCACTTGAATTTTAAAATCATTTTGTAGCTTTCCAACTGTATGTAAAACCGCGTGATGTTCAATTTTCGACGTTATAATATGTGTAACGCCTAAATCTTTAACAGCGCTATTCAAAACAAAATTATCAGCTTCTGTACCTCCAGAAGTAAAAATAATTTCACCAGCAGAAACATGTAACGTATTTGCAATTGCCTTTCTTGATTTTTCCACTAAAGCTTTTGATGCTCTTCCAAAACTATGAGATGACGATGGGTTACCAAAATTACTTTTCATAACCTCAGTAATGGCATCAACAACCTCATCACGCATTGGTGTTGTAGCTGCATTATCAAAATAAACCGATTTCATATAGTTATGAATATTTTAAAATCAAAGATATTTATTATCAAAAATACTTGAAATAAAATTATTTTGAACTTTTTTTAGTATTAAAGCGTTATAATTATCAATTCTATTATTTTTGCCTAAAACCCAAATACGATGCGTCAATTATTTTTTGTTTTTTTTGCTTTAAGTACGCTATGCCTCAATTCTTGTGATGATGGTGATATTATTACTTTTGAATTGGATTTTGAAGACACTTTTGAAGCTTGCGATGGTGGAGATGATTTAGTGTTTTACAAAACTAAAGATGACCCTTCTGAATCTTTATCATTAAAATTAAACAACGTTAATTTAAGCGATATACTAATAGTGGATGCAGATACTAGTATTTTTGAGAAAATTTACACCATAAGCACTACAAATCCGTTTAATTACCGCACTTATAGTAACAAAACTTTACCAAGCGATTTATTTTGTAATGCGATACCAAACTCTGACGTTAAAATTAAGGAAGATATAGAAAGCACTAGTGGTAGTGCAACATTAAGAACCGTATTAGTAGAGGATGATGATGATGGTATTCCTGCAGAATTGGAAGATATTAACGGAAATGGTGATTTAGAAGATGACGATACTGATGGTGATGGTTTACCTAATTATATCGATGCCGATGATGATGGCGACAATGTTTTAACTAAAAATGAGGATCACGATGACACCGATTTAAACGTGGATTCGAATGGAGATGGCGATCCTACAAACGACAGAAATGGTGATGGAGACCCCACTAATGATGATACGGATGGAGATGGCATTCCTGATTATTTGGACACTGATGATGATGGTGATGGTACTTTAACAAGAAATGAAGAGAAAGGAACTCCAGATCAAGTACTTGAAAATGATATTACAAATCCTGAAATTGGTCCAGATTATTTAAATGATTTAGTAGATGATAACCTTGAAGCAACCAAATACAGAGAACATACTATATCCCAAACTTATACAGTAACGCTTATTATTTCAAATTTTGATTTAGAATTCATCTCTCAAGATGTGTTCGATTTTGGTGTTCTAGATGATGGGAATACAACCAGTACCAGAAATATTACTCCTGATTTTAATTAATTATTTAAGCATTTTGGAAGATATAAACTTCTGTAGCGCCTAAACCATATTTTTGGTAATTGGCATCGTAGAATTTCACATTAGCATAACGTCCAAATAAGTATTCTAACTCCATTTTCAAAACACCTTCACCAACACCGTGAATAAATACTATTTTTTGAATGCGTTTGTTTATGGCAAATTCTAGTTTATGTTTCGCAGTATTTAATTGTAGAGTTAGCATATCGTGATTAGACATGCCTCGATAAGATTTTACCAATTGATGTATGTGCAAATCAACTTCCATGGTGGGTTCATACCTATCTTTAGCTCTTGTTTTAGGTTGGTTTTTTCGTTTAGGCATTTCTTTTTCTGAAACAATAGCGTCAATATTTGAATTTAAAAATATATCAGATGCTATAAATGCTTTTTTATCTTTTAAAACCAATTCGTTAGTATGAAAATCTAATAAAAAACCATCTTCTGTTTCAATTGAAATGGTATCGCCGTTAATTTGGCTAACAACACCAGATAAATCTTCATCCAAAACCAAAACAAAATCACCTAATTTAAAAGCCATAACTATTCATTTTCATGTTTTTCTTCAAGGTCCTTTTCGTGCTTACTTGGAATATTTTTAGATATTCTATAAATGCCGATTACGAGTAAAATAATTCCTCCAATTAAAAAAAATTGATTTTGATTTGTGCCCGTTTTAGCATACATAGCAACAAAGGCACCAATTATAATTAAAGTATAGTTTAAATATTTCATGTTTAAATCCAAGATAATAAGACTTGCAAATTACATTAAAAAACATGCAACATTAAAAAATAACTATACTTTTTAAATAATACTATATATTTGCATCATAAAACATGACCCCAAGTCTATGTATAAGAGAATTTTATTTTTATTTATTTTTGTCTTCAATTTTGCTTTTGCTCAAGATTTATATGTTGATGACAATAGCTTTCTATATTCTAAAAACACCGTTGTATTTGTAAATAACGACATCAGGTTAGAAACTGAAACATCCAATATTTTTTTTAGAGGTAATGCCCAATTAATTCAAAATATAGATACAAAAAATTCAGATTTAGGAGCACTTTCCATCTATCAAAATCAAACTACAGGAGTTTACGAATATAATTATTTTTGTTCCCCTGTGGGCGTTTCTGTAAATGGAACCATAAAAGAAAATGTGCCTTTTGATGGCTCTAATATTCATGACCCGCTAGCTACAGATTTACCTTATGATAATACCGAATTAGAAAATGTTGTTTCTAGTCCATATTTATATACCACTGCGTATGAAGGAACAGCAACTGAAATAGCAAATTACTGGATTTATTCATTAAGAGATGGTGAGGGTTACTGGAGTTGGAAACAAGAATTAAATACAGGTGCAATAGAAACAGGTTACGGATTTACATTAAAAGGAAGCCCTAATACAAATAATGTTTTAGATTTTCGAGGACGCCCAAACAATGGTAATATTCTAGTTAGTTGTGCTTTCGACGGCACTGATGATGACCCATCTGGAGCACCAAATACCGCTGAAACCTTAACCGGGAACCCATATCCATCAGTATTAGATTTAAAACTATTTTTAACTGATGGTTTGGGTACTGTAGCGGCAACAGGAACCAACAACAGGAATATATTAAATAATGAAATATACTTCTGGGAACAAAAGCCTAAAAACTCTCATAATTTAAGAGATTATGAAGGTGGTTATGGTGTTTATGTTCCAGGTGTACCTTCTAATTTATCGGATAATGGCACTTATGCTCCTGCGACTTATGAAAGTTACAATGGTGATGGTACCAATAATACAAGTACATCAGGTAGTTCAACAAATTACAATTCAAACAACTCGAGACGATATGCTGCGGTTGGTCAAGGTTTTATAATACAAAGTTTAGGTGCTGGCGGAAATGCAACTTTCACTAATAGTATGCGACTTTATTTACCTGAGGACTCAACTCCTAGCGGTAACGGTTCTATTTTTGCCAAAAAAGGAAAATCAAAAAATGAAACCATCACCGAAAAAAAAGAAATTGTGGCTATGTCTCACAATGGTGTGGATTATAAAACGCTTTTAAATAACCCAACTATAATACCAGAAATTAGAATTCAAACTCATATAAATAATACTTATTATAAAGAAAATGTAATTGCATTTAGAGAAAGTACGCCCAATAATAACACATTTAACCGTTTTTATGACGGCTCCAATATAAACGATTTAAAAACCGATGCTTATTTAATTTCTGAAGATAAAGCATTAGTTATTAAATCTATTAAATATAGTAAATCCACGAGGTTGTCTTTTGGACTTAAAGCTTCTAAAAACAATACAAACTACAACATTACAATTAATAACCTTGTAGAAGTACCTAAAAACGTTGAAGTTTTCATTTTTGATAATGAAACAAATACCTATACAGACCTTAAAAACGGAACATTTAACATCACTCTAAATAAAGGTATTTATAATAAGCGTTTCGAAATAACATTTTCTAATAACACCTTAGATGTTCCAGATGAAAATTTGGATACCCTTAAAATATTTCAAAACAATAAAGTTTCAGAATTATATATTTCAAATCTTAACAATCTTAAAATCAAATCTTTTAGCTTGTACGATGTTTCTGGAAAACAAGTGATAACAGATATGATCGTTTCCAACAGAAAACAATATAATTATTCAACAAAAGCACTTAGTAGCGGTGTTTATATTGTTAAGGTTAATTTAGAAAACAATCAAATTATTAGCAAAAAAGTTATAATTAACAACACAAATTAACAAGCTTATACATTTATTTGTTCGGTTTTAGTATTTTAGCCTCTGTTATATTCATATTTACAAATTATGGAAGACTATATGCTACCCTGCTTAAATAAGAAACTTTTTGGAGTAGATTGTATGGGCTGTGGGTTACAACGCGCATTAGCTTTAATATTTAAAGGTGAATTTGTTGCTGCTTTTCAAATGTATCCAGCTATTTATAGCTTAATTACTTTATTTTTATTCATCGGATTAAATATTTTTTTTAAATTTAAAAATTCTAATAATTTAATTGCTGCATTGGCTATATTAACGGTTGCAACGATTATAATAAGTTATAGTATTAAAATAATCAATTAAAATCACACATGGAACAACAAAAATTAAACCCAACACTTGTTTACGTTTTAGCTATTTTAGGACTTTTATGCTGCTGTATTGGTGGTTTTGGAGCTATATTAGCTGGTATTGCATTTTTTATTGCATATAATAAACTTAAAGAAGCAAAATTAAATCCAGAAAATTATAATCAAGCTAGCGTAAAAGCCATGGACACCGCTAAAACGGTTGCTTTGGTTATTTTAATAATAAATTTGTTATATCTTGTATATACCATCTATCAAGTATCAACAGTTGGTTTGGATGAGATAATGAGACAAGCTCAAGAAATGTCAGAACAAATGCAGAATCAGTAAATTGAATATATCTTGATATATCAAAAACGGCGACCAAATAAGGTCGCCGTTTTGAATTTTAAAACTATATCATTTTAGATAGTTTGCATATTTTTGTTATAAATTCAATTATAAAACAAAACTATTTCTCAAATTGTTTTAATGTCTTTATAATAATATTTACACAATCCAACAACTGCGCTTCTGTTATAACTAAAGGAGGTGCAAAGCGTATAATATTTCCATGAGTTGGTTTTGCTAATAATCCATTATCACGCAATGCTAAACATATATTCCAAGCGGTATCGCTTTCTTCTTCTTCATTTATAACTATAGCATTTAATAAGCCTTTGCCACGTATAAGATTTACTATACTGCTTGTTTCAATATATTTATTCAATTCCTTTCGGAATACCCCTCCTAGTTTAAAAGCATTTTCAGCAAGTTTTTCATCCCTTACAACTTCAAGAGCTGCCATGGCGACTGTTGCAGCAACAGGGTTCCCTCCAAAAGTGCTTCCGTGATTTCCTGGTTTTATAACATTCATAACACTGTTATTTGCTAAAACTGCAGATACGGGATATACTCCACCACTAATAGCTTTACCTAAAATTAATACATCTGGTTTTACATCTGGTGTGTTTGAACAGTTTTTATCTGCACAAGCACAATTTCCACAAGTTGCTAGTAAACGCCCTGTTCTGGCAATACCTGTTTGCACTTCATCTGCTATAAATAATGCATTATATTGTTCGCAAAGGGCCTTTGCTTTTATTAAATAATCCTCGCTAGGCACATAAACACCAGCTTCTCCCTGTATAGGCTCTACTAAAAAACCAGCTACATTAGGATTATGTTTTAACGAATTTTCTAAAGCATGTAAATTATTATATTCAATTTTTATAAATCCATTGGTATATGGCCCAAAATGTTTTCGAGCTACTGGATCGTTTGAAAATGAAATAATAGTTGTTGTTCTTCCATGAAAATTATTCTCGCAAACAATAATTTCAGCTTTATTTTCATCAATACCTTTAACTTCATAAGCCCATTTTCTACAAATTTTTAAAGCGGTTTCTACAGCTTCAGCACCTGTATTCATTGGTAAAAGCTTATCAAAACCGAAAAACTCACAAGCAAATTTCTCATATTTACCCAACATATCATTATGAAAGGCTCTTGAGGTTAATGCTAATGTTTTCGCTTGCTCCACCATAGCTCTCACTATCTTGGGGTGCGAATGTCCTTGGTTTACTGCAGAGTAAGCCGATAAAAAATCGTAATACCTTTTTCCTTCTACATCCCAAACATATACGCCTTCTCCCCTGTTTAATACTACAGGTAATGGGTGGTAATTGTGTGCGCCATACTTGTTTTCTAAATCAATCGCTTGTTGCGAAGTTAATTGGTCTAAAATTGCCATTTTAAAAATTTTATACTAAAAAAAATGCAATTCCTTCTGTACCTTTATTTTTTCGGAATCCCAGTAGTTATAAGGGCTCGAAAAAGCAGCGTGGGAGAGAAATCATCCTTAGGAATATCAAAACTAATTAAAAAAAACAAATATTGTGTCTTTTGTTATATTTTTGTGTCTTAAAAATAACTTTAACCATCAAAATAAAAAAAATGGACTATTTATCAAATGTATTAGACAATCTAACTCATTCAATTGGAGGAAACCTTTCAAGCGCAATTGCGGCTTTACTTATTTTAATTATAGGTTGGTTTGTTGCAGGCATTATTAAAAGAATTATATCAAAACTTATTAAAAAAACTGGTATTGATGAAAAATTAGGGGATTCGAAAATCCAATTATCAAGCTTTATAAGTAAACTAATTTACTTTTTGGTTATGATTTTTGTATTCATTTTAGCATTGGAGAAACTAGGCATGAGCAATGTTCTAGACCCTGTAAAGAACATGTTAAATGGCTTTACTAGTTATTTACCAAACATTATTGGCGCTGGCTTAGTTGCTTACATTGGTTATATGCTAGCAACAATAATATCAGAATTGGTAGAGTTATCTGGTAATTCAATTAAAAGCTTTGCACCAAAACTTAGACTTCCTGAAAATGTTGATTTAGTAAATATCATCAAAAAAATAGTGTTTATATTTATTTTTATTCCACTATTAATTTCCGCATTCAACATTTTGAATATGGATTCTATTTCAGAACCAGCAACAGCGATGTTAAGAGATTTCTTTACCGCTATTCCTAAGATATTGGTTGCGGTTTGTATTATTATTCTTTTTGTAGTTGGTGGTCGTTTTTTAAGCGAGTTGATTAAAGATTTACTGAACAGTATGAACGTAAACAATTTCCTTAACAAATCTGGATTAGATGATGTTACAGGAAATACGAACATGGTTAAAATCATTGGAAATATCGTGTATTTCTTTATCGTGTTATTTGGAATTACAACAGCTATTGAAAAACTGGAGTTTGCTGCTTTAGCTACTATTTTATATACCATAACAGCGTATTCCGGTAAAATACTATTTGGTCTTGTAATTTTGGCTGTTGGAAACTGGATTTCTAAAATTGCTTCAAACAACTTTTCTAAGAATGAAAGCAATAGCTTTATTGCTTCTATAATTCGCGTTGCTATCCTTGCTATATTCTTAGCTATTGGATTAAGAACAATGGGTATTGCAGATGAAATTATAAACCTTGCTTTCGGAATTACGTTAGGAACTGTAGCTTTAACAATCGTACTATCTTTTGGTTTGGGTGGTCGTGAAGCAGCAGGAAGACAAATGGATAAAATTTTAAATAAGTTTAATAAAAAATAATTACTTAACCTTTAATTGGTAAGCTGCTTAGATATTTAATCTAAGCAGCTTTTTTTTTAACAATTGACATAATATTTATTATAAATTCCAATTTTAAGATGCTTGGCTGTTTTTAAGAAGAATTAATAAACAACTAAGCGTACTTCTTATTTTTGTTTATTATTAATTTCCTTTAAAGTTAATGGAAATAAAAGAAGATAATTTTAATGCGATTGTTATTTTTGCAGCATGTCAAGAAGAAGCAAACAGAGAAAACAAATTTTTGAAAATGTAGAAGTTATTGATGCTGCTGCGAAGGGTAAAACGATAGCCAAGGCGCCAGATGGAAAAGTTATTTTCCTAACAAATGCAGTACCTGGCGATATTATTGATGCGCAGACTTTTAAAAAACGTAAAGCATATTATGAAGCAAAAGCGACTGTTTTTCATAAATTATCTGACAAACGCACCGAACCAGCTTGCGAACATTTTGGAACTTGTGGGGGCTGCAAATGGCAAAATATGGGATATGAGCATCAATTATTTTATAAACAAAAAGAAGTTACCAATAACTTAACCCGTATTGGGCATATAGAACTTCCAGCAGTAACGCCTATATTAGCTGCTAAAGAACCGTATTTTTATAGGAATAAAATGGAGTTTTCGTTTAGTGATAGCCGCTGGTTGACGCTTGAGGAAATTCAATCAGATAGAGATTTAGGCGATAAAAATGCGCTAGGTTTCCACATTCCTGGTATGTGGGACAAAATTCTAGACATTAATAAGTGCCACTTACAAGCAGACCCATCCAACGCGATTAGAAATGCAGTAAAACAATTTGCTGTTGAAAATGGTTTGGAATTTTTCAACACTAGAAATCAAAATGGGTTACTAAGAACCATGATGATTAGAACATCAAGCACTGGCCAAATTATGGTCATGGTTCAATTTTTTAAAGAAGATATAACCAAACGCGAGCTACTATTAAATTTTATTGCCGAAACGTTTCCGCAAATAACATCTTTACAATATGTAATTAATGGAAAAGCGAATGATACGATTTACGATCAAAACGTGATTTGCTATAAAGGTAACGATCATATTTTTGAGGAAATGGAGGGTTTAAAATTTAAAATAAATGCTAAATCATTTTATCAAACAAACTCTAACCAAGCTTTTGAACTTTATAAAATCACACGAGATTTTGCGGGTTTAACAGGAACTGAGATGGTTTACGATTTATATACAGGCACAGGAACCATTGCTCAATTCGTTGCAAAACGAGCGAGTAAGGTTATTGGCGTAGAATCTGTACCTGATGCGATTACTGCTGCAAAAGAAAATGCACAATTAAATAATATTAATAACGTTGAATTCTTTGTTGGAGATATGAAACATGTTTTTAACACTGAATTTATAAATACGCACGGGCACCCAGATGTTATCATATCCGATCCGCCAAGAGATGGCATGCATAAAGATGTCGTGCAACAAATATTAAACATTGCACCAAAACGTGTGGTTTACGTAAGTTGCAATAGCGCAACACAAGCTAGAGATTTAGCGTTGATGGATGCTGATTATAAAGTTATAAAAACCCAGGCAGTAGATATGTTTCCGCAAACATTTCATGTGGAAAATGTAGTAATGCTTGAAAAACGTTAGAACATTATTCGTTTATTTGTAAAAAGCAAATTTTGGCGTGCTTAAAATTTATAAAATGAAGTATTTTAAATTTTTAATAATTCCTGTTATATTGATAGCTACGGTATTAATAAGTTGCGAACGTGATGATATTTGTCCAGATGCTACACCAACAACACCAAGTTTAATCATTGATCTATACGATGCTTCAAATCCAGATAATAAAAAAAACGTGTTTGATTTAGTAGTTATCGGGTTCGAGGACGATGAATTTTTAGACAATCCCGTCCCCGAATATGTATTTACAGATACTAACAACCTCATTCTTCCTTTAAAAACTACAGAGAACACTACAGAATATATTCTTATAGAAGGAGCTGAAACAAATGATAATGGCACTCCTGATGACCCTTCTGATGATAGTATTGATGGAAATTACGATAAAATTATAATTAATTACAGTCGCGAGCAAGTGTATGTATCGCGTGCTTGTGGTTTTAAAACTATTTTTAAAAACGTAACGCTTACCATTGAAGATGTAAATAATGATGGTATATGGATGCTTTCCAGGCAACCTTTAACCGATAACCAATCTGTAGAAGATGAAACAACAACACACTTTAATATATCGCATTAGCATTTTTATATGCCTGTTATTTTTTTGTATGTCTGTCAACTCACAAAATGATAGTATTGTAACAACTGCTAACGATTCTACTAAAATAAAATTAAAATACGGCCTACGTGTTGGTGGTGATATAGGTAAACTTATTAGAACATCTTTGGATGATGACTATACAGGTTTTGAAATTATGGCAGATTACCGCTTAAAAGAAAAAATATATGTAGCAGCTGAAATCGGTATTGAGGAGAAAAACACCATTACAGATTATCTAAATATTACAACGCAAGGAAGCTATATTAAGGGTGGTATTGATTATAATATGTACCAAAACTGGTTGAATATGGATAATATGATTTATTCTGGTTTTCGCTTTGCTGCAAGTAACTTTAATCATGATTTAAATAGCTTTACAGTGTATAATCAAGACCAATATTGGGGTCAACAATTGATTTCTAATAATAAACAAGAATTTACTGGTTTAACTGCTTTTTGGGCTGAAATTATTTTAGGAATGAAAGCTGAAATTCTAAACAATTTATATTTCGGTTTAAATCTACAATTAAAAATAGCAGTTAACGAATCTGTTTCAAATAATTTCGAGAACGTTTATATTCCCGGTTTTGGCAAAACATATGATAGTGGACGAATTGGCGCTGGCTATAGCTATTTTATAGCTTATAGAATTCCGCTTTATAAAAAGGCAAAGTAGATTACTTAGCACTTTATTAACTATTGTTCAATTAAAATACTTCACCTATTGCTGTTAACATTTTTTTATAACAAAAAACCTACAAAATTGTATTTAATTATTTATTTTTTCTAGATTCGCTTATTAGTTAACTAGAATATTCTTTGACAGAATTTCAATTATATTAAATATTAAAACACGGAATTATTAATAATACTGTTTTATAACAATAGGTTAAAGTAGTTTAAAAATATAGTTTTATTATGTTATTGTAATTTGAAAAAGACAAATATGAAAAGGCAGATAAGGTTATATAATTTTTTAATTGATTCAATATTTTTTTTTATTCTTGTTATATTTTTCTCAATGGCTTTAAAAGACTTTGTAGATAGGGGATCATTAAAATATATTATGATTATTATTTACTATTTTTATTATTTTATACTAGAATTTACCTTTGGGCAAACCATTGGTAAAATGATAACAAAAACAAAAGTTTGCAATAGCAATAGTGGAAAAAAGCCAGAATTTAATAAAATCCTTATAAGAACATTATCACGATTAATACCTATCGACTTTATATCCTATTTATTTATACCAAATGGTTTACACGACATATTATCTAAAACAGAATTAAAACAAAAATAAACATTAACCAAAATTTTTAAAAATGAAAAAATTAAAAAATGCCATTGCAATAGGTCTTGTAACCATCATGATGTCTAGTTGTGCAACAGTATTTGGAGGTAAAGTGACTCCATATCAAAAAACAAAACCAGGCCCTGGTGAGCAACAGAGAGAGGTAAGAATTGGAGCTTTAATAGCAGATATTTTACTTTTTTGGCCAGGAACAATAGTGGATTTTGCTACTGGAGCAATATATAAGCCACAAAAATAGTATTCAATAAAATAATTTATTTTCTAAAAGGTGAGATTGAATAATCTCACCTTTTTTTTGTGTCAATTTCTACATTCGTGAAACAAATTTAAAATCTTAATTCGGCATTTCATTAAACATTATTTCAAAAATCATAAAATCCTATTTCAACCACCCAAATTTAGCGGTACTAAAACAATTTAATATCATCATTTTACAATTTAAAATTTGCCATTCTGTAACGTATAAAAGACTTAGGATTAAAAAATCATATAATTGATTATTTGATATCTCTACTTCCGGTCTGTTTTATATATTTTAAATTTTCAACCTAATAACGACTTATATAATATGTATAATACACTCATGCTCAATAGGGAAATTACAAGAATTAGCAATAAAGCATAAGCTATTGGCATCACTATGAAGCGTTTTAGCCAATTCTTTGTTTGAAACATCTCTTATAGTTACCACAGGATTTAGAATTACTTTTTTGAAATATCCACTTCCCGTTGGGTTTACTTCTAAAATAGCTTCGGCGTTATCCTCATAGTTTAAAATATCTATGTCGTGTTTTGAACAAACATATAAATACGACATCATATGGCAAGATGCCAATGCAGATAACAACAAATCTTCCGGATTGTAGAGCGTGTCATCACCCCTAAACGTTTTTGCTGCTGATACTTCTAAAGGCGTTTTTTTATTAGCAATAGTTACCACGTGGTTTCTACTGAAACCTTTAGGGGTTTTTGTGGTTTCGTTAATGGCTGATTGCCAATTAACTTTGGCTTTAAATGTGTGATTGGAAGACATGTTTTTTTATCTAAAATTGTGAGTTATTGGTAGTAATTGTTGATAAATAAGTATTGTTTTATAATAAGAAAATTCTAACGCATTTATTAACTGATATAGCTTATCGAAATAATATCATATCATTAACTATAATTATAAATTATAATACTCAATTTGAATAACTTAACCTACAACAGAAACTAAAAATGTATGAAAAGTTACCATTTATATATCTATAAACACATTATGAAAATAAGCTATAATTTAACTCTCAAAACCTTTTGTGAAAAGTTTTTTTTGAATTTTAAAGTATAAATCCTAAATTTCACTAAATAGATTCCTGCTTCCAAAGGGATTTATCAATCCTTATTCATATACTTCCCCTTCTTACTCCCCTCATACATCACATACTTAACTAAACGCGATTCTAGTTTCGCATTAAATAAATGTATTTTTCTTGAAGGGCGCAAACCAACATGTTTTAAAGCGTCTAGGTTTGAAGTAATAAACCAAGCATCTGTACCTGGATAGTTTTGTTTTAGCGTATCTCCAATATTAGCATAGAATTCTTCCATATCGATATTTAAACGCTCCCCATAAGGTGGGTTAAATACCATGTGAAGTTTTTCGTCGCCACTCTTTTGGGTTTTGAAAAAATCTTCGTGCTTAACGTCTATAAAATCTTCTAACTGGGCATTTTTTACATTGTCTATGGCTTTTGAAACCGCACTTGGTGCTTTATCATATCCCGTGATTTTATGATGAAAATCCCGAGTTTTTCCGAGTAAGGATTGTTCAATTTTTTCGAAAAGTTCCACATCCCAATCGCTCCAACGCTCAAAAGCAAATTCTTTTCGCATGAGGTTTGGCGGAATGTTACAAGCTATCATAGCAGCTTCGACAAGCATGGTTCCTGAACCACACATGGGGTCCATGAAATCGGTTTGTCCGTCCCAACCGGATAACATGATTAATCCTGCTGCCAATACTTCGTTTATGGGTGCGATATTGGTAGCAGTTTTATACCCACGTTTATGTAAAGAATCGCCTGATGAATCTAACGAGATTGTACATTTTCGCCTGTCAATATGCACATTTATTTTTAGGTCTGGGAATTTTAAATCTACATTTGGTCGTTGCCCGTCAGTTTCTCTAAACTTATCGACTATGGCATCTTTTGTTTTCTGAGCGATGTATAGCGAGTGCGTAAATAATTCGGAATGTATGGTGGCATCAATCGCTAAGGTTCCTGTTGGCTTTAGATACTGCGACCAGTCCATAGCATAAATTTTATCATATAGATCCTGCTCGTTATTAACGTTAAAGGAATGTATCGGTTTTAAGATTTTTACTGCGGTACGCAACCCTAAATTGCATTTGTACATAAACCCTTTATCGCCTGAAAACGAGACATTACGAATGCCTTTTTTTACATGTATTGCACCTAGTTGTGTAAGCTCATTTGCTAATAAATCTTCAAAGCCAAATAGGGTTTTGGCAACCATGTTGAAATTTTCTTCCATTTTTTGTGTGAGATAAGGCCTTTTACATCTAATAGATTGCAAAAATAATGTAATTTTGCTCAAATTAACTAGCATTAGCAGATAATGGGTTAAGGATAGTAGCGGATAGCCCACAGCGACCTTTTGGGAGCGAGGACTTGTAGCGGATAGCCTGACCCCCGAACATTTCTCGGGGGTAACCCCAAAAAAAATATATGACTAATAATACTACAAAATGGTTTACCTCTTGGTTTGATACGCCTTTTTACCACATTTTATATAAAGACCGAAATGAAACGGAGGCGCATGCTTTTATGGACACGCTTACGGCATATTTAAATATACCCGAGCATGGAAAAATTTTAGATTTGGCTTGCGGAAAAGGCCGTCATGCACGCTACTTGAACAAAATTGGGTATGATGTTACTGGTGCGGATTTGAGTGAAAACAGCATTGCTTTCGCAAAACAGTTTGAAAACCATCGATTACATTTTAACGTGCATGATATGTGCAAACCGTTTGGAAAAACGTTTGATGCGGTTTTTAATTTGTTTACTAGTTTTGGTTATTTTGAGGATGATGCGGATAATTTAAAAACTATTGAAGCGATAAAAACAAATTTAAACGATTCTGGATTTGGGATTATCGATTTTATGAATAGTGAATTTGTAATTGATAATTTGGTGCCTGAGGAGCTTAAAACGGTTGATGGTATCGATTTTTATTTAAAACGATATGTGGAAGATGGATATATTGTAAAAGATATTACTTTTACGGCTGATGGTAAGTTATACCATTTCCAAGAGCGCGTGCGCGGTTTTACGTTAGCCGATTTTGAATTGCTTTTTGAGCAAGCTGGCGTATATTTATTGGATGTTTTTGGCGATTATAAACTACGAAAATTTAATACGAAAACGTCTGAGCGTTTAGTCCTGATTTTTAAGTAAATTGATTATTAATATTTAATTATGTTAAATATGTTTTTGTCTGGTCGAGCGCAATCGAGATCTTATAAGAATATCGAATTTTAAAACCTCTCGACTGCGCTCGGGAGAAAAAATATTAATTTAAATAAAGTGTTTTTTAATTAATGAATAAGTTTCTTTTTCCCGTATTTGCAGTAATTTTAGGTTTTTTTTTAGCGTTTGTTACTAAAAAACAAAAATTATGGAATACCAAGCTCCTACTTTCTTTTAGTGGTGCTTTTTTATTAGCACTTACGCTTTTTGAATTACTTCCTGAGGTTTACAATAATCTAAACACAAAAATCACTGGACTTTTTATCATGGCTGGTATTATGCTACAGATTGTATTGGAGTTATTCTCGAAAGGTGCGGAACACGGGCATATGCATATTCATAAAAGCGAAACGACATTCCCTTGGTTATTGTTTATTAGTTTATGCATACATAGTTTTTTGGAAGGGTTTTCTATTCATGACCATAACGATATGGTTTACGGGGTTTTAATTCATAAAATACCCATTGCGACATTGGTTACCATGTTTTTATTACAATCGAACTACACGAAAATTCAGGTGGGTATTTTTTTAATCATATTTGCATTTATGACGCCTTTAGGAACTTGGGTTTCCCAATCTGCAATATTTCTTGCTGATTATGTGCATGTTATTAATGCCATGGTAATCGGTATATTTTTCCATATTTCCACAACTATTTTATTTGAAAGTGGCGACGGACACAAATTTAACCTTTCTAAATTTATATCGATAATTCTTGGGGTTGGAGTGGCTTATTTAATTTAGTTAATAGTTAACAGCTAAAGTTATTGGTTATCTGTGGGTAAAATAGCATTAATGACAATGAACTAGTAACCAAAAACCATTCAATGTTTAGCAAAGAAGAATCTCGTAGATTAAAACAAGAATTTTGGACCAGTTTCGGAAAATCGTTTCCGCGGAAATGGATTTTGTATGATACCAAATTGAAGGGTTTGAGTTTAAAATTTTACTTTGATAAAAAAATAGCTTTAGTGGCTTTGGATCTAGAAGATAATTTGGAAAATCGGATTAATTATTGGGAAAAATTAGTCGCTTTAAAAACGATTTTTTTGGATGACTATATTCCGGAAGCCATTTATGAAGAGGAATATTTTTTAGAAAACAAAAAGGAAATTTCTAGAATCTACGTCCCTTTACAACAAAAAGTTTCTATTCATAATAAGAGTTCATGGCGAGATGTTATGGTGTTTTTTAATGAAACCATGAGTTTATTTGAAGCTTTTTTTGAGGAGTATAAGGAATTTATTGAGGGATAAAGTTAAGTTTTAATTACTAAAATTGTTAACTAAAAATTTTTAATCATCTCAAAATCATCCATAATAAATCCATTACCTATATCTGAGACTATGGGACCAACATTACTAAAACCAAGTTTTTCATAAGCTTTAATGGAATCTGTATTGTGAATATTTACGGTTAGTCTAATATTTTTCAGTTCATAAATTTTAGCCTTGTGCTCTATAAATTGCATGGCTTTTTTTCCAATTTTTTTCCCTCTGTAATTACTAAGAATATATATTTTACTTAAAAATAGAGCATTTGTTTCCTGTTTTATAGACATATAACCAACGGGAATATTATTATAAAAAATCGTGAAATAATCAAATCCAGATTTTACCTGTTTTTCAATAGCTTTTGCAGATTGAAATTTATCCAGCATATAGTCTATTTGAGATTTACCAATTATAGGAATGTAATGTTCTCGCCAAATAGCATCTGCTAAACTTTCTATTTTTAAAAAATCTTGAATTGTAGTAGCTACATCAATTTTAATCATAATCGAAAAGTAAAAATAAAAAGTAAAAAATAAAAATTTGCTTGTGTCATTAATATAAAATGAATTTAAATTTCAGCAAGAAAAACAATCTAATGACCTGATTTTTAACTATATTTGATGGCTTACGCTATCAAAAAACACCTATACTGTCTCGATTGATAATTTTAAGGTTTGCACTATGAAAAACCCCATATTCTACTTCTTTTTATGTTTTCCCGTTTTATTATTTTCACAACAATATGGTGATTATTTGGGTGCAGGACATAATGATGGTATTATTGTAACTTCAAGCCATCAAGAAAATCGTTCAAATTGGAACGAAATAGCCAATGCTGAAAACACTATTAACGGAGCAGGTCTAGATGCACGCTTATTGGAAACTTCTCGGTTTTTAGCACAAGCTACCTTTGGCTCCGATTTAAATTATATAAAAAAGGTTGCGGAAAACCCTTTTGAAGATTGGATAGATAATCAATTCAATTTAAACTCGCCTTCCATGGGCGTACTTACGCAAACTATATATGATAAAGCCCTAGCAAGATTTGTAGCAAATGGCGGTATGGAAGATGATTATTTTGGTCCGTTCTGGCCACATTTTCAATATGCATGGTGGGACAGTAATATTGGCAATCAAGATTTACTTAGGCAACGTATTGCACTAGCTTTTAGCGAAATTATGGTCATATCAAGGAATTCAAGTCTTGGTGACTATGGCGTTGGTCTAGGTGATTATTACGATGTTTTAAAAGATAATGCTTTTGGAAACTTTAAAAACCTTTTGAAAGATATGACTTTACATCCTATGATGGGTATTTATTTAAGTCATTATAACAATCCGAAAAGTGACCCAGAACAAAATATTTATCCAGATGAGAATTTTGCTAGAGAAATCATGCAATTATTTACCATCGGCTTATACGAATTAAACCAGAATGGCAGCTATGTACTTGACGGAAATGGTGATCGTATTCCAACTTATAATAATGATGATATTAAAGAATTTGCAAAAATTTTTACGGGTCTCGGCCCTGCAGATGTTATGGATAACCCGTGGGGTGTTACGGCACAATTTGGTGTTAATCATTATTTAGCTATAAAAGATATTCCAATGGTTATGTATGATGCATTTCATGAACCTGGGGAAAAACACTTACTAAATAGTGTAGTTGTACCAAACGGACAATCTGGCATACAAGATATAAATGCTGCCATTGATAATTTGTTCTATCATCAAAATGTTGGGCCGTTTTTAGCGCGGCGTCTTATTCAGCAGTTAGTAAAATCGAACCCCTCTCCTGGTTATATATCTAGAGTTAGCGGTGCCTTTAACAATACAAAAGGTGTTAGAGGTGATATGAAAGCTGTTATAAAAGCTATTTTATTGGATGAAGAAGCAAGAAGTTGTAGTTGGATTAATACCCCGTCAAGCGGAAAATTAGTTTCGCCAATGATTCGCTATTTTAATGTAGCTAGACAATTAGACTTAAATAATGAGGCTATTGAAAACTGGAATGTTGCATATAACTTTTATCAAGCTACAGGTCAGTCGCCATTAGCAGCGCCACATGTATTTAATTTTTACTTACCTGATTATGTGCCGAATTCAGAATTTGATGCCGCTAATCTAGTAGGGCCTGAATTTGAAATTCATAATTCTGCTACGAGTATTGATTTTATTAATGAAGTTAACTTGTGGACATTTCCACAATATTATTCGGTATTAAGCACTTGGGATTTAGATATGGAAGGACGTGCTTTAGATTTTGAAGCCTTAAAATATTATGCAAAAGATAGTGAAGTACTCGTTAATCAAATAGATAAACTCTTTACGCATGGACAGTTATCAAACGAAACAAAACTCGTTATTATAGATGCTGTTGATGCTATCATATATGGATGGAATGATGATTTTAAATATACCGATTTGCGTGTAAAAATGGCACTATACCTGTTGTTAATAAGTCCCGATTATGCCATACTTAAATAACACAAAATGACGAAGCATAAAAACATATCTAGAAGAAAATTTATAACTGACTCCTGTGCTGCCTTAGGGTACACCACTTTATTCTCTTCATTAATAAATCTAAAAGCTATGGCGGCAACCGCTATGGATAATTCTTCACTTATTAGCCTTAGTGGTAATTATAAGGCCATGGTTTGCGTGCTTCTCGGTGGCGGAAATGATTCTTTTAATATGCTTATGCCCAAAGGTACTTCTGAATATAATGAATATGCCACTACACGATCAAATTTAGCTATTGCACAAAATAATATTTTACAAATCAACCCAAATACTACAGATGGAAGAACTTTTGGACTACATCCATCAATGCCCGATATGCAACAACTTTTTGAGCGTGGCAACTTAGCATTTCTTTCCAATGTGGGAACACTTATAGAGCCATCAACAAAAACTGAGATTCAAAATAATACCGTAAAAACACCATTAGGTTTGTTTTCGCATGCCGATCAAATCCAACAATGGCAAACTGGAAGACCACATGAAAGAACCAATACAGGTTGGGGCGGAAAAATTGCAGATTTAGTACAATCCATGAACTCTAACGAGAACATTTCTATGAATATCTCTTTACGCGGTAGTAACATTTTCCAGCGTGGAGACCAAATTATTCCTTATACTATAAGTAATAACGGTAGTATTGGTATTAATGGTTACAATGGATCTGGTCATTTTAACGAACTTAGAACGGCTGCGGTTAATACGATGCTAGAAAGAGACTATCAGGATATTTACAAAAATGCTTATAAAAACACTATAAAAATATCCAACGATGCCAATTTGGAATTTCAATCTGCTATTGATACCATTTCAGAATTCAGTACCATACTTCCAGAATATAATGATTTGGCAGCACAATTTAGAATGGTTGCAAAAACCATAGCCTCAAGAGACACTTTAGGTTTTTCCAGACAGATATTTTTTGTTCAAATTGGAGGTTGGGATCATCATGATGAACTTTTAATTAATCAAGGCAATAAATTAGCAGAAGTTAATCAAGCCCTAAAATACTTTGATGATGTGATGACGGAGTTAAATGTAAATGATTGTGTTACCACATTTAGTGTTTCAGATTTTGCTAGGACACTAACCTCAAACGGCAATGGAACCGATCATGCTTGGGGCGGAAACGCTTTTATCATGGGAGGCGCAGTTAATGGAAAAGACATTTATGGAAATTACCCTTCTCTAGCATTAAATGACCACATTAATATTAATGGGAGTGTTATCATACCAACTACAGCCGCCGATATGTATATGGCAGAATTAGCCTTATGGTTTGGTGTACCAGCATCAGAGCTTTCAACGGTACTTCCAAATATTTCGAATTTTTATGATACAGCCTCTGGTATTCCGCCATTAGGTTTTATGAATATGTTATGATAAAAACACAAAATATATACATATCACTACTTGCTTTTTTGAGTTTTCAATTCGCACAATCGCAATGCTATCCAGATAGACACAGCACAAATTGGTATGATGGTTGGGTATCTTGTGAAAAATCGCCAAACCCAATAGCTTCTTATGGAGAAACACATTGGATTATGTATGATTTAGGTTATGATTATGTTTTAAACAAAACAAAACTTTGGAATGCTAATGAGCCAAAACATGTAGATTATGGTATTAATGAATTTGATATTGATTATTCCCTAGATGGTATTACATGGACAAATTTAGGCGCATTTAATATAAAACCAGCCTCTGGTTCATCAACCTATGAAGGTGATGAAGGACCGGATTTTAATTCTGCTAAAGCGCGTTATGTATTAATAACCCCAAACTCTAATTATGGCGGAAATTGCTATGGTTTAAGTGAATTAAAAATCTGGGTAACAGATCCTTTTTTAGTTGTTGAAAAGGAAGACGGTTTTAATGCATCGGTTTATCCAAACCCTTTTTTAGATACTATATCCATTAGAATTGCTGCTTTAGATGAAAGTATACCTTTAGAATACACCTTATATGATATTTTAGGGCGTTCTATAATAAGCAATACATTAACAATTGCTCAAGATATTGATAGTTATAAACTATCTTTAAACGGGAATGACCTATCGATAGGTATTTATATTCTAAAAGTTACTCAAAACGGTAAAGAGCAATCTTTTAAATTGATTAAGAAGAAATAGTACACGCTCAAATCACATAGCCAAAAATCATGCAGAAGTGAAACGCAGCGCCTGCCAATACAAACAAATGCCAAATGACATGATTATACGGTATGTTTTCAATGGCATAAAAAACAATCCCTACGGTATAGGCTATACCACCCGCAAATAAAAATAATATACCATCTGCCCCTATAGCATTTGATAAATTTGAGAAATCGAACACAATGAGCCAACCCATAACTAAATACAGTAACGTTGAAAAAAGCTCGAACCGTCCTGTAAAAAATAGTTTTAGAATAATGCCAAAACCCGCAATACCCCAAATAACGTAAAAGAGTGTCCACCCTAAAGATTGATTTAAAGCGATTAAGCATACAGGCGTGTATGTTCCTGCAATTAAAAAATAAATACTAATATGGTCTATAATCCTGAAATAGCGCTTGCGGGTCTCCCCTTTTACAGCATGATAACATGTTGATGCTAGAAATAATATGATGATTGTAATACCGTAAACAATAACACTAAATAAACTCCAATCGGTTTTACTAGTTTCATTTAAAATAAGTAACACCAATCCCACAATTCCAAACAAAGCGCCTATAGCATGAGTTATAGTGTTTATTTTTTCTTCAAAAGGCGTTTGTATGCGCATTTATTCAGGTATTTTTTGATGTACCCATTTGTTCGTTAAATCATAAAAATCGAACTCAATAGCGGGATTTTGGCGCTCTAGGCGACCGCTTTGGAAATTACGTTGCAGTATATCTTCAATGAGGTAATCTTCTTTTTCATGCTCTGGATCGAACTCGCGTTTTAAAGATATATCAAACATACTAGCCGTGGTATTATACCAAAAAGCGCGCCAACCATTTCGGAGTTCCTTAACGAGTTCAAAGGCAGTTCTGCCTGTTTGGCGGTGTATCAATTTAACGAGAATCTGCCCTTCGGTACGGGTCATTTTTTTAAGTTCTTCTGAAAATTCACCTTCTATATATTTTTGAATGCGCCTCGTATACCGTTTTCTATCTCGGTTTCTTGTAAGTGTGGCTAACCGCGTGTTCATAGAGTCTAAACGATCTGCAGCCATTTTAGCATACGGATATACTTTTATGGTTTTCCGTCTTAAAATTAGGTATCGAATTCTGTCTTTTTTACTATTAAACTTGAGCTTGTGCAGAAGCATGACTTCATCCAAATCTATAGATACTCTTGGAACTGAATCACCTTGAATGATTAGGTACTTTTCGGATATGGAATCTTGTTCTATTTCCTTTACCTGAGCGCACAGCAACAATGGAAAAATGATTAATATGTATTTTAAGTAGTTCATTAAAATAAAATAGAGTGTCTCTAATAAACAATGGGACATTTATTGTGCCAAAAATACTGAATTTCTAAAAATTGAAGACTTTAATTTTGAATTATCATCAAATTTGAGTTTGTATAAAAATTCAGCTAACTTCGTTTAGCGCAGGATATAAATTATTAAAACGATTGCATATCCGTAAGAACATTAAAGGCTCTCTCCAAAAAAAAACAACTTGCCGTTAAAAACTAAACTTAGCAAACAAACCCGCGTTAGAGATTGTAGTGGATAGCCCACAACAACCTTTTGGGAGCGAGGACTTGAAACGGAAAGCACGACCCTTGTGGTAACGTCCTAAAACCATTATTAATTAGAACACGATTCACAATGCCCTTGAATCAAAACTTGAAAAACGTTCACCTGCCTATTAGGGATGTTTGGCAAATCAACTTTAATTTCTAAACATTCAACCTTACCACAACGTAAACATTGAAAATGCGGATGCACATCAAAATGTTTTAAATTGGTACAGGTATTACATTTAGCATACCATTTAATCCCATTTTTACCTAGAAAGGAGTGTAAAACCCCATCATCTTCGAGCTTATCTAAAACACGGTATACGGTCGTTTTATTTAATTTTGAATCGAGACGTTTTATTAATTCTATAGCAGAAACTGCATCTGCACTATTGTTAAATTCCGCAAGTAAAAAATCAATCGATTGTGTTTTTCTAATAATTCCCATGAAACAAATTTATTACAACTAGGTTGTAATAACAAATAATAATTATATTTGCAACTTAGTTGCATTAGTGAATATATATCATGATTAAATCAATTTTAAATAAACCAGACACTTTCGGTGCATTAGCTAGTACGTTATGTGTTGTTCATTGCTTGATGACTCCGTTGCTTTTTATTGTCAACACGTGTTCTATTGGAGGTTGTGAAGCGAGTCCTATTTGGTGGCGTAATTTAGATTTTATTTTTTTAATTATTTCCTTATTTGCCGTAGCGCGTTCTGCTAAAAGCACGACTAAAAACTTTATGAAATCTGCATTATGGATAAGCTGGTCTACTATGTTTTTATTAATCGTTAATGAAAAAAATCAATTCATTTTATTACCCGAAACAATGACTTATGTTGCGGCACTTTTGCTCGCATTATTACATATTTATAATTTGAAATACTGTCAATGTAAAACCGATAAATGTTGTAGCAACCATGAATGAAAATAAAATTGAAATTTTAGGAGATAACCATATTTCAACGAGTGTCGATACTCCTTTACGTGCTGATGCATTTAAAAAATCTGATGAAGAGAAGATTGCTAGTATTCAACATTATTTTGAAAAAATAATGGAAGCGCTAGGTCTTGATTTAACAGATGACAGTTTATCTGGTACACCTTACCGATTCGCTAAAATGTACGTAAAAGAATTATTTTATGGATTAGACCCTAAAAACAAACCAAAACTATCTGTTTTTGAAAATAAATATAGTTACAAGAAAATGCTCGTAGAACAAAATATAAATATCGACTCTTCTTGTGAACATCATTTTTTACCAATAACAGGAGAGGCTCACATAGGCTATGTGCCAAAAGATAAAGTGATAGGATTATCCAAAATAAATAGATTGGTTGATTATTACGCACACCGACCTCAAGTACAAGAACGGCTTTCTTTACAAATTTTAAGAGACTTACAAAACGCTTTAAAAACAGAGGATGTTATAGTTGTTATTTCTGCCAAACATCTGTGCGTGTCTTCCAGAGGTATTAAAGACAAGAATAGCTTTACAACAACCATTGAGTATGGAGGTTGTTTTAAGAGCAAAAAAAATAAAAACGATTTTTTTAAAATAATAGGCTTATAGCACCTTTAAAAATGAAATACCGCCTTTCTTCCTAATATTAAAAAACTCCTTTTTTAGCATACCTTAAAAACTGCGCTAGCAAACAGCAATTACCAAACAAGCCTAATTTAAATATTTACAAACTGTACTTAGCGGACAAGCGCGTTAGAGATTGAAATGGAAAGCCCACAGCCTGACGAAGGAAATGCGAGGACTTGTATTGGAAAGCCCGACCCTTTTCGGGTAACGCCCAAAATATTTTCATAATTAGAGCGTAGTTCTGCTATCCATTTACAGTTTATATTATTATTTTAGATGAAAATTTTAAAACATGGCAAAAAAGAGCATTCTTAACAAAAAGTCGATGGACTTTTTAGAAACATATTTGAATAATGCAGCACCTACGGGATATGAGTGGGACGGACAAAAGCTCTGGATGGATTATTTAAAACCTTATGTGGATGAGTTTATTACCGATACTTACGGTACTGCAGTTGGGGTTATAAACCCAAAGGCTGAATACAAAGTGGTTATTGAGGGACATGCAGATGAGATTTCGTGGTATGTAAACTATATTTCGGATAACGGATTGATTTATGTGATTAGAAATGGCGGGAGCGACCACCAAATTGCACCGAGTAAAATTGTAAACATCCATACCAAAAACGGCATTGTAAAGGGTGTTTTTGGCTGGCCTGCGATACATACTAGAAACAAATCGAAAGAGGAGCCGCCTAAACTCGATAATATATTTATTGATTGTGGTTGTAAAACCAAAGAGGATGTGGAGAAACTCGGGGTTCATGTGGGTTGTGTGATTACCTACCCTGATGAATTTCATATTTTAAATGACGATAAATTTGTTTGTCGAGCTATTGATAACCGTATGGGTGGTTTTATGATTGCTGAAGTGGCACGATTACTTAAAGAGAACAACATTAAATTACCTTTTGGGCTTTATATTACTAATGCCGTACAGGAAGAAATTGGACTACGCGGTGCGGAAATGATTACCCAAACCATTAAGCCAAATGTGGCTATTGTAACCGATGTCACGCATGATACCACAACGCCAATGATTGAAAAGAAAACAGCGGGACACCTTGAAATTGGTGCAGGTCCCGTGGTGGCCTATGCGCCTGCGGTGCAACAAAAATTGCGCGATTTGATTACCGATACGGCTGAGTCCAATAAAATTCCTTTTCAGCGTTCGGCATTATCAAGAGCTACGGGAACAGATACAGATGCTTTTGCTTATAGCAACGGTGGTGTGGCCTCGGCTTTAATTTCCTTACCGTTACGCTATATGCATACCACTGTGGAAATGGTGCATAGGGATGATGTTGAAAACGTGATTAAATTAATTTATGAAACTTTATTGAAAATAGAAGACGGCGAAACGTTTAGTTATTTCAAATAAAATTTTTATTCCCATAATCATGGGAATCGCTTAAGTATATAATAACGCCATTGCAATTTTATAAATTTTGTAATGGCGTTTTTATATCTTGTAGAAAAAAGACGTAAATTAATGGGCCAGTGTTTTTCACATACCAATATATTAGCATTAAACAGACTATTGATTACAGGATTGTTTTTTGGGGTATTGCTTTGTACTTATAAGAGTTCTGCCCAAATCCAAAAAGAATTTACCCCTCGATTTAATGAATTGATTACTGGTGATTTTACAATGATTGCCAACACCATGCTATCCCGAACAGCTACTGAAAATTATAATGGCGAAGAAGATAATCATTCTTTTTTTGATAATGTTTATGTGGATATTGATACTGATGATTCCACATTTAATTCCAGCAGTGCCAATTTTGTAAACCCAAAACCAAAGGCTGCTTGTTTAACTATTAAAAAAGCTTATTTATATTGGGCCGCTGCCGATAAGGAAAATGAAGCGGGCAATGACAACCAACCCGAGTGGGATTTTAACGAAGTAAAGCTCATGCTTCCTGATGAAGCCAATTACAGGACCTTAACTGCCGACGAGGTACTTTACAGAGGGCGTGACACGCATTTTAGTAACGACCCATATATTTGTTTTAAGGATATTACTAGTTTAGTTTTGAGCTTAGAGCAACCTTTTGGGAGGTATCAAGTGGCAAATGTGGAGGCCAAAACTGGGTTTTTGTTTCAGCATTTGGGAGGAAACACAGGAACTTCGGGTGGTTGGCAAATCGTTTACATTTATGAAAGTCCGGAATTGGTTTCCAAAAATGTGAGCGTTTTTGATGGTTACGCCCATATTACAAAAGATTTAAACAATTACGAAATTGATTTTTCAGGGTTCCGAACGGTGCCAAATGGCCCTGTGAACGTAAATATGCTTGTCAGCTCTTTGGAGGGTGATAGAGGCTTGACTGGAGACCGTTTTCAAATTCAAAACACTGAGAATGAGTATGTTGATATTACGGCACCCTTAAGAACTCCAAATAACTTTTTTAATAGTAGAATCACTTTAGAAAACATCAATTTTACAGATAGAAATCCTGCGAGTCTAAACACTTTGGGTTTTGATGCTGCGGTGTTTCAGCTTAATAATCCAGATAATAACATTATTAGCAACAACCAAACGTATGCCTCTATCAGATTGGCTTCCAATCAAGAAACGTATGGTTTATTTTTAATTGGTTTAGCGGTTGAAGTGTACACCCCGAGTTTATATCCAATAACCATAAGTTCTGATGCTTCGGAAAATAACACCAATACGAATGCTTTGCTTACGTTTAGTCTTGATTTTTCGAATACAGGAAATGATAACACTGTCAATCTTATACTTTCTGAAACCATACCGCAAAATATTAAGTTTCTTTCTGCTGATAATTTACCTGATGGTGTTACGTATAATTACAACTTGGAAACACGACTTTTAGAATTTTTTATTGAAGATGGTTTGGCGGATATTGGCGCCGTGCCATTGACTATTCAATTTGCAATACAAATTAATGATACCTGTTATTTTCTTGAAGACGATTGTGATTTGGATTTTGAATTCCTTTTTACGGCAACATACAATGGTGTGGAAAATCCAAACTTGTTTACCACTTTTAGTACCGACATAATTGATGATTGTCAACTGGGAAACCCTTTGCTAATAACTATAAACCAACCTATTGCTGCATGGGAAACGCCAGTTGGGAGTTTAGACAGAACGCATGCAGTGGATAATCCAAATGATTTAACAAACGCTCAATCCTTGTTTCCCATTCCTGACAAATGTAATTTTGAACTGATTAAAACCTCTGGGGAATTTGTTCAGAATAGCGATTGTGACTATGAAGGCAGCTACACCAATACCTGGAATTTTACAGATGCCTGTGGCCGCACCATTGAAGATTTTGTACAAATCATAACCATTCCATCAAATCAAGCTTTTGATGGCAGCGATATAAAAATTTCGAAACTCGTAACACCAAATCAAGACCCATGGAATGAATATTTTGTTATAAAGGAAATTGAAGGTTGTGGCTTTGTAATCGATTTAAAGATTTTTAATCGATGGGGTGCTTTAATTTATCAGTCTGATAATTACCAAAATAACTGGAATGGAATGGCGAATAGCAATTCTGTTGGTGCATCAAACAAGGTGCCGGCTGGTACTTATTTTTACATAATAAATTTAACACCTAGTGGTTTAAAACCCTTTACAGGTGTTATTTACTTGGGAACAAAATAAAATTTTAATTTTGAATTATGGATGAATATATAGACGTTGTTGACTGTGATGGTAATCCCACAGGAAAATCAGAATTAAAATCGATAATACATCAAAAAGGATATTACCATCATACAGCTCATATTTGGTTCTATACGGCTGATGGCTCTATTTTACTTTCCCAGCGTGCTGCGAAAAAAACCATATGCCCACTACTCTGGGACGTTTCTGTTGCAGGACATATTGATGCTGGAGAAACCATTGCACAAGCTGCAATTAGAGAAACAAAGGAAGAGATAGGCCTATCCATTCAAGAAAAAGAGTTGTTAAAAATTGGTGTGTTTGAGTGTTTTCAGACCTATGAAAATGGTATTAAAGACTATGAGTTCCATAATACGTTTATTGCTAAATTGAAAGAACCAATTTCCAAACTAGTACCACAGGAGGAAGAGGTTGAAGGATTAAAACTTGTAACTTTTAATGAATTTCAATTTTTGATAAACACCATTGAAAATGATAATAATCATTTTGTACCCTCAAATAAAGCTTATTATGAATTTATTCTTCAAGAAATAATGAAACAGATTAAGTAATCATTTTTGTTTGTTGTAATTGCTACCCTATCTGGATGAATCTTTTCATACTGTTTTAAATCAAATCGCCCTATATTATTTTATAAGCGATTGTCGGCTTCAAGGTCGTTTACACACAATAATAAAATTACCTTATAAATTTTATTATTTGTGATTGCTCTTGATTTTTAAAATGAATGAAGTATAATCCGTTCGAAAGATGTTCAATAGCTATACGGTGGTTCTGTTCTAGTTTTGAAAATAGAACGGCTTGTCCAAAAACATTATAAACCTGATATGCCAAAGGAAAGGTGCTATTCGTTTTTACAACGAGTTGTTTATTGTTATAATCCGTATAGACTTTAATGGATGCGGAAATATCCTCACTACCTATGCTAGACAATGTAAAACTATCCAGTTCAGCGACGTAACTGTCAATTGAAACCTCTTTTTCCATACCTTCAACATCATCTACACCCCAATCACTACCAAATAAAAGTCGAGTCCCTAAAGGGCTGATTGTAACGTGGGGTTCGCCCCAATAATCTATATCATCTTCATCACTTCTATGGTGTGCTACGCGGAAAACATTAGCATCAAATGCATTTACTTTTGCAACAAACAATTCTTGGTCTAAAATTTTTACGCCATCCTTTTCAAATCCAATTGAAGAAACAGCAACCCAACCGCCTAATGTATTTTTATGTGCTAGCGCAGATATATGTGTCCCCGATTTAGGATAGCCATAATCGCCAACAGGGGTTACCGAAAAACAATGCCCTGTAGTGGCATTGTGCGCCACCAAAGTTCCCTGACAATTTCCATTCGGACCTTCTTCAAAACCTATAGCAAAATAAGCATCATCGCCATTACTCAATTTTCCAAGGCAAGCATGTTCTGTTCCGTTTATATTAAGCCGTCTCACAAAATTTCCGTTGGCATTATAAACATTTCCAGCATGAAAAAACAAGTTTCCGCTAGGAAACGGCATAGGCGCAGTATATTCAATATTAGTCATACTAAACGGTGTTAACGTACTTGTTGATATCCTATAATAATAAGCAGCAGCATTACCACATCTAAATGAAAATACATCATTATCCCAAGACATCATTTGTATATCATTTCCTCCAGTTAACCCATCAGAATTAGAACAATTGCTAATGGTTCTTATATTCACAATAGCCGTTTTTACTTGAGTTCTTACATTATAACTATATAAATTATCGTTATTATTATCCATATAAAACAATATATCTGGATTGGTAAACGACCAAAAAACAGCCTCAATATCATCTGGATTAATATCAGTCAAATTTCTTATAAACGTATAATTTTGACCATTTAAAAGTTTATGAACGCCTCCCCCATAGACTAACATCAAACTTTCATCGGCATTCCAAGATTGAATCGTACTATACATGGGTACTATAAAACTTCCTGCTGAAGCTTGAGAAATGCGTGTAATTTTTGTTTTGGAAAATGAAGGGTCTGTAACAGCTTTTAAATAGCCCGGTTTTGCCAATGGTTGCATAGGGTGCTGCAATAAATCATTAGCAATATAACCCTGTGAAAGGTCTTGAGCGTTAAGAACCCCTGTAAAAATAAAAAGTAAAATACAGAGGTTGCCTTTCATCATTTATTGATTTGCGATTACATTATATACGCATCAAATCCATAAAAAGCCTAGTACCATATTCTATTTTTCTGCAAACATATAGTTATGTATCTTTATTACTGAATAAAAATGGAAGCTAAATGAGCCAAAAAGTTAATGTTAAAGTAAATGATTCGCATGTTTTTGATATAGATTCAGAAACCGTTAAAGACATGGATTGTATTGAAACAAAACCACGATCGTTTCATTTGATAGATAAAAACAAATCATATCAAGCTGAAATTATTAACGCTAATTTTAATAAAAAAACATATCAAGTAAAAGTCAATAATACGAGTTATAAGATAACTATTCTTAACACATTGGACTTACTAATCAGAGATATGGGTTTTGCCCTAGGAACAACAAAGCAAATCAATTCCATAAAAGCACCAATGCCGGGTTTAATATTGGATATTAATATTAAAGTTGGTCAAAAAGTAATGATTAACGACCCACTTTTAATTCTTGAAGCTATGAAAATGGAGAACAGTATAACGTCGCCCAGAGATGGTATTATAAAATCCGTTTCAGCAAACAAAGGCGATGCGGTTGAGAAAAATCAATTATTAATAGAATTTGAAAACTAAAGTAAAGATGCTATAAATACGGTATGCATTTTCTCTACAAGATTTTAAGATGTTGTAAATCATTAATAAAGTGAATTTTTTACAATTTCACTTTTGGTTTCAAAATATTAAGATTTATTATTTAAGGAAAAGATAAATTATTTTTAATGAAAAAAATACTAGTTGCAAACAGAGGCGAAATCGCAATCAGAGTTATGAAAACGGCTCAGAAAATGGGTATAAAAACGGTTGCTATTTTTTCAACCGCAGACCGAAATTCACCTCATGTAAAATTTGCTGATGAAGCTGTTTGTGTTGGGGAGCCGCCATCAAATCAATCCTATTTAAGAGGCGATAAAATTATTGAAGTCGCTAAACAATTAAATGTTGATGCCATCCATCCGGGCTATGGTTTTTTAAGTGAAAATGCTTCATTTGCTGAATTATGTGAAACTAACAGTATTAAATTTATTGGTCCAAAATCAAAAGCCATAAAAATAATGGGCAGTAAATTGGCCGCAAAAGATGCAGTAAAAGCCTATAATATTCCAATGGTTCCAGGTATTGATGAAGCCGTTACCGATGTTAAAAAAGCAAAAGCCATTGCCAAGGAAATTGGATTTCCTATTCTTATAAAAGCATCTGCTGGTGGTGGCGGAAAAGGTATGCGTGTTGTTGATAAAGAGTGCAATTTGGAATCTCAAATGAATCGTGCAATCAGCGAGGCAATATCTGCCTTTGGTGACGGTTCCGTATTTATAGAAAAATATGTCACTTCGCCCCGCCATATAGAAATTCAAGTGATGGCGGATAGCCATGGCAATGTCATTCATTTTTTTGAACGTGAGTGCAGTATTCAACGCCGCCATCAAAAAGTAGTTGAAGAGGCACCTTCATGCGTATTAACACCAAAATTGAGAAGCAAAATGGGCGAAGCTGCCATAAAGGTAGCTCAAGCCTGTGATTACGTAGGGGCTGGAACTGTTGAGTTTTTGTTGGATGCAGCGGATAATTTTTATTTTTTGGAAATGAATACCCGTTTACAGGTAGAACATCCTGTAACCGAATTAATCACTGGAGTTGATTTGGTTGAACTTCAAATTAAGGTAGCTCGTGGCGAGGTACTCAGTATCAAGCAGAACGATTTGAAAATACTAGGACATGCTTTGGAATTAAGGGTTTACGCAGAAGACCCGCTAAACAATTTTCTACCCAGTGTTGGACGTTTGGATGTTTATAAAATCCCAGAAGGCAAAGGCATTCGGGTGGACAATGGTTTTGAAGAAGGCATGGATATTCCCATTTATTATGACCCAATGTTGGCTAAATTAATTACGTATGGCAAAACGCGGGAAGAAGCCATTGAGCTTATGATTAAAGCAATAGAAAATTATCATATCAAAGGTATTGAAACTACGCTACCTTTTGGCAAATATGTATGTGAACATGAAACGTTTCGATCTGGCGATTTTGACACGCACTTTGTTAAAAATTTCTATTCCCCAGAAGCCTTGAGAGCAGAAACTGAAAGCGAGGCTAAAATAGCAGCCCTAATAGCTGTAAAACAATATATAGAAGACCAAAAGATATTACGATTACCAGATAAGCCGCAGTTTTAAGTCGCAATAAACGTTTCGGCTTTCAAAACTAAACATACGATTAAAAAACACAAAAATCAAAAACTTTCGACTAACAACATACCTTTAAATATGGATTCGAGACAAGATAAAATAGACGTTCTAAACAAATACAAGACACTTTCAAAATCAGGAGGTGGTCAAAAGCGTATTGATAAACAACACGCCAATAAAAAATTAACTGCTAGAGAGCGTATTGACTATTTATTGGATGAAGGCTCTTTTGAAGAAATTGGTGCTTTGGTTACTCATAGAACAACAGATTTTGGGATGCAAGACCAAATCATTTATGGCGATGGCGTTATTACCGGGTATGGAACTATTAACGGACGATTGGTTTATACCTACGCTCAGGATTTTACCGTTTTTGGGGGTTCACTTTCTGAAACCCATGCTGAAAAAATCTGCAAGATTATGGATATGGCGGTTAAAATTGGGGCGCCAATTATTGGATTAAATGATTCTGGGGGTGCCCGTATTCAAGAGGGTGTGCGCTCGCTAGGTGGCTATGCCGATATTTTCTACAGAAATGTACAGGCCTCTGGGGTGATTCCACAAATTTCAGCAATTATGGGGCCTTGTGCTGGTGGTGCCGTGTATTCCCCAGCCATGACCGATTTTACGATTATGGTTGAGCATACCAGCTACATGTTCGTTACGGGTCCGAATGTTGTAAAAACAGTAACTAATGAAACTGTAACCAGTGAGGAATTGGGCGGTGCATTAACACATGCAACAAAATCTGGAGTGGCTCATAAAACTTCAAAAAATGACGTTGCCTGTTTAGAAGATCTCAAAACGCTTTTAAGCTATCTCCCTCAAAACAATAGCGAAACTACTAAAAAACTTGATTACAAAATTGAAGATGAAGTACGGGATGTATTATCTAATATTGTCCCTGAGAGTTCCAACAAACCTTACGATATGCGTGAGGTCATTTCGGGAATTATTGATGAAGATACGTTTTATGAAATCCATAAGGATTATGCGGAAAGCATTATTGTGGGCTTTGCTCGTTTAGGCGGTAAAAGCATAGGTATTATAGCCAATCAACCTATGGCTTTTGCAGGCGTTTTGGGTGTTAATAGTTCTAGAAAAGCGGCACGTTTTACACGAACTTGTGATTGTTTTAATATTCCCTTATTGGTTCTAGTTGATGTTCCAGGATTTTTACCAGGGACTGACCAAGAATGGAATGGTATTATAGTTCATGGCGCAAAATTATTATACGCGCTAAGTGAAGCTACTGTACCAAGAGTAACGGTTATTACCAGAAAAGCTTACGGTGGTGCTTATGATGTTATGAATTCAAAACACATTGGAGCAGATATGAATTTTGCGTGGCCAGGAGCAGAAATTGCCGTTATGGGTGCCAAAGGTGCTAGCGAGATTATCTTTAAAAAAGAAATTGCCACCGCAGATTATCCAGATAAAAAGCTAGCGGAAAAAGAAACAGAGTATGCAAAGGAATTTGCAAATCCATACCGAGCCGCAAGACGCGGATTTATTGATGAAGTGATCCTTCCCAAAAACACACGCCGAAAATTAATTAAAGCCTTTCATATGTTAGAAGACAAAAAAATACAATTACCAAAGCGAAAACACGGCAATATACCCTTGTAATACAATTAAATCCTAATGGATTTTAAACATGAATGTTCGAAAAATTTATAATAATTTTGTTTTTACATTTAACAAAATCATAAAAAAACTGAAATTCCCTAGAAGGTCTAATTATTCAATTACATGAACTGTGCCCTCAAGAAAATTTTAGGGCTGTTTTTTCAAATATTAAGTTGTTATTTATCATCATTGAATTTCATCATAAGATGTTGTTGTATTTTGAATACCTGCCAAAGTTCAATATCCATGACTAAAATAGCCTTAATTTATAACCGCTCCAGAAGCTTTGTATTCTACATCCATATTTTTACCTTTTTGTTTAAATTCTACATCGTAAAAAATACCTTTTGAGTGATGATCTACTTTTTCAATTTCTGAAATTTCAGAATCTTCATAATCTCTCTCAATGGCCTCTCTAATAGCCTTTGGTAAGTCATCCTCGTCAATGCTAGTCTCTGTTTCAATCCATGAGCCGTCTGCATTAAAATCCGCACGGTATTTTATACCGTCAATTTTAAAATTTGATTCATAATTACCATGGTCATCTTGGTGCCAATCGGGATCATCTTCACCTGGATATTTTTTCTGGAATGTTTCTTTTACGGCATCAGGAGCTTGCGCATTAACCTCTTGCTTACAGGATAAAAATATCAGATTTACAAGTAATAGTGATATAAATGCTTTATTTTTCATAATGTCTTTTTTTTAAATTTTTATACAAGTTATTATAAAAAATAATATTTAAACATCATAAAACCTATACAGTCAATATTACTTTTATATGCATTAAACATCATAGGTAAATTGAAAATTTTAGTCGAAATTGCTATTTTTAAAACACCCTAAATTTAAATGTTCCATCCTTATGATTAAACCCCTATTTCCAGAGATTCTATTACTGTTTTTAAGCCAATTAATTTATGCGCAAGAGATATCAATAAAACAAATTTAATCGCTAGTTGAAAATTACAAAAATGATGTTTGAGACTCTAAACATCGTATAAAATGGTTTTGTAAAGATGGAAGCATTAGGGAACAGAAAAGACCATGTATGTATGATATTGGTGGCGGGATTCAACATGCCAGCTTTAAGCATTCTCTCCTAAAACTCAGAAAAAAAAATCATTTATTTTTTGGGAAATTTTAAACGACAATAAGCAGAATGAATTACTAGATGCTTCAAGTAATTACAATCGATTAAAGCAATACCAAATAGGAAAATATTTAGCCGGCGTTGATAATGGCTGGGTGCTTATAAAAGGACGATATTATCGTGGTGATATACAATCTGAAGATGAAGAAGTTTGGGGAAAAGCTTTTTTTGAAACACTATTAAAGAATGATAGTATAATATCAAAACATTATTATTTAATCCGCCAGGCCTTTAAGGATATTCCTCACAATGGCGATAATAACTCAGCACAATTGATGCGAAGTGTATCTAAAACCATTTCGGAAGACATACCTTCGTTCATGGATATTAGTATAAAATACACGGCCAACCAAAGCCTTCTGATATCAAACTGGTTGAAAATTATGAAAACAAGAATAATGAGAAGCTTTCAATAGCTAACAAAAAAGAATTTTCAAAGTTAATAGAAACTATGAAAACTTTTTATGCGCCACTTGATTTTAAATTCTTGGCAATGGATTTAAGCACTATTTCCGAAACTAATTCTGCTACCGAAAAATTAAAATTGTTCTTAAAGTCGAATGATGAGAGCCTCTCTTCAGAACAGTATATTTCACAATTGTCCAACCTTTTGGAAACCATTCATTTTCATATTTTGGATTTAAAACACAGTATAAAAAGATTGAAGCTTTTAGACATTTCCAGTGTTTTGAAAATAAACTCCTTATTGAATCCCAAAATTGAAAAACTGAAACACTCTCGGGAAATTTAGATAAAATCAGTACGCTGGCCTCTTCAGCTATGGGAACTGGTTTAATTGAAACTTGGGAATATCAAGAAGTTCCGAACCTTATTAATAGCGCTATTGATAAAGAAAAACTTCAAATTAAAGACCTAAATGACATTTTGAAAACCTCAAAAAGTATTGTTGAATGGAGTACCTCTATGGTCAAAGCCAATTATCAAGATGTTGTGGATGCCTATAACGAGTTATAGCTTTTATCCTATGGTTTTTTAGATGATCGCGTTCGGAGTTGCATTGCCCTTAGCTTTGGGAAAACCTTAAGCGCTTTAGGCGCCATTGTTTCAAAAATATCAAATAGTAACAACGATGTTATACAGATTGATAGCCAAAGTGCTATTAGAGGTTTAAATCTAGGCTATGCTTTAGGAGAGTTGGTACTAGTTAATGGTAATTCAGGTGCTGTGGAAGTCCATACGAATAAGATTTACATTTTTGAAAAACCTCCATCAGATTTAAAACCTGTTGCAAGAATCATGAAGATTTCAGAAGGCAATTTAGTATCGCATGTCAGTTACTGGCAAGAAATAAGGTATTCCAAACGCTACATTGTTTTATCTAATTTAAAAGCTTATTGCTAAGCTATATACGTTACAATTATTATTCCAAATGCTAAACTAGTAAAATAAAATTAACATAGTTAAATAAGAACGATTGACTCAGAAAATTACAAGTTATCGATGATTATTATTCTTCTATTTTTATATACTTTACCTTTATATACTTTAATTTAAATAAAAAAAGAATCTAAAAAACTAATAGAAACTTATATTCTATACGTTAAGAAAACGATTAATAAAAAAATAGATATGTTATGCCCATACTTTATTATTAAATTATAAATTAGAAATACAACGTTAGTATTTGCACCATTAAAATTATTTAGATTTAATAATTTTTGCATTATACATAAAAGTATCAAACCAACGTTTAAATCGACTATCAAACAATGTGGAAAATATTAAATATTGACACTTTCCGATACTTTCTGGTGTTCTAGCAATTTCCGCCAAATTATTATTCCTCAATAAAAACTCAGCATCATCAACTATAAAAAGTTGTAATTTATTCAAATTTATGCCATTGAGAAGATAAATTTTATTTAAACGCTTAGGTGTTGTAATCACGATATCAACACCATTATAAATTTCATCGCGTTGTGCTTCAATATTTTTTTGCTCGTAAGCACAATACACACGTAAATCGGTACCTCTTAAATAAGAATTAAATTCTAATTCTAAATCCAACGCAGCTTGTTTATCCTTTACAAAGATTAGAGCTCTAGGTGCATCCTCAAAGGCCTCTCCATTTAATTTCTGAATTACGCTAAGTATAATACTTGTAGTTTTTCCTGCGCCTTTTGGCGCTATACAAAACATACTTGCCCCCCCTTTTATTTTTGATAAAATTGATTTTTGAAAAGCTAGCGGCTCATTAAACCCCTTATTTTCAAGTATTTCCTTTAAAGGCTGAATGAGTTTTTTAAATGGCATAAAATAAAGTGTAATTAATATCAAACACAAATATAGTACTAAATACTTCTATCCGAAACTGTTTAAATTAATAAGGTATTTTTAAATCTTGTGAACTTAAGTTTATTTAATGTTCGTTTTGAGCAAGAAAACATTTCAAACATATCAATATTAAAATTGCGTTAATAGATGATTGTAAAGATAAAATCGCATATAATTGAATTACTTTTGCGGAATGCAAAAAACCCAACATTTTAAACTGGAATTTGTCGCTTTAATGGCATCATTAATGTCTATTGTTGCTTTATCTATAGATGCATTATTACCGGCATTACCAGAAATTAGCACCGCTCTTGGAATAACAGATCCCAACGACAACCAATTGCTAATCACGATGATATTTTTAGGACTTGGATTCGGGCAGCTTATATTTGGACCGTTATCTGATAGTTTTGGCAGAAAGCCTATTGTTTACATAGGTTTTATTGTTTTTATTTTGGCAAGCATAATTTGTGTTACCACCAAAAATTTTGAACTTATGATTATTGGACGTGTACTTCAAGGTGTTGGTTTATCATCCCCAAGAAGTTTAGCGCTATCTATGATACGAGATTCTTACGACGGTGATTATATGGCAAAAATAATTTCGATTGTAGTGATGTTTTTTATATTAGTACCTGTAGTTGCTCCAACATTAGGTCAACTTCTAATAACATTTTTTAATTGGGAATCTATTTTCTATTTTAATTTACTATTTGGTATTTTTATAATGCTTTGGTTTTGGAAAAGGCAACCTGAAACTTTAGGTATTGAGAAACGTATAAAATTTAGTCCAAATCTTTTTATAGATGGCACAAAAGAATTTTTCAAACATAAAAAGGCTGTAGCGTTTACATTTGTTTCCGGTTTTATTACAGGCTCGTTTATGGTATATTTAAGTACGTCTCAACAAATTTTCCAAGAGCAATATAATCTAGCTGAATTATTTCCATATATTTTTGCAAGTTTAGCCATATCTGTGGGTTTTGCTACTTTTTTAAATAGTAGGTTAGTTTTGAAATTTGGGATGATGCGTATATCCTACATAGCCTGTATTGGATATGCTGCTGTTTCCTTATTATATGTTATTTTATTTTGGTCTGGTAATAATCCAAGTATTTATATTTTGCTAACCTTTTTTGCTTTACAGTTTTTTGCTGTTGGCTTTCTCTTCGGAAATTTAAGAGCTATTGCTATGCAACCTTTAGGTCATATTGCAGGTATTGGCGCAGCAATTAACGGATTTATATCTACGGTTATGGCAGTTCCTATTGCAAATTATATAGGTAGTTTTGTTAGTACTTCCGTACTGCCTTTATTTATAGGATTTTCTGTTTTTGGAGTACTTTCTGTGTTCGTTTTTTTTGGAATGAAAAAGCGAACTATTTTGGTCAACTTATAAATAGCGTTGTTTTACAACTTCAATATGATGCCTTTCATGTCCCAGAACAATAAAAGCTGCAGCCCTTGCAGACATTGGGGTTTCACTAGCTGTTCCCATACACCTTAAATCGTCATCGTTTAAACTTTTTAAAAGCACAATAAAGTTCAACCGAACTGCTTGGTATTCCTCTATTAATTCACCTAAAGATTTTATGTTGGCTTTTGATGGTGCTATATAATCATCTTGCTCATACCCCATTAAAGGTTTTGTATCGTGTCTTGCTATTCTGAAACAGCGATACATAAAAACACGTTCGGTATCAATAATATGCTGAAGAACTTCTTTTATACTCCATTTTTCAGGTTCATATCTATATTTTAATTTATCCTTCGGAATGGATTTAAAAAATTTTAAAACCTGATGTTCCCCAAGCTTAAACCCTTCCATTAACATAGTTTCAGTTGAAACACTACTTATGTATTTCTTATAATAAGAACCATATTCGGATGTATTTAAATCTGATACTTTCATAAATTTTAAATTTTTGCTTGGTAAGTATACAAATCGTAATACCTTCCTTTTAAGTTAATTAGCTCATCGTGATTACCACGTTCCACAACTCTACCTGCTTCTATTACTAAAATTTGGTCTGCTCTTCTAATGGTACTTAATCTGTGCGCAATAACGATAGTCGTTCTATTTTTAACCAATTCATTCAAACTTTTCTGAATTAAAGCTTCGCTTTCAGTATCTAGATTTGAAGTGGCTTCATCTAATATAATAATTTTTGGATTAGCCAGAATAGCACGCGCAATAGCCAAACGCTGACGTTGACCACCTGAAAGCTTAACACCTCTTTCTCCTATTAAAGTTTCTAAGCCATTATCAAAACGATTGGTAAATTCGTTAACGTAAGCGGCTTTAACGGCATTTTGTAGTTCATCTTCTGTAGCATTTGGTCTGGGGAACATGATATTTTCTCTAATAGTGCCTTCAAATAAAAATTCATCTTGCAAAACCACGCCCAAATGTTTTCTAAAACTATTTAGTTTTACTTTCGATAAATCTTGATTATCAATGGTAACTTTTCCGGATTTCGGATTTAAAAATGTAGCCGATAATCCAGCAATGGTAGATTTTCCAGACCCCGAACTGCCAACCAAAGCCGTTACAGAACCTGCTGGTGCTTTAAAACTGATATTATGGAGCACGTCTTTATTTTCCTCATATGAAAACGATACATCCTTAAATTCTATATCACCTTTAAAGGTTTCAAGCAGAATATGTCTTTTTTTATCATCCTCTTCAGCAGTCATATTCATTAATTCTTCCGTTCTATCCAAACCTGCCAACGCTTCTGTTAATTGGCTTCCTATATTACTCATCTGCACGATAGGAGCAATCATAAACCCAAGAATTAATGTGAAGAACAAAAATTCACCTGTAGTCATTTCGCCTAAAATCATATAATAACCACCAATTCCCATAATTCCTGTGGTAGCCACTCCAATTAGAAAGGTTGAAGAGCTCGTCATTATAGCTGTAGCCGTTAAACTCTTTTTTACATTTTGATAAAGTTTATCGACACCTTTTTCAAAAACCGTATTTTCTTGCGCCTCGGCATTAAATGCTTTTATAACTCTTACTCCAGCTAAAGTTTCGGTTAATCGACCTGTAACCTCAGCATTAATTTTACCACGTTTTCTAAAAATAGGTCGGATGTATTTGAACGCTTTCAGTGCAATAAAACCAAATATTGAAAGTGGTACAAACACAAAAAGAGTCATCCACGGGTTTAATTTTATTAAAATTATTAATGATATAATAGCCGTGAACGAACCACCAACTAATTGCACCAATCCAGTTCCTATAAGGTTCCTAACACCTTGCACATCTGTCATGATTCTAGAAACCAAAGCACCCGATTTTGTATTATCAAAAAAACTTATGGGTAAAGAGAGGACTTTTTTTTGAACCTGTGCGCGCAATTCACTAATTAAATATTGTGCTTGAACGCTTAAAATTCTGGTCAGCAAAAAAGATGAAACAGCCTGTATTGTTATCGCAGCAATTACAATACCTATAAGTGCGTAGAGTTGTGAATAATCTTTATTTGGTACCACGTCATCCAATAATACTTTACTTTGCCACGGTAAAACCAAACCAGATAAACTACGTATAACTATTAAAATTAAACCTACAAAAACCAAATTTCGCCTTGGCCAAATAATGGTTTTAAAGGCCTGTACCATAGTCACTTTCGGCTTTTTTTTATCAATATTTTTTGAGGATTCTTTAAAATGTTGCATCTGTAATTTAAAATAGTGTAGTTTACAAAAATACTCAATATACCAAGGATTTGTAGCTAAAACCTAATTAAAGATTTTTTTAAATACGCTGTAAATAATAGAAAACCATGAATAAATTTCACTTGTTTAATTTGGGATTTAAGATCAATAATCAAAATCTATAAGTTTAGCTTCCCATTCTATTCATTGACTGATAATGTAAACTTTTATTTTAAGACTATACGATTTATGGAAACCGTATTTTTAAAAAAAACCTCAAAAATATACAAAATTTTAACTAAAAAAACCACTCGGTTAAAGTGGTTTTTATAATTTTAAAAGTCCTAAGCGGGTTATGTTCTTTTTGCTTTTTTAGCAAGTTTAGCGGCCTTTTTTTCTTTTGGTGTTAAAACTGCTTCTTTTTTTACATTCTTTTTTGCATCTTGAGATTTTGCCATGATAGGTATATTAAGCTAAAGTTAATAATTATTTAATTCCTTATAAAGTTAATACAATTTCTATCTTAATTTAACTTTATCTGTTAAATTATTATAAGTTAATGATTACATTTACAATGAATTATTAAACTGATTGAACTATGAAAATAATTGGCATTGGTAAAAATTATGTAAATGATAAAAGTGAAATTAGCGCACTTAAAACTGGTGAACAACTTATTTTTTTAAAGGCTGAAAGCACCTTGGTAACCGATAATCAAACTATTTCTTTTCCCGACATTACAAATCAATTACTTTATGAAGTAGAGCTCGTAGCTAAAATTGGTAAAACCGGTAAAAATATTTCCGAAAGTGATGCAGCAGCATATATAAGCGAAATTGGTATTGGTATTGATTATACCGCCAAAGATGTTTTAACGGCGAGTAGAGCAAATAAAGGTCCTTGGGCATTAGCTAAAGGTTTTGATGGCGCTTCTCCCGTGAATGGATTTAAACCTTTTTCCAATTTTGCTGATATCAATAATATCAATTTTAGTTTAACTATTAATGGTAAAGAAAAACAATCAGGAAATACAAGTGATATGATTTATAATTTTGTTGAAATAATCGCTTTTGTTTCGAAATATATGACATTAGAACCTGGCGATTTAATTTTTACAGGAACACCTGCAAGTGGAGCTGGTGAAAATTTTAATGGTGACCATATACAAGCCTTTATTGAAGGTGAATTACTTTTAGATTTTAAATTAGTATAACTTATAAGTCCATTTAAACTGAAAGATGAAGAATTCTATTGCTGAACGTGTTGGTGAATTTTTAAAGCGCTATCCACCATTTAATATGGTTTGGTCAAAAGATTTAATCAATTTAGCTTCGGAAATCAATATTATTTACTTAGAAAAAGGAAACGTAGTTTTTAAGAAAAATGATTCGACACATGAGTATTTTTATATTGTTAGAGATGGTGCCGTAAGTTCAAATTACGATAATGATACAACTATTGAAGTTATGAATATCCATGATACGGGCGATATTTTTGGTTTGAAGCCATTAATAAATAAGGATACTTATAACCTCACTGCTATAGCCAATGAAGAATCCATTGTTTATGCTATTCCTATTGCGCTTTTTCAGTCTATAACAGATAATAATGCTAAAATTCAAAAATACTTAATTACTGCTTTTGCTACCAATACCTACACCCCTTATACAGCCGAAGAATCTGGTAAAATTTTTATTGATTATTTACCCAATACAAGCCAAGATATAGAAAACTTCCATACGGCAAATTACACCAAAAACCCAATTACATGTGGTGTAAGATCTACCTTAAAAAGTGCTGCTAAAAAAATGTGTGATCATAAAATTGGATGTATTATAGTTGTAGATTCCAATAAACGACCTGTTGGAATTATTACGAATAGTGATATAAAAAATAAGATTGCCACAGGCTTATTCCCGATAGAAACTCGTGTAACCAAAATTATGACCTCCCCGGTAATCACAGGAAAAAAAGATTTAACGGTTGCTGATGGTCAATTACAAATGATAAAAAACAGCATCGGGCATTTATGTATTACTAAAGATGGTTCAATAAATTCAAAATTAATAGGTGTGCTAACCCATCATGATGTTTTGGCTACTTTAGGAAATAATCCTGCCGTTATTTTAAAGGAAATAAAACGTGCAAAACGCACTAAAAAATTACGTGCTGCAAGACTTAAAGCCAATGGTCTTTTAAAAAGTTATTTAGAACAAAACATTCCCATATCGCACATTATAAAAATCATTTCACATATAAACGATGCGGTAACTATTCGCGCTATTGAATTGTCCATAAAAAAAATGCCAACCCCTCCACCAGTAACCTTTTCGTGGTTAGCTTTAGGAAGTCAGGGAAGAAAGGAACAACTATTATTTACCGATCAAGATAATGCTATAATTTTTGAAGACGTTCCGAAAAAAAAATACGAAGTCACACAAGGTTACTTTTTAGAATTAGCGCGCTATGTTACAAAAACATTAAACAAGGTTGGTTTTGAATATTGTGAAGCAGATATGATGGCTAGCAACCCAGAGTGGTGTAAATCCATTTCAGAATGGAATACGCAATTTAAGGATTGGATTTTAAAACCTGATGAAAAGGCAGTTTTATTGTCTTCCATATTCTTCGATTATAATTGTGTTTATGGAAATAAAAAAATGGTTGACAAACTTACAACCACTATTTTTGTAACTCTTGGCGAAACCTCCTTATTTTTTAAATTTTTAGGAAGTGATGCGGTTAAGAGCCCATCGCCTCTTGGTTTTTTTAAACAATTTTTAGTTGAACAAAATGGGGAACAAAAAGAACTTTTTAATATTAAGAGTAGAGCTATTATGCCTTTGGTTGATGCTGCTAGATTACTTACATTAAACAAGCAAGTAAAGGATGTAAATAACACTTACGAACGCTTCGAAAAGCTAGCACAATTAGAGATTAAAAACAAGGAATTGTATGAATCCTGTTCATATGCTTTTAGAGCCCTTTCAAAGTTTAAAACCAAACAAGGCCTGTTACATAATGATTCTGGAAAACTTATTGATTTAGAAACTTTAACAAAAGAAGAAAAATTAAAATTGAGACGCTGTTTTAAGCCTATTCAAGAAATTCAAGAAATTTTACAAGTCCGTTTCGATTTGAAAAATTTTATATAATTACCAATTAAAATGATTTTAAAATGGTTTAGTAAGAATAAATCTGATCGTCCAGATTTTTGGATAAACTACAATGCGCATTTTAAAAACTTAAATAAAACGCCTATTGAAGATACACGTTTTGTAGCTTTTGATACTGAAACAACAGGGCTTGACTCGGTAAAGGACCGTATACTCTCCATCAGCGCTGTGGCATTTGTAGGCAAAACCATAGCTGTAAATAATATTTTAGAACTCTATTTAGAACAAGATGTTTTTAACCCTGAAACGGTTAAGATTCATGAATTGATGAAATCAAGCGCTTTGGACAAAGTTTCCGAGCTAGAAGCCATAAAAATCTTTTTGGATTACATAAAAAACGCTGTATTAATTGCACATCATGTTAATTTTGATAAAGCGATGATAAATGCTATACTTGCCAGACATGGCTTAGGCAAATTGAAAAATAGGTTTATTGATACAGGTGTTTTATTTACCAAATCGAAACATGTTATTTACCGAGAAAAATTAAAATTACACTATTCTCTAGATGATTTATGTAAAGAATTAAACGTACCAAAAGTGGATAGACACACCGCAAGTGGCGATGCCCTAATTACAGCTATTGTTTTTTTAAAAATTTTATCGCGCTTGGATAAACGTAAAAATCTAAAATGGGGATATTTGTTGAAGCATTAACTTATAATACTTAATTAATATAAGCTCTAATCCATAAATAAACCTGGAAGATATAAGGATAATCCCGGTATTAACGTTACGACCATAAGTACCAAAAGGCTTGTTATTAAAAAAGGCAATCCAGCTTTACTAACTTTACCTATAGAAACTTTACCAATACTTGATGCTACAAAAAGACAAACCCCGAGCGGTGGCGTTGTTAAGCCAATAATTAAATTCAATAATGCAATAACACCAAAATGAATAGGATCCACATCTACTTGTAATGCCACCTTTAGCAAAATAGGAAATAGTATTAAAAGCGCTGCAATCGTTTCCATAAACGTACCAACAAATATGAGTAATAAATTTATCAATAATAAAACCACGTACTTATTATCCGATAGTTTTAAAATTTCAGCAGATACTAATTGTGGTAATTGTTCAGTAATTAAAATCCACCCAAAGAGGTTTGCAAAACCTATTAATACCATAAGAGATGCAGACGTTTTCATAGAATCTAAAACAATTACGGCAACATTTTCAAAATTCAACTTTTTATAAACGAACATGCCCACCAATAAAGCATAAATCACAGCTATTATTGAAGCTTCGGTTGGTGTAAAAACGCCACCAATGATCCCGAAAAGTATAATAAATGTCATAAGCAATGACCAAAAAGTATCAAAAAAACCTGATATTATTTGTTTAAAATTACTTTTAGGATGCTTAGGATAGTTCTTTTTTTTAGCAATCAAATAAGTAACTGCCATAAGTCCAAAACCCAATAAAAAACCTGGAATGGCTCCTGCCAAAAACAACCTTCCTACTGATAAACCACTTAATGTCGCTACTATAATCATAGGAACACTCGGTGGAATTATAGGCCCAACTGTTGACGATGCGGCAGTTATAGCACACGAAAAATCGGCATCGTAACCTTCCTTTTTCATGGCCGGAATCATAACAGCTCCAATACTGGCGGTGTCTGAAATAGCAGTACCTGAAATACCTGCAAACGCCATGGATGCTGTAATATTAGATAAGGCCAACCCGCCACGAATATGGCCTATTAAATGGTTACAAAATGTAATTATTTTTGATGTTAAACCGCCCTGATTCATCAAATTACCTGCCAATATAAATCCAGGCACACTAAGCAGCACGAAAACATCAATACCCGAATACATTTTCATGGGTATTATAATGAGCGGAATCCCTTTCAAAATAAGATAAAACAAACAAGACAGACCTAATGAAAAAGCAATTGGGAACCTAAAAATTAAACATAAAATAAATATGATAATTAAAATCCAAATCATGATTTATGTTTTAGTTTTTTTATGATTCCTAATAAATCCCAAAAAGCATAAAGTGTTATAAATATACCCATAACTAATATACTAGAAAAAGCAATAGCCATAGAAGCACTGAGACTTGGTGAATGTTCAGGTAATCCTACTTTTACAAATTGAATAGCATATACTGAAAGGATTAAAAATAGAAAAATAGTAAACACAGAAACAAGAACTTGTAATTGGTTTTGATACTTAGGCTTCAGTTTATTATAAACCACATCAAAACGAACATAATAGCTTCCTTTCATGGCTAATCCCGATGCAAAACTAACAGCATAAATAAAGAAAAATCGGGAAGCTTCTTCCGTCCATGATGGTGCACTTTGCATAAAAAAACGAGCATAAATTTGAATGATTGTAGAGACAACAAAACCAGTTGTGCTAAGCAGTGTGCCATACTTTAAAAAATATCCTATTTTTTTTCGTGTTGCTTTCATTCTCTTGAATCTATAATATTATCATATATTTTTTGCATTTCTGCTGATAAACTATTATAAATAGAAGCTCTTGCAGCATTACCAAAGGCATCCTTATCAACTTTAACAAATGTCATGCCTTCAGCTTTTAATTCATCTTGCACACTTTTCTCATTTTTAAGAAATAAGCGATGTTCATAAATTTGCATGTCTTTGGCAGCTTCTAAAAAAATAATTTTCAAATCATCTGGAAACTCTTGAAATTGTTTTTCACCAATTACGGGATAAGACCAACTTACTACATGCGCAGTAAGGTTTAAATATTTCTGTACTTCAGAAAAACCAGCTGCCTTAATCATGGCGAATGGGTTTTCTTGAGCTTCAATCGTGCCTTGTTGTAAGGATGTAAATACTTCAGAAAATGCCATTGGTGTTGGTTTTGCTCCTAAAGCTTGCCACGCTGTTACAAAAGTTGGTACATTCGGCACTCTAACAATTAATCCTTTTAAATCATCGGGGTGTTTTATAGGACGATTGGATGTTAAATGTCTAGCGCCTCTTTGAAAAAATCCTAATGTCCTTAATCCTGTTTTCTCACGCATTTCCAGTGCTATACGCTTTCCTACAGAACCATTAATAAGATTTCTCATATCTGTAGAATCCCTGAGAAGAAAAGGCAGTTCGCAAAAAGCAACAATATCAATCCAATTATTAAGCATAGAGCCTGTTGTTGTCATATCAATAACACCTGCCTGAATGAGTCTAATAGCTTCGATTTCTTTAGCCAATTGTTCTGAATGGTAACATTCAAGAACAATTCTTCCATTTGAACGTTCTTCTAAAATTTTTGAAAAATAATTAAAAGCTTGGAACCAAGTATGACTTTCGTTAACAAGAAGACTGGCCCGCAAAAGAAATTCAGGCGCCTTCTTTTTGGTGCAATTTACTAGTAAGAGTATTAAAACCAGAAATAATAAAAACCGCTTTAATTTCAATAAATAATATTTTATAAGATTTTTGATTTTATATGGAGATTTCAAGTGAATCTGTTTAGTTTGAATCGTTTTTATAAGATATAAAAAAATTAAAATCCGAATATTTACAGTGCATTATCCATAATAACCTGAACTACTTCGGGATTTAACAAAGTACTTATATCACCCAAATCGCCAGTGTCTTTATGAGCAATTTTACGGAGAATTCGACGCATAATTTTTCCTGAGCGTGTTTTAGGCAAACCATTTGTAAATTGAATTTTATCCAACTTAGCAATAGGTCCAATATGTTCTGTTATTATCTGGTTAATTTCTTTTTTCAAATTGGTTTGATCTCTAGACTCTCCTGTATCCTTTAAAATAACATAACCGTAAAGGGCATTTCCTTTTACGTCATGCGGAAATCCAACAATAGCAGATTCTGATACTGCTGGGTGCTCATTAATAGCATCTTCAATCGGTGCAGTGCCTAGGTTATGACCAGAAACGATAATAACATCATCAACCCTACCGGTAATTCTGTAATACCCAACCTCATCTCTCAAAGCACCATCACCTGTGAAATATTTATTTTCGTAAGCTGAAAAATAGGTATCTTTATAACGTTGATGATTTCCCCAAATAGTTCTTGCCATGCTTGGCCATGGAAATTTTATACACAGCCTCCCTTCTACTTGATTGCCTTTTAATTCTTTTCCTGCTTCATCCATTAATGCGGGCTGAACCCCTATAAACGGTAGTGTAGCATAGGTAGGTTTTGTTGGTGTTACAAAAGGAATTGGTGTTATCATAATACCGCCTGTTTCGGTTTGCCACCAAGTGTCAACAATAGGACTTTTCTTTTTACCGATGTTATCATTATACCAATGCCATGCTTCTTCATTAATAGGTTCGCCAACAGAGCCTAACACTTTAAGTGAAGATAAATCATATTTCTCGACAAAATCTAAACCTTGTTTTGCTAATGCTCGAATAGCTGTTGGTGCCGTATAGAACTGATTGACTTTATGCTTTTCTACTATGTCCCAAAAACGCCCGAAATCTGGATAACTTGGTACACCCTCAAACATGAGTGTTGTTGCGCCATTTGCTAATGGCCCGTAAACAATATAACTATGTCCTGTAATCCAACCAATATCAGCTGTACACCAATACACATCATCCTCTTTATATTGAAATACATTTTTAAATGTATATGCGGCATGAACCATATAACCAGCTGTGGAATGCACCATACCTTTTGGTGTTCCCGTTGAGCCTGATGTGTATAGAATAAACAACGGGTCTTCCGCATCCATAACTTCGGCTTTGCAAAATGTGGAAGCGTTATCCAAAAGTGGTTGTAACCATTGGTCACGACCGGAAGTCATGTTTATATCTGTATTGATTCTTTTTGCTACCAGAACGGTTTCAACCCCTTCACAACTTATCAGTGCTTCATCTACGATGCCTTTCAAATCGATGGTTTTTGCACCACGGTATGAACCATCGCTCGTTATAACCATTTTACAATTGGAATCGTTAATTCTTGTTGATAAAGCTGTTGCTGAAAACCCAGCGAAAACGACCGAATGTATAGCACCAATTCTGGCACATGCCAAAACGGATATTGCCAATTCCGGAATCATGGGCAAGTAGATACAAACACGATCGCCTTTTGTGATGCCTTGATTTTTTAAAACATTGGCAAATTGATTAACACGGTCGTGTAATTGTTTATATGTGATATGCTCTGCTGATGCTTTTTTGTCGTTAGGTTCAAATAGAATAGCTGTTTTATCTCCACGTGTTGCTAAATGCCTGTCGATGCAGTTTTCTGTAATATTTAATTGTGCGCCTTCAAACCAATGGACTTCGGGTTTTGAAAAGTCCCAACGTAATACATTGTCCCATTTTTTTTGCCACATAAAATGCTCTTCGGCAATTTCTTCCCAGAAGTTTTCGGGTTCTCTTACCGATTTCCTGTAAACTTGGTAGTATTCTTCTAGGTGTTTTATATGGTAGTTGCTCATGGGTTTATTTTTAAAATATAGTACTAAATGTTCGCGTGTTCTAAATTAATAAAATAATATTTATCGATTCGTTTTTTTATGCACATTACTTGCTTATTATTAATCAAACTAAATTTACATACATATACCACGTTAGGGATTGCAGTGAAAAGCCCACAGTTTTTGCGCCCTAGGGCAGAAACGAGGACTTGTAACGAAAAGCCCGACCCGACCTTAGAAGGGTAACGCCCAAATTAAAAATTAATGGGTTTTAATTCTCAAAATATACGCTTTAATCTCTCTAACAACTCTTGGTGCCATAATTATAGTAGCCAGCATGGTTGGAATAGCCATTAATGCAAAGACACCATCAATTAAATTCAACATCACACTAAATGGTGTCGTTGCTGCGAGTATAATACTGAGTATATATATGTAATTATAATAATGTTTTTTTTCTGATCCAATTAAAAATGATAGGCATTTTGTACCGTAATAAGCGTATGAAAAAAGTGATGAGACACTAAAAATAGTAACACAAACCATGAGTAAATATTTACCATAAACGGGTATGGTATGACTGAATGCCGATGCGGTTAAACTGACGCCATTATTGGCTGTGTTTTCCCAAACGCCTGTGACCAGAATTGCCAGTGCCGTAAGCGTACAAACGATTAAAGTATCTATAGCAGGTCCTAACATAGCGACAAGTCCTTCGCGAACTGGCTCTTTTGTTTTTGCCGCGCCGTGTGCCATGGGTGCCGTACCGATTCCTGCTTCGTTGGAGAATGCGCCTCTACGAACTCCCAATAGTATTAAGGCGCCCACAGTACCGCCCATAAAAGCATTTCCTTTATAATAATCTGCTGAAAATGCATCTGTAAAAATCATTACAAAATATTTTGGAACGACCTTATAATTGGAGATTAAAATGACAAGTATTAAAACAAAATAAAGAAATACCATAAAGGGTACCATTTTGGATGCTGCATTACTAATGCGTTTTAATCCACCAAGAATAATTACCGATGTTATGGCCACTAATATAGATGCTAATATGAGATTCGATTTTAAACCAATCGCTACGCCATTTGGGATTAAAACAATATCGTTTATGGCTTGTGTTAATTGGTTAACATTTACTACTGGTAATGCACCTAACATTCCGAAAATGCTAAACATAACCGCTAAAGGCTTCCATGGTTTACCCAACCCCTCTGTTATAAAATACATTGGTCCGCCCTGCAATTCGCCAGCACTATCTTTTCCGCGATACATAATGGCTAATGTTGACGTGAAAAATTTGGTGGACATACCAACTATAGCAGTAATCCACATCCAGAACATAGCACCTGGTCCACCTACGGAAATGGCTACTGCAACACCAGCGATATTTCCCATACCAATTGTAGAGGATAAGGCTGTTGTTAGGGCTTTAAAATGTGAAATTTCCCCAGGATCATTTGGGTTGTCATATTTCCCCCGAAGCACTTGAATGGCATGGCCAAAATATCGAAATGGTAAAAATCTAGATATTATTAAGAGATACAAACCGCCGCCTATTAATAGAATAACTAAGGGTAAGCCCCATGTATAATTTGAAAAGGCCTTAATAAATTGCTCCATTTAAAACTTTTATATTTTATAAATATATTACATTATACCATCTTTATTTTAAAACAACCTTAATAAAAAACCGTTTTTCTTTTGTATATGTGCATAAAAAGAAACCGTAACTTTGACAGTACTTTATTTTTTCTATTTGTAAAAAAAATATATATTTTTTATTTCCAGTAATTTTTGATAAGATAAACTGTTACTTTTTAATAATTAGTAATATATTTATAGTAGTAAATTAATTTATGGCGCAATCCAATCGCTTATATTTTATAGATGCTGTTAGAGCATTTGCTATTTTAATGATGCTCCAAGGTCATTTTATAGATACGTTGCTGGACCCTATTTATAGAGACAACAGAAATGTTATTTACAGTATTTGGTCGTATTTTAGAGGGATTACCGCACCCACATTTTTCACTATCTCGGGTTTGGTTTTTGCTTATTTATTACTTCGCGCTTACGCTAAAGGTGACGACAAACCAAGACTAAAAAAAGGTTTGTTTAGGGGGCTACTTCTTATTGCAATTGGTTATAGTTTGCGCATCAATATTTTTAGTTGGTTGTCTGGATATTTTAACTCTTATTTTTTAGTTATTGATGTATTGCAGTGTATTGGCTTATCATTAATACTATTAGTTGTGCTACATTCGTTATTGAAGAAATACAGCTATACATTCTCTTTTATACTTTTTACTATAGGCTGTGTATGTTTTGTTACAGAACCCCTATACAGAAATTTAACTTTAGACACTATCCCTAAATTTATTGCCAATTATATGACTAAAACAAATGGTTCTATATTTACTATTTTACCTTGGTTTGGGTATTCTGCTTTTGGTGCTTTTTTATCTACCGTTTTTTTCAGGCATGTACATCGTAAACGCTTTAAACAACTTATAATAATCTTGTTTTTTGTTGGTGGAGTATTCCTCATTTTTTATTCATCGATATGCCTAACAAAATTGAGCTATTTAACAGGTATTGAATTACTTAAAATGAGTGCTGATTACAACTACCTATTTATAAGATTAGGTGATGTTTTAATTTTATTCGGTATTTTTTACGCTTTAGAAAAGTATTTGAATAAATCTATCATATCTAGAATTGGCGAAAAAACCCTATCTATTTACGTGATTCATTTTATGATACTTTACGGGAGTTTTACAGGGTATGGGTTGAATAGATATTTAAGCAAATCCTTAGAACCGAATGAAGCTATTATTGGAGCCTTTGGTTTTATGTTTATTGTTTGTTTTATATCTTTTCATTATGCTAAAACAAACACGTTTGTTTATAATCTTATTAGCAAAACAATTTATAAGCTAAAAAACTATTACAATCACTCTCGATTATAATTTAGCCGATAGAAAAAATTTTAATAAAATGAAAATACTCTTTTTAAAGCTCTTAAAATCATAAATTCGCCTATATTTAAAGATATTAATAAATTACAATGATTTTTTAAATATGATTTACTTGAATGAAACAGTTAATGGGTTATTTACTTTCAAAGCAAAATCATTCAAATAGTTTTCCCAATCAATTTTGGTTTCAAATTGACCTGATTTTTTCCATGTAAAACCTGCGTAATATAGTGCCTTATTATTTTCGACCTTAATTTCAGCATATAGATTACTTTGATCTTTTAATGGTGTTATAAATAATTCAGTAGAAACCATATTTTCTTTAGGTACTATTATAGCTGTTCCTAATTCTGAATCTTCATGTGGTTTCCAATAAGAAATCCAGCCAGCCTTCAAATTTTTAGAATTCTCACCAACTTTGTCATGCAATGTTAAACCAGAACGTACTGTATTAGTTCCATATATTTCTATTTCGAATTTTGATAAATTGCTACCATAATCTAATGAAATATGTTTTTTTTCGGAAATTTCATTTCCATTAGCGTCCCAATTGTCGTATTCCAAAATAAAACTAGTTCTAATAGGACCTGTAGTGATGGTTTTCCAATTTGTAAAGTTTTTTGAAGCATAATATGTAGTGTCCTTTTTTATGGCAATACCACCTACACCTCTACTTATTCCCACATGAAAATTATCCAAACCCTCTCCTGTATCTTCATGGTACGAACCTTTTCCTGTTGTCATTTTTTTATACCACTTATTTATTATTGGATAATTGACTCTCTTTAACCAGGCATCTATGCCACTAGAAAGTGTTCCGCCCTTTACTCCATTTTCAGTCATTTTTTGAGCTGTTGGACCGTACGTTCTAAATGCCACTTTATCATTCTCCCAAGCATAATCATCTGTTCTTTCTGGAACAAATCTGGAATAACAATAGTTAGTAGTTTTAGGCGTAGTAGTGGTTTCATCTAAAATAAAAAGTTCAAATTGTTTTTTTGAATTGGCTTCTAACTCTGGTTGAAATAATAATATATCAAACAATCCATCTTGATTTTCATCAATAAGCTGAGACACTAAAATAGTATTGTTTTCAAGGTCTCTAATTCCTAAGTTTTCAAAAAAATGATCAGCTTGACCTAATTGTAAATCAGACTTATGAATTTCTACAGTTTCGAAGTTACGAGACACATCAAGCGTATTTTCAACCTTTATGATATAACTCTTTTTTTGCTCACAACTTAGTGTGAGCAAAAAAACGAATGCCAATACAGAATAGAACGGGAAATTTTTCATGCTAGCTTTCATTTAAAACACTCATTAATTTATCTTAATTCAGTTATTTTAGCGACATCCATATCAGCATAATCCAAATTCTCTCCTGCCATTCCCCATATAAATGTATAATTTGAGGTTCCTGAGCCTGAATGTATTGACCATGGTGGGGAAATTACAGCTTGGTGGTTTTGCATCCAAATATGTCGTGTTTCCTGTGGTTGCCCCATAAAATGACAAACTGCTTGATCCTGTGGAATATCCAGATAATAATAAATTTCCATCCTACGATCATGAACATGCGCTGGCATAGTATTCCAAACACTACCCGTTTTCAATTCTGTCATACCCATTTGGAGCTGACAAGTTTCAACAATACCTCCAATAATCATTTGGTTAACCGTGCGGTGATTTGCCGTTTCCAGAGATCCCAACTCTATTTTATTAGCTTCGGCTTTACTTACCTTTCTAGTTGGGTAATTCTTATGTGCTGGAGCAGAATTTAAATAAAATTTAGCAGGATTGTTTTTATCATCACTTTTAAAAACCACATCTTTAATACCACTGCCAATATATAAAGCATCTTTTAATGATAATTCATACACCTTTCCATCAACTTCAATAGAGCCATTACCACCAACATTAATAATACCCAATTCTCTCCTTTCCAAAAAATAACTTGATTTCAAAGGATCGATAGTTTCTAATTTTACTGGTGATAAAGGTAATGCAGAGCCTACCATATACCTATCATAATGGGTGTAAACCAAAACAATTTTATCCTCTTGCATTAAATTTTCAATTAAAAACTCTTCTCTTAATTGAGCAGTATCATAAGCTTTTACTGCATTTGGACTTGACGCATAACGGCTTTCATAATTTGTTTTCATCTTTATTTTTTTGTCTTGAAATGGGCTTTAATTTTATAAATGCCTCATAATTAATATTTAATTTATATACTTTGTTTTATTCCGAATTCTAATCCTCGTAATTCGGCTAAACCACGTAACCTTCCAATACCAGAATATCCGGGATTTGTTCTTTTATTTAAATCATCTAGCATTTGGTGCCCATGATCAGGCCTTACTGGAATTTCAAAATCTTCATATCCCTCGGTTTTTCTTCGTTTTTCTTCTTCTAAAATCACTTTTACAACGCCGTACATATCCACATCACCTTCCAAATGATTTGCTTCATAGAAATTACCATATTCGTCACGTTTTGTACTTCTTAAATGAAGAAAATGTGCACGGTCTGAAAAACGTTCAAAAATCTGTACTAAATTATTATCATTTCTTACACCTAATGATCCCGTACAAAATGTTATACCATTTGCCCTGTCTGGAACATTATTAAACAAATACGCATAATCCGCTTCGGTGCTTACCACTCTTGGCAATCCCAAAATAGGATAAGGAGGGTCGTCTGGGTGAATACACATGAGCACCTCATTTTCTGATGCCAAAGGGATAATTTCCTTTAAAAATAAAACTAAATGCGCTCTTAACTTTTTAGCATCAATGTTCGAATACGTATCTAAAATAGTTTGAAACTGCTTAAGCGTATATCCTTCTTCAGCACCTGGTAAACCAGCAATAATATTATTAATAAGTTGTGCTTTATTTTTATTTGAAAGGGCATCAACATAAATTTTTGCTGCCTTTTGTTGTGCTATCGAATAATTATTTTTTGCTCCTGGCCTGTTCAATAAAAAAAGCTCGAAAGCAGCAAAAGCAATAACATCAAAACGAAGTGCTTTTGACCCATCTTCTAATTGAAACCCTAAATCTGTTCGTGTCCAATCTAAAACGGGCATGAAATTATAGCATATTATTTTGATACCACACGTTGCTAAATTCTCAATACTTTGTTTATAATTTTCTATATAAATTTTAAAATCTCCAGAACGTGTTTTTATGTCTTCATGCACCGGAATACTCTCTACAACACTCCATGTTAGCCCTGAACTTTCAATAGTTTTTTTTCTTTTTTGAATCTCATTTACAGTCCATACTTGACCATTAGGAATGTGATGCAGTGCTGAAACAACACCTGTTGCTCCTGCTTGTTTTATATCCAATAAAGATACGGGGTCATCTGGACCGTACCATCTCCATGTTTGTTTCATAAAAAAAATAAATAGTCATAATTAAACGCCACTATACGCACTAAAACCTCCATCTATTGGGATTACAATACCTGTTACAAATGCCGAAGCATCATCACATAAATACAAGGTTGAACTTACTAAATCTTGAGGCTCTCCATAACGCCCCATTGGTGTTTGATTTATAATTTGACGTCCTCTTTCCGTTAAACTCCCATCAGAATTTGTTAATAAACTTCTGTTTTGATCTGTTAAAAAAAAACCTGGAGCAATAGCGTTTACACGAATACCAACTTTAGAAAAATGAACCGCCAGCCATTGTGTGAAATTTGATATCGCAGCTTTTGCGCCACTATAAGCCGGGATTTTTGTTAACGGAGTAAAAGCATTCATAGATGAAATATTTAATATACTGCACCCTTTTTTACCAACCATATCTTTAGCAAATACCTGAGTGGGCAATAAAGTTCCAATAAAGTTTAAGTTAAAAACAAATTGAATCCCATCTGGATCCAAATCAAAAAAAGTCTTAAAACCTTCGGTCGTGTTTTTTAGATCGTCTTCTAATAAATGAGAATTGGATGTTGTTCCTAATGGATGGTTCCCTCCTGCTCCGTTTACTAAAATATCGCAAGTCCCAAGCTGTTTATTTACTTCGGCTTTTGCTAAATCTAAAGATTTTTTCTCTAGGACATTTGCAGCAACCCCAATTGCAATTCCACCTGATGTTTTTATTTCATCAGCAACTTTATCCGCTGCTTCTTTTCTTAAATCCAAAACTGCAATTTTATAACCTTGTTTTGATAAGGCTTTTGCTAAAATGCTACATAACACCCCACCTGCTCCTGTTAATACAACTACTTTACTCATATTTAACTTATTAAACTGTTAGTTGAGATTTTACACCCTAATTTTCGTGTACGCACACACAAATATATGAAAAATTATAGTGTGCGCGCACAAAAAACAAAAAATAGTATTAAATTGCTTGAAATATTTCAATTTTCTTATTGCCTTTAAAGTTTATAATAATATTAAAATAAATTTAATAGAGATGATTACTATAAAAGATATCGCAAGAGAAGCTCAAGTTTCAGAAGGTACCGTAGATCGTGTTATACATAATCGTGGCGGTGTCTCAAAAAACACGGAATTGAAAATAAGGACAATTCTTAAACGGCATAACTTTAGCGTAAATCCAGTGGCTAGTGCACTAGCCATGAAAAACAAGCACTTTATTGCAACTTTAATTCCTGAACATAATGCATTTGATTTATTTTGGAAATCTCCTTATTTGGGTATTTTAAAAGCTGCTGAAGATGTAAAAAACCTTGGTGTTCAAGTTAGTAATTTCACTTTTAACCAATACAATACAAACTCTTACTTAAACACATTTAATACATTATTAAAAAGCAAACCTACTGCTGTTATTATGGTACCTAACTTTTCAAAAGAAACAAAGCAAATTGTTGCCAAATTAGAACTACTTGGCATTCCCTACTTGTTTTTAAATATTGATATTAAGGGCTTTAATAATTTGGCCTTTGTTGGTCAAAATTCTTATATGGCTGGTTATATCGCTGGAAAGCTTATGCATTTAAACAAACCAACATCATCACATTTTTTAATTATTCAAGCTCGTTATAATATCACTAAAAATAATGCAGTATCAAGAAGAATTAAAGGCTTTAATGATTATTTTTTAAAGAATAATATAGATTCAAAAATCCAAAACTTAAAAATTGAAAACTTAAACAATTCTTCTGAAACCAAGCGACAAATTAATTCGTACTTAGATGAACACTCAGAAAATGTAGGCGTTTTTGTACCATCAAGTAGAATTTATATAGTTGTTAATTGCTTAGAGGATCACTATTTAAAAAAACTAGAACTTATTGGTTTTGATAATACACCGCAAAATATTGAATGTTTAAAACAAGACTCTGTGTCTTATTTAATATCGCAAAAACCGTTTCACCAAGGCTATGAAGCAATACGTTTAATAACAGATTATATAACGACCAAAAAGTGTATACCAAATAATAAAATATACTTACCTATTGAAATTTTAATAAAAGAGAATGTTGATTACACCGAAAGAAATACTGCTGTTTTCGACAATTAAATTAATTTAAAACTTCAATTGAAAAATCGCACGAAAATATTTTTTTGGGCTCTAATTTAATAATCCCTTCTTTCTCAGTTAATTCTTTATTATGGTTTACATAATCTGTAATACCGTGCCAAGGTTCAATACATATAAAAGGTGACGCTTTCGTTTTAGACCAAATCCCTAAATATGGGTAATTTTTAAATTCTACACTTAAATATTCTTTTTGTGATGGTTTATGAACAAATGTTACTTTTGAAAAAAGATTCGGATTAAAAATTAATGCATCATTATCAAAAATAGTATCTGGTAAAGCTATAACACCATCTTCCTTAAAAACGGTGTTTAGATCATTAACGATTAACCCGTCATTTCTGCCTAAAGATTTTGCTGAAACTTTTTTATCGAAAATAAGCTCATACTCACTTCTTTTTTGATGGTCTTCAAACGGACAATTAAATGCTGGGTGAGCACCTATTGAAAAATACAAGTTTTTTTCTGCGGAAGGATTTTTTACAATATATTCCGTTATTAACAATTTTCCACTTAACGTATATTTTACTTGTAATATAAAATCGAAAGGATAAATTTCTTTTGATTTCGGAGTAGAAATTTGTTCAAGCAAGATACTGGTTTTACTTTTTTTTATGACTTTAAAATTAGTATCCCTAGTAAATCCATGTTGTGTCATTTTATAGGTTTTATTTTCATAAATATATTCATGATTCTTTAATCGACCAACAATAGGGAACAAAATGGGTGCATGCCTGGACCAAACATCTGGATTTGCCTGCCATATAAATTCCATAGCATGAGTTTTCAAACTAGCTAATTCTGCGCCTTTAGTTTTTATAGTGACTTCTAATTTGTTGTTTTTTATAATATGCATATCTCGAACTTATATTCTTTTTTTATATTGGAAACACGTGAGAAAATTAATGAAAAAAATTAGTATAAGAAAACTGAAATCTATTTTGTTTCTTCTTAACAGTAAAGCTATAATATAGCTTTTTAATATTTTGAAAATTTAATAAAAAAGTCCGCCTAAATATAGGCGGACTTTAACTAACAACTTTATTTTCACATTATACATCCAATCACATGTTCATCTTTCACGTATACAGCAGCTTAAAAGCAGAAACCTATTACGAATTACTTAAAAACATCTGTTTTTTTTCACTTTCTTCCTATAATTAAATAATACTATAATGCATCATTTGAGTTATTAAAATTATGCAGATAGAGGTAATATCTTTTGTGCATCTTTATAGTCTTTTGGGCTACAGTTAAATTTTTCCTTGAATATTTTAGAAAAATAACTTCTACTTGACAGACCAATACTATATACAACTTCTGAAATATTTAAGTCTGTTTCTTTAATAAGCTCTTCAGCTTTCAAAACCCTTACTTCTCTAATATAATCTGTAACTGTTCGCCCATGCATACCTTTAAAACCTTCTTGTAATTTTGAAGGTGAAATAGTAAACTCTGAACATAATTGAGTAATGGATAATTGAGTATCATAATTACATTTTATATATTGGGTCGCTTTTTTAATAGTTTCCATATCTCGACTTGTTAAGGACCCTACAGGAGCTTGACGGTTATTATCCTCAGCATGTTGTTGAATCTCCAAAGCTAAAATTACATGTACTAAACCTTTTATTAAAAGACTTCTTACTAAACCTGTTTGTTTTATTGCATTAAGATGTTCGATTTTTTCAGCAATTTTTAAGTTTTGCGAACCTATATAAACAAAATTCTCTTTAGTCTTACTTTTTAAGAATGTATCATGCAACTTGCTTTTTAAACTTTTTTTATCTGATACGTTAGAATTATTGGTAGTTTGTACAGATATAAGGGTTATTTTAGAACGTTCTTCTTTATTAAAATACAGCCTATTTTCATCCCCCATCTGGCTTGTTAAAATGCCTGTTTGAAATTTATCTAAAATGCGTTTTTTTCCTTGAAGTCCAAAACTATGCCCCAAACTTCCTTCTGAACAATATGCAAAATATATAGGGCTTTTATTTGGTGTATCAACAGATATTACAACATGTTCTGAAAAAACCATATCAAATTCAATATAGGATATCCCATCTTGAAGAGATACGCCCTTTATATTTCCAATACCAATTTCATTTTCAATATCCAAAATATACTCTTTAGAATCTTTTTCAATTAATCCACCAAAATTTCCTTTAAGTTGATTAAACATGGCTTCAATTGTACAGGTATTTAAATTTATAGTTTTCATATAGTTGGTTTTTAGTTATAATAAGCTGTTCGTTAATATTAAAATCAATCCATTTTTATACTCAAAACTTTAATTATGGCTACTATTACTGCTAGAATTAAAAGAAGGTGAATAATTAAGCCCATTCCGTAAATAAAAAATCCTACTGCCCAAGTAACTAAGCATAATATAATAATGATATGTTCTATTCTTAACATGAATAAATTTTTTGAAAGTTATGTATGTAGAGTTTTATTTAATAAAATGCCATTAAAAACATTTACTAAATCTTTTTTTTCTAAAATAAAGAGATGTTGGTCTAGATTTGTCGACCCTAGCAAACTGTTTTGATTTCAATTTCATATTATGTTCCATTATTTTTAAGTTAAGTTTCATTATTCAAAGTTGTTCTTAAATCAATATTGTAAAGATCATCATGAACACCTTAACTATTATTACACAATTATTTCTTTGTGTTATAAAATTTTAGGTTTTGGAGGGGATTAATGTTAAATAATTGAAAAATTTTTATTAATAGCCCTTCAAGATTAAATTTTAACTAAGATTTTAAAAGTTTAAAAAATGATAATGCAATCAAGTAGTTTTGTTAATAGCTTTATCATTCTTACAATACAAGCTAGCGTGTAAGAAATAATGTAAATAGATATAGGTTTTAGAGAACAAACAAGTATGGCAAGTATTTTTACTTCTATTATACTTTAAACTAAAAGAGTTAGTTAATTTCTGGCTAAAATTCAAAATATTTTGTTAGTATAACAAAACATGTTTTGGAATAATAATATTAAGTCTTATTTTTAAATACAAAAATATATTTGGCAGGGAGTCAGTTAAGTTTTGTGTTTATTTAATTTAAAGCATTCCATTATATTGCGCCATATATAATATTATTGATATATAAGCCTGTAAAGCTTATTTAAAACCTAGAGCATTATTTGAGTTCAACTTTTCATGAATTGAAATTTTATTAGGATTAACAACCTTTGTAGCAAAAATCAACAAGTATAAAAACAATGAATAAAATATTTAAAATCAATAAAATATTCTTTTATTGATTTTAAATATTGCAAAACGGTTTATATTCAAGTTATAGCGCTTGATTACGTTTTTAACTAAAATTTCTTTTTTAGATGTACTGGTTTATTATATTCTCAAACAGTTCTTGCTTACCGCTTTTAAGCTTAAGTTCACCGTTTTCCTGAGCTAAGTTGTATAAATCCTGCAAGTCTAATTTTCCATCTTCAAAATCCTTTCCTTTTCCTGAATCAAATGAGCTATAACGTTGTTTTCTAAGTTTATTATAAGGCGAAGTTTTGATAATTTTATCTGCAATTAACAAAGCTCTTGCAAACGTATCGGCGCCTCCAATATGTGCATGGAATACATCGTCCATATCTGTTGAGTTTCTTCTAATTTTAGCATCAAAATTAATACCGCCCCCCTGTAAACCTCCTGCTTTTAAAAAAACTAGCATAGCCTCTGTGGTTTCTTGGATATTGTTTGGAAATTGATCGGTATCCCAACCGTTTTGATAATCACCCCTATTGGCATCTAAACTTCCTAACATGCCTGCTTTTGCCGCCGTTTCAATTTCATGCTGAAAAGTATGTTGTGCTAAGGTTGCGTGGTTTACTTCTATATTTATTTTGAAATCCTTATCTAGTCCGTATTCTTTTAAAAACCCGATTGCTGTTGCCGTATCAAAATCGTATTGATGTTTTGATGGCTCCATAGGTTTAGGTTCGATAAAGAAATTACCTTTAAAACCCTGTGCCCTCGCATAATCTCTACACATGGTTAAAAACTGCCCCATATGATCTAACTCACGCCCCATATCTGTATTTAATAAAGACATATAACCTTCACGACCGCCCCAGAATACGTAATTTTCTCCGTCCAATTTCATGGTTGCATCCAAGGCTAACTTAATTTGGCCACCTGCTCTCGCAACAACATCGAAATCGGGGTTTGTAGAGGCACCGTTCATATAACGCGGGTTTGAAAAGCAGTTGGCTGTTCCCCATAACAACTTAGCGCCACTTTCTGCTTGCTTACTTTTTATATAATCGGTAATAGTTGCCACCCTTTGCTCTGATTCTGAAAATGTGGCTGCTTCTTGAATTAAATCGAAATCGTGGAAACAAAAATAATCAAAACCCATTTTTGAAATAAATTCGAAAGCAGCATCTGCTTTATCTTTTGCTGCTTGAATAGGATCTGATGATTTATCCCAAGGGAAATTTTGAGTCCCTGGCCCAAATGGGTCTGAACCTTGACCACAGAAGGTATGCCAATACGCTATAGAGAACTTAAAATGTTCGCGCATTGTTTTACCTGCTACGACTTGGTCTGGATTATAGTATTTAAACGCTAATGGATTGTTTGATTCTTTGCCTTCAAATTTAATATTGCCTATGCCTTTAAAATATTCTTTTTGTGCCATTTTAAAATGTTTTATATTTTTATTATTTGCAAGTTAGATGTGTTTGGTTCTGCTTTTGCGTTAGGGATTGCAGTGAAAAGCCCACAGCGACCTTTTGGGAGTGAGGACTTGTAACGGAAAGCCCGACCCTTTTCGGGTAACGCCCAAAAATTATTTATTTAATACGAGGTGTAATTCTTTTTTCCAATTTATATATGCTTCTAAATATGGTTTTTTGTTTTTATGAGGTTTGTATGTCATAACGTAATCGTTTTCCATAATGACTTTACCAAACGCTTTAAAATCACCTTTGTGAAGATTTACTGCTCGTGCTGCACCAATGGCACCTGTGGTATTATAAATTTCAATGTCTTGCTGAATTAGTGTAGCTACTGTGTTTGCGAAAATTTCTGAACGAAACAAATTATCGTTTCCGGCTCGAATAACATTTGGTTTTATAGTATCGGACTTTAGGATTTCCATACCGTATACGAATGAAAACGCAATACCCTCCAGAGCGGCGCGACACATGTGCGCTTTGTGATGGTTGTTTAAATTTAAGTTTACAATTCGGGTACCTATGTTTTTATTGTTTAGCATGCGTTCCGCACCGTTTCCAAAAGGAATTAAGCATACACCATCTGAACCTATAGGAATTTCTGATGCCAACTTATTCATTGCTTCGTAAGTGCTAACGGCTAGGTTATTTAGTAACCACCTGTATTGTATTCCTGCACCGTTTATGTTAAGTAACTTACCTATTCTTGGGGTATTTTTTGTATAATTTACGTGTGCAAAATTGTTTACTCGAGTACTTTCTTTTCCTGATAAATTATCGGTAACGGCGTATACAACCCCTGAGGTTCCGCCTGTTGCAGCAACTTCGCCAGGATTAAAAACGTTTAGTGATAATGCGTTATTTGGTTGGTCTCCAGCTCTGTAATAAATTGGGGTTCCGGCTGCAATACCACTCTCTGACTCTCCGTTTTGATCCACTATAGATTGTATGCCAAACGTATTAACAATATCTGGGATGAATGCTTTATCGATACCATAATATTCTAAAAGAAAATGGGCTACACTATCATTTTTGAAATCCCAAAAAACACCTTCTGATAGTCCTGAAATGGTTGTGTTTATTTTATCTGAAAATTTATAAGCTATATAATCGCCCGGAAGCATGAATTTATAAATTTGTTTATAAACTTCTGGCTCATTTTCTTGAACCCATTTTAATTTTGAAGCGGTAAAATTTGCTGGGGAATTTAAAATTTGCGCCGTACAGGAGTTATGCCCTAAGTCGTTAAATGCTTTATGACCTATTTCTACAGCTCTACTATCACACCAAATAATGCTTTGTCTTAATGGGTTTCCTTTTTTATCAACTAAAACAAGTCCGTGCATTTGGTACGAAATACCAATACCTTTTATTTGGTTTCTTGAAATATTATATTGTTTTTTTATAGCTCTAATTGCATTACAAGTATGGTACCACCAATGGTCTGGTTCTTGTTCTGCCCATCCATTTTTGAGGGCGAACATGCTCATCTCTTCTTTTGGCTCCTGAACAACGCCAAGATGCTTTCCAGATTCTACATCTACTAAAGCTACTTTAATAGAAGAACTGCCAATGTCTATTCCTAAATTATAATTCATTATAATGAGTCTCTTAATATTAATTTTGTTGGTATATAAACTTGTATTTTCTTATCTCTATTTATAAACTCTGCTGCTTTTACACCAAGTTGATTAAAATCTGTTGTAACAACAGAAATCCCCTTATAAATAAATTGTTTCATAGGGGTTTCATTATAAGACAAAAAACCAACATCGGTTCCAGGTTCTAAATTTTTAGTACGACATTGCTCTAAAAACATACCGAGCATACGATCGCTAACACTTATGTAAGCTACATTATTTTTAACATTGAAATTATTTGATTGTGTTTGAACTTCAAAAGTTATGCCTTCTTGTTTGCAATATGTTTTAAAATAGGACACTGTTTCCAAAGGATGATTTGTAAAGTTTGGATATAAAAATATAAGTTTTTCATATTTTTTAAAAACTGGTGTTACTTCTTTTAAACAGCTTAAAAAAGATTTACCAAAATCTTGAAAAATAAAATTGTTATTTGGTTTAGAGTGTATATTCCAATCGATTAAAAGCAACCTACTATCTGGAATATCAGCAAGTACATCAACGACATCCTTATTATTAAAACCCATAACAACATACTTAAAATACTTCCCCTTGCTATTATTTAGGATAGTTTTAAAATTTTCGATATTGTAATGATGAAATTGAACATCGGTAATAACATTACCTGGAAGATTGTTTACAAAGGCATGGTATAATACTTCTTTATAAGCTTTAAAAGTATCTAAAACAAGTAAAACTTTGCGTGTTTCATTCGCAATATAATAGCCTTTGTTTGGTACAGATTCTATAACACATTGCGCTTTTAAAATAGAATATGCTTTAAAAACAGTATCTCTCGATAGTTTATACTTATTACACATCTTATTTACTGAGGGTAAAGTATCACCACGAGATAATGTATTGTTCGCAACTTCATCATTTATAGCGTTAACCAATTGTTGGTATTTAGGTACTTCACTATGCGTATTGATATGGAAATCTTTTGACATATTACCGTTCTGTTCTGTTCTGGTATGCAAATGTAATTAAAAAAATTTAGTTTAAAATTAAAAAGTGAATTAGTAAAGTTTAATAGATATAAAAATAATTTAAATTTTAAAAAAATAATAGATTAAACATCAAATTTAGAATTACATTGTATTACTTAAAAACTAAATGTTTGATGGTTTACATTTCAAGGTATATGAAATTAAAAATTACACCCCAAAATGACTCAAAATTAAAGTGAAATTTTGTGACATTTTGGGATATTAATATTCGAGTTTATTAATGTCGAGTTTATAGTTTAAACGTTTTATGTTTCTTCAAAATTTATAACTTTTATAGTATATTCTCGTTATTTTATAATGCATATAAAAACTTCGAATAGAATTTTAAACCTATTAAATTTAAAATTCACACCTATTCATATACTTAAATAATAATTAATCTTGAATTGGAGTTAAAGTAAAAGCATATTTGTAAATACCAGGTTTTATTCTAAACGGTTCGTGCGGTTCTGCACTGGCAGACCATGTATTATCGCCTCCAACTCCCATTTGAATATAGTCTACATTAACGGTTAAAACATCGCGCTCAACTAACTCATTAGTATGTGTTGCTTTTTCAATATTATAAATACCGTAAGGCCATACACTAAAATTTAAAGGTATCTCACCTTCTATTAAAAGTCCGTTTCCTGTGGTATTTTGAAGTTTGAACCAACGCGTATCCATATGGTTTCCGTACTCCTGAGGAAATACGTAACCATAACTCATCTTATTTGCATCACCTTTGTAAACACTAACAAAAGCTCCCGATTGCCTATCTTGATAATTAGCTTGTGGACCTTTACCATAATACGTTACATTTTTATATTGATTTGGAACATCAAATTGCATTCCTATTTTAGGGATATTCGGAGCGTTCTGAACAATATCACTCGTATAATTGACCTGAATTTGTCCATTTCCGTAAATACTATATGCTAAGTTAACAGCTGTTTTTGGATGTTTAATAGTACCATTAACTTTCACAATTACCGTCCCGTCGTCCTTAGGGTTTACAGAAATATTTTCAACTTTCATTTGATTGCCTGCTTTCATCCAATCACGCTCGTTAGTTTGTTTTTTGGATTTTCTATAAGCAGCATCATTTTCGGTTTCTGGTCTCCAAAAATTAATTTTTAGAGGACTTTTAAAGTATTCGTTAGCTTCGTATTTGTATGATGTAATAAGGCCCGTGCTTTTATTAATTTCAACCTCTATGAGCTTATTATTTATTTTTATTTCATTTGAAGTTTCATCAACAAGTAATGATGGTATTTGCTCTACTTTTTCTTTTGATCCCTTAACATTAAATAGTAATTGAAATTGTTCTTCAAAAATAATATACCCTTTTTCCGCCCATAAATTTGCAACTTTCAGTTTTCCTTTAATATTTATAAAGTATTCATCACCAAAAAGAGCTTTAGGCATTTTAAATTTAATTTTAATTTTTTCTGTTTGGTAGGGTTGTGTTTTCAATGTTTCTAAAGTTCCAGATTGAACCTGTTCTCCGTTTTTTAACAATTCCCAAACCAAATCATATCGTGATAAATCAATAGCATGGTGACGATTTAAAATTTCAAATTCACCGTCCAATGCATCAATCTCCGAAATAACAACAGGTTGATTTACTTTTTTACATTCGTAAATTTCTGGTTTTGGAGTTCTATCAGAAGCAATTATACCATTTAGACAAAAACTTCCATCGTTTGGGACATCTCCAAAATCGCCACCGTATGCTAAAAACTCAGTGCCTTCTTCGTCCGTTTTTAAAATACCCTGATCTATCCAATCCCAGATATAGCCCCCTAAAGCCCTGTCATTTTTATAAATTACATCCCAATAAGTTTGCATATTTCCTACCGAGTTCCCCATAGCGTGCGCATATTCGCACATGAGTACTGGACGGCTATCAAAACTAGTATCGTCAATTAAATCTTGTAATGCTTGAGGTTGTGGGTACATTCTACTAAGCATATCTACCCATTTAGGATCTGTTGGGTTGCCTTTTCCATGTTGAAAAAATCCTTTTTTGTAACGAGGATCTGTTGCATCGCCTTGCGCACCTTCGTAGTGGATATATCGCGAGGGGTCCATTTCTTTTATCCAACCTGCCATAGCTGCGTGATTAGGCCCCATTCCGGACTCGTTCCCTAAAGACCACATAACAATGCTTGGATGATTTTTATCGCGCTGTACCATTCGAACACCTCTTTCTAAAAAAGCATTGGACCATTCCGGAACATTTGAAAGTTGCCCACGAGTACCATGAGTCTCTAAATTCGCTTCGTCCATAACGTAAATGCCATATGTATCACACAAATTGTAGAAATAAGGATCATTTGGATAATGAGAGGTTCGTACTGCATTAAAATTAAATTGCTTTATAAGCTTAACATCTGCTTCCATATCTTTTCTAGATACTGTCTTTCCATTTTTCATATGGTGGTCATGGCGGTTTACACCTATCATTTTTACAGAATTTCCGTTAACAAGAAACCTTCCGCGTTCGTCAATTTTTAAAGTTCTAAAACCAACCTTAGTACTCGTGTTCTGTATAGAATTTCCTTTATCATCTTTTAGTGTCAATAATAATGTATATAGATATGGACTATCCGCAGACCATTTTTTTGGTGCTTTGACTTGCGTTTCAATCATCGCAAAAGCGACATTATCACGCTGCGGATAAAACTCCCCAAAATACTTCCTGAGTTTAGTGGTAGTAATGTCTCCAACTTCATTACCGTTACTGTCAAACAATTGGGTGCTTAATACCCAATTATCAACGTTTGTATTTAAAGGTGCTGTTCCAAAATGGCCAACCTCTTCTATATATTTATTAGTAATATTTGCTATAAATTCTGGACGTATTTGTAGTAAGGCATTTTCGTAATTTTCATCTAATTCTGTTCTAATTGTAAAGTCTGATAAACGTACTTTAGGTACTGCTTGCAAAAACACTTCTCGCTCTATACCACTCATCCTCCAGTGGTCCTGTGCTTCCATATAACTACCATCACACCAACGATATACTTTAACAGCTATTTTATTGCTCCCTTCTTTTATATGCTGTGTTACATCAAATTCCGATGGTAGTCTAGTATCCTCACTATACCCAACAAACTGCCCATTAACCCAAACATAAAATGCGGAAGATACACCTCCGAAATGAAGAATGATATCTTTATCATTCCAAGATTTATTCACATTAAATGTTTTTATATAATGCCCCACTGGATTGTCCTGATGATTAATATTTGGGAAATCGCTAAAAAAAGGATACGTAGCATTGGTGTAGATAGGTGTGCCATAACCCCTCATTTCCCAATTTGAAGGAACATCAATTTTATCCCACGTAGAGGCATCGAAGTTTAATTCTTGAAAACTTTCTGAAGATTCGGCAGGTTTTGCTACCCAGCTAAATTGCCAATCCCCATTTAAAGATTTAAAAAGTGATGACTCCTCTCGGTTACCTTTCTTTGCCTGTTCTGCATTATTGTAATTATAAAAAGTAGCGTGCGCAGGCAGGCGGTTTATTTGGTTTACTTTTGGATTTTCCCAATCATTTTTTTGTGCAACTAAAATTATTGGTATAAAAAGGAGTAGTAAAAAACTATATTTTTTCATAAATACAAATTCAAAATTAAACTTAAAAGACTAAGTTAATTATTTAATAGCTATTATCTAACATCAAATGAATATTTAAAAATGATATATGTTTAATTATATTTAAAAGAATTATTAAGAGTTAATTTGAATGTAAGTTTTAAGTTTTTAAATAAAATAAAAAGCCAGAGACTTTAAAGTCTCTGGCTTTTTACCTAATTATACTAACTCGTTATAATAAACAATATGTTTTTTATTACTTCTTTACAAATTTACCTGAATAAACAGCTTGTTGAGATGTAATTTTAATTAAATATACTCCTGTTGATAAATCCTGCACAGGTATTCTTGTACTCGTTTTTATGTCATCAGGTGAAATCGATTTTAAAAGGTTACCCATAATAGAATATATAGCAACTGAAGTTGTTTTATCAAAACTTTGGTTTCTTGAAAGCCTTATATTTAAGAAGCTACTTGTTGGATTAGGATATAATTTTAAACTTACCGTTGTATCTAATTCTGAAACGCTAAGTGGTTCCCCTGAATCTACAATGGCATTAACACCTGCAGTCCACATAGTCCCGCCTTTCTCATAGGCACCTAAATCGGCAGCTGCTCCTTTAAATGATTTAGGAAACCCATCAATAACCATAGCATTATCTATTAATATTGTACCGTTTTTTGGCATAAAATTTTGATTATTAACATCTTCGAAAGGAGATGCGCCTTCGTCTATCAAATTATTCTGTACATCAAACTCAGCAGAACCGTTTCCTCTAAACCAATCTGCTTTATTTGAAAAATTATTATAAACCTTGTTGTTTTCCTGTGGGTAGCCATTTACCCAAGAGCCCATAGCCGCAGAAGCGTTCCATATGGTGTTGTGGTAAAAGTCCAAATCAGTATTATTCCAATTTACTTGATAACCCGTCCAAGACACATTCCAAATCACGTTGTGGTGTACTGTATAGCCTTTACTATTATTATCTAAATAAATACCCGCTGCTTTAGCAGATTCTCCATCTGCATGGGAATACGCTGGTGCTGTAGCGTCATGAAACCAGTTATGGTGTATATCTATATTTTTTAAATCATTATTACCTACTGTATAAAATACTCCGGAATCGCTATTAATTATTTCTGAAAAAGACACATCATTATAAGCTACTTCACTATTATCCCCACTTACGTACATACCATCTCTTGCTGCATTTACTATAGTATTTTTTAGTACTTTTACATTATTTGCTAGAGATCTTATGGGTGTTGTATGGATTCCTAAATAATCAATATTACTTATATAGTTTTCTTCTATAGTAGTTTCGTGTGCCCCAGACCATCTTTCAACAGTTATTCCATTTGTAGCACTATGATTGATAGTACAACCTTTAACTGTAGTTTTAAACCCTCTAACTTCAAGCGCAGCATTCCCAACATTTGCTGAAGTATTCGTTAAATCATCATGACCTTCATTACCATGTATAATAGTATTGCTTAAAAATGTATTATTAGAACCTTTAATTAATACACTACCTCCAAAAAAATTGATATCCTCTACTTGAATGTAATTTCCATTTAGTTTCGCAGTATATCTTCGGGTTGCATACTCAACCTCGCCATCAACAGGTATAGTTCCGTTTGCTGGTTGAAAGTAAAGCGTTTGAGTAACACTATCATAATACCATTCTCTAGCATAATCCAAAGCTTCCAATTTATTGAATAAAAATAGTTGACCTCTATTATTACCATCATATGGCCTCCAAACACCAGGGTTGTGAGGATTAAATGGCCATTTATTAAGAACTCCAGAATGGTTTATTCTTGTAGTCGTATTACTGGTAATGGTTCTTGTCCAGCTTGTTCCGGAATGCGCCCCTACATAATATACCAAACCACCAGTCCAATCCATATTAGGCATTGAACCAACATCGAAACGATTGTACTTATCACCGCCATCACCAGTTACGGGTATCGTATTTAGTGTCCAACGATTATTATCTGTATTATTTGGCCACCTTGCTAAATCCATATACTCATCATTATGATAAATGGTACGTAATCGGCTTTCAATAGACATATTTACATTTGCTTTGTATATATTACCATTATGTACTTGCCAACCGTTAACAACAGAGGTCGCTCTAATCTCAACATTTTCTCCGCTAGCCGCTTTAAAAATTAAGTTGTTAGTGGCGTTTCCGCTTTTGTTTACTATCAGTTCTTCCTCGTAAACACCACCTCTAACAATACATACATTTCTTCCTGAGGCCGACATGACAGAAATAGCTTTATTAAACGTTTTATATGGACTAGCCATGGTACCGTTATTAGAGTCATTACCATTAGTTGCGACATATACATCTTGTGCATGTAAAACGCTATTTAATGGTATAATTATAATGCATAAAAATTGTAAAATTCTAATCATAATCAATAGTTTTTATTTTATTGTAATATAAATAATTTATTTACCAACTTAAAGTCGTTTGTATCTTATTAATACATTGTATGTATTTTATAGTAGAACATATGTCTATTTTTAATAGGAGGGCTATAGAGATGCTATATAATCTTCACTTAAAATACCAATTACACAAAATTTAACTGAAGCCATCTTGAAATAAAACATTAAAATTTTAATTTCCGAGCACTAAAAAAAAGCAAAGTTTGAACAAAACCCAAGTAAATAATTTTGAAACGAATTATCTTTAATAACAAAAAAAAATATTTGTAATCTCTAGAAAAGGTCATTTAAATTAAAACAGATATTTTAATGGGTATAGATTTTATTTTAATTAATACGAAATTAAACTTTTCGTATTATCAGAACGTGTAATGGTAATCTTATCATTTTTAACCTTCACTTTTTTTACAACATTTAATTCTTCATTTGTAAAATATTCACCAGACTTTTTCCATAATAACGCAGTTACATAAACCTTATTTTTATTTGTAGGTAAATAAGTTTCTGAAACATTAATAACCGTACTTTCTTTTGTTTCTGGATGGATATCTGTTGAGGTTATGGTATTAATACCATTCCATCCTAAAATAGGTACAACTGCTAATTGATACTCACTATTATCAATAATATGAATTTCTTGCCCGTTCACTTTTCTAACTGTTTTTTTAATAATTCCATTAGTAAGCGGAAGTGCATAATGCCCTAAACTGAAAGACACCTTTTTATTAGATTCAATTTTATCAATTCTTAAAATACCGTTATCAATTGGCATATCTGCTAATTGTATTGAAACACCATCAATATATTCGGAAGATAATTTTCTATAATATACGCCATCTTCAAACTTATTAAAATCGTATAAATGTCCTGATTCATAAGGCGTATCTTCTAGGTTCGTTTTAAATACATAATTCATGGAAGCTGTTCCTGCTGTATTATCTGCTTGCCATGGAAATGCCGAATTGTAAGCCAGTTTATTATAATTTTCACTTGAGCGGAAAGGTTCTTTGATATCTTTTTGTGGTACGTTACACCAAGCCCTAATTTCTGAAGCTCCAATGTTTTTATAGTTTGTAACTAATATTTCAGAACCTTTATAAAATCGATTTGTAGTGGTGGTATTTTTTAATTGGTTTTCCCAGACACCATCGTTTTCTTTTTCAGACCAAAATTTACTATCTTCTGGTGAAAGTAAACTTAAAAACGATTTTGCCATCCAAAACACACTTCCCCTACAACTGTATGGTTGTGTTGATGGGTCGAATACGCCATAAAAACCAAGTGTTGGGATACGGTCTTTCATAAATTTTGGGTGTTGTAAAAACTGCAACAAAACACTTGAAGAAATCCTTCTAAACCCACCCCAATTGGCATTTTCTAAATCATCTTCATAAAATCCTAATAATGGGAATGGGCTAACCGATGCAAAACGATAAGTTATGCTCCTACCCCACATAATCATTTTTCCATCTTCACCAAACATGTATGGATAATTTTCTGCCATAGGTAAAAAATTCTCTTTAAATTTTTTTGCTATCTCTGGGTAATATTTATTACCGAAAAGTTGAGACCAAACTGGACCATACATTTGAAATGCCCACATACTATAATAATCATAAGCAGGGTTATCGTTATACCAACCATCACCTCTGTAATGTTCTATTGATTTATTTAAATAGTCTACTAATAATGCTTCATTAACAGTATAACCTTGATCTTTAAAAAAACTCAAAATAAAAATATTAAAAAATTTCCAGTTGGAAGGTACCGTTGTTCCATCACCATAACTAATCATTTTTTTTGCTAAAATATCTTTTTGCCCTTGTGTAAAAGGATCCCATAACACTTCTGGAATAATAGACATGGACATGGCAAGTGCACCAAACTCAACCAGTGTTTGCCCTGGCCATTTCCCTTCTTTATCCTTTATAAATGAAGGATGTTTTGGGTCAATTAAATTTAAGATATTCTGGCGGTAATAGTCTGCTATTTTTATGTCATCGATTTCCAAATCTGGGTTTTCTTTCAATAGAGGCGCTGCTACAAATAATGTTCTACATAAGCCCTCTAATTTTTCTACAGCATTTTGTCCTTCATATTTTGGATAGCCAACAGTTCCAATTTTTGGGAATTTTAAAGGATCATCATTTGAGTTTACATAACTAAATGCACCTTCAAGCATATACAAAGCGGCATCTTGCCAATGTTTACGGGTCATTCCTGTTTTAGGACTTTTTTTATAATCTGGTTTTGAAATTTGAAAAATAGGTTGCCCACCAACCATTTTATAAACTTCTGCCCCAGCTGCTAAAAATGCACCAGTGCCGTAAACTTCAGTTTCATCTTTAAAAGATTTATCTGGTCCCGCTCCAATAGGTTGAACATAACCTATCATACCATCTTTATTAATATGACCTTTTAAACAATTCCATGCTTTTTCAATATGAGGTTTATAAGTTTCAGCATCTAATAATCCATTATTAACTCCCCATGCTAAGCCAAAAGTAAAGAAAGACGTTCCGCTTGTTTCTGGTGTTTTATAAATATCCTGGTTTAACAAACTCATAGCCCAATGCCCTTCTGGTGTTTGGATAGCAATTAATTTTTTAGCCATTTTTAAATAGATGTCTTTAAAGTACTCGTATTCTTCCGAATCGGGTTCATATTCATCCATTAACAATGTTAAACCTCCAAAAACCCAGCCATTACCTCGTGACCAGAAAATTTTATTTCCATTATCACGCATGGGAATAAAACTATTATCACGAAAAAACAAATGCTCTTCATCATCAAATAAATGTTGCTTTGTGGCTTCATATTCTTCCATCATCCAATCAGAATATTTTTTATCTCCCGTAATGCTAGATAATTTAGCCCAAATTGGTGGCGCCATAAATAATGCATCACACCAAGTCCAACGTTCCAAATGTTTATATTTATCTAAGGTAATTGGTTGTTTACTTGGGTTAGCCATTATAAAATCAAATCGTTTTTGTGTGGGCTTTATCATTGTAGAATCTCCAAATTTTCTGAATAATTCTAAATACATTTGCCCAATAGTATGATCATCTGCCATGTATTTACGCCAGTGTAACTCCCATTTTTGCGTTTCACCAATGTCTTTTAACCAATTCCAATACCGGTCATCTTTCGCCATTTCGGCAAACTTAACCATACCAACATATAAAGCTCCATTGGTCCAATCTGCAATATGATGCGGTTCTTTCCTACCACTATAAGCATCTCTAAAATGTTCTATTTGCCAATTAGCAACACGTTCCATCTCATTTCTTACATTTGTAGGGTTAATAGATTGTGCTTCTACAATACTACTAAATGTGATAAATACGATAAAAGTAAAATATGTTTTTAAAATTCTCATAGTTTTATATTGAAATACTGTTTCTATAAAAATAATAACAAAAAAATAAAAATTTGCTATTAAAACAATATAAAATGAATGCTTATGGTTAAAATATGGTATTAAATGTTTAAAATAAATTCAATATTTATCAAACATCTTCAAAATGTTAGATATTATAAATAAAATCTTATAATTTTAAAAAGTTGTAGTAAAATCCAAAATTTAAAATACGAAGTTTTTCTTATTCTTTTATTAGTTTATAAATAAAGTCATTATCTATTTTTAAAAGATACAGCCCTTTACTTAATCCGGTAATATCTAAAATAGTTTCAGTGGTATTAATTTTTTTAACTTCTTGGCCCAATAAATTATAAATAGATATAACTTTTTGACCTGTTAATCCAGATATATTCAAAACACCTTTTGTTGGATTGGGATAAATGACATAATCAAAATCTGAAATTTCTTCTGATTTTTTTCCATTAAAAAATGCTTTTCCAAAATTAAACGCATCTACCCCTACCTTTTCTCCAATTTCCCTTCCAATAATATCATCAGCAGGTGGGTGAATGCCTCCCCATATTCGGGATAAACTACATTGATCTGACGCATCTCTATAAGTAGCCCATTGTAATTTGACATCGACACTGGGTCCTTCTTCAAAAATTAAAAATTCATTTTTCCTAGCTATAAATTCGCCATAACCTCCGGGAAAAAAAGCATCTCCAGTTAAAAGCGTCATAACTTCCGCTGCTGCTCTAGAATATGTTGAATGTCCTGAAACGTATCCTGCAAAGGGTGGTGTTACAAAACTGGGGCGTTGATAGGGCCACCAATTTTCTGCTAAAATCCAACCAACACCAGCTTGATCTGTAGCTGTATTATTGATATAATCATGCCCTCTCCAAGTATATAATTTAATTTTTCCAATGTGTTCTCCTTTTCTGCCCTCTAGTACATCTCCAGATTCAACAATTTCAATAAAACCATTTTGTAATGGAATGCCTGCACTGTGATAATTATCGCGTGAACTATCAGAACTTTGTCCTAAATCTGCCATATATCTAATGGCTGAAATAGGTCGAATATAATCGTACCACCCCTTAATGCTCCAAGCTGAAATTGCGGCATCGTGCATAGCGCCACCCAAAATAAAATAAGATTTAACATCCCATTCCAACGGGCTTAAATCTTCACCCTTACCTTCTATTTTTTTTACTAACAAATTATTATCGCTAACATAATTTAACAATGTAAACCAATGGCCAGGGGGAGTTTCAGAATCTGGGCCATCTGCCCAGAATTCGGCTAAAACTCTTGCATAATCTCCTCGTGGAACTATTTGTTCTATATAAGGTGCATTTGTATAAGGGTTTACTGTATGACCCGTACCTATATCTCCACCGTCATTGCGCTGATAGAAATTTATGTAATCCTCAAACTTATCAGGGAAATCGGAACTGTCAATATTTCCAATAGATTTTGGAGAAATATCCCAAGCTACATTATCAGATGGATCTAAATGAGCACCCCATATAGACACCATGGAAAAGCCCCATTTATAAGCTTCGCTAGATGCATCTTGACCATCCAAATTTAAATATGGTGGCGATTGTGGATTATGGTAAACACTAAATGTATTTCCATCTCTCATAAAAACTTGACTATCGTTTTTATTAAGTGAAAAAGGTTTTACGTTACCCCATTCTGGACTTAAAAAATCGGGTTTGGCGCTTTCTATTAAATTTCCGCTTTGATCTATAAACTGAAGTAGTGTTAGTGGTTGCCAACGATTTGGGTCTGTTATAGTTAAGTTACCGCGATTAAAAGGAAATAACGCTTTATTAATTGGCAAATAGTAGTTGTTATCGTAATATGTTAATTCCCTTGCACCGTCTGAATTTCCATAATCAATAATAGATTTTGCGATAAAATTACCCAAAGCTGCTGCGTTACCTTCCGAATAATCGGTTGACACATATTCAATATCATATCCTGAGTCATTCATCAAAAAATCAAAAAGTTTTTGGGAATCTTTAATATTTGGAGAGTTCTTAAACCGATGAGATAATAAACGATATGCTGCATAACTCATTGTTTTAACCCTCGAAATATCTTCATCTTCATTACTATTGAAATCCTCTACAGTACTTCCAACCAAATATGTTTTAGCATTAGCATCATAAATAGCCCAAGCGTCATATAACGCTATTCCTGTATGAAACAAATTTCTAGCATGCACTGTCGGTCTAGCAAAATCTCCACGTATTGCAGTGAGTAAAGCCTCATTCCATAAACGTGCAATAGAATGCTTATTTGATTTTTTTGAATTTGAAGAGGACAAATTAACCTCTAAAGTTACTGCTTCACTAAAACATTCAGAATTTTTTTCTTTAACAGTTATTTCGCCTAAATTTGTAACATCCCATTTTACCGAAATAGTATTTGTTTTTTGCCCCTTAATAATCTTCCCCCCAGAAACACTCCAGTAAAAAGTGGTGTTATTTAATGATGAATTATAACTATAGGTTTCGGTTTGTAAAACTCCGGAATTTTTAGACCCCGTAATAAAGCTAGAGGTTATATATTCACAAGAATCACCTTCTATTGTTGCTAGAGGATTATATGAACAAGAAAAAGAATCCATACATCCTACTATTTTTTCAACTTCAGGAATTTTATAAATTTCAAACCCGACGTTTTCAGTAAATAATATAGACTGTTTGGTTTTAAAATCTTTATATGTTTCTTCAATGCCAGATGGCCATTTAATTTTAACCTCTAAAATCTGGTTTGACGATGCTAGTCCAAAATGAAGTGGTTTTAAACTTTGAGACAAATGTGTTATGGAAGCGTTGTAACGATGTTGAGAACCTTTATCTGTAGTTACAGATACTATTGCTCCAATGGCATTTCTATTAGAAATGGTACCTTTTAAAGCCACCTTGAACCAATTTAGGTTTTCATTAGAATCAGCAGAATTATTTTCATAAAAAATAGATGCTTTATCACTATTACTCACAAATAAATCCAAATCTCCATCATTATCATAATCAAAAGCTATTGGTGTTACACTTGTTGCTTCATCATTTAAATTAGAACCAAATGTGGCATCAGAAAAGAAATTATTCCCTTGTGAATACCCATTTTTAAAATAAAAATTTTTTTCTTGTATAGGTATATTTTCTTTATATCCATTTGTAACAAATAAATCCTCATCTCCATCTAAATCAAAATCAGCAAAAATAGTACCCCAAGCCCAACCAGTATTAAGGACTTTATTAGAACTAGCTAAGTCTTCAAATGTATTATCACCTTTATTTGTTAGTAATACATTTTCATTAACAGATGTAATATAAAAATCAAAAAAACCATCGTTGTTATAGTCCCCTATTGCCAAACCCATATCTTCACCTACGTGATTCATGTTATATTGCATAGATTGCTCAACAAAACCTATTCCTTTTTGATTTATAAATGTTTCGTTATGGTCTTCAAAATCCTGTGTTACAAACAAATCCATCCAACCATCTTGATTAAAATCGAATGGGATACTCGTATATGTACTTTTTTTTGATTTCGGGAAATATTCCGAAGCAGCACTTGTAAATGTGCCGTTGCCGTTATTAATATAAAAATTATTGTAATCACAACTTTCCCAGTCTGAAATATAAATATCTAAAAAACCATCATTATTAGCATCAAACCATGTAGCACCAGTATTAGAGCAGTTGTTTACTTTTTCAATACCTACCGCCTCAGTAACATCAGTAAATGTACCATCGCCATTATTGTGAAATAATTGTATTTTGGATGTATAAGTAAAAAAAATATCAGGAAACCCATCATTATCATAATCTCCCCAAGCGACTCCATTTTTAAAACCATCAGTGGCAGAATCTTCAATCGAAACTTCATCTTCAAAAAGTAGACCTATTAATTTAGACGTCTCTGTAACATCAGTAAATGTGCCGTTGCTATTGTTCCTAAATAGTCTACTTTTGGTATCTTCTTTAAATTCTGAGTCCCTTGACTTTGCAACAATAAATATGTCTAAATCAAAATCTCCATCGTAATCTGCAACTGCAGCACCATTGTTTTTTTCCAAAATACTAAAACCTACACTATTTTCAATTTGCTGAAAATTTTGGGCAAAAGTTATATTAAATACATTAATTAAAATAAATGTATTAATTATAGATAAAAAAAACTGCTTTCTAATATTAATCATTTAAGCTAAATATATGAATTAAATATAAAAAACCTGTTTGATTTCCAAACAGGTTTTTTATAAAATACATTCTAAATTTTAAATAAGTGAATTTCTTCAGCCTTATGGTCTTTGATCAACTTCTAAAATACGAATATCATCAAAGTATAAAACACCCATACCATTATGTCTTATGTATATTTCAAAATAATCGGCAGCCTCAGAAGAAGTATATCTTCCATTAGGACTTACTGTAACCCAAGTATTTGCTGGAGCATCCTTTACTACATTATTCCAGAATTGAGTTACTGTTTCACCTCCATCTTTAGTAATCCAAGGACCATTCATATTTATTACAGCACCAGGCAATTTGTATATTTTATAATCATATTGGTATTGTACACCTGCTTTAAGACTATATTGATCAACTAAATTTCTAAATGAAGACCATGTGCCAGAAGCAGCAGCATCAACTTTTAAACTATATGTACCACCACTTGCTGATTGTTCAGTTGACAAACCTATTGTTGTTGTTGCTAAATTTTCTGGATGAGCTGTCCAATTTGAGCCATCTCCATCTTCAAAATCAAAAACTACAGCTTCGTGCTGAAACATAGGCACAGGCAAATCCGTGAAGGCTAAAGGTGTTCTAGTATCTGTAGACTCTAAAGTCCCATTACCATCATAACTAACTGTAATATTATCATTTCTATAAATTGTTTCTACCAATTTAATATCTAAAATTGTTTCATCATCAGTATTAATAGTTAAAGAAGCAATGTCAAATGGTGTTCCATTTACTTTTACGGTAAAGAACCCTTCTTGATTTACAAATTGTGCGAATTCACCATTATATGGTATTTGAATGGTTTGATTTTCCAATTCTTTAATATCCTCAGGAATTACAACAAAAGGTTGACTTGATGGAATAACTTTAAAATTTATTGGAATTTTATAAAATTCAAAATCATTAGGCACATTTTGACCAACTCTGTTAATTCGGAATGTTCCTTTAAATATTCCAAGTTTTTTCAAAACTAGTTGGGCATTTTGATCATTAGATTTTGCTGTACCTATAGTCCACTCCCAAGTATCGGCTCTACCAATAGTAGATTCATCAAAAAGCTCGACAAAATCTCCCGCCTCAACGAAAATGGTATCTAATGGCTTTGTATGATCTATAAACATACCATTATGTTTTACTTTTATAATAGGAACAATGGTATCGTAAACATCTACTATAAAAGTAGTGTCAATAACCCACTTACCATCGATCTCTTCAGAATCGATAAAAACTCTATCTTGCCCATCATTAATAACGCCTCTAAAAGTTACTTTTTCATTAAAGGTATTATATAACCTTACTGGTTGTAGCCCTGATTTTCTAAACAAAACACTTACCGTTTTTTCAGAAGTAGTTCCAGTTCCAATAATTTTATCATTAAAAACGGAATCGTTTCTTTGAATAGGCATTTTTAAATAATAACTCCCAGATTCAATACTCCATTCGTGCGAAACTACCCCTTGGGACAAATCGGAAAATGTAATATAATCATCAATCGAAGTAGCTAGATTTCCAGCAGTATCGCTAAAGTACCACCCAACATCGGAAAACGAATTGGGCGCATCATAATCTTCATCTTTTTGGCAACCTATAAAAATAGCTGCCATAAAAAGCATAATTAATAAATTGTTTTTCATAATTTAAATATTTTTTATTTTAATGTAATCATTTTAACGCTAAATACCAAAAATAATTTACAAATTAGGATTGGAATCAACTTCACTATTTGGTATTGGCCAGTAAGCATTTTCATTAAAAGTATAATTACTAGCAGCTTCAGCGTGTTCATTACTCCACTTAGCTAATGGTGCACCGTTTATACCATCAAATTCCTCGATAATTCCATCAAATTTAGTGCCACTATCTCCAAATCGGTTTCCTGGATCTGGTTCTTTTTCAAATTTATAGTTAGAGGCCACATATTCTCTTTGTGAAATATCTTCAAAGCGTTCTTTTGTTATACCCCAACGTCTTAAATCCAAAGTTCTAATGGCATTGCCTTCTGCAGACAATTCCAATGGTCTTTCAACGTACATTAAATGATCCATAAGCGTAGAAGCAGAATAAATATCGCCATCATGATCGCTTGAAGGAAATTCACTAGAAGAAGCAGGCCCTATTAGTCTAACAGCTGAACGTTTTCTTACTCTATTTATATATTTTAACGCTTCTGTAACACCCCCATTATCACTACCACCTTTGATTAAACATTCGGCGTACATTAAGTACACATCGGCCAAACGAATAAGGCGAATATTTATTCCAGATCGAGGTGCTTGTCCAGCAAATTCGATTTCGTTTTTGGCAATATCCCAGTTGGTAAATTTTCTCCAATAGGAGTGTTCTCCATTATTGTACTGAGCCCCCTGAGCAGAAGTTCTTAAATACAATGGTGTATCTTCATCATCGGGTAAAGCTATAGAAGCCGAAGTCCGTAAAGAATATATTCTAGGAACATTCTCATCCATTTCTATATTTCCATTTACATCTAATATAGGTAAGCCATTTGCATCTAAACGGGGTCTAGTAACTGTATTTCTAGGGTCTGTCATATCAAGCACCTCATTTTTGTAAAGCACAGCCAACCAAGTAGCAGGATATATACTTCTAAATCCTCCTGCAGGATTTGCGGAAGCAAACCTTAAGTTCAATATGCTAGAGGTTTGTGACTCATCAAAAGGATTAAGCTCTGAATTAAAGTTTAATGAATAAGCGATTTCTAATATAGATTCTTGGTTAAATTCACCTCTTGTCGTAAAATTCCTATCAATAGAGGTTAGATTATAATTAAAATCTTCAATTACAGACTTAAAATATGTTGCCGCTGTAGTATAGTCACCATCATATAAGTAACTTTTTCCCAATAGCGCCGCTGCAGCACCTTTAGTAATTCTACCAGTTTCGTTATTTTCATATTCTTCGCTTGTAGGCAGATTTTCCAAGGCAAACTCTAAATCTGCAATATAAAATTTCTGTACAATATCTTCTGAACTAACAGGCTGGTAAAATTCCGATTCGTTTTGTGGTACAAAATCAAGAATCGGCACGGCACCTTTATTAAAACCACTGTGCAAATAAAAATAAAATAGACCTCTTAATGCTCTTGCTTGCGCTAAAACTTTTAAAGCAAATTCTTCTGACTCTTCATTTCCAAATGTACCCATTAAATTCTCGGTCGCCTCTATAACTTGATTAGCTCTAAAAATTCCTGTGTATAAGGCTGCCCATTTTGAGTTTGCAGCACCTGCAGAATTATTAAATGTTTGCAAGTATTCTTCATTCGATGAGTTTGGCCTTCCAAACCCTGGATAAGTCATATCACTTCGATTATATTCTGCTATTGTACTTAATACACTTCCATTTTTTAGTGCGTTATATACAGAAATCAATCCAGTATCTAAATCGCCAGTAGTTTTCCAGAAACTATCTGTCGAGATATTATTCGGATTCGTTTCTTCAAGAAAGCTCTTGCTACACGTATAACATGTCATGGCGATGACCATTACGAATGCCACTTTTTTTAATATCATCTTTTTCATAATGTGTAATATTTTTTATTAATACTTAAGTTATTAATCTTCATAGTAAAGGTTTTAAATTAAAAGGTAAATTGTACTCCCATTCTCCAAGTTGAACTTATAGGATAGTTTCCTCTATCTAAACCTTTTGTTGCTAAACCATTACCACCAACTTCTGGGTCAAAACCTGTATAGTTGGTTATGGTAAGTGGATTTTGAGCCGATACATATAATCTGATATTGGAAATACCATTTTTTTCAAGCATATCTTTAGGCAAAGAGTAACCAATGGCAACATTTCTTAGTCTGGCAAACGTACCATCTTCTAACCAAAAATCTGTAAATCCTCTATAATTTGGATGATTTGCAGCCCTATTAGTTGGCAAGTTAGATGTTGGGTTTTGTGGTGTCCATTGATACAACAAATCTCTGTGTGTATTTACCTTGTAAGCATAGGCTTTACTACCGTTCATTATTTCCGCTCCAAAAGAGGCATACCATTGCATGGAGAAATCAAAGTTTTTATATGCAGCATTAAAATTGAAGCCCATTTCAAAATCTGGCGTACCACTTCCAGCGTACTTTCTATCATTTGCATCAATTACACCATTACCTTGATCTGGAATTCCATCTCCATCAGTATCAATTGTAAGTTGATCCACATATCTCAAATCACCTAAATTAGCGGTATTACCAACTAAGGGATTATAAGCGTCTAACTCTTCTTGATTTTTAATGATTCCGTCGGTCTCATGTAAAAAATAAGCACCAACTTCAAAGCCTTCTGCAATTGCTGTAACTTTGTCCTCGTTATTAAGGCCTTGCACTACCTCACTGTTATTTAAAAACTGAAGTTTATTTGAACCACTCATTTTAGTAACTTCATTAACGTTTTTTGTAAAAGTCAAACCCGCATCCCATGAAAAAGCGCCAGCTTGTCTATAATTTACAGTCCATTCCATCCCCTTATTAACCATATCACCAACGTTTAAAATTACGGTACCATCTGTTCCTGTTCCTACCGATGGAGGTAATAATACACCTAATAATAAATCTTCTTTCTCGGTATTATAAAAATCTGCTGAGATATTAAGTTTATTTTTAAAAAATCCCATTTCAAATCCAATATTTTGAGATACCGAGGTTTCCCATTTAATATTTTTATTTGCATATTCTGTTTGAATGGCCCCGCGAATAAGTCTATCGCTTTCTTCTGATCCAAAAATATAATTTCTATTTAATACAATTACAGCAGCGTTGCTATAATCTAAAAAGTTATCGTTACCCACTGTTCCATGACTGGCTCTTATCTTAAAAGATGATACGGTTGTCTTAATAGGTTCCCAGAAATCTTCATCGGATACATTCCATCCCAAAGATAATGAAGGAAAAGTAGCGTAACGAAATTGTTCAGCGAATCTTGAAGAACCGTCTCGTCTTGCACTTGCACTAAGCAAATATTTTCCTTTATAATTATACTGTAATCTTGCTAAAATACCAATAGTCCCTCTGCTTACATTTTGTCTAAAACCAGTACCAGAACCGACTACAGGGTCGTTTATTGCTCCATTTAAAACCTGCACGTCGTTGCTTACGATATCCTTTCGCTCAGCAAAAAACCATGCATTTTCAAATCGTTCAGCAGCATAAGCCCCTGTTAATTGAATATTATGATCACCAAAACTTCTTTTATAATTTAAAATATTCTCAATGGTTGAACTTTTTGATCTACCACTTTCATTTCTAACCCCAGACCTTTGTCTTTGTACAATCTCATTTCCGTCTTCATCAAAAGCTTGAAATAGAGGATTGATAACAATTCTTGTATTATTTTTATAAGAAAGCCCTCCTCTTAAAGTATAGGTCAAATAATCGTTAATGTTATAATTTGCCGTAATATTGGCATTAAAATTATCTATATTATCGTTATCGGTTTGTTTAAACTTTCTTAAATTATTAGAAAGGTTATCTGCATCGTTATCAGTTGGTGGCCCTGGATGCTGAACGGTTTCCAAAGAGGGATCTAAGAGTTGTGAATATGGATTATACTTGTAGGCATCCAATAAAAATTGCCATGGTGCAGACCCCCTTTGTTCAACACCAAAACCTATACCTGTGTTTATGCTCCATTTTCCCTTTTTATATTGAGTATTGGCACGTAAATTAAAACGATCATAATCTGAATTAATAATGGTTCCTTCCTGATTAAACACAGTAGCATTTACACTATAGGTCAAACCTTCTTTACCTCCTGAAATACCAATATTGTGATTTTGCAAAGCCGCAAAATCATTTTCAATAATATCAGTCAAATTCGTATTATTTGTTAATTGATGTGGACCATTAACAATTGGTGTAAAGGTATTGCCAAAGGTTGTACCATTTAAAGTAGCACCTCTTAAATGTCTTACATATAAGAAATCTTCAATTTCCATTAAAGGAACACCAGATGTAATGGTTTGAACACCATAATATGTTTCGGCATTAATTTTCATCACCCCGATTTTTCCTTTTTTAGTTGTAATCAAAATAACACCTCCAGCACCACGAGTACCATAAATGGCAGCAGATGCAGCATCTTTTAAAACATCAATCGTTTCAATTTCGTTCATACTTAATTTTGGGTCTCCAACAAAAGGTATCCCATCAACTACATAAAGCGGTGAACTACTTCCTAATATAGAACTAATACCACGAATAACAATGTTTGATTCAGAGCCTGGCGCACCGTCTGAGGCGGTTACGTTAACACCGGCTATTTGGCCTTGAAGTGCTGTTCCTAAATCTGCTGTTGCTGATTGTACAAGCGCTTCATTTTTAATTTGGCCAACGGCACCAGTGACTTCTTTTTTCTTTTGAGTACCATAACCGACAACTACAACCTCATCCAAAGAGGTTAAATCTTCTTCTAATACAACATTAACTATTTTACCTGTTACTTTGATGCTTTTTGATATATAGCCTAAATAATTGATTTCGAGTGTACGACCTATTTCAGTATTTATTTCATAGTTTCCATCAAAATCGGTTACCGCTCCATTGGTAGTCCCCTTAACAATTACACTAGCACCCGGCAATGGTTGCCCATCACTAGTTACTGTTCCGCTCACAGTAATGCTCTGTGCTTGTGCAAACCCAAAACTTAAGGCAAACAACAATGCCGTTATAAATGCTTTAGATTTACGCTCTACGAGTAAATTAAATTTCATACTTTATTTAGTTTTAATAATTAGTTATACAAAAATAGTTTCAAAATATTATTTAATAGGAAACATATGATTTCGTAAGCAAAACATATGTTCAAATTGTTAAGGATTTGTTAAGCTCGTTATTAACAATAGCAAGGGATAAAGTTTTTAATTGATAATCTACAAGCTTATTTATTAGAGACCATATCATTTATTGTGATTTTAAAACAATAAGGATATATAGTTTTAAAATGAAGCAATTAATCATATTCCAAATCTAAACAAAAAAATTATTATAAAAAACAAATTCCTTATGAATAGTTTTTTTTTAAAATCAAACAATGCTCAAAAGCTTTATTTTTCATTTAATAATACAGGCTACTCAAGATTTTGGATATTAAATATATTTTAAATCTGGATGTATAAAGAAAACTTACACCAATAATTCAGCAGGTTTAAAATTCACAGAAGGATCTACTAATTTGGATTTATCAATTTTACAGCCGTCTTTAATAAATTTTGTTCCCAATACAAAGGCCTTCGGATTATTAATTGCGTCAACTGCCAATAATATATCATCCTTAAAATACCAAATTGAAGTTTTAGTTCCACATTCTTCTTTTCTCGTTAATGTTTCATTATAGCCTTGAGATAAACCAACCATTTGTAATTTAACATCATATTGATCAGACCAGAACCAAGGAATTGAATTATAAACTGGAGACTTTCCACAAATTGCAGCTGCAGCAATTTTTGCTTGATCTACAGCGTTCTGTACAGATTCTAATCGTACGTGGCGATTATAATGCGGATTAAAATGAAAAGTACAATCTCCAATAGCATATATATCTTTATCATTTGTGCAAGCCGTTTCATCAACCAAAATACCATTTTCAATAACGATACCGGCTTCTTTTGCTAATTCTAGGTTGACACGAATACCAACACCTACAATTATGATATCTGCTTCAAATTGAGAGCCATCTCCACAAACTACCGTGTTAACTCCGTTAGCATTATTAATAGCAGTCACATTTTTATTGGTTAAAATTTCAACACCATTTTCAGCATGCAATTGCATGAAATATTCAGACATTTCTGGAGCTGTAACACGAGCTAAAATTCGTGTTTCACGTTCTAAAACTGTTACCGTTCCACCTAATTTTTTTATAGAAGCTGCAGTTTCTAAACCTATATAACCACCACCAATAATAACAACACGCTTGTTTTTGCTAGTTTGAAATGCATTACGAATATTCGCCACATCTTCAGCAGTTCGCATAGGATACAAATGTGTGGCACTTTCTATACCTGGAATTGGAGGAATTATTGGGCGCGCTCCTGTTGCTATAATTAATTTATTATACGTTTGATTAGAACCATCACTCAATGTAATTGTTTTATCTTTTCGATTTATTGAATTCACAGAAACTCCTAAATTCAATGTTATGTTATCCTTTTCATAGCTTTCAACAGATTTTAATACGTTGACTTCGGCATTACTTAAATATGTTTTTGAAAGCGGTGGACGATGATAAGGAATTTCTGGATCTTTATCAAAAAGTAGAATAGCACCTTCCCAACCTTCTTTACGCAATGCAAATGCATGATTAATACCTGCATGACTTGCGCCTATAATGACACAGATGGATTCTTTAGTTTGAGTATCTAACATTTAAGTAATGTTTTTTGAATTTTATAAAAGTGAGTAACTTAGCCGTATCAGACCTTTCAGGTATTGAAAACCTGAAAGGCCTTTTCTTGTATATCTACTTAATCTGACTCTGCTACTTGAAGTACAATACCATCAAGCTCTTCAGTAATTTCCATTTGACAGCATAAACGACTTTGCTCATTTGCATAATCATTTAACTCTAACATGTCTGCTTCAATTTCATTAGCGTCTCCACTTTTTGCAACGTGCTCTGGAGCTACATGAACATGACATGTAGCGCATGAACATACACCACCGCAATCACCATCAATTCCAGGAACACCGTTATCTACTGCTAATTGCATTACAGAACCCGATGTTCCTTCTAAAGTAATAGTTTCATTATCTCTTGTAATAAATGATATTTTTGCCATAATTATTTTTTAAAAATTTTATTCGTTTATATGTTTTGTTTTTACAACCAATCTTGTTTATTCAGTCGTGTTTAAAATAATTCTTATTAAGCATTAAACTTAACAGTAAGTTTATCATATCCTACTTTTCGTTCAAATTCTCCTAATTCTTCAATATTTTCCTGATAATCTATAATATCGATAGACTTCACTTTTTCTGATAAAGTTTTTACTAGAATATTCATAATTTGTCGCGCATGCGTTGCTCCTAAACAGTTATGCGTACCAAAACCAAATGCCACATGTGGATTTAATTTTCTATCTATAACCACTTCGTTAGGATTTTCGAATGTTCTCTCATCACGATTTGCAGACGCCCAACATAATGAAATACGCGAATCTGCTTTTACGGCATGCTCACATACTTGGGCATCTTGGGTTGCAACACGTCCCATATGTGTTAAAGGTGAAAAATAACGAATTAATTCTTCCACTGCATTGTTAATTATTTCTGGTTCAGATTTCAACCTAACTAAAGATTCTGGATGTTCAGCAAAATATGCAATAGCGTTTGTAATGGCATTAATAACCGTATCTCGGCCACCTGCAAAAGTTAAAATCATAACACCTTTTACTTCCTCGTGTGTTAATTTTTCACCATCTTTAGTAGATGCTAAAAGCTTAGAATACAAATCGTTGCTTGGATTTTCTGCAGCTTGTTTTATACGCTCATCAATATAATCATATAAAATATTTGCTTTATCCCCATCTAATGAATTTCCATGACTTCTAAACACATGTGTTCCCCAAGAAATCCAAGTTTCTGCTTCTTCAAAAGGTGTATTTAATAATAAGGTCAAGGCTCTTGATTGTAATACTAATGAAAAACCTTCAACAACTTCTACAGTATCTTTAGTTAAAACCTCATCAACAATCGCATTGATTTGTTTTGTTAAAGCGGCACTATAATCTTCCTCCAAAGGCCTTTTAAACCATGGTTCTACAAGAGCACGATAATCTTTATGTTCTGGCGGGTCAACTTCAAAAGGTATTTGACGCGTATCACGAATATGAACTTCGGAAGGCACAACAATACGTCCTGGTGTTGCTCCAGATTGAAAGGTTTTCCAATTATGCGCACATTTACGTACATCTTTAAGCCCCAAAATCATAGTAACTGGGTCGTTTTGGTCATCCATTTCTCCAAAACCTTTTCCGTTTCTTGCGGCTTCAAATGGATCTGGAAGTGCACTTTTTTTCATAAGCTTATTGTTTTAAAATTGTATTGAAAAACTTAATGGTTTCTCTTATATGGGTTTCCCAATAAATCCATTCGTGTTTTCCTTCGTTTTCTTTATATATATGTTCAATATTTGCATCATTTAATTGTTTATGCAGTTTTCTATTACCTTCAATAAGAAGATCATCCTTTCCACAATCAAACCTGAAAGGTGGTAAATTATTTTGATGTTTCAAAATAGTATCATAAACAGATTCGTTTTCCTTATTCTTTTGAAGATATTCAGTAAAATCTTCTTCAACAAATAATTTCATTTCTTCAATTACAGTAATTGAAGATAAACCAGATACTCCAGAAAATTTATCATGGTACTTTATTCCTAATCTTAAAGCGCCAAATCCACCCATTGATAAACCGGCAATGAATAATTTAGATTCAAAACTTGCTTGCGGGATCAATTCTGCAACGGCATTTGGAACATCCTCTACAATCCATTTCTCAAAATTAGCATCTTTTAGTGGCAGATAACCACTACCATCTCCCCAGAGTCCGTCGGACGGCATAGCAATTATCATAGGTTCAATAATTCCGGACTCAATCCATGAATTCATTTGTAAATGCACACCTGTTTTTTGAGACCAAATCCAGTGACTTCCCCAAACGCCATGCATTAAAATAACTATTGGCAAATTTTTTAAATCTTTGCCAGAAGGAACAAAAACAGTGATATCTCCACGATTTTTCAAATGCCTGCTCTTTACTGTAATGTGCCTTAAATTATTAGATTCAAAACGTGGATCTGATATTTCTGTAGTTCTAAATTTCGACATGAATTTTATAAATTATTCAAAAACAATAACACCCTTTGCGTTTTTCCCAGACAACATATCATCGAAGGCCTTTTGCAAATCTTCCAACGGGTAGGTTCTTGTTATCATTTCATCCAACATAATTTCACCTGCTCTATAATGTTCTATAATTTTAGGAAAATCTTTGTGAGGATTACATTTACCATATAATGGATTAATATATTTTTTATCCCATTCAAACAAAGACATATCGACAAGTACCTCTTGTTCAATACCACTTACCTGAACTGCTGTTCCTGCGTTTCGAACCATAGCCAAAGGTGCTACGCCTAAAGCTGGAATAGCTGTGCACTCAAAAGCATAATCTGCACCTCTTCCATTAGTCATCTCCTTCACTTTCTGGGCAGCTTTTAATAATCCTTTATCGTCTTTATCTGCTAAGATAGTATGTGTCGCTCCAAATTCCACAGCCATATCTAGACGCTGTTGATTTATATCTATGGCAATTATTTTTGAAGCCTTACACACTTTAATACCCTGAATAACATTTAAGCCAACACCTCCTGTACCTAAGACCACGGCCGAAGAACCGGCTGTGACTTGAGCGGTATTTACTGCTGAACCAAAACCTGTCATAACACCACAACTTACAATACTAGCCGCACTAAAAGACATTTCTTGAATTGGATTTTTAACAACCGCTGATTCTTTTACTAAGGTATATTCTGAGAGTGTTCCGATATTAAAAGAACGCTCTATTGGATTTTGATTCCAAGTTGTTCCTGCTTTATGTGCATGGCCTGGTGTATAACCATTACTACCCGCCACTACGGGCGAATTGTTTTCGCAGATATGCTCATTTTCATGTTCACATTGAAAACAAGTACCGCATGGTGTTGCCCAATTTAAAATAACAGCGTCTCCAATTTTAACACCCTTTACATCCGAACCAATTGCCTTAACTATTCCTGCTCCTTCATGACCTAATACAACGGGTTTGCCCCAATTTAAAGAATCGTGATCTGTATGACACAAACCAGCAGCTTTTACTGCAATTAAAACTTCATCTGATTTTGGGTTTTGAACTTGAATGGTTTCTATAGAAAATGAGCCATCTCCTTTAGCTACAGCTGCTTTACATGTTAATGCCATAAATTATATTTAGTTTAGAATGAATGTGTAAAATTATAATTTATGAAAATACAATTAATTGTGTATTTTAGCAAACATAATGCCTATTTTGACTTAAATTTTTAATAAAAACTAAATTAACAACAGAATAGGTCACTAAAATATTTGGTTTTGGAAGCTAAGTTTGAAAAAGTTCATGAATCTACTAATAGTTCCTTTAAAGCATTTCTTTATGAAAAAGAACATTTTGATGCACCTTGGCATTTTCATCCAGAATATGAACTAACATACATTGAAAAAGGGAATGGCATTCGATATATTGGCAACAATATACAAAATTTTGAAGAAGGCGATTTTATATTATTAGGCTCTAATATTCCACATGCTTGGAAAAATACAAATCCTGATATTAAATCTGTAAAATCTATAGTTTTTCAATTTAACGATACACTTTTAGGTGACGGTTGGATAAAAAAAAATGAATTTAAGAATATTAAAAGTTTATTGGATAAGTCTTCCAGAGGCATTAAATTTAATTTTTCATCTTCAAAAGAAATCTTAAAAAAACTTAAAAGCATATTACATCAACCACCATTGCAAAAGCTTTTTAATTTTTTGCAATTACTAGAATCACTCTCTTTTGTAAATCAAAAAGAATTTTTGATTCAAGAAGGGTTCTCCCCTATACTAAATAATAAAACAAACCACAGAATTAACAATGTTTATAATTACGTACATTCAAATTATGATAAAAAAATAAAGCTTAGTCAAGTATCGTCAAAAGTAGCTATGAGCGATGAGGCGTTTTGTAGGTTTTTTAAAAAATCTTTAAATAAATCATTTTTCACGTTTCTTAATGAATACAGAATTCAAATGGCATGTAAAGAACTTATAGAAACTCATAAACCTGTTAATCAAATAGCTTATGCATGTGGTTATGAGACTTTACCGTTTTTTTATAGGCAATTCCAAAAATTCAAAAATTGCTCTCCTCTAAATTATAAAAAAAACCATGATAAAGAGTCCAAATAAATCATTTTCAATTTTAAAAAAAAATAATAAGTAGCAAATTAATCAAACTTTGCCTTAAATAAATCATTTGTATTGGTAATTATCCTTAAAATTTCTCATCTTTATTGAAATAAAAAAATCTTACATGAATTTTAATATGTCTATTCGAAAAATATTGTTACCAATCATCACATTGTGTGCATTGGTTTCTTGTAAAAACAATGAAACGAAAACAGAATATACCACTAAGCAACCTAACATTATTTATATCATGTCTGATGACCATACGACTCAGGCATTTGGTATTTACGGAAGCAGATTGGCATCTTTAAATCCAACGCCTGCTTTAGATAAAATAGCTAATGAAGGTATTATTTTTAATAATTGCTTTGTAACAAATTCAATCTGCACACCAAGTAGAGCTTCAATAATTACTGGTCAATACAGCCAAGCTAATGGTGTTATTGATTTAGAAGGCGAGGTTGAAACAAAAAACCAATATTTGCCTCAGGAAATAAAAAAACTAGGCTATCAAACAGCACTAGTTGGAAAATGGCATTTAACGCACCAACCTAATTTTGATTACTACAATATTTTTACACAGCATCATCAACAAGGGTCCTATTTTGACCCTTACCTTACTGAATCTGGTATGCACTACGAACCGTTTAATGGTATGCCAAATTATGAAGGCAAACAATATACAGGACAAAGCTCGGACGTGATTACAGATATTACTTTAGATTGGTTAGAAAATAAGCGTGATAAAAATAAACCTTTCTTTTTAATGCACCAATTTAAAGCACCTCATGACGATTTTGAATATGCACCACGTTATAAGGATTATCTTGAAGATACTGAAATTCCAGAACCAGCCAGCTTATATGATAATGGTAATAATGGGTCTATCGCTACTCGTGGCGCAAATGATTCTTTAATTCATGTTATTGGCTCTTCTGTTTCTAAAAGAAATACCATTAGAAATATGGGTATGCGAATTTGGAGTGATGAGTATACAAAAAGAAACAACCCTGATTTTGATACCACTCAAGCTGATGGTTTAAGCGATAAAGAATATACTCACAAAACTTACCAAGAATATTTAAAACGTTATTTACGATGTGTGAAAGGTGTAGATGATAATATAGCACGACTAGTTAAATACCTAAAAAAAGAAGGCCTTTACGATAATACCATCATTGTATATACAGGCGACCAAGGTTTTATGTTGGGTGAGCACGATTATATCGATAAGCGTTGGATGTATGAAGAATCTATGCGTATGCCATTTTTTGTTAGATATCCAGAAAAAATAAAAGCTGGAACAAGAACCGACGCTATTATAAACAATACAGATTTTGCCCCTACACTTATCGATTTAGCTGGCGGAACACCCCCAGAAAAAATGCAAGGGCATAGTTTTAAACACATTTTAGAAACTGGCAAAGAACCTGAAGGCTGGCAAAAATCGACCTACTACAGGTATTGGATGCACATGGCGCACGCACACGCAAACCCTGCGCATTTCGGCATAAGAACAAAACAATATAAACTCATCTTTTTCTATGGGAAATATTGGGTAGATACTAATAACCCTGACGCTGAGTGGAACAAAAAAAGTTGGGGAAATCGTTTTACTATGGATACACCTGTTGCTTGGGAGTTCTACGATTTAAGTAAAGATCCACAAGAAATAAATAATGCCTATCAAGATCCTGCTTACAAAGATATTATTGCGAATTTAAAAGAACAACTTATTGCCAAACGCAAAGAAATTAATGAAGAAGATGGCGATAAATATCCACATATTCAAAAGGTCATTGATGCACATTGGAATGATTAATTCCTAGTCATCTTAGAATAATTTAATTTGGGAATGAAAAAAAGCAGCTTATGTTTGGTTTTAATATTTGTAGTAACTTTTGTTTTTGCTCAAAAAAAACCAAATGTGATAGTTGTTTTAGCTGATGATATTGGTGTTGGGGATATTTCTTATTACAGATCATTTAATTCTGAAAATATCATTATTAATACACCTACTTTAAACCAATTAGCAAAACAAGGCATTATATTTACAGATGCCCACTCACCTGCCGCTCTGTGTGCCCCTTCGCGCTATGCAATAATGACGGGAAACCATTGCTATAGAAGTTATGCTCCAAGAGGTGTTTGGGGCGCTTATCAGGCATCACCCATAGAACCAAATCAGCTTACTTTAGGTGGCTTAATGAAAAAAGCAGGGTATATAACGTCTTTTTTTGGAAAATGGGGTTTCGGAATGGATTTTGCTAAAAAAAACGCGCCAAACACCACTTATAGAGGCTTAAGAAACAAACCCGAATTAGATGTTGATATTACTAAAATCATAGATAAAGGCCCACAGCAAAATGGATTTGATTACAGCTTTACTTATCCAGCGGGAATTCAAGCAGCGCCTTATGCTGTTTATGAAAATGGTGTCATGATGCCCTTGAATAAAGATTCAAAAATTGTTCAGATTACACAAGAAAAGATGGACAAAATTGGGTTTAAACTTGATAAAATGGAAGGCTTAGGAGATAGTTTTTGGAATCCATTCAATGCCAGCACACTTTTAGTTAATAAAGCTGTTGATTTTATTAAAAAAAACTATAAACGCAAAGCGCCTTTCTTTATGTATTATTGCTCGCAAGCTGTACATAAACCACATACACCATCCAATAGTTTAAATGGTAAAAAAATAGCAGGAACAACACCTTCCAACCATTTGGATATGGTTAAGGAATTAGATGTTCAAATGGAAATGCTTATAAATGCACTTAAAGAACAAGGCCTTTTTGAAAATACGTTATTCATATTTACCTCTGATAATGGTGGTTTATTAATAACAGAAACCATTAAATCAGGTCATAAATCTAATGACACCAACCGAGGGGGTAAAAATCAGGCCTATGAAGGTGGACATAAAGTGCCTTTTATTGCACATTGGCCAAAGAAAATTAAACCTAATTCCATATCACACAAACCTATTTTAGGAATAGATATTTTTAATACTCTTGCAGCTGTAACAAATCAAAGAATAGATGATGATCAAGCCATGGATTCATCAAATTTATTACCTATTTTGTTAAATAGCGAGGATATAACTCCTCACCCATTTCTAATTAACCAATCTGGAACTGGAAAAGAAGTTATGATTACTGAAAACGGTTGGAAACTGATAATAAAAATTGAAAAAGAAGAAGCTTTTGATATCAACCAGAAACCAACAGCACTTTTTAACTTAAATGAAAACCCTTCTGAAATTGAAGCACAGAACTTGATTAATAATACCAATTACTGGGGTAAAATAAACTATTTATTAAATACTTATAACAAAACACGGTCCAGTAAAGTAAACACAGGAATTAGATAAAAACTAACATGAAACATGCTTATATTAAAAAGAATCAGAATGTTTATTAAAGATATTAAAAACAGTCAGCTAATAGCAGTAACTTCAATAAAATTGATCTTAGCTACTTTTTTATTAGTTTGTATAGGTTGTGAGAATAATGTTGACCAAAATCAGACTCCTCGTGCTTCAAACCATAAAAATACATTTAAATTTCCATGGGAAAATAATGCTTTATCCATCGATGAGCGCATTGATGCATTAGTAAAGAAAATGACTTTAGATGAAAAAATTTCTCAAATGCTGGATGTCTCACCGCCTATCGAACGATTAAATATACCTTTGTATAATTGGTGGAATGAGGCATTGCATGGTGTTGCAAGAAATGGACGCGCAACCGTTTTTCCTCAAGCTATTGGTTTAGGCGCTACTTTTGATGACGATCTAATTGAACGTGTAGCTAATGCTATTTCTGACGAAGCCAGAGCAAAATATAACGAAGCAATAAAAATAGATAATAGAAGTCGGTATTCAGGATTAACATTTTGGTCGCCTAATGTTAATATTTTTAGAGATGCACGTTGGGGAAGAGGTCAAGAAACATATGGAGAAGATCCTTATTTAACGAGCAGAATTGGTGTTTCTTTTGTAAAAGGATTACAAGGAGATAATACTAAGTATTTAAAAGCTGCAGCATGTGCTAAACATTATGCAGTACATTCTGGACCAGAAGAATTTAGACATGAATTTAATGCTGTTGTTTCTAAAAAAGATCTATTTGAAACCTATTTACCAGCATTTAAAGCTCTAGTTCAAGAGGCCAATGTTGAAGGGGTTATGGGTGCATACAATAGAACTTTAGGTCAACCTTGTTGCGGAAGCCCGTATTTATTACAAGATATTTTAAGAAAAGACTGGGGATTTAAAGGCTATATCGTTTCAGACTGTGGGGCAATTAGCGATTTCCATAGGTTTCATAAAGTGACTAAAACACGTGAAGAATCTGCGGCATTAGCGTTAATAAATGGCACAAATATTAATTGTGGCAATGTATATGAAGTGTTGGGAAATGCTTTAAAACAAGGCTTGATTACAGAAGCATTACTCGATACACGTTTAAAAGAAAATTTACGAACACGATTTAAATTGGGATTATTTGATACTATAGGAACCAATCCTTATGACGCTATTACCGCCGAAGTTATCGATTCTGATGCACATAGAAAATTAGCTAGAGAAGCTGCACAAAAATCAATAGTACTTCTAAAAAACAAAAACAATGTATTGCCCCTTAAAAAAGATATTCGTACACTTTACGTTGTTGGCCCACATGCCTCGAGCGAAGAGGTGTTACTGGGTAATTATTATGGATTAACGAGTAGCACACAAACCATTTTAGATGGTATAGTATCTCAAGTAAGTGCAGGAACTAGTATTAATTACAAATCGGGCGTATTGCCATACAGAGAAAATGTAAACCCTATAGATTGGACGACTGGCGAAGCAGGACAATCGGAGGTTTGTGTTGCTATTATGGGCATATCCGCACTGCTAGAAGGTGAAGAAGGCGAAGCAATAGCATCTAGCGATAAAGGCGACAGAACCTCTTTAAAGCTTCCGGAACACCAAATCAATTTTATAAAAAAAATTAAGAAAAACACTGATAAACCATTAGTGCTTGTTTTAACAGGCGGAAGTCCTATTGCTATTCCAGAACTCCATGATATAGCAGATGCCATTTTGTTTGTATGGTATCCTGGTGAGGAAGGCGGAAATGCGGTTGCAGATGTTTTATTTGGTAATGTTTCACCCTCAGGGAGATTACCAATTACGTTTCCAAAATCCGTAAATCAATTACCCCCTTACGAAGATTATAATATGAAAGGCAGAACCTACAAATACATGACTAAAGAACCCTTATATCCTTTTGGATTTGGACTTTCATACACAACATTTCAATATAAAAACTTATATATAGATTCAAATTATTCTGCATCTGTCGAAGTTTTAAATACCGGTAAAAACACTTCAGAGGAAGTTGTTCAACTCTACATCAGTTCACCGCTTGCTGGAGATAAAGACCCTATTTACGATTTAAAAGCATTTAAACGTATTAAAATTGAATCTGGCGAAACTAAAACAGTTCATTTTAATTTGGACAAAAATACTTTTAATCAAATCAATGAAACTGGTGAATCCGTTTTAAGAAACGGCAATTATACGGTTTATATTGGTGGCGCATTACCATCGCAACGAAGTTTGGATTTAGGCGCTTCTAAGATAGTTTCAAAACAAATTACCGTGAATTAAAAATAAATACTAACAATTTAAAAGCTCATAACATGAATCATTTTAAACACTTATTCCTTTTTAGCATCCTAAGCTTTTTAAGTATAAACTCAAATGCAAAAACAATAGCCTTTGGCGAGACATATTTTCAAAATGTAAACACTAACAATAAAACTAATGCTTTTCTGAATATTAAAGATTTTGGAGCTATTGGGGATGGAAAAACAGATGATACTAAAGCCCTTTTAGAAGCGATAAAAGAAGCCCAAAAAAACGAAGGCACCATCTACTTTCCGCATGGAAATTACGCCATTCACCCTATAAAAGTGCCTTCGCACATTACACTTCTAGGGTATTCTGCTTGGTCTTACGAAAATAAAGGTGGTAATGATAAGGATTTTGAAGGTAAAACCACCATTTCTGCACGTTCTGGAAATGCTAGGGCCTTATTAGATTTAGATGATTCTCGTGGTACACGAATTTTAGGGCTAACCCTAGATGGTAAAAGCCTTGGTAAGAGTATGCATGGTATTTACGCAAGAAACAGAGGTAGCGAGCAATATATCTGTATTGAAGATTGCCGTATAAACCATTTTACTGGTTCTGGAATTAAATTAGAACGTAGTTGGGTGTTTTCTATCCGCAGATGTTTAATTATGTTTAACGATGAGCACGGAATTGATGCTACAAGTGGTTATGATGGTTGGATTATCGATTGCCAACTAACTGCTAATAAAGGCAATGGACTTTTTGCGAGAGGTTCTGCGCCTAAGGATATGCCACAAGAAGAAAAAGAAGCTTTAAGATTTTTTGGAACAGCCTCAATCATGGTTACTGCAAACAGAATAGAATGGAATAAAACTGGAGGCATAGTGCTTAATGGAGCAAATTCTATGCAAATTACGGGCTGCTCTATCGATCATAACTTTGGCCCTGGCATCGAATTAAAAAATTCCACAGCAAATACAATTACTGGAAATGTATTTAGAAGTAATGGCGTAGAGCGCGAAAATGATGGTGATATGTGCAGTCAAATCATATTAAAAAATTGTAAAGGCACAAATGTTACAGCAAACAGCATTTGGGGTTGGTTTAATAGAAAAGAAGCTAAGTTTAGTGCGCCCTATCCATATTACGGTATTATTATTAAAAACCTTGAAGGTTGTGTAATTTCACAAAATGCCATGTACCATAGTTCTAGTAAAAAAGGGATTTTAGATTACGGTGGAAATTCAAATACAATTGTAAGTCAAAACGCATATGTACAACCAAATATTGAAGTAACAGAAACGGGCTGGGTTCTAAAAGATAAAAAAACAAAAACCAATCAATAATAACGTATTTGTTTTACTGAAAAAAAAATTATATTTTGATATTTTAAAAAAGTGATCTAAGCCATTATTTAAATTCATAAAATTAGTGTTAAACAAAAATAAACATGATGAGAATTTACTTATTCAACAGTTAATTTCTGGAAATAGTAAAGCGTTTAGAATTTTATTTGACATGTATCGAAATGATGTTTATGCGTATAGCATAAGTATGCTTAAAAATAAAGTTTTAGCCCAAGAGATTGTACAAAGCGTGTTTTTGAATATTTGGTTGCATAGAGACCGATTGAATACAAACTTATCATTTAAATCTTATGTTTATACTATTACACGGCATCAAACATTTAACCTTATAAGTAAAGTTGCAAACCAAAGGAAACTTAAAGAAGCTGTTTTTTATAAATCCCGAAAAACTCAAAGTTCAATAGAAGATAAAATTTGTGAAGCAGATTATGAAGTTATAAAACACAAAGCGATTGCACAATTACCTCCAAAACGCAGGATTATTTTTGAAATGTCTAGGAATGATGGTAAGAGCTATGAAGCAATAAGTAAAGAACTAAACATTTCTATAAGTACGGTAAAAGGGCAAATGAGTAAAGCTTTGGCGAGTATTAGGTCTTATCTATTAAACCATAGTGATATTATTACATAGCTAAGCCATCTCTATGTCTCAGAATTAATCAAATCCAAAAATTATTTTATTAAGAATTTTATCTTTACAATACCTTAAATTAATACTTTTAAAATATAATTATTCAAAGGTTTTAAGATAAAACCAAAAAAAAATGAACTTCGAGTAGTACTTATCCTTTTTTCATCTGTATTATATATTACAACACCAATAATATTGTATGCAGAAACCACATCACATCCAAAAATTATTAATAAAATTTGTTCTGAATCAATGCAATAAATTTGAAAATGAAGAGGTTATAGCCTATTTTCAAAAAAGTAAAACATCAACAGATATCCCTTCTGTTGAAGACGTTCTATCACTTTTAGAAAATAAAGAAAAACTACGAGATGTCGATGCAAACCGTATTTATGAGAATGTTTTTCAAAGCATTAAAAAAGAAGAAAATAAAGTCCGTAAAAAAACTAAGTTAATTTGGAAATATGCAGCTGCAGCAATATTAATTGGAGTTTTAGCAACTAGCTACTTATTAAAACACGATATTGATAACTCCCCTTCAAATACCACTACAGAGATAGCCACCACGACTATTGAGACGGGTAAAAATAAGGCTACCTTAACTTTAATCGACGGATCGACTATAGCTTTAGAAAAAGGAAACAACTACCAAACCCGACATGTATCCAGTAATGGAGAAAAATTAGTTTACAATACAAAAAAACAAAATTTAAATGATATCGCTTACCATTATTTAACTATCCCAAGAGGCGGAACTTTTTATATTGTTTTATCTGATAGTACAGAGATATGGCTGAATTCTGAATCACAACTCAAATATCCTATATATTTTACTGAAGGAAAAACGCGTGAAGTCGAGTTGGTTTACGGTGAAGCTTATTTTAATGTTTCCCCTAGTATAAAGCATGCTGGTGCAAAATTTAAAGTGATTAATAAATCACAGGATATAGAAGTACTAGGCACACAATTTAATATTAAAGCGTATAAAGATGAAACAAACATCTATACAACTTTGGTTGAAGGAAAAGTATCTGTTACTACCCTAGCTTCAGAACAAATTTTGAAACCATCTCAACAATCCATCTTTAATCTAATCACCAATACTGTAGTCGTGAATAAAGTGGATACTTATAATGAAACCTCATGGAAAGAAGGTTTTTTTAGTTTTCGTAGAAAACCACTTGTGGAAATCATGAAAGTATTGTCCCGTTGGTACGATATAGATGTGAATTTTGCTAATTCAGAATTAGAAAACGCTGGTTTTAATGGTGTATTGGGGAAAGATCAAAATATAGAGGATATTTTAAAAACCATTAAAAATTTCGGAATCATTGAACAATATAAAATAATGGATAAAACCATTTTTTTGAAATAAAAAAAAGAGAACGAAGTGAAACATTTTGCGGTGATACAACTTCGTCCCTTTAGTATTTGCGTACCAATTAAACTAATGTCTAACTAACACCGAGTAAATTTATGAAATTTAACTTAATTAAATTACGTTGTCTCTTTCGAAAACAATTGCTGTTCATTATGATGAAAACATTTATATTTTTGATTTGTACAACTGTTTTCAGTTTTACATCCGAAAAATCATTTTCACAAGAAAAAATTAAAATTGAAAAAAGCAAGAAAGTAACTGTAGATGAAGTTTTTAACATCATTCAAAAGCAAACAAAATATCGCTTTTTATATCCACAGGATTTATTTAAAAACACTCCAAAAGTAAAATTAGAAAAAGGACTTATTCAGCTTTCAATTTTATTAAAAAAAAGTTTTTCTAATTCTAATGTTGAGTTTGAATTACTAAAAAACAGTACTATAGTAATCAAAAAAAACCTAGATGACTTCCAAGATAAAAAACAAATAACCGGTATTGTAACAGACGAAACAGGTCAGCCTTTGCCAGGGGCAAATATTATTGAAAAAGGGACATCAAACGGTACACAATCAGATTTTGATGGTAACTTTGCCTTATCCGTTAATAACAACGCTATATTGCTAGTATCCTATGTCGGTTATAAGCCTTTAGAGGTTTCGGTAGATAAAAAAACAAAATACAATATTGTTCTGGCAGAAGATAATGCTATACTTGACGAAATAGTTATTGTAGGATATGGAAGCCAAAAAAGAAGTGATGTAACTGGTTCCGTTTCTTCCATTTCGCAAGAGCGGTTAAATGATAAGCCAAATACAAATTTTGCGCAAGCTTTACAAGGTGCCTTGCCCGGAATTACTATTAATCAAAACTCTTCAAGTGCAGAACAAAATGATGTTAGCATCTTAATTCGAGGTAGAAATTCAATTAATGCATCCAATGCACCTCTAATTGTTTACGATGGTATTCCTTATTCAGGAACCTTAGCAGATATAAATCCTAATGATATAAAATCGATTAGTGTATTAAAAGATGCATCGGCAACTGCTATTTATGGATCACGTGGTGCCAACGGCGTTATTATAATTGAAACTAAAAAAGGGAAATTTGGAAAGCCTAAAATTTCTTTTAGTTCATATTCTGGGTTTAATGAAATTGCTAATATTCCGAATGTTTACGAAGGACAGGATTTTGCTGCTTTTAAAGAAACAAGAGAACCTGGTGAATTAACAGATTCTGAAATTGAATTACTAATTGCTGGAGAATCCACAGATTGGTTGGACTTAGCAACCCGTACTGGCTATAAACAAGACCATAATTTATCTGTTTCTGGAGCTACCGACAAAGTAAACTACTATGTATCTACAGGTTATCAAGATGTTAATGGAATAGCTATTAACGACCGATTTAGAAGAGCCTCGTTAAGAGCCAATATAGAAATGAATATTACAGATAATTTAAAGTTCGGCACCTCTACACAACTTTCAAGGATTGATAGATCTGGCTTATCACCTAGTTTTGGAAGTGAAGCAGCTGGAGCGTACTTTACAAACCCGCTTACCTCAGCATACGATGAGCAAGGAAATTTAACTATCAACCCATGGCCAGAAGATGAGTTTTTTGAAAACCCATTAGGACCTACTTTAGCTAAAAATAAAGATATAAGTTATAAAATATTTACTGCTAATTTTATAGAATATAAAATCCCTTTCATTAAAGGATTATCCTTTCGTTTAAATACAGGTGTTGAATATAATTCAAGAAACGAAAGCAGGTATTGGGGATTAGATACAGCGCGAGGTTTTAGGAGTAATGGAGAAGCCAGGGTTGAAAACTGGGTATCTACGAATTTTCTCGTGGAAAATATATTGAATTACAACAGAACCTTTGGCGACCATACCATTGCTTTTACTGGATTATATAGTTCCCAAAAAAATGATTATGAAACAAATAGAACAACAGGTGTTGGTTTTCAAAGCGACCTTTTAACCAACTATCAATTAGAACAGGCACTTAGCCTAACCCACAGAACGCAATTTCAGCAAACTACGCTCCTATCGCAAATGGGAAGGCTTAACTACAATTATAAAAGTAAATATTTTGTAACATTTACAGTGAGGAGAGATGGTTTCTCCGGATTCGGCAAAAATGAAAAATATGGAGTATTTCCATCTGCGGCGCTAGGCTGGACTATTAGTGATGAATCTTTTTTTCCAAAGGAAGGCATTATAAACAATGTAAAACTTCGTCTCTCTTACGGTGAAAATGGTAATCAGGCAGTTGGGCCTTATGATAATTTATCGAGGTTAACGGATAGGTCTTATTTGAACTTGGAGCAAACCGCGCCAGGATTTATACCAAGCCAATTAGCGAATAACGAATTGTCATGGGAAACGACTTCAACATATAATATCGGTTTGGATTTCGGATTATTAAAAAACAGGTTTACATTATCAATAGATGCTTACAAAGCAAGAACTTCAGATTTATTGTTGGACAGGTTGATTCCTTCTGTACAAGGAATAACAGAAATTACCCAAAATATTGGTGAAACACAGAATATGGGTGTAGAGATTGCCTTGGGTGGTTCTATAATTGATACTAAAGATTTTAAATGGAGAAGCTCTGGAAATTTTTCTTATAACGAAAATGAAATAGTATCTCTTTTTGGAAGTGACCAAGACGATGTTGCAAATGAACTATTTATAGGGCATGCCATTAACTCTAATTTTGGTTTTAAATTTAACGGAATCTGGCAACAAGATGATGATATAGCAAATTCAGCTCAACCTGGTGCTTTACCTGGCGATGTTCGTGTTCTTGATATAAATAACCCAGTTGACGATTCAGGTAACGCCATCCTTGGTATTTCTGCTAACGATGATCGAGTTATACAAGGACAAACAGACCCAAAGGTTATTTGGGGTTTTGATAATACTTTTAGTTATAAAAACGTATCCTTAAACGTATTTATGCACGGTGTAGCTGGAGTTACAAAACGAAACACAACTAAAGATGAAAATGTATTTGGTGGCGTTAGAAGAAATTGGTACGTTTTGGACTACTGGACACCCGATAACCCAATAAATACTTTTCACAGAAATAACCAAGATGCAAATATTAACAATGTAGGTTTTTTTGAAAATGCTGATTTTATAAGAATTAAAGATATCTCGTTGTCTTACCAATTTGACAAAAGCCTTTTTGGCGGGTCAAGCAGTAACCTGAAACTGTATTTAACAGCAAGGAACTTATTTACAATTACTAATTGGGATGGTTTAGACCCTGAACTTGACAGTCAACGTTCTGTACCATTACAAAAAGAATTTATATTAGGCCTTAACCTAACACTTTAAACTTCGTAAAATGAAAAAATATATAAAATTTATAATGAAACCCCAAGGTGTATTTTTAGCGATGCTCTTTTTGACAACAGCATGCACTGACGATTTTTTAGAACAAGAAACGCCACATATAATTGCAGCAGATAACTTATATGTGAATGAGGCAGGTTTTGATACAGGTCTTAATGGTTTATATGCTTTAGCAAGAATGGAAAGAGCCGGAGTACCTACTAGTAACACGCCGAGTGGGAGTTCTAACAACCTTATCGCAGCGATGATGATGGGTGGTACAGATATAATTTATGGTAACCGACCATGGAATTCTGAACGCTTTTTAAATGATTGGGGGGATCAAGTTATTGGTGGAGATGCCCAAACTTATTTCTCAAAAACCTGGAATTGGTTATATGAACTTATTAATGCCGCTAATACGATAATCAATAGAGCCGAAAATTCAGGAAAACTAGATATTGATGAGGAAAGCCTAAAACGAATTATTGCAGAAGCGCGAACTATTAGAGCATGGTCTTACAGACATTTAACGTACCTATTTGGTGATGTACCTTTGAATGTTAATGAGTCCACAGGTGAAAATATTAGGCTTGACTGGGAACGTAACCCTTTAGATGAGATTAAAGCACAAATGAAAGAAGATTTAGAGTATGCAACTGAGAATTTACCAGAAAATCATATAAATAATGGTAAAATTGTTAGGGCCGTAGCACAACACTACCTTGCAGAATTATTAATTGAGGAAAGTGATTATACTAACGCAATAAATATAGCTCTTGCTGCCATAAATGGCCCTAAATCTTTGGTAACTTCACGATATGGTGTAAACATAAGTAATCCAGGCACGCCTTATTCTGATATGTTTTTGGATGGTAATTCCAATCCTAGCCAAGGCAATTCAGAAGCATTATGGGTATTTCAGAACGCTTATGAAATTGAAGGGGGTGAAGGCCATAATATTATGAGACGCTGGTTTATGAGTGAATATAGTAGTACAAGTGGAGGTGCACCAGGTCTAGCCGTAACCTTAGATAGAGGTGGCAGAGGACAAACGAGATTATCAGCAACAAAATTTATGCTCGACTTATACGATAGAGATATCAATGATAATATTATTGATGATCGTGGTGGTGAGTTTTCCTGGAGAACATTTTTTAAAGTAAGTCCTGAAGATCCATCTTCAGCGGGACCTATTGGTAGTAATATCGTACTTGATTTTGCAAAGGTTGACCCATTGGGAGATCGGTTCAGGCCATATACGCGTAAATGGGATTGGACGAATACTATCGATTTAAGATCAACAAGATCCTATAATGACCAAGTTTATTTAAGACTTGCCGATACTTATTTGCTATTAGCCGAAGCGTATTTTAAAAATTCAGATCCTGATAGTGCTGCAGATTATATTAACGATTTAAGGACTAGAGCTAATGCACCTCTTATAGATTCTGGAGATATATCTTTAGACTTTATTTTAGATGAAAGAGCACGCGAACTGTTTTCTGAAGAACAACGCAGATACACGTTACTTAGAAACAATAAATGGATCGAAAGAACAAACCTGCATAACATCAATGCATCTGGTAAACTAACAGATAGAGATTTGCTATACCCTATTCCACAATCATTTATTGATGCCAATTTAGATAATCAAATTGAAAATAATGCAGGCTATTAATTAAAAATTAAAATATTATGAAATTAAATATAAATACCCCCCTAATAATTTTTGCATTAATGGTTATTTTAATGATATCCTGTGATGATGAGAACACCATGGTAAAAGACATTGAATTAGTTTCTGGAGACATACTAGATTTGGGGGATGTACCCGCAGGCTCTAGCGGTTCAGGTGTATTTGTCGTTAAAGGAATTGGTTTAGAATTTCCTATGTTTTTAGATATTCGGGGCGATAATTTTTCGCTTGATAAAATGCTTTTTCCCGCAGCAAATATTAATAATGAAGCTAATGTCTCTTTTTCCCCACCACGAACAGCAACTAGAGAATCAGTTTCCGCAACTGTAAATATCACATCAAAGGATATAAATAAAACTATAAACGTCATTGCGAATATTGTAGCTCCTGAACCTTTAGATGTTAACACTCAAGTATACTTTAATAATATGGAATTTGGTTTGGATCATGGAGAACCGATAAGCGTCAATGATTTTGTTAGTTCCGACAATAAACATCCCACAGTAATGGCTGCATATAGTTTGTCCCCATCTGGAGGGGTACCCTCTAGAATTAAAACCAATAAAACAAGTTCAATGTGCAGTAACAACAGTATTGGAGATTGTGGCAATGCATTTCGTTTTACAGGTAATGGCACAATAGCAAAAATCTCTCTCTCTGGACTTGAGGCAGAAAGAAATTACGAAGTTTCATATTGGGTAAGACCTGATGGCTCCAGTAGCAGATCTATGGATGTTACCATAACTGGAGATACTGAAGAAGTTTTTGAAGATTGGGGCGGATTTAGTGATCGAAATTTTTACAGAAAAATAGAAAGAATAGGCGTTGCTGATGGTATAGGTAGTTTAGAAATAAATTTCAAATACAGTAGCAATAGTACATCAAGAACAATTTCTATTGACGACCTTAAAGTCGTTGCATTGTAAGCCAGTCAAAAAAAGAAAAAGATAATGAAAAAATTATTGAAGATGATCTGGGCGAGTTTATAGATGGTATTGACATTAATAGTTATTGTGAATGGCACAATGGTAAAACATCATTATCCACAGAATTAACTTGAAAAACAAATACAGTAAATCTATGATTATGACTGAGATTGCTAGTGCCGCACTACAGGGTTTATATGGTACTAAAAATGAAAGATGGACAGAGAAATATCAGAACGATGTTTACAAATATAATATCGAAATTCTTTAAAAATAGAATTTTTGGCAGGTGTACAATCTTGGGTTTTAATAGATTTCCGTTCTCAAAGAAGACCGTTAAGAATAATCCGAAAAAATCACAATCGAAAAAGATTAATTTACAATGAAAGTATAAGTAAAAAAGCATTTTTTACGCTCCAAAATTAATATTTTAATAAAAATAATGATTAAATTAACAACTTAATCATTGTACTGAGGAAAAAATAACTAAAAAATAAATTAAATGAAAACAATAAAAAATTCAATTTTAAAATTCTTGACTCTATTTCTCATTCCAATAATTTTTTTATCCTGTAGTAAGTCAGGTTCAGATGATTCGACAGAATCGGTACTTTCAGCTCCAATAAATTTAAGTGCTTCAGTAATTTCAGCAAGTGCTATTAATTTAGTATGGATACATAATTCGATTAACGCCGAGGGCTTTAAAATAGAGCGCAAAACGGGTTCTGAAAGTTATGCACAAATAGCAACAACCAGTAAAGGAACTACAGTATATAGTGATACGGATTTATCTGCTAGTACACAATATAAATATAGAGTTAAAGCTTATAATTCAGATGGGGAATCCGGTTATTCTAATGACATTTCTGCTGAAACTTCTGCAATCATTTTAGAGGGAGGTAAAACGTACTATATTAATGCATCAAACGGAAGTGATGAAGCGAATGGCACTAGCGAAGCTACTGCATGGAAAACATTAGACAAAGTAAACAATACAACCTTTGGCCCTGATGATAAAATATTGTTTAAATCTGGTGAGGCTTGGAACGGGCAATTATTACTCAACGGTTCTGGCGCCGAAGGCAAACCTATTATTGTTGATAAATATGGTTCTGGAAACAAACCTGTTTTTAATGGTGGAGGTGTAACTGTAAATGATGGCACTACAGTAAGATTGAAAAATGGTGCATTTTGGGAAATTAATAATCTTGAAATCACGAATACGAATGGCTCTACAGGTCAACAAGGCCAAATATGGGGTTTACGTGTTATTATAGATAATGGGTCTGAAATTAAACATGTTTACATCCGAGACTGCTATGTACATGATGTTAATGGTAACGTTGCAGGAAAAGATACAGGTGGTATTTACGTTACGGCTGATGGTAGTGTACCTGCATTTTATAATGATCTTCAAATACAAAATAACTTAGTGAAAAATGTTGGTGGACTTGGTATTGCTACACAGTCGCCACACGCCTCTGTAAAAGTAGCTGATAGGTATCCCTTTATTAATGTAAAAATTACTGGAAACATTGTAGGGCCTACAGGAAGGAATAATATGATTGTGAGAGTAAGTGATGATGCTATTGTTGAGCATAATAGACTTATAAACTCTAGTATTCATGATAAAGGTCACAGTATATTCAATTTTAATACAGTAAACTGCCAAATCCAATATAACGAGGCATATGGAAACGTTGGAGCAATTGGCCAAGCAGACCGAGGTGGTTTTGATGCAGATTACAATTGTAAGGATACTAAAATCCAATATAATTATAGCCACGATAATAATTGGGGTTATGCTATTATGAAAAGAGCCATAAATGAAAATGTTACTATAAGATATAATATCTCAGAAAACGATAAACTGTCTATTTATTTCTATGGATTTGATAGTGATACAGGAATGACACGAGCAAATATATACAATAATACACATTATGTTAAAGCCGGTTTAAAGGCAGCGGTTTTTGCAAACAGAACACCATTTAACACAAATTTTTATAACAATATTTTTTATTTTGAAGGCACTAACGAAGGCACGTGGGGCAGAGAACCAAATAATTGTACTTTTGAAAACAATGCTTTTTTCAATATAACGCCCAGAGGAACAAATGCTGTAACGGCAAACCCGATGTTGTCGGACCCTGGAACAGGTGGGACAGATATCGACTGGGCAAACTATCCAAATATTTTAACGGGTTACAAACTACAAGAGGGGTCCCCATGTATTGATGCTGGTAAATCCATAACTAGTAATGGTGGTAAAGATTTTTGGGGCAACACCCTATATAACGGAAATCCTGATATTGGTGCTCATGAGCGTCAATAGATTACTTTAAAGATAATTTAAGTCTACATGTTTTTAGTACATATAGTTTCAAATTTTAAAGAGAATGCAGCACTATTACTTTGTTACTGCATTCTTTTTTTTTATATAGTATCCTGTAATAATATTGCAAAAAAAAAAGAATCCATAAATTCCTTTAAAACATCAACCGTTTTAAAGATTAATGATATTCCTGTTTCAATCGAAGAATATAATATAGTTTTGGAGGAAGAAAAAGCGATGACTTACAATTATTTTTTTCAAAAATATGGTGCAGAGAAAAACAATCAATTTTGGAAATCTTCATACGGTAAAGAGTCTCCTATTGATTATATAAAAAACAAAACAAATAGCCGTTTTAGGAGATTAAAAGTGATACAGCAATATGCGGCTAAAATGGGTATTGTAAAGCCCTTTGTTTTTAAAAAATTTTTAAATGATTGGCAGGAAGAAAATAAAAAACGTAAACTAAAACATGATGCTGGAGGTATTGTATATGGGCCTGTAGAAACAAGCATGCAAAATTATTATTTCTATCTTCAAACAAATCTTGAAATTCGATTAAAAGACAAATTAGATGAAACTTATTTTAATCCCAAAAAAAATGATTTGGAAGCTTATTATGAAGTCATAAAATCAAAAAAATTCACTTTTATTGACACTATTAGCATTTCATATTTGAGTTTCCCCTATAAAAATTCAAATCAAAGAAAAAAAAGTATTAGAAAGGCAAAAGAGGCATATGGCGATGCTTTAAAATTAAATTCCATAAAACCTTTAAAAGGTAAATATCCCTCTGCTATATACCAACAGAAGGTATTTTATGATAACGTTAAACTTCATGGCGAAGAAAATGAAGACAGAATTCTCAAAAATTATGCGTCGACTTTAATATTTGGACATATAAAATTACTCGACACAAAAATTAACATAAATTCCAGTGTTTATATTATAAGCTTACTAAAACCAATACAAAAAAAATTCCGCCCTTTTGAAAATGTTATAGATGAAGTTCTTTTTTTTTATAAAAAAAATGAATATGAGAAATTGATGAAATTATTAAATACATCTGCCTCTTTGGAGATAAATCAAGAGGTATATAACAGAATCGACACCCTCCTAATTTAGTATTAAAATATATTTTAAAAATAAAAGATCATCTTTTAAAAGCACTAAAGTCAAAACGATGTAAATTATTAAATATCAAATTTTATTTTTTGCTATTTACCAATTTCCAAGACCTTACCCAGTTGTATGCAGTCGTTCTATCCTCTATAGATCCGCTTATTCCTCCATCAGCAGGAACAGGATTCCAATTATAAGTTTCAACAACCATTCTTAAATACATTTTAATATCAAAATCGGCTGGCGGCTTAACTTTTGACTGTAACTTACCATCTAAAAAAAATAAGATTTCATCTTTATTTTTCCACCATACGCCATAAACATGAAAATTATCGTAAACTTTCCCATTAGTAGCCCCACCAGCTTTTTCTGAACCTTTAACATAATCACAACCTTCTGGTATATTTCGGCTATGTGTATTAGAGTTCATGTATTGGTCAAAATTTTTCATCCATTCAGCTTCATTTGTAATTTGACCAACACATTCTTGTATATCTAATTCAGTTGTTCTTCTTTCACATCCTTTTTCATCTTTACCCTCATTTATCAACCAAAAAGTGGAAGACATGAATGTTTTATTGGCTTTCATTTCACATTCATAATACCCATATGTCATACCATTTCTAGACCCAACGTATCCGCCTCCATATCTAAACTCTTGATTATTTTTAACTACCGTTTTTGGTAATACTGTTGTGGTTATTTTTAAACTACCCTTACTAACACTTACATTATCGGAAATGAATAACCCTGGCGGTCTACCAATCCAACCTTGTCCAGATATTTGCCATTTTTTTTCATTTACTTTTCTGCCTTTAAACTCATCAGACATATTTTTAACCAATTTCCATTTTTTATTGTCGGGTTTTGGGTCTTCACCTTCCATAAAAGTTGGTGATTTTTGTGCAAAAATTGCAGTTGTTATAAGTATTAAGCTTAGGCTTAAAATTTGTTTAAGTAATTTTGCCTTAAAATTCATATACGAACGCGGTTTTATAGTGTTCTTATTTTTTTAAATACAGCTATATTGATGAATATGAAATTCTCAATATTTTTCTGAACCTGAGGAGCTTAAAATTATTGAAAATAATAGAACTATGGATAATGAATCACTTATTATACATTTTCCGTTTAATAAAACAGTCTTTAAATCCACATCATACTTAATGTATCAATCTTCAAGCACTAAATACTTGACATGGAATTCACCATCCAATTTATTATCATCTGGCAATGCACCAAAACATTTATTGGATTCGCAATTAAAATTAACCTCTAAAGGTTGATGCCAATGTATGTTTTCTGCTTTACGAAAAAAACATCAATATAAAAACGAATGTACTCCGCTATCCAGTCCAATCATCAAACATGGTAATGAGCTTATAATTCTTCTGGAAAATAATACTTCTCAGTTCGTAAAAAATAAGCTTTAACATCGCTATTTTTTTTGAATTTAAAAACATATATACATTCGAATTTAATTCATAACAATTGTAATCTAATCCAAGGGCATCCTCACAAGTATCTATTTCTGTCTAATAGTTTTTGCCTATTCAATACACTGTCATGAAATTCATCAGTGACAGTTTTTAAAAACTTTCATTTTTTTCTGGTCTTACAAAGTAAAATCATTATTAATATTATTTACTGAAAACTCTATATTAACAGAATCAATATAAATTTTTGGTGAAATTGTTAAATCTTGTGCCTATGATACTGAAGAAAAATAAGATATTAAAAATGTTATATTCTTCATAAGAAAAAACAACTATCTGTTAAATAAAAATCTAACATGAAATTAACCACAACAGGGTTTTATACTATTTAATTACTAATTTTTTAGTTACTGTTTTTTCATTATTTTTTAAAATTAAAAAATACATGTTGCTTGAAAGTGATCTTGTATCCAAATCCAATTGGGTGGTTTCAAATTCAGATTTCATTACAAGGTGTCCTAATATATCATAAATCTCAATGTCTTTTTTTCCTTCAATTGCTTCAGTTTTTACACGAACTGAGCTACTAGCCGGATTAGGATATAATACTACACGAATAGCATTTCTATCAGTATTTGAAGATGAAAGTGAGATTTGAGAACTTGTTGCACTATCTAAAATTTGATTATCGGTACCTCCTAAAGGTTTTAGATCTGCAACCAAAGTGTAATTACCACCCGATAGAATATTTCCTATTTCTAGTGATATATTGTGGTTTCCATACCCTTCTAAAGCACTAATAGTTTCAGTATAAATTTCATTATCGTTTGAGTCAAGCAAGTAAAATTCAATATCTCTATCTAAATTTGCTTTATAATTATACGAAACGCTCAGTGTTTGGTCGCTATTAGATAACGTTGCTGGTGAGCTAAAGTTAATGTCCTCTGTAAAAACTGTTGCTTTTGCTGGAGGGTTTTTTTCGACTATTTCAAAATTATCACCACGAGCTTCATCGTTAGCTGTTTGTGCAAACAAATATATTTTTATGTTGGATTTTGTTCCTGTTGTAAATTCTACACTACGTTGTTGATATGTTGGGTTTGTAATACTATTTTCTGCTCCTAAGACTGTGCCGCCATCATTTTCCTTTGCACCCAATATCATTTTACCTTGTAAAACTTTAACATAAGCTTTTAATGTATAGGTGGTATTAGGTTTTAAGCTAATACTGTATTCATGAGCTCCTATTCCTTTTATATATGCAGCATAACTTCCTTGATACGTATCTGTACTACCCACATTTCTTGTACCACTACCCCAACCTGTCCAGTTGCTTAAATTACCGTTTTCAAAATCACCATTAGCTAAATTATCTAGTGCAAGAGGCTCTGGATCGAAAATTGGAATTAACCTATAGCTTCTAACCCAATCGTAATACGATGTATTTATAGCATTATTATTCAATTCGGAATCGTTCGGGTAAGGTGTTAACCAATCATATGTCTCAGTTACCATCGCTATAAACATAGGCCTATCGAACGGGTTAGCATCAATAGTTGTGTTAAATAAAACCGTGTTCCCAAGTATTCCATCGGAATAAAACGTTGCAGATTTAGGGTTGTGCCATTGCATACCATAGGTATGATATCCCTCCCAAACCTCACTACTTAATAGTGCCGAATCGGTACCATTAGAATAAAAAATCTCATTTGAAGCACCACATGGAACATATCTGTGATGCGTGTTCGATTTCATTTTTTGCCTAAAACTAGGAAACGTATTACGTGTATCTCCTACAGCTTCAACAACATCTAATTCTTGACTATACCTATCTGTAGTACATGTTGTCGGTTTGTACTCCTGTTTACTGTTCGACAACCAAAAGGTTGTTGACATGGCTATTTTAGAGGACTTGAATCGACACTCATAATACCCAAAATGAGCAGTTTCTTCTAGCGATGTTACTGCACCACCATACATGGTATAATTACCTTGAGGTGTAGCATATTTTCCACTTTTTATTTCCATATTACCATTTTTAACACTAACAGCAGTTGGCTCAAACTTGGCAGGAACACGCCCTTGCCATCCTGTAAAACTGTTTTTCCATTTTGTAACATCTAATAAAGTTCCATTAAACTCATCTGAATATTGTTCATGTAATACCCATCTAAAACCTTCAGGGGGTTCTGGCGGCTGAGCATTCAATAATATAGAAAAAGTAATTAATAGACTTGCAAGTAATGTTTTATTCATAATATTATAGTCGAATTATTAAGTGATTAATAAAATTAAACATTAATAAATTCAAATAAGGATAAAAGCAGATAAATTCATGCCTTATATGTGTTTAAAATCATATTTACCATCAAATACTTACAAAAACCAGGTTATCCCCGAAAAGTATTCCTAATTCATTTTTTTTAAATTTTGCCTTATTAAAATCACTTATTTTTACTTCAAATTTTATTTATGAGTAGTGATATGTACAAAATATTATTTTTAAAATTTAACCACAAAAAATATATTAGCGCAATAAACAGTATATTAAGAAATAAATGCGCTATTAGAAACAGAAACTATACATTTGATTGGTAGTAATAATTAGTGGCTTGATTAAAAGAGTCTGAATAATAATTTTAATGATTGTAATACAAACATTAGCATAGGTGCTGATAATTCTGTAAATTGGCTAGGTATCAAAATAAATTATTTAAAGTTCTTAAAAACAAATTAGGTTTATTATAAACAATTTGCAATTAAAACTGTTTAACATTATGTACTAGCTAATAATCATGTCAGTACATGTAAAAGCAGCATATAATCTATAGCCTTCTTAACGCAACCCGATAGCTTAAACTTTATCATTTTAGTATTCAAATATTAAAAAATAAGGGGTATATAATTTCGAGTTAAAACAATTGAAATAGCTAAAGAAATATTAAATTAAAATCTAAAAAAACATTGAATAACCATATGTTCTATAGTTTTAAACATTAGGTATTTTACGTTTTGTGTAAAAACAAGTAATTAGCTATCATAAAAGTAGAATCAACAAAAATTATTAATAAATTAACCAAAAATTCAACGCATGTTTTTAAAAAAACAGTCTTTTATTCTACTAACCCTGTCCTTTCTAGTATTGGCATGTGGTTCAAAAAACGAAAAAAAAACAACTGAGGTCGCCACAACCAATAAAAAGGTTTTTGAACCTAATTGGGAATCTATTAAAAAAAATTACAAGGACCCAGAATGGTTTAACAAGAAAAAATTCGGAATCTTTATCCATTGGGGTGCTTATTCAGTTCCCGCATATGGTTCAGAATGGTATCCAAGAAACATGTACATGGATTCTGCGCAATTCACTGCGGAATTAAAACCTCAAAGAACAGGGCCGTCCAACGAAAATATACATCACGTAAAAAATTGGGGGAACCTTAAAGAGTTTGGATATAAAGATTTTATCCCAATGTTTAAAGGCGAGAAATTCAATGCAGCAGAATGGATTGATTTATTTAAAAAGGCTGGTGCAAAATACGTTGTTCCTGTTGCAGACCATCATGACGGATTTGCTATGTACAACTCAAAAACGACACGTTGGAATGCTGCAGATATGGGGCCTAAAAAAGATATTTTAGGTGAGCTTATGAAAGAAGGGCGTTCCAAAGGCTTAATCATGGGAGCTTCTTCTCATTTTGCATTTAACTGGTCTTTCTTTAATAAAAAAGACCATTTTGATACTACAGACCCTGAATATGCTGATTTATATTCAAAAAAAGGAAAAGATTTAAATGAGCCTGTATCAGAAGAATTTAAAGAATTATGGTGGGCAAGAACAAAAGATTTAATTGATAACTATCAACCCGATATTTTATGGTTTGATTTTATGTTAGATACACCAGAATGGAGAGATTACCGTCCAAAATTAGCCGCATACTATTATAACAAAGGAATAGAATGGGGTAAAGAAGTTGTACTTCAAGATAAAAATTTCTATGAACAAGCATTTCCAGAGGGCACTGTAATATACGATTTAGAAAGAGGAAAATTACCCGGTATTCGAAAATTACCTTGGCAAACAGACACCTCTATTGGTAAAAATTCTTGGTCTCATGTAACCAATTGGAAATCTAAAACTACAAATTCACTAATTGATGATTTGATTGATATTGTTTCTAAAAACGGAAACTTACTTTTAAACGTAGGACCAAAATCTGATGGAACGATTCCTGATGATCAGAAAAAAATATTACTAGAAATGGGTGCATGGTTAGACATGAATGGTGAAGCTATTTATGACACAACATACTGGAAAACTTTTGGTGAAGGGCCTACTGAAGTTGGTACTGGGCACCATTCTGAAGGAGGCAATAAAGATTTTACAGGACAGGACATGCGTTTCACTCAAAAAGGAAACAAAATATATGCTATTTTAATGGCTTGGCCAGAAAATGACAGTGTTGTTATTAAATCTGTTAAATCCTCAGAAGATAAAGTTACAAGCGTAAGAATGCTAGGTAATGATGAGACTTTAAAATGGTCTCAGGACGATAATGGTTTAACTGTTGAAATGCCGTCTACGAAGCCTGGAGACTATGCTTTTGTACTTGAATTAACTTTATAAAAAAATATCTTAGTAGTTAATTTGAATCATTAAATAAACTCATAAGAGTACATCTATTTTAGATGTACTCTTATGAGTTTATAATATTTTTGATTTTAAATTATAAAACTTCCAGTAATGAATTCCTTATTTCTAAAAAATGGTTATATTGAAATAATTATATGACCACAAAAAAAAAATAAATATTATCACATGAAATATATAGTATGCGAAAAACCGGGAGAGTTTCTTTTAAAAGAAAAAGAGGCTCCTGTTAGAAAAAAAAATGAGGCCTTACTAAGGATTAACAAAGTTGGTATCTGTGGCACCGATTTACATGCTTATGGAGGTAATCAGGCCTTTTTTACATATCCAAGAATACTAGGTCATGAACTTGCTTCAACTGTTTTAGAGATTGGAGAAAACCCTAAAGGTATCAAAGCTGGAGATAACGTGGTAGTTATGCCTTATGTTAGCTGTGGGGAATGTATTGCTTGTAGAAATGGAAAACCAAATTGCTGCACGAATATAAAAGTTTTAGGTGTTCATGCAGATGGTGGTATGCAGGAACAAATTACAGTACCTTCAAATATTTTATTACCTGCAAATAATTTAACGGATGACCAAATGGCTATAGTTGAACCCTTAGCTATTGGAGCGCATGCCGTTAGGAGAGCCGCTGTTAAAAAAGATGAGATTGTTGCCGTTGTAGGTTGTGGACCCATTGGAATTGGTATCATGAAACTCGCACAAATAGCAGGTGCAAAAGTTATTGCTATAGATATGAATGAACAACGTTTAGAATATGCTAAACAAAAAATTGGTGTAGATTATATCGTGAAAGCTGGAGAGCGTGCAGCGTCTGAAATTTCTAAAATAACTAATGGCGATTTGTGCACGGCTGTATTTGACGCCTCAGGAAATAAATTTGCCTTAGAAGCCTGTCCAGATTATATGTCTCATGGCGGACGCTTTGTATTAGTAGGCCTTTCAAAAGGAGAGTTAACTTATACACATCCAAAAGTACATGCTAAAGAAATGACTTTAATGTGCAGCAGAAATGCAACAACAGAAGATTTTGAACACGTTATTAGTGTTTTAAACCAATTTCCAACAGAATCATTTATAACACATAATGTACCTTTTACAGATATGATAAATCATTTTGACAGTTGGTTAAAACCAGAAACTGGTGTTATTAAAGCTACTGTAAATTTTAATTAGAGAAACTAAATATGTCTAAAAATTACGTTCAAATAGACCCAAAGGATAACATTATAGTCGCTATAACACCATTGCCTAAAAACACTTTTATAGACGTTGCTGGTGAAACTTTCACCCTGCAAGGCGATATAAAACAGAAGCATAAATTCGCATTGCACGATTTTAAAATTGGTGATCAAATTTACATGTATGGTGTTCTAATTGGAAAGGCGGTACTTCCCATTCAAAGAGGAACTGCCATTACAATTGAAAATGTAAAGCACGCTTCAGCGGAATATAATGATGAAAAAGAAAAATTTATATGGACAGCTCCCGATGCCTCTAACTTCAACGGCCGTACGTTTAAAGGCTATCATAGGGAAGATGGTAAAGTAGGAACAGCAAATTATTGGTTAGTAATTCCCTTAACCTTTTGCGAGAATAGAAATATTGATGTTTTGGAAGGTGCACTTTCTGAACAATTGGGTTACGAAACCAAAAAGGATTTTGCTGTAGATACCGATGCGCTAATACGCCAATATAAAGCTGGTGTTTCAAATGAAGATATTTTGAAAACACAAATCATCACAACAAAAGAGGAAATTGAACAAAATAGAGTCTTCCCAAATGTTGATGGTATTAAATTTTTAAAACATGATGGTGGTTGTGGAGGTATTCGTCAAGATTCTGAAACGTTATGTAAGCTATTAGCAGGCTATATTACAAACCCAAATGTTGCAGGAGCTACGGTTTTTAGCTTAGGATGCCAAAATGCACAAATAGAGATGTTGCAAAATGCCATTGAAGCTATTGACCCAGGTTGTAAGAAACCTGTACATTATTTAGAACAACAAAAGAGTGCGAGTGAGCGTAAGCTTATTGAAGAAGCTGTAAAGCATACCTTTTTAGGACTCATGGAAGCTAATAAAGTAACCAGACAACCAGCGCCTTTAAGTAAATTAGTATTAGGATTGGAATGTGGTGGGTCTGATGGGTTTTCAGGAATTTCTGCAAATCCGGCTTTAGGGTATGCCTCAGATTTATTGGTCGCTTTAGGCGGCAGTCCTGTACTTTCAGAGTTTCCAGAATTAAATGGTGTGGAACAAGAAATTATTACCCGCTGTGAAACCGAAAAAGATTCCAAGAAATTTTACGACTTAATGCGGGCTTATTCAGCTGCAGCGATAGCTGTTGGTTCTGGGTTTGAAAACAATCCTTCCCCAGGAAATATTAAAGACGGATTAATTACCGATGCCATGAAATCTGCCGGAGCTGCAAAAAAAGGAGGCACCTCCCCTGTCGTTCAAGTATTGGATTATACCGAGCAAGTTACAAAGCCAGGTTTGAATTTATTATGTACACCGGGTAACGATGTAGAATCTACAACAGGGTTAGTTGGTTCTGGTTGTAATGTAGTTGTTTTTACAACAGGGTTGGGTACCCCAACAGGAAACCCAGTAGCGCCGGTTTTAAAAATGTCCAGTAACACCAATTTATACGAACGTATGAACGATATAATTGATATTAACGCAGGAACTGTAATTACCGGTGAGGACTCTATTGAATCCATGGGTGAGAAAATTTTAGACCATATTATAAGAGTGGCTAGTGGCGAAACACCATCAAAAGCGGTATTACACGGAAATAATGATTTTATTCCCTGGAAACGAGGAGTATCTTTATGATTGAAAATTTACATTTAAAAACTAATAATTTACCTAAATGGTTTTAAATCCTTTTAGGCCATGAAACTAAATAACTATATGATATCTTCAAGGTTTTAAAAACCAGAAAAGATAACCAACAAAATCAAACTAATGCAAGAATTAAATAGAAGCACTGTAAACGCAAATACCTATACCGAGCGTGTTATTCAATTTGGAGAAGGTAATTTTTTAAGAGCGTTTGCCAATTGGATGATTCATGAAATGAATAAAAATGCCAATTTCGATGCGGGCGTTGTTGCCATACAACCCATTAACCAAGGGTTAATTAAAATGTTAAACGATCAAGACGGTTTATATACACTATACCTAAACGGGATTAAAAATGGTAAAGCTATCAGCGAACACGAGATTATAGATTGTATCCAAAGAGGTATTAATCCTTATGAAAATTATAAAGCTTATTTAGTACTTGCAGAAAATCCAGACCTACGTTTCGTTATTTCAAATACAACCGAAGCTGGTATTTCTTATAACGCTGATGACAGGTTAAATGATGCGCCACCAAGAAGTTATCCTGCAAAATTAACGGCATTGCTACATAAAAGATTTCAAACTTTTGGTGGTGCTTCAGATAAAGGATTAATTGTTATTCCTTGCGAATTAATTGATAAAAATGGGGATAACCTAAAACGCATCATTCTTCAATATGCGACCGATTGGAATTTGGGAGCGGAGTTTGTAGAATGGATTAATGAAGATAATATTTTTTGTAATACGCTAGTGGATAGAATTGTACCTGGCTATCCAAGAGATAAAATGGATGCGATTACTACAGCGTTAGGCTATAAAGATAATTTAGTAGTTGAAGGTGAACAATTTCATTTATGGGTTATTGAAGGTCCTGAATCTGTTAAAGAAGAAATTCCAGCTGAGGCCTGTGGTTTAAATATCGTATTTACAGACAATATGGAACCTTATAGAACACGTAAAGTAAGGATACTTAATGGTGCACATACCAGTTTAGTGCCCGTAGGTTACTTATATGGTATTGACAAGGTACGTGAATCTTTAGAAGATGAGGTTGTTGGAACCTATTTAAAAAATACAATTTTTAATGAAATCTGTCCGACTTTAGATTTACCAAAAGCTGAATTAAATCAGTTTTCAAATGATGTTTTAGACCGTTTTAGAAACCCTTATTTAGAACATGCTTTGATGAGTATTTCATTAAACTCAACATCTAAATTTAAAACACGGGTATTACCTTCCATTATAGAATTTATTAAAAGAAAGAACGCTTTACCAAATGGTTTGTTGTTTTCTTTAGCGTCTTTAATGGCGTTTTATAAAGGGAACAGAAATGGAGAACGTTATGAAGTTAAAGATGATCAAACCGTTTTGGATTTTTTTGCTGCGCAATGGGCAAGTAATGATATATCAACAATAACAAAAGCGACATTATCCAATACCAGCTTTTGGGGTGAAGATTTAACCCAATATAAAGGTTTAGAAGATACTGTACGTCAACATTTAGAAAATATCATCAATAAAGGTATGAAAACCGCATTACAAGAATTTATAAAGTAAAAACATGGTAATAGATTCGCATCAACACTTTTGGAATTATGAGCCTGTAAAGCATGATTGGATTGATGATGATATGTCAGTGATTCGGCGTGATTTTTTGCCTTCAGATTTAAAAAAAGAATATGATAATTATGGGATTGATGGCTGTGTTGCAGTTCAAGCAGATCAAACTTTAGCTGAAACCGATTTTTTACTTCAACTTTCCAATGAGAATGATTTTATAAAAGGCATTGTTGGTTGGGTCGATTTACGAAGTGAAACCATAAAAACTGATTTAGAAAAGTATAGCATCCATAAAAAAATAAAAGGTTTTCGACACGTGGTTCAAGGTGAGCCAGACCATAATTTTTTATTAAGATCAAATTTTCTAAGAGGTATTTCAACATTAAAACATTTTGATTTTACTTATGATATTTTGGTGTTTCCACACCAATTAGGTGCCGTTTTAGAATTTGTAAAACGTTTTCCTAATCAGAAATTTGTTATCGATCATATTGCAAAACCATATATAAAAGATGGTTTTTTTAACGGCTGGGCAACTTTAATGAAAAATATAGCGACATATCAAAATGTGGAATGTAAAATTTCAGGCATGATTACAGAAGCTGATTATAAATCATGGACACCAGCGCAAATTGAACCTTATATGGACGTGGTTCTAAATGCTTTTGGGTCTAGCAGAATCATGTATGGTTCAGACTGGCCGGTATGTCTAGTAGCTGGAAATTACAAACAAGTAAAAGATTTAGTAACTCATTTTATAGCTAACCTAAGTGTATCAGAACAGGCTGATATCATGGGTAACAATGCTATTAAATTTTATAATTTATAATATGGATTTAGGACTAAAAGGAAAAATAGTAGTTATTACTGGTGCTGCTGGTATAGAAGGTAGTATTGGTGAAACCATTTTACAAAAATTGGCAGATGAAGGTGCGATTCCAGCAATAATTGATAGAAATGATAGAGGGTATGGATATGCCGAAAAATTACAAAAAAAAGGTATTGATGCTATTTTTTGTAAAACCGACGTGACAAAACCTCAAGACATCAAAAATGCTTTTAAAAATATTATAGAAAAATATAACCGTATAGATGTGGTTATCAACAATGTTGGCGTTAATGATGGTGTGGGTTTGGATGGCTCTTATGAAGATTTTATGTGGTCATTAAAATTAAATATGGTCAGTTACTTTCTAGTAGTCAAACATGCTTTACCCTTCTTAAAAAAATCAAAAGGCAATATTTTAAATATTGGTTCTAAAGTTGGGTTGACTGGTCAAGGCGGAACATCTGGGTATGCCGCTTCAAAAGGTGGTGTTTTGGGCTTAACGCGAGAATGGGCTGTCGATTTAATTAAAGATGCTATTAGGGTAAATGCTATTATAATTGCTGAAAGTTGGACCCCAGCATATGGAGCTTGGATTAAAACCTTGGAAAATGGGGAGGAAAAATTAAAATCTATTACTAAAAAAATACCTTTGGAAAATAGGATGACTACACCAGAGGAGATAGCAAACCAATGTCTATTTACAATTTCTGATAAATCATCACACACAACTGGTCAGTTTATAGCTGTTGATGGCGGCTATGTAAATTTAGACCGATCATTATTAACCGAATAAAACAACAAACACATAATACAAGAAATAATACCTGTTTTGTTTTTTTATTATTTTGTACTAACTAAACTAAATTTTTTTTATGGATAATACTAAAATTCCAGTGGTAGCCAAATCAGTCTTACTACCATTTATTCTAATTACTTCTCTTTTCGCGCTTTGGGGATTTGCGAATGATATTACAAACCCTATGGTTAGAGCTTTTCAAAAGGTATTGGAGTTATCTAATGTCGAAGCTTCATACGTGCAACTAGCTTTTTATGGAGGTTACGGTTGCATGGCTATACCTGCGGCATTATTTGTAAATAAATATTCATATAAAGCTGGTGTCCTAGTTGGTTTAGGGCTTTACGCTGTCGGTGCTTTATTGTTTTTCCCTGCAGCACAATTTGAAAGTTATGCATTCTTTTTAGCTTCATATTATATTCTAACTTTTGGTTTAGCATTTTTAGAAACTACTTCAAACCCATATATTTTATCAATGGGAGCGGAAGAAACTGCTACAAGACGTTTAAATTTTGCACAAATGTTTAATCCAATGGGGTCTATTGGAGGGTTACTAATCGCTCAAAATTTTGTTTTGAGCGCATTAAAATCCGACGATACTACAGCTGACGGAACTCCTATATTTGATACGCTTAGCGATACCGCAAAAGCAGCTATTAAAACTTCAGATTTAGAAGTAATAAGGAATCCTTATGTTATTTTAGGGTTTGTTGTTTTAGCATTTTTCATTATGATCAGTTTGTTAAAGATGCCACAAAATAAAGAGCAAGAGGTCAGGGTTAATTTTTTAGATTCTGTTAAAAGACTTTGGGCACAACCAAAATTTGCTTTTGGGGTTGTCGCTCAGATTTTTTATGTAGGTGCACAAATTATGTGTTGGACTTATGTATACCAATACGCGGAAACGTTAGGAATTGACAGTAAGTCGGCAGTATGGTTTGGTCTTGCTGGGTATATCGTGTTTCTTACTGGTAGAATAATTGGAACGGCGCTAATGAAAAATATTGATTCTGGTAAACTGCTCATGTATTTTGCGATTGGTGCGTTTATAACAACTGTTGGAGCTATGGTTTTACCAGGAATGAATGGAATATATTCTTTAATTGGTACTTCTATATTTATGTCTATTATGTTTCCAACTATTTATGGAATTGCTTTAGAAGGGCAAGGACAGGACGCAAAATTTGGAGCAGCATTTCTTGTAATGGCTATTGTAGGTGGGGCTTTATTGACACCTTTACAAGGTAGAATTCTTGATTTTGGCGGTTCTGGTTATGAGGATGAGATTATAATAGGCTTAACAGAGATGCGTTTTTCATTCGTAATTACACTAGTATGTTTTGTTGTAATAGCTATTTACGGTAAGTTAGTTTATTCAAAATATAATAAACAAGTATAAATTATGAGCAATAAAAGATATTGTTATGCCTGCGATTTAAAAGACGATTCAAAATTAATTGCGGAATATAAGGCATACCATGCTGCTGGCAATGCATGGCCAGAAATAACGAAAAGCATTAAACAGGCTGGTATTATTGATATGGAAATATATTTAACTGGAAACCGCATGTTTATGATTATGGAGGTTGATGATACTTTCGACCCCGCTAAAAAGGCGGAAATGGACGCTAATAATCCAAAAGTACAAGAGTGGGAAAACCTCATGTGGGATTACCAACAAGAATTACCCTGGGCTAAAGATGGTGAAAAGTGGATTGCACTTGAACGCGTTTTTAAACTCTAATAAATTAAATTTTATAAATATTTATACAAAAAATTGCGATCGGATAATCGCAATTTTTTTTTATGAGGGACTTTAAGTTTAATTTATTGTAGGATATTATGTTTTAACAATTATATTAATTTAAGAATCTGTTCCCTTATCTTTTTGTCTTACATATTCACTTGGAATCACCCCAAACTGCTTTTTAAAACATTTAGCAAAATATGATGCTGTATTAAAACCAGTCATATACATGATTTCTTTAACCGACAAATCACTTTGTTCAAATAATTGAACAGCTCTTTTTAAACGAATATTTCTAATAAATTCACTAGAGGACAATCCTGTAATCTCTTTAAATTTAAGATACAAATTGCTTCGGCTATGACCCATTTCCTTTACTAGCATTTCTACGCTAAAATCAGTGTTCATCATATGTTTTTCTACAATTTCAATAGCTTGCTTTAAAAAACGTTCATCTGTAGAGGTTACTGTTACCTCTTTTGGTTGTAAATTAATCTCACGATTAAAACGTTTTCTTAAAACATCCCTTCCTTTTATAATATTATTAAGTTTTATTTTTAATAACTCTGTATCAAAAGGCTTTCTAACATAATCATCCGCTCCGTTTTTAAATCCTTTTATTTCATTTTCTTGCGAAATTTTTGCAGTTAGCATGACTATAGGTATATGGCTAGTCGTTTTAGTCGTTTTTAGCTTTTCACATAACTCAAGACCGTCCATTTTAGGCATCACCAAATCGGTAAGTATAATATTTGGAATAATTTTACAAGCCATATTAAAACCTAATTCTCCATTTTCTGCTTCGTGTATTTTATATTCTTTGTTGAATACCTGTTTTATAAAAGTTCTAATATCTTTATTATCATCCACGATTAATAAAATAGGTAATTTAGATCTTGATTTTGTTATATCGCCATCCAATAAATCATCGTTAATATCAATGGCGAACGATTCTTTTTCAGAAGATCGCATTGAAAAATCACTATCAGATTCTTCTTTACAAATAATTTCAGGAACATTTAAATAGGCTTCTTTATTCATCGGAATTTTTACTGTAAATAAAGTTCCTTCATTATCTGAGCTGGTAACCTCTATTTTACCCCTATGAAGTTCAATAAGGTTTTTTGTAAAAGCTAAACCAATACCAGCACCTTGTGGGTTTACGTTATCCTTATCTTCTTCAATATAAAACCTTTCAAAAATATTATGTTTTCTACTTTCAGGAATACCTTTTCCTGAGTCCATTACCTTAATAACAACAAGTGAGACTATATTTTCTGTATTATTATTCTTTTCTTCAGAAATATCAATAGATATTTTACCATGCTCTGGAGTAAACTTAAACGCATTGGAAAGTAAGTTATTTATAATTTTTTCTAGCGCTCCATGATCAAACCATGAGTATAAATTCTCATTTGTCATATTTACCTCAAAATCTATAAGCTGTTTATGTGATAAAAACTGAAATGGTTCTGCAACCTCTTTAATAAAAGTTGCAATATTACTTTTCCGAACTACCAATCGCATTTTACCTTGATTAATTTTTCTGAAATCCAATAGTTGATTTACCAATCGCATTAAATAATTCGCATTTTTTTGCATTAATGCATATTGTTCTTGCAAAGCTCGTTGAGATAAATCCTTACCGTTTTTTTGTAAAAACTCAATAGGTCCCTTTATAAGTGTTAGAGGCGTTCTAAATTCGTGAGAAATATTAGTAAAAAATTCAAGTTTTATTTTTTGTAGTTCTTCATTTTTATCATTCTCTAAATATTCTAATTCTAATTGATGTTTTTTTGTTGTTTTAACAATTGTGGATCTTCTATATAATAATAATGCTGCCAAAATTAAAAGTCCATAAAATATGTAAGCACATGTAGTTCGGTAAAAAGGCGGTGTTACCTTTATTTTTAATTCGCTATGTGCAGAATTCCAAATACCATCATTATTTGAAGCTTTAACTTTTAAAGTATATTCACCTGGGCCAATATTTGTATAGGTTGCAAATCGTTTTTTTGAAGTTGTAAACACCCAGTCTTCATCAAAACCATCAAGCATATAAGCGAATTGGTTTTTTTGAGGAGCGGCATAATGTAAAGCTGCAAAATCAAATGAAAAACTATTTTCTCTATATTCTAATTGAATTATGTTTAAATCGTTAATTGATTTGTTTAATATAATTCGCCCGTTAACTTTTTCGCCAATTTTAACTGTTTTATTTGATATTGAAAAATTTGTAATAACAGTTTTAGCTTCATAGGAGTTATCGATAATATCGTCAGGAAAAAAAGCGTTAAAACCATTAATACCTCCAAAGAGCAATTCGCCATTTTTTCGCTTTAATCGTGCCAGTTCTTGAAATTCATTACTCTGTAAGCCGTCGTTAACGTCATAATTTCTTATAGCTTTTGTTTCAGGATTAAATTTTGTCAAACCTTTATTTGATGATACCCATAGACTATTGAAATCATCTTCTAAAATACCTTTAATAACATTGTTTGAAAGACCGTTTGAATTATTAAATACCCTAAATCGGTCTGGCAAACCATTTGAAGCTGGTATAAATTTATTAAGTCCGCCACCAAAAGTACCAATCCATATATCCCCCTTTTTACTTTCATAAATCTCCAAAATATAATTATGACTAATACTAAGACTGTCATTTGGTTTATGGAGGTAAGTGATGAATTTAGGTTTGCTTTTATTTTTTTCTTTTGGCAGTAATTTATTTAGTCCGTTACCTGTTGCAAACCAAATATTCTTTTTACTATCTTCATAAATATTTCGAATAATATTATTTGAAATACCTGACATATCATTTTTGGAATATACTAAAACATCTTTTTTATAGGGTGCATTTTCACCTTGATAAAGCCAACGATGAATTCCACCATTGTAAGTACCAATCCAAACATTTTTATGGCTATCCTCTAGAATAGAAAAAACGCTATGTTTTATATCGTTATCCTTTATAAAATCATTTTCATTAATGTTTTCTGGGTTTGAAATATCCAAAGTATAAAATCGCCCGGGTGTAGATTCTGCTCCAATAAATAGTTTTTTTACACCCCCTTTTTCCACCTCCTCTAGAGCAAATGGCTTTGATATACTTTTAAAAGTCTTAAATCCCGTATAATTCTCTTTAATATCATCTTTAAGAGCCATATTTAATCCGCCGCCCTCAGTCCCAATCCATAAGCTACCATTGCTATCTTCGAACATGGCCCTAATTTTATCATAACTGATACTTGTAGAATCTAAGGTTTCTTTAACATGCTTAAATTTCTTTCTATCAGGATCAAATTTATTGACTCCACCACCATTGGTTCCAACCCAAACAATACCGGTGCAATCTATAATTAAAGATTTAACAATATTTTTACTAAGGCTATTAGGGTTTCTAGGATCGTAAACAAACCGTCCTTTAAATTCAGGGATTTGACCTTTAATAGCACTATTAAAATACAAAAGTCCATTATCGGTTCCTGCCCAAATGTGGTTTTCGTTAATGGCAACAACATTAAAAAAACCACGATGAATCAACTTTACTTTATAAGATTCATTATTTTTTTCGAGTAAAAATAATCCCATCCCTGCTCCAATAATTAAACGCCCTTCAGCATCTTCATTAATACTTCTAACAGTACCTTTAGGAAGGCCTATGGTTTTATTAATAGTTTTAAAGTAAATTTCCCCTTTGGCATTTCTGCATAGTTTGTTCAAGCCATCTGATCCTCCAACCCATAATTGGTTTTTACTATCCTCAAAGATTGAAAAAATTATATTTCTGTCTGAACCAGAAATTAGTTCGTCCTTTTGTAAATTATAGCGTTGAAATGAAGTTGAATCCATTGGTTTATCTAAATCTAATAGATTTAATCCATCATTTGTTCCAATCCATAATTTGTTATTTTTATCTAAATAAATATCATTAATATGATTATTACTTAGGCTTTTAGGATTTTTTTCGTCGTTTTTAAAATGTATGAAAGTTTCAAGGGATTTATCAAAAAAGTTTAATCCGTTTCCTGTTGTGCCTAACCATAAGTTGCCATCGTTATCTGCTTTTATAGCAAATATCAAATTACTGTTTATGCTTTTGGGATTATTGGATTCTGGATTATATACTGTAAAATCATAGCCATCATATTTATTTAATCCATCGTGAGTAGCAAACCACATAAACCCTTGATTGTCTTGATGAATGTCATTAACATCATTTTGAGACAAACCATTATCTGTAGTTAAATGCTGAAAATAGAGAGGGTTTTGTGCAGATATTTTGTTTTGAAAAAAAAATAAACACAAAAAAAATAAAAGTTTAAAAATTGAAATAGCTTTATACATAATCAATTAAAATAGGGTCTCAAACCAAATATATCGTTAAATTAATGTTTAATTATGATTTTGGACTGATTAATTTTGAGTAATTTTTATGACATCATTTAATATGTCTGGGTTTCTTCTTACGTAATAAGTAGTATACGTATCCGGACTATATATATATTTTACTTTATTCTTAAAAATATAAATAATATACTTATCAATATTAATTATCAAAGAAAGCATATCTTCTTTGTAGGTAATAATTTTATATCGAAATAAATTCAATTTATGTATTTAATCGATTTTTTTTGCTTTTTGTGGAGTTTTTTTCTATTTTAAACATATATTAGTCAAATAAATTTTTTCAAAACCCTAACTCCGATGAAAAAAATTACCATTATAGGTGTAGTTTTATTATTAATTACACAACTTACTTTTTCACAAAACACGTACAAAAGAATTGTTGTTAAAAACAGCTCACAAAGCACTTTAAAACAACTCATGCAAATAGGTATTGATTTACATTGTGGTGCAGTTTTTAAAGCAAATGGTGTTCAACTAGAAATATCTGATGAAGAAATAAAAAAAATTGATGAATTGGGAATATCTTACACTGTAGAAGTTGAGGATATTACAGCTTTTTATAAAGAAAGAGCTATAAGGGATTTACCTAATGCAAAAAATGATTTAAGATTAAAACACTCAAAGACTAAAAGGAATAAAAAAGATGGACATGACCATAAGTCTGTTTCTAGTATAACTTTAGACAATTATTTGCAACATACTGGAAGCAGTGAAGTTAATTGGGCAACACCTGCTAACTTTAATTTAGGTAGTATGGGTGGCTGCTTTACACTTAGTGAAATGAAAACCGAGTTAGATGATATGAGAACCTACTCAGTTAATAACGGTTTAAATATTGTATCTATAAAACAAGATGCATCTTCTACAGGCGTAACCACTTGGGGTAATCCTGCAAGCACTACTACTAATAACGGATTAACTTATACAGGACAGGGAACATCGCGTTGGAACCCAGACACCATTTATTATGTTAGAATTACTGGAAACCATTCTGGGACTCCTGAAAATACGAAACCACAAATGTTATTTACTTCAATGATTCACTCTAGGGAGGTAAGTGCATTAATGAATAATATTTACTTTATGTGGTATCTTATTGAAAATTATAATACAGATTCTGCCATAAAGGAATTGGTAGATAATAACGAATTGTATTTTATACCAGTTGTAAATCCAGATGGCTTAAGGTGGAATGAGCATTTAAGTCCCACTGGTGGCGCTTTCCAAAGAAAAAACTTAAGACCCAATACAGGAGGCACAGCAAATAACTCGAATAATAGAGGTGTTGACCTAAACAGAAATTTTGATTATTTCTGGGGTTATAATAATATAGGCTCATCTGGTATAGAAACAAGCGGAACTTATAGAGGTAATGCACCAGAATCTGAACCAGAAACTAAGATTTTAGTCGATTTTATTAATAACCGAAATATTAAGTCTGGTGTTTGGAACCATTCTTATGCCAATTCTGTACCTCACCCATATGGAGGGGTTCCAACACAAAGTACAGGTAGAGAAGATGAATATTACAGATGGCATGAAGAAATGACCAGATATAACAGATACCTTTATGGAGCTACTATTTTTTACGAATCTAATGGTCTACCTGATGATTGGATGATGGGTGGAGCTCCTGACAACAATGGCTCTTCAGGTTCCGGCCAAGGTATTATTGCAACAACACCAGAACATGGTGGTGATGGCTTTTGGCCAACACCATCTACCATAGTCCCAATTGCACAAAAATCCATGCGTATATCATTAGGCACAATTTACTATGGTGGTAAATACGGAAAACTTCACGATTTAACACAAAGCAACATCACTAGCTTAACCTCAGATTTAGATTTTGGTATAGAACGCGTAGGGCAAACAGGAAGTGATTTTATGGTAACGGTTACACCCGTATCATCAAATATTTCAAGTATCACATCACCACCTACGCAAACAGGAATGGCTGTGTTGCAACAAAGAAAAGTAACTGCCAATTTAGTTTTAAATAGCGGTATTGCGGCAAACGAAAAAATTGAATACAATGTAAAATTATCGAATAATGATGGTATTATATACGATATAAACTTCGAAAAATACTATCAACCAAATGTATTATTCAACCATAACCCAGATGTAAATGGTTTAACGGGTTGGACACAATCTGGTGGTTGGAACAATACTTCATCAGATGCTTATTCTGCAAGTAATTCGTTAAGTACAGGTACTTATTCGAACGACACTACAAAAACATTAACTACTACAAATAGTTATGATTTTTCAAACTCTAACGAAGTTTTGGTTCAATTTTACTCAAAATGGGATATTGAAAGAAATTACGATTTTGTAGAAGTGTTAGGCTCTCCAGATGGTGGATCTAATTGGATATCATTGGGTGGAAATTATACCAAACCTAATGCTACAAGTGCTACCACAAGTCATGATAATAAAAGTAATATGTATTCTGATTTTCAAGCCAATAGTTCAGGACAAATATATGATGGAGATAGAATGGATAATTGGGTTATGGAAGAAATTGTAATAAATCAATCCAATTACATATCACTTCTTAACTCAAATAATGTTAAAATACGATTTAATTTTAGAACTGATGCCCTGAACGTTTCAGAAAACTATACCACAACTTCTGATGGTTTTTTTATTGATGATTTTAAAATTATTGGTGTTTCAATTCCTTGTGAAACCTCAGTACCTTCTAATGTTACTACTACTGCTATTACGGCAACTACCGCCTCAGTTAGCTGGGACATTGTTCCATCAGCAACTTATGATTTAAGATATAGAGAAGTTGATTCTGGAACCTGGATAGATATATTAGATTTATCAACCGCAAATTATAACCTAAACGGATTAACGACATTAACAAATTATGAAGTACAAATACGAAGCAAATGTAGCTCAAGCAATTCTGCCTATACAACATCTTCAACGTTTTCAACTATAGCAATAGTATATTGTGATTCAGAAGGTAATAATTCAGGAGCTAATGATGAATATATTGGCAATGTGACTTTAAAAACAATAAACCATACCACAGGAAACGATCAATATAGTGACTATACAGCACAATCTACGGATGTGATTTTAAATGAAACGGTTACTTTATCTATAACTCCAATATGGGGTTCAACAAAATATAATGAAGGTTATTCTGTATGGATAGATTACAATAAAGATGGTGATTTTAATGATGCCGGTGAGCAGGTTTGGACTCAAGCACCAACTCAAACCACACCAGTTATTGGAAACTTTACAATTCCTGGAACAGCTACATTAGGCCCTACAAGAATAAGAGTATCCATGAAATACAATATGCTTCCAACCTCTTGTGAATCCTATGAATATGGCGAAGTTGAAGATTATACAGTAAATATTATAAGCAATTTAGCAACTTGGTATGAAGATTTGGATTCTGATAGTTTTGGAAACCCTTTTATAAGTCAATCTGCTGCATCTCAACCAGCTGGATATGTTATAGATAATACAGATTGCGATGACAACAATGCCGATGAGTTCCCCGGTCAAACATGGTACATCGGTGTGGATAACGATGCCGATACATTCTTTGGAAGTGTCACATCAACAACAGCCTGTGAGCAACCTGCTGGTTATTCGATCAACGCTCCTGCCATAACAGATTGCGATGACAACGATGCCACTATTTATCCTGGAGCTACAGAGGTTATTAATGACAATATTGACCAGGATTGTGATGGGTCAGATGAAACAACATTGGAAATTGATAATCAAGATACAAATCAGGTAATGGTCACTCCAAACCCATTTAAAAGTAATGTGAATATTAAATTACCTTCAAATTTCATCAAAAGCGATTTTAATATCAAAATATATGATTTAAATGGAAGATTGATAATTGATAGAATATATTCTTCATTAAACAATCAAGTAAAAGTTACAGGCTTAGAAAAGTTAGATCAAGCACCATATATATTTAAAATTGTTAATACGATATCAGGAGTAACTATCTATAAAAGATTAATAAAAAACTAGTTTCAAAATTATTAATAAAAAAGGCTGAATTTATAAAATTCAGCCTTTTTTATTTTTAGTTAAATATAAATTCTTCATAAATTTTCATATGTTCATTAATTATAACTCACCAGAAAGCAATATCACAAAACACTAAAAATCAAATACATACAAATGTAATTTACACTTTATCGATTATATTTGCATTTCATAGAGTTATATGTTATTTTTGAAAGATAAAATTAGTCCCAAACTAAATTTAACCTCTCATGAATAAAATTATTTATTTATTTAGGTGTACTATGCTTATGGTTAGTACGGCCTTTTACTCAAGTGCATTTTCCCAAACTTCAGAAGTTATCGTATCTGTAGATTGGCCGAATTATGCTTATGAAAATACAGCTTCAATTTATTATCCAGATGGTTCTTTAATTACAACAATTAGTACTGGATCCACTAATTATAATAACACTTTTAATTTAGGCTGTTTAGCAAATAATGCTAACATACCTTCCGGAAGTGGCTACTATGTTGTTATGACAGATTCATACGGAGATGGCTGGAACGGCAATGGAACAATAGATATTACCTCAGGAGGTATAAGCGTACTTTCATATAATGCAAATAGCATAGGTTATGGACCTGTTACAGCATATTTTGCTGTTGCAAACGGAGGAGCAGCTTGTTCGGCTTCACCCGAAATAAATATAATGGGTAACGGAAACAACATTAATAATGGTGCTGCAACACCCTCTATAACTAATGATACTGATTTTGGAAATGTAAGTGTTTCATTAGGTACAAACCCGAATACATTTATTATACAAAATACTGGCACAGGAACGCTCCATTTAACAGGTACTCCTAGAATATTTATTACTGGTACGCACGGTAGTGATTTTACAATAACAACTAATGCATCAGCTACTGTTCCTGCTAGTGGAAGCACTAATTTTACTATAACATTTAATCCAAGCGCTTCTGGTCTGAGAGTAGCTTCTGTATCAATAGTAAATGATGACTCAGATGAAAACCCATATACATTCAACATTCAAGGACAAGGAACTGCAACTGTTCAAGAAATCGAAGTGAATGGTTTAGGCCATCCAATCTCTTCAGGAGATATTACACCTTCATTATTAGATAATACAGATTTTGGAAATATCATAACAGCTTCTGGTTCTGCAGAAAACACTTTTTTAATTGAAAATTTAGGGACTTTAATAAATCTATCTCTTACTGATGCATCGCCCTATGTTAATATTACAGGGACACATGCAGCAGACTTTACCATAACAACTATTCCTGCAAACTCTATTGCTGCATCCAGTAATACTTCTTTTTCAATTACTTTCAACCCGTCTGCTGATGGTTTAAGGCAAGCTATTGTAACGATTGCTAACAATGACCCTGACGAAAGCAATTATAATTTTAGTATTCAAGGAACTGGTTTTACACCACCTCCTTGCGGTTCTTCAATATTAAATGCTGCAGACTTTGAAACTGGTTTGGATGGTTGGACCGATGGTGGAACAAATGCTGCTAGGGTAAACAACGGAGTGGCCTCATACTCAAACAATCATAGTTTAGAGGTTCGAAGTTTTGATTCCACTGGAAATAACTCTTCAGTCTTATCTCCTTTGTATGATTTGAGTAACTATGATAAAATTGATTTAAATTTTCATTTCTCTGCTTACAACATAAATAACAACGAAACTTTATTAGTAGAATACAGTAATAATAGTGGTGCTTCGTGGACAGTAATTGACACTTACGTAAGCGGAACTGTAGCAAGTTTAAAAACCGGAGATTTTGATAGTGGTGACACATCTTATATTTTTTACAATAAAACGAGTACTTTATTTGATTCAAATTTATCGTTTCCTACTGGTGCTGTTTCTCAAATAAGAATTAGATCTAATGCCAGCGATACTAGCGACTTATTTTATATTGATGACATTACTATTACAGCGACACAATATTGTACGCCCACAACTGCACCTGGAGGGGTAATAAGTAATTTGGATTTATGGCTGAAAGCAGATAAAGTAGATGGCATTAATACAGTTGCAGATGGCGCTCCAATTACGCAATGGTTCGATAAAGGAAAAGGGAATCATGCAGAAACTACATTAAATATCCAAGCACCAACATATAGAAATAATAGTACTAGAAATTTTAATTTCAATCCTGTTATAGACTTTGAAAACGATGCCCTTGGAGCTATTGGGGATATGACGAATTTATTAACTGATAGACAAGTATTAAGAGGGACTGGTGGTTTTAATAGCAATGATATATTTATGGTTATAGTGCCAGACCCTACAATAACGACAGCAATGCTCCCAATGGATACCTTTACAGGAAATGACCCATTATCGAATTCATACTCAGAGGATGTTACAGGTGTTGGGTATGGCGGTTATACAGCACGTTTAACAGACGAATATTTTGCCTATTGTATTGGTGGTACAAGTGCTTCCACGCCATTTCCTGGATATGGCTCGGGTGCAACAAACCCTTCCATTGACTACAGTAAAATAGCAATTATGAATATACGGCATAATACGACATCTTCTGGTCAAAATATATATTTAAACGCTTTACGGATCAATAATATTGAAAATGACCCAACCGATTTTGCAGCAATAAATAATACAAAATATAATATTGGTAGAAGTCAATATTGGAGCGGTAGTTTTGATGGAAGAATTGCAGAAATCATAACCTATTCTGTAACAAATAATGATGCTAATGATACTGCAGCAAGAAACAGGATACAATCCTATTTAGGGATTAAATATGGTATTACACTTGATCCCGATGTTAATGGTACTCAGAAAAATTACGTTAATTCTGATGGTGCTTTAATTTGGGATCAATCCAGCAACATAGGCTTTAATCATGATATAGCAGGAATTGGTCGGGATGATATTTCAGAATTAAATCAAAAACAGTCAAGCAGTATTAATGATGCAGTAGACGCTAGTGGTCCGATTGAAGGAGTTTTAACCATTGGTCTCTCAGAGATATACGATACAAATAGCGATAATATTGCGAACAATTTAACAACATTTAATAATAAACAATTTTTAGTTTGGGGGAATAATGGTGTTGATTTAAACCTAGCATCCACAACTATTAATGTAGATATGAGTGATGGCGTTGGCGGGTTAAGCACTCCAGTATCTTTTACAGCAATGCAACGTATCTGGAAGGTTGTTGAAACCGGTGGAGATATTCCTTCGTGCAAAGTAAGCATACCTCAAAACGCCATTAGGAATATTATGCCTCCAGGTAATTTTTATATGTTTATATCGGATAATGGTATTTTTGATCCAACAGCCGATTATAGAATAATGACGCCCGATGGAAGTGGTAATTTAGAAACAAATTATAATTTTAATAGTACAAAATATATTACTTTCGGCTATGCCCCGCAAGTTATTCTTGAGCGTTCAGTTTATTTTAGCGGACCTCCAGTATTTCCAGAAACAACGTCAGATTATATTGATATTGACAATAATTTAAATTTAAATACAACCGAGTTTACAATATCTGCTTGGATAAAAAGGGATGTCACAGCTTTAAACGCATCAATCATTTCAAAAAGAAATAATCCAAATACAGAAGGCTATGATTTAAAAATTAATGCTTTAGGTAATTTGGAATTTACCGTTAATGGTGGAGCTTCAACAATAACTTCGTCAATAGCTATACCTGCAGAAGAATGGCACCAAGTAGCAATAATATATAACAATGGAGAAGCAACACTAACTATAGATGGTGTTCCAGACACTTCCGTAACTGGATTTCCAGCTCCTATAGCAACAACACAAAAGTTTTTAATTGCTGCTGCAGATGGATATGACCCTAATACAACGGCATACTTTTCTGGAAATATTGATGAAGTTAGAGTATGGGATACCGCATTGTCCTTAGACCAGTTAAGGTATATTATGAATCAAGAAATAATGGAGATTATTACCGTTAGCACAGTACCTACTCCAACATTAGTTAAAGGTAGTGTAATTCCAACAACCATAACAAAAAATGAAATAGCCTCAATACCTTGGACAGATTTAGCAGGTTATTACCCAATGTCTGTTTATACCTATACGAATACCGATGATATGTCTGGTAACAATCATCAGGGCGCTTTGAGGAATTTAAATACTGTAGATTTCCAAACAGCTCCCCTACCTTATCAAACTGAAAATACAGGGTCTTGGGATACTGATGTAACTTGGTTAAATAACACTGTACAAACATTACCAAATTCACTCTCTATAATTGATGGAACAACTCCAATAAATTGGAATATCGTAGAAATAAATAACGATATTTATTTAGGCGCTAATGCTACAGATGCAAGGTCTAGAAATTGCTCTGTTAATGGCTTAATAATTCATAGTGGTGATTTACAAGTAAATGGTAGCACCGCATCCAACACTGGTATTGGATTAACTGTTTCGCATTACTTAAAACTTGACGGCACTATAGATTTAGAAGGTGAATCTCAATTGGTACAAACAAACCTTAGTGATTTGGATATTACTAGTTCTGGTACTTTAGAGCGTGACCAACAAGGGCATTCAAATACTTATATATATAATTATTGGAGTTCGCCAGTAGCACCTTCGATTAATTCAAATTATACGGTACCAAACGTTATAAACAATGTGGGATTCCTAACCTCTGGATACGAAGGAACAACCGCTCCTGTTCAAAATGCCGATTATTGGATCTGGAAATATGCAAATAGAATAAATGACACTTATTCCCAATGGCAACATATAAGGAGCACTAGTACTTTAGCTATTGGAGAAGGTTTTACTATGAAAGGCCCAGGGACAGTAACAACAGACCAAAATTATGAGTTCCTTGGGAAACCCAATAATGGGGATTTTAATTTAGAAGTAACAGTAGATAATGAATATTTAATAGGAAACCCCTACCCTTCTGCTATAGATGCTAACGCATTCATATTAGATAATATAAGTACGGCCGATGGTGGGTTTAACACCACTGGAAATATTATTAATGGTGCTTTGTATTTTTGGGATCACTTTGCTATTAACAGTCATAACCTAAGTGATTATCAAGGTGGTTATGCGCCCTATACGTTAATGGGCGGTACCGTTGCAATATCTACAGACACTAGAATTAATGCAACCAGCGCTTCAGGAACAAAAGAACCAGAAAGGCATATTGCCGTAGGGCAAGGATTTTTTGTCTCAGCCGTTAATGATCAATCAATAACAGGCTTATCCAACCCCATTATAGGGGGGAATATTAGGTTTAAAAATAGCCAAAGAGTATTCCAAAAAGAACTTGTTACAGCAACTAATTCTGGTTCTGTATTCTTTAAAAACAATATAAAATCTCAAACTATACTAAAAAATATAGAAGTAGATACAAGAGAGAAAATAAGATTAATGTTTGATTCACCTGACGGTTATCATCGTCAATTATTATTAGGTGCAGACATAAACACTTCCAAAGATTTTGATCTAGGATATGAAGCCCCACTAAATGAAAGCAATAAAGAGGATATGTATTGGAATTTAAACAATACCAAACTAATAATTCAAGCTATAAATAATTTTGACGACGGTAATAAGATACCTTTAGGAATCAAGATCAAGAAAGAAGGTATTGCAATTGTACGTATCGACAATTTAGAAAATATCGATGCTAACAAGACTATCTTTGTACACGATATAGAGTCGAAAACATATCATAATTTAAGAGAAAGCGACTTTAGTGTTTTATTGACTCCTGGGGAACATCATGATCGTTTTGAAATCACGTTTTCCAACACTTCCGCTTTAAATACCGAAAGTTTAGAGGCATTAAATTTAGATGTTTATTTTTCAAATGAAAAGGATCGTCTTGTAATACATAACCCAAAACTTATAAACATAAAAACGTTAGAAATATTTAATGTTCTTAGTCAATCAATTTTTAAAGAAACTAAAGATATTCTTACTGAGGACTACCTTGAATTCAAGATTAAAAACGTAAGTACAGGCATTTATATTATTAACTTAAAAACAGAAAACGGTACAATCTCAAAGAAAATATTAATGGATTAGCAAAATGTAAAATGTAAAGTAAAATCCTAAATAAATTTATTATTTTATCATATAAAAACACTTTACCGATTTTAATGAACATTTAATCTAATTTTTTAATTATTTCATTATATTTGTATATTCCAAATTATAGTTACTAAACAATCAATGCTATTTAGCCACAAACTAACAATTGCCACATGAAAAAAGCTACTATTCCTTTTTTTATAGTATTGGTTTTCAGCTTCTGTTTTTCAAAGGCTTTTGCGCAACTACATACGCGTCCTACTTGTGGACAAAATTTTAATTTGAATTGGGTAAAATATAATGAAAGTGATGGGTATTATTGGAAATCCGGTCAACTTTCAAACACTTACATTAATGTAAATAATTCCCAAAATAATATTACTATTGCATTTACAGGAGAAACAAAAACCTTAGGTTTTTGGGGAGGAAATACCCCCAAAGTAGGTTCAAAATCTTGTAATTTATATCAAGGTTTGGATTTATTATCAAAAGGGTTTTCTGGAACAGGAATAACGTGCACAATAACATTTAGCAAACCTATTTATGCATTATCTTTTGATATACACCATATAACCAAGCGCGAATTGAACGGTGAAAAATTCACTGTAACAGGTAAAGATAAAAACGGAAATACCATTTTTCCAGATTTCACTAATTCTCCAAACCCTACATATACTTCAAATAATGATACAGGAATTGTAAATGCAATTTCAAACAATGCCGCTGGAAATAATGCAGTGGTTGGTGTTAATTTTTCAGACCCGAACCATATAAAAAGCATTTCCTTTTTATGGCAAGATTGCGACACCTGTAATAATGATCAATTAAACGTTACCGGCTTAGGCAATATTAGTTTTTGTATGCCACAAACAATGGATTTTGATGGTGTAGATGATTATATTAATACTAATGCTTTTTTAGGTGGCAAATCTGAAATCACCATGATGTCTTGGCTTAAGTTAGATAAAGATTCAAACGGTGGCGAAATTATGGGACAACGTAACTTTAGGCTTTATATAGATTCGAATAAATCATTGAGTGCATTCATAAAACCAAATATTGGCTTAGATATTCAATCACAAAATTTATCAGAATTAATTTTAAAAGAAGAGCTTTGGTACCATGTAGCTTTAAAGTTTAATAGTAGTACAGGTAATGTCACACTATTTTTAAATGGAAATTCTATTTGGAATTATACAGATAACACATTAATAGGTAAAACCATTAATAATACTGAAGATTGGAATTTAAACCATGATTTTGAAATAGGAAGAAATTCACAAAACGATAACAATTATTTTGAAGGATCTATTTACGAATGTAGAGTTTACAACAAAGCCTTAACTCAAATTCAATTACACCAACAAATAAATCAAGAAATTGAAAATGACAATGGAAATATAAAGGGTTCAGTAATACCAAAAAATATTGAAGGCTTATTATGGAGCGATCTAATACTTTATTTTAATATGAAAAATATTGAGTCTGGTTATACCATCGATAAATCAAACAATAATTTACGTGGCAAGCTGAATAACATGACCATTTTTCAAAAAAATCAAGATTATACAGCACCATTACCTTATACAACATCATTACCCAGTAATGGAAATTGGAATGATGCCAAGAATTGGCAACATGGTCATGTTTGGGACATAAATGAAACTATACCAACACATGCAATCGTTAAAGTTAAAGGTGATTTAGAAGTTAATACAAATCTTAACACAACTGGACTTATAATTGATAAAGGCGGTATTTTAAAAGTAAGTCAAAACTCAGCTTTAATTAATTCATGGTATTTAAAACTTGACGGAATATTGGATCTAGAAGGAGAATCGCAATTAATCCAAACAGAACACAGCACATTGGAAAAAACCAGTTCTGGGATTCTAAAAAAAGATTTACAAGGAACAGCTGATAAGTTTACCTATAACTATTGGTCTTCCCCAGTTGGAAAAACGAATAACTCTAGTACAAATAATCCGTATTCTGTTAAAGATATATTTACTAATCTTAATTTTTTAACCATAGGACACAATGGTATGGCTTCACCAATATCCATTGCAGATTATTGGATTTGGAAATTTAATAATAGATTGAGTGATAATTTTTCATCATGGCAACATGTAAGAAGCTCTGGTGAAATTATGCCTGGTGAAGGATTTACAATGAAAGGCCCAGGCACAGGATCTAGCAATGATAAGCAAAATTACACGCTTCAAGGAAAACCAAATAATGGTGATATAAGTTTAACCGTTTACGCAGGTAACGATTACTTAATTGGCAACCCATACCCTTCCGCCATAGATGCCGTTAAATTTATTCAAGATAATAAATCCAATAGTACAGGTGAAAGATCTAGTAATGGAACATTATACTTCTGGAAACATTGGGGAGGCAACTCCCATATAGCGAATGAATATCAAGGCGGTTATGCTGCATTTTCGCTTTCAGGAAGTGTTCCTGCAGCATCAAAAATTTTGGACAATAATATAATCTCATTAAATGGTGGAAGCGATGATATCCCTGGACGGTATATCTCTATTGGTCAAGGATTTTATACAACTGCAGAAACTAATGGTGTTATAAAATTTACAAATGCACAACGTATATTTCATTTAGAACATGAAAACACTGAAGCTTTTCGTTATGCAGATTCTAAAAACAAAACGCCAAATACTAACGATTCGAGAATGACCTTAAGAATAAGCTTGAATTCCGTAAACGCCATACAAAGACAGCTGTTAATTACGGTAGATGAAAACGCCACCTCTGGATACGATTGGGGTTATGACTCTAAATACATTGACACACAAGTAGATGATATGTATTGGTTAATTGAAAATAACAAATACATCATACAAGGCGTCAACGAAATAAATAAACAAACCGTTATACCACTAGGCATCCATACTAAAACTGATGGATTTAACAGTATTAATATAGATGCTCTAAAAAATACGGATAATATTTTTGATATTTATTTACATGATAAAGATTTGAATGTATATCATAGCTTAAAAGAGAGTAAATATGAAGTTTACCTTGTAGCAGGTGAATATTTGAATAGATTTGAAATTACCTTTTCTAAAAACATTACTTTAGCTAATCAGAAAAATGAAAATAACCAAATTGAAATCTATTTTTCAAATGAAACAAATAAAATCATTATTAACAACCCGGCTTCAAAATTAATTGAATTTGTGGAAATGTATAATATTTTAGGACAAGCACTTTTTAAATTTCAGCCCAACACAAAAAAAAAATTAATAGAATATAATACCGAACAAATTAAATCTGGTAACTATATTTTAAAAATTGAGACAGAATTTGGAATGATGTCTAAAAAAGTATTTTTAAAATAATTAAACAATATATACTTAACGATTATAAACACCATTATACACATGAATAAAAAAATACTTTATATATTATACTTTACATGTATATATTCTCTATGTGCTCAAACCCCTGGAGTATCTACTTTTTATGAACAAACACCCGGAGACACTAGAGAATATATTGAATACATACCAGGAAATCTTCCTATTATAATTTCTGCACCCCATGGAGGTGTAAAACAATCTGGAAGCACAATTGGAGGCACCTTCTATTCAGATAATGACTCTTCTTTGCCTGATAGAAGTTGTGGAACCAATGAAAGAGATGACAATACAGATATTTTAATTAGAGAAATTCAAAATGAGATTTTTAACCTAACAGGCTGTTATGCGCACATTATTATAAATAATTTACACCGTTCAAAATTAGACCCGAATAGAGAAGTAAATGAAGCTGCCTGTGGCGATGTTGATTCTGAAGACCATTGGAATGCATTTCATAATTTTATTGATCAAGCTAGCACTTCCGTTGAAGCAAATTGGGGCAAAGGCCTTTTTATAGATTTACATGGTCAGAGTCACGCTATTGCAAGAATTGAGTTAGGGTATAACATTTTATCTTCACAATTAAACAGCTCAAATTTAAATGGTGCATCTATAATAAATAACTCTACTATAAAACATTTAGCGGCAAATAATCTTGGAAACTTAACACACGAACAATTAGTAAGAGGTAGCGAGAGTTTAGGATCAAAATTAAAAGCTACTGATGCCGTATTCTATAATAATAATGTAAATCCTGGTTGTGGTGTTACAAGTGGTTACAGGGCGATACCAAGTGATTTTGATTCTGGTTCATCAAACAGTTGTGACGATACTAGACCATTTAACAATTCGTATTTTGCTGGCGATTTTTATAATAATCTAAGACATGGTTCAGGTCCAACAGCAAGTGACGGAACTGGAGGTAGTGGAAATATAGACGGCATTATGTCTGAAGTTAATAGAAGGGTTAGGGACCTTGGAACTTATAATGGGAATGTGTATGATACAAGACCGCAAACCCTAGTCCCTTTTGCAAAAGATTATGCAGCAGTACTCCTAGATTATTTAGATACACATTATAATAACTTCGCTCAATTTAATTTCAGTTCAAATATTTATGACACCACTGAAGCAGACCCGATTCCAAACATTACAGGAGTGTCTGGAGGTGTTTTTTCTAGTGCGCCCGGATTAACTATTAATAGTGCTACAGGAGTTATTGACACATCTACATCATTAGCAGGCAATTATGTGGTAAGCTACACAATAGGGACTTGTGGATTCTATAATGAAACTCAAAACATAGAAATTACAGATAGTACACTCGGCATTTTAAATGAAAAGCAAAATACATTTGAACTTTATCCAAACCCAGTAAATGCAATTATCAATTTTAAATCTGCTTTAAAAATAAATAAAATAAATATTTATAATTTGATAGGACAAAAAATGGGTAATTATAATTTTAATACTACTGAAGGAAAAATTAATGTATCTAACTTAACTCAAGGATTATATTTATTAGAAGTAATTGGAGAACATGATAATTTGATAATCACTAAAAAAATAAAAAAGAAATAGCTTAAAATAATAGTTAATTGTTATTATAGACCTACAGTAATTAATCATATAATACTATTAGCTTTTCTATTATAGATAAATTTTTTAATAAAAACAGCCCCTTTTAATGAGAGTAAAAATAATTATTTATTTAAAAAAAGCCCTTTTTGTTTTATTATTATTTGGATCAATAAATGCAATAGCACAAACATCACCAGGTAATGTAAGTATGAACTTACAATTATGGATGAAGGCAAATACAGGCACAAGTACAACCACAAACGGTAGTGCTGTTAATACTTGGAACGACAATTCCTCAAACTCATTAGTTGCTTCAAAAGAATCAACAAATGGTCCAATTTACACATCCGATGTCATAAACTTTAATCCATCATTGAAATTTAATGGCTCACAGTTTTTTAATTTGGGGCAGCCATCGGCATTAAATATTACTCCTACTCCAACAGCAACAAATTCATCGAGCATGTCTATTTTTGCAGCTTTTTTAACAGACCAATCTGGAGCAGGAACCATAATATCTAGAGGAGATAGTAACACTGGCAGGAGTTTTCAATTGTGGCTTGGTAATACAGATAGGGTTGTTCATTATACTTTAGGAAGATTAAGTGGTGTTAGCGCTTCAGATACAAGAGGCGGCATCAATTATGGCACCATACATGCCAGAAATGATCCCAAGATTTCTTCAGCAATTATAGATGTTACCAGTCCAGGCCCAGACCCAAATATCAATAAGATTCAAAGATATGTAAATGGTTTTTTAGATCCTCTAACTATAAAAGATAACGGTGATAATGGTTTTGGAACAGGAGAAAAAGCAGTTGATATATTGATAGGTGCAAGAAGAAGTTCCAATAATTCAGGTTCAGGAAATAGAGTACAAGGCGATATTTCTGAAATCATTATATATGATCGAGCACTAACTACTATTGAAAAACAGAAAGTAGAAACATATTTAGCAATAAAATATGGTATAACTTTAGGATATAATGATGAATATTACAAAGAAGAAGAAACTCCAGATTTATCAACTTTTGGATATAGCGGAACAAGTAATGATTATATAGCCTCAAATGGAGCTGCATTATGGACAGGGTCTCAAAATTCAGGTTATGGATATAATGTATTTGGAATTGCTAGGGATGACGATTCCGACTTGCTGCAATTAAAATCCAAAAGTGTACATATTGAGGAAATTACAAAAGCCACATCTATTTTAACAATAGAAGATGAATCAAGTAGTATTGCAAATGATAAAGCCTTTCTATTAGTTGGTAACAATGGAGCTTCAGTAGCATTCCAATCTACAGTATTGCCAGAGCGTACAACAAATACACTGAATCGAAAATGGAAAGCACGGGAGAGCGCTAATGACGTTGGTACGGTTAAACTTGATTTTGATTTAACGCAATACCCTGGAGTTTATGGCACTAATCCAAATGAAATAGAGCTTTTAATCTCAGAAAACGAGGACCTTTCTAATTATAAAAATTATCAAGGGTCTTACAATTCTTTTACCAATACAATATCATTTAATGGAATAGATTTTGAAGATGCAGATTATTTTACTTTAGGCAGATTAGAAACACTAAAAAATTCACATCACTTAACGTTTAATGGTAGTTCTCAGTATATTGACCTATCAGACAATAATGATTTAACTGGCAGGTTCACCATTTCAACTTGGATTAATAGCAATGTAAACAATAGAACAATAGTATCTAAAGGGAGTGGCTCAGGTTACGAATTTATAATTAATGGCTCTGGAAATTTAGAAATGAATTGGCAGAACTTTGGTACACAAAGTGTAACATCTACTAACTCCGTACCTTTAAATATATGGCATCATGTAGCAGTTATTTATAATGGTAGTACTGCTAAAATTTACATAGATGGGGTTGAAGATGGTACTGCAAATATTTCCGCCTCACCAGTAAATAATTCTAACGCTTTTTTAATTGGAGCGTCTGGAAATACGCCAAGTAATTTTTTCTCTGGTGAGATGGATGAATTACGTGTTTGGAATCGTGCCTTAACAGTAGACCAACTTCGATTTATTATGAATCAGGAAATAGAAGCTTCCGGAGGAAATGTTTATGGAAAAATAATTCCTCAAACAATTACCAAACATGAAACCAGTACCATTCCTTGGAATGATTTAATGGCATATTATCCTTATACGCGAGTAAGGGGTAACTGTTTATTTAACGAATCTTTAAATATATCAGAAAACGGAAGACTTTATAACACCCCCACAAGCTCAATAGAAAACCAAACAACACCGCTACCTTTTGTATCTAACAACAATACAGATTGGGACACATCAAATACGTGGTTGTACGGCAGTGTACAATATATTCCGAACGCCACAATCAATGGTACAAGAGTAAATTGGAATATTGTTGATATTAGCCATAATATTTCTGTAAATAGGGATGTTTCTGTTTTAGGTTTAATTTCCAACTCCAACGAACTTCAAGTTAATGGAACTACAACAGCTTCAGGCACTGGTACAGGACATGGATTAACGATAAGCCATTACTTAAATTTAGATGGGATTATAGATCTTGAAGGAGAGTCGCAACTGGTCCAGACAGAAGGAAGTGATTTGGATATAAATAGCTCTGGTTCTATAGAAAGAGATCAACAAGGCACCAAAGATTTATATACTTACAACTACTGGTCGTCACCTGTAGGCAGGAGGATTTCTGGATCTAATAACAATAACTTTAATCTATCTAATAACATTTTAAAAAATGGGACTATTGCTTCTAGCCCGAATAATATAACATTTTTAAACTCTGGTGTAAATGGAAGCATTTCAGGAACAAATATTAGTATCGCTAATCGTTGGATATGGAAATATGCGAATGCAGCATCAGACACTTATGCCTTATGGCAAAAAGTAGGATCCTCAAACACTATTTTAATAGGAGAAGGTTTTACCATGAAAGGCGTAGAGAGTTCCGGGAGTTCATTTACATCGAAGCAGAATTATGTTTTTGATGGCAAACCAAATAATGGAGACGTTGTTTTAACGATTTTTAGTGGTAACGATTATTTAATCGGAAACCCATACCCTTCTGCAATTGATGCAGACGAATTTATTAAGGATAATATAGCTGATGGCCCAGGCAGGGCTTCATCAAACATTATAAACGGAGCACTTTACTTTTGGGATCACTTTGCTAACAACACACACGTATTAAAAGATTATGAAGGTGGATACGCTACCTATACATTAATTGGTGCTGTAGCAGCAATATCTAACGACACTAGAATTAATGCAAGTTTAGCAACAGGCTCAATAACGCCGCAACAATATATTCCTGTAGGTCAGGGCTTTTTTGTTTCAACTGAAATTGATATTGCATTAACAGGTATTGCAGTTATAACCGGAGGAGATGTAACTTTTAAAAATAGCCAACGTGCATTTGTAACAGAAGCGTCTGCAAATTCTGTTTTTTTTAAAAATTCAAATACAAAAAGTAAAAAAGAAAATACTAATTTAAAACCAAGGATTCGACTTAATTTTGATTCTCCAATCGGGTACCATCGTGAATTACTAGTTGGAATTGATGAGGAGTATGCATCAAATAATTTTGATGTTGGCTATGATGCACCTCTTATTGAAAATAATGAAGAAGATATGTTTTGGTTATTTAACAACAATCCGTTTATTATACAAGGGGTTAATAATTTTGACCCTGAACAAATACTTCCAATTGGCATTAAAACCGCAGAAGATGGTTTAGCTTCAATTAAAATTAATAAATTAGAAAATATTCCAAGTAACTTAAATATTTATTTACATGACAATGTTTTAGATATTTATCATGATTTAAGAGAAGGCAAATACAAAACTTATCTTACTTCTGGAGAATACTTAAACCGATTTGAAATAACATTTTCCAAAGTTAAAATCTTAGATGCCGATAACAATACAAACAAACAATTTGAAGTATACTATTCAAATAAGAAAAGTAGTATTGTTATACATAATCCTGTCGAAAAACTTATAGAATCGGTTGAAATGATTAACATTCTAGGGCAAACACTTTTTAAATCAACAACTAATAGTAATGCTAATTACATGGAATACAATGCGGGTCAAATTAAAGCTGGGAATTATATTCTGAAAATAAATAGTGAATTTAAAACTATTTCTAAAAAAGTATTAATAAAATAAAAGTTAAGTAATTCTTTGAAATTAGTCAACAAACCAAATTTCTTTATACTTAACTTATTTGAAGTCCTGAGTTCATTCTCAGGACTTTTTTATTTTAAATATTAACGTTTCAAGCGATACCTTATCTTGTTCACCAGAAATCATATTTTTTAATGTATAGGTATTCGATTCTATTTCTTCCTCACCTACCAAAACCACAAAAGGAATAGCACGCTTATTTGCATGGTTCATTTGTTTTTTCATTTTAGCTGGATCTGGATATAGTTCAGCATGAAAGCCTTGAAAACGTAATTGCTTAATAGCTTTTAAACTGAATAAAGCTTCTTTATCACCAAAGTTTATAAAAAGAACTTCAACATTTTTACTTACAGTTTCCGGGAATAACCCCAATTCTTCAAGAACCAGATAAATACGGTCTAAACCAAAACTAATTCCAACACCACTCATATCTTTCATTCCGAAAATGCCTGTTAAATCATCATAACGGCCGCCCCCACCAATTGAACCCATTTTTACACGTTCTGGAGCTGAAACTTCAAAAATCGCACCTGTATAATAATTTAACCCACGTGCAAGGGTTACATCTAATTGTAATCTCGAAGTTGATAATCCTAATTCTGTAATTGCAGAATTTATAAAATATAATTCTTCAATACCCTTTTTTCCTTCTTCGGAAGTATTAAGAATACCTTTTAAACTCTCAATTTGAGATTCAAACGAACCAGATAATGTAAACAAGGGTTGTAATTTTGAAATCCCTGCTTTTGAAATGCCTTTAGAAAGCATTTCTTCTTTAACCTTGGCCTCGCCTATTTTATCGAGTTTATCCAGAGCTACCGTGAAATCGATTAGCCTATCACTAGCTCCAATAACTTCTGCAATACCAGAAAGTATTTTTCTGTTATTTATTTTAATAGTAACACCTTCAAGGTTTAAAGCAGAAAAAACAGTATCATACAATTGAATAAACTCTACTTCCTGCCAAAGCGATGTACTCCCAACAACATCAGCATCACATTGAAAAAACTCTCTAAAACGTCCTTTCTGTGGTCTATCGGCACGCCAAACGGGTTGGATTTGGTAACGTTTAAATGGGAACTCTATGTCATTTTGGTGTTGCACTACATAACGTGCAAATGGTACGGTTAGGTCATATCTTAGAGCTTTTTCTGAAATATAAGACGTTAATTTATTTGAGTCTTTTTCGGAATAAGCTTGTTCATTAGCTTTGGACAAATAATCTCCACTATTCAAAATCTTAAAAATTAATCGATCTCCTTCATCACCATATTTTCCCATTAACGTATCCGAGTTTTCAAAACTTGGCGTTTCAATAGGTTGAAATCCAAAGGTTTCAAAAGCACCACGAATGGTACTAAAAATATAATTTCTCTTGGCCACCTGTTCTGGATTAAAATCCCTGGTGCCTTTTGGGATGGATGGTTTTTGAGCCATGTATGAGTGGTATTGGTTTTAAATGATGTCTTATTCCCTAAATACATAAAGAATAACAAAAATAAGCCTTTAAATCGAAAATAATTTCTGCCTCCGCAGGCATGAGAAAATTAATTTATAAGTTTAAAAAAATAATGATACAATTTACCCTTCGTAATGTTAGCACCTTGCTCTATCATTTTAAACTTATCTAAGTTTTTATCGTCGGTATAATCTTTATCAGCTTGTAAAAACTCAACGCTATCATCCATCAAATTATCACGCAACCAAGCATAGCCTTCTTTGGTGGTAATATCAACATCATTTTTTAAATTCACTACAATAACGTGCATATTCGTTTTATCCAAATGAAATAAATACATGTGTTGTGGTGCAAAATGTTCAAGATATTCCGCTTTATTCAAAGCCCCTTCCCAAATTAAATCGCTGAACATGTCTAATTCCATTTCAGCTAAATCAGGCTTATTGGCTTTTAAATTAGTCCACTCATCTGCCGTTATGGATTGTGTTGCCAAAAAATTAATAAATTCTTGGTGTAATTCCTCAAACTGCTCTTTTGTAAGTCTTGCGTACTTCATTAAAAATCTAATTTTTTCATATCCCTGAATATGGACATCACTTGAATATTATCAATTACCTATAAAAACCTAAGAGGTCTAAATACAGAATAAAAAAGCCCCAACAAGGTTGAGGCTTATATACTATATGCTTTTAAAATTTATGCTTGTGCAATAACTTCAAAAGGAAATTCGAAAGTAACCTCTCTGTGTAAACGAATTACAGCATTATACTGCCCTAAACGCTTAATATTTCCTCCTGTAATAGTAACAAATTTTCTATCAATGGAATGGCCTTCTTTTGAAAACGCATCCACTAAATCTGCTTTAGTTACAGAACCAAATAATTTATCTCCAGCTGAAGCACCTTCGGTAGCTTTTGCTGTAATTTTAATATCTAATGCTTTAATCGCTTCTGCGGTTGCATTAGCATCATCAATTACTTTTTTATCTTTAAAGGCACGTTGCTTTAAATTTTCCGCCAACACCTTCTTTGCAGAAATTGTTGCTATAACCGCTTGTCCTTGAGGAATTAAAAAATTTCTACCATAACCGTTCTTAACTGTTACAACATCGTCTTTAAATCCTAAATTTTCAACGTCTTGTTTTAATATAAGTTCCATTGTTATCGGTATTTTATTTTAATAAATCAGCTACATAAGGCATTAAAGCTAAGTGACGCGCTCTTTTTACTGCTACGGCAACTTTTCTTTGATACTTTAATGATGTTCCTGTTAAACGACGTGGTAAAATTTTACCTTGCTCGTTTATAAATCGCATTAAAAAGTCCGCATCTTTGTAATCAACATACTTGATTCCAGACTTTTGAAACATACAATACTTTGCTTTCTTGTTTGTATCAATATTAAGAGGCGTTAAATATCTAATCTCACCGTCTTTTTTTCCTTTTGATTGTTGTTCTATAGTAGATGCCATAATTACGCTTTTTGTTTAAGTTTTTCTCGTCTTCGCTCTGCCCATGAAATGGCATGTTTATCTAACGCAACTGTTAAATAACGCATAAAACGCTCATCACGTTTAAACTCAACCTCTAAAGGAATGATAACCTGACCATCTACAGTGTACTCAAATAAGTGGTAAAAGCCACTTTTCTTGTTTTGAATTGGATAAGCTAATTTTTTTAGCCCCCAATCTTCTTTTGATACCATCTTAGCGCCGTTAGAAACAAGAAAATCTTCGTATTTCTTTACTGTTTCCTTTATCTGATCTTCAGATAAAACGGGATTTAAGATGAAAACAGTTTCATAATGATTCATAAAAATCTATTTTATTGTTAAAAATTGGCTGCAAAAATAAATAAATTCTCTATATTACACAACAATAAGTCTCCCTATTTTTCGATTATAAAGCAGCAATTATCAAATGTTAAAAAAACATTAAAAAAGACCTTTGAACGATGAAATTTGGTTTTTGACCGAAAAATTCGTACTATTGTCGATATCTTAACCGAAATAATATAAATGTTATGACTTTAAACTGTGTAGTAGTAGACGATTCAGCAATACAGCGTCTCTCCATTGTTAAACTTGTAGAAAATCATCCCTCTCTCAATTTAATAGCGGAGTACAGTAGTGCTTTAGAAACTAAAAATGGTTTGAATACACATCAAGTAGACCTTATTTTTCTTGACATAGAAATGCCTGTGTTGAATGGATTTGAGCTTTTGGACGTATTGAACAACAAACCCCAAATTATTTTTGTAACCGGTAAAACCGAATATGCTTTTAAAGCATTTAATTACGATGCTACCGATTATTTGCATAAGCCAATTACAAGAGAACGTTTTAACACCTCTGTTGATAAAGCTTTAGAGCAGCATAGGCTGACTTTAGACTTTAATGAAGAAGAAGGCGAACATATATTTGTAAAGAGCAACCTTAAAAAGCGTAAAGTATATATTAAGGACATAAAGTGGATTGAAGCACTTGGTGATTATGTAAAACTTGTTACAGAAGAAAACAGCTTAGTTGTACTTTCTACAATGAAATCATTTGAAGCTGAATTACCTGAAGGAAAATTTTTAAGAATTCATAAATCTTACATCGTTAATCTTGATAAGATCGATAGATTCAACAGTAAAAATGTTGAAGTTGGTGCTTATGAAATTCCTTTAAGTAGAAACAAAAAAACCCAATTAGTTGATGCTTTAAATAATATTTAAAAGCGAAACAACAAAATTAAAATAAAAGTTATCGACATTTAGAATACACTATTCGAACGAAATTTTTTTTTTTGAAAAAAAAGGCTATTATTTAAATAATAGCTTTTTTTTTATTATTATATTGATTATATTCTAAATAAAAAATTGGTTTTATGTCAACTTTATTAAAAACATGCATCGTCTTTATTTTTATATTTAATTATAGCTATTCGCAAAACCACAGCACTTATTTTATTGGGCACAGCTTAGTTGGGAATACGCTTCCGGATATGTTAAACCAGCTGGCATTATCAAAAGGGATAAACTACTATAGTAAAAGACAAATAATCAACGGCTCGCCACTAAAATATAATTGGGAAAACCCCGAACAAGGTGAAAATGGAAATTATACCTCAGATTTACCAACTGGCAACTACAACACATTAATACTTACTGAAGCAATACCCCTGGACAACCATATTATGTGGTCTGACACATATATAATGGCGCATAATTTTTACGATTATTTTGATACTTATGCAAACAACGGCTCGTCCTATATTTATGAAACTTGGCATTGCATAAATAGCGGTACAACTATAGATTGCGCTTATGATAATGGTGATGCTGTACTATGGCGAACCAGACTGGATCAAGATTTAAGCAAATGGGAAGCCATTGCAGATTATATAAATAATCAAAACAGTAATGCTGACACAAAGCTTATTCCTGCGGGACAAGCTATGGCTTTATTATATGATGAAATTGAATTAAATAACGTGAATGGTATTAACAATATTTCTGAGTTTTACACAGATGATATACATTTGAACGATATGGGAAATTACTATATCGCTTGCGTTATGTACACGACATTATTCAATATGGACCCAGTTGGTTTAACACGTGAAATGAATAGCCCTAATGGGACACCATACCAAACTCCAGATGCTGTTTTAGCTAATAAACTACAAGAATTAGCAATTCAAAGTGTTTGTAACTATCAAAATAATAGTACCGGTATTTGTCAAACGTTAAGTATTGAATCTGAAAATTTAAATATCGATATAAATGTCACTTTTAATTCTGAAAATATTCAAATAATTTCAAATAATAATAATAATAATATTAAAAAATTTAGTATTTACAACACACTTGGTCAAAATATAGAAACTAAAAACAACATAAAGCTAAGCAACTTGATTATTGAAAAACCCAAGGTGGACAATGGAATTTATATTTTGATTATTACGCTAAATACCGGAGAACAGGTAAGCAAAAAGATAATTCTTTAATTTAATTATGGAATCCTAAAATTTATCAGTACTAATTCTATCACAAAATTTATTTATTAGAAATTATCGACATTTAAAATAACTCTAACAGCCCTAAAATCTTTCACACTAAAAAAGCTATTGTTAATTTTAATAATCGCTTCTTTTGTTTTGGCTAGAGATTGTTGCTTGGGTATTTTTACTAATATATTTTTATGAAACTGATTTCTAATTCTAGCAATTGGTGGCGATTCTGGCCCTAACACATTGTCTTTAAAGACTTGTCGCAAAGACTTTGCCAACCATATGGAAGCCGTTTCTACCTTATTATAATCCTTATGCTTTAATGTAATTTTAATTTGCTTGTAAACCGGCGGATATTTAAAATTATACCGATCGTCCATTTGTTCCTTAAACATATCGATATAATTATTGGCAGACACTTGTTGCAAAATGTTATGATGCGGATTGTAGGTTTGAATTAACACCTTACCACGTGCCTCGGTGCGCCCTGCCCTACCCGATACTTGCAACATGAGTTGAAAACTACGCTCGTGCGCTCTAAAATCCGGAAAATTCAACATATTATCAGCATTCATAATACCTACCAATTTAACATGTCTAAAATCTAAGCCTTTTGTTAACATTTGCGTACCAACCAAAATATCAATTTCCTGTTGCTCTAAAGCTGTAATTATTTTTTCGTAACCATATTTACCACGCGTGGTATCTAAATCCATTCTGGCAACTTTATAATCTGGAAATAACAGTTTTACCTCTTCCTCAATTTGCTCTGTACCAAAACCCTTACTATCTATATCTTGACTTCCGCAGGCTTCACAATTTTGTTTCATTGCTGAATTATAACCACAATAATGACAACGCAATTGATTTCTGTATTGATGGTACGTTAAACTCACATCACAATTTGGACACTGTGGTGCATGCCCACAGGTATTGCACTCAACAATTGGTGAGAACCCACGCCGATTTTGAAACAATATTATTTGGTATCCACCACGTAATGTTTCAGTCATTTCCTCAATCAATCGATCGCTAAAATGCCCTTTCATACGCTTTTTTTTCAGTTTATCTTTAATATCGACCAATTCAATATCAGGCATTAACACGTTATTGTAGCGCTTGGTGATTTCAACAAAACCATACTTATTTAGTTGCGCATTAAAATAACTTTCCAAACTTGGAGTCGCCGAGCCCAAAAGTGTTTTTGCTTGGTGCATATGCGCTAAAACAACCGCTGTATCGCGCGCATGATAGCGCGGTGCGGGATCAAATTGCTTAAAGGATTGCTCATGCTCTTCATCAATAATTATTAATCCTAAGTTGCAAAAAGGCAAAAATATGGAAGAACGTGCACCTAAAACCACTTTCGCTTTTGCCGATTTTTGTAACACATTGTTCCAAACCTCAACCCGTTCATGAGTAGAATATTTTGAATGAAAAACAGCCACTTGCTCTCCAAAGTAATTTTGAAGCCTAGTAACTAATTGGGTTGTTAAAGCTATTTCTGGAAGCAGGTACAAAACTTGTTTGCCTTCACTTAAAACATCTTCAATTAATTTAACATACACTTCCGTTTTTCCTGAAGACGTAACGCCATGCAACAATGTAACGTTTTGGTTTTCAAAAGATGCCTTAATTTCGGTTAAAGCTTTTTTTTGATAATTATTGAGTCGTTTTGAAACTTCCGTTTCTTCTCCAGAATATTCAATCCTATCCTTTTGGATATGATATTCTTCAAGAATTTCTTTATCAATCAATGCTTTTATAATAGATATTGATGCACCACTCTCAACTGATAAATCTGAAACTTTTACAGGTTTTTTTGTTTTGGCAGAGATAGAAAACAAGGTCATCACCACATCCCGTTGTTTTGGTGCTCTACTTAATTCTTCCAATAAATTTTGAAGTGCATTTTCAAAAGAAAAATTAGCCAGTAGTTTTACATACCGCACTAATTTTGGCTTATACTTTTCATATACCTCTTCCTCTACCGAAATGGCTTCTTTTTCAATCAGCCTTTTAATAACTGATAATACATTCTTTTTATCCAGAATGTTTGAAATATCATGAATTTTTAAAGAAGATTGATGGTGCAATGCTTCATAAACTAAAAATTCATCATCTTTTAAAGTTGACTCATCTAGAGTTTTAATGCTGTTTTTTTTTATTATTGTTTCGCTTTCCAAAATAAAAGCACTAGGTAACGCAGCGCGCATAACATCACCTAATGTGCACATGTAATAACTAGCTATCCACCGCCATAATTTTAGTTGGATATCATTTACGATTGGTACATCATCTAATATTTGCTGAATATCCTTAGCTTTATAAGCGCTTGGTGCGTTGTTATGAATATTATAAACAATACCTGTGTAAATTTTAGATTTCCCGAAAGGCACAGAAACACGCATGCCTGCTTTTATGAAATTAGCTTCAGCTTTAGTAATACTATAAGTAAATAACTTTTGAAGCGGGACTGGAATTATAACATCGATGAAGAATTGCATACATCAAAAATAACACGATTTAACAAAAATCGCACACTTAAATTATTAAATTGAAACAAATATTAAAAAAACTAATCCAAAATTTCTTTAGGATATTTTCTTAAAAAATGGAGCGACGCATTAAGTTCATACCCCAATAGTAGAATATTTGCGTTAAGCCATAAATAAAATAATAAGATTAACAAAGCACCAATGGAGCCATATAATTTATTGTACTGACCAAAATTCTCAATATAAATCCCAAATAAATAGGACGTTAAAATGATCAAAAACGTTGTAAACAGAGCACCAATGGAAAAAAATCTAGAATTGCGGCCTTCTCGTGTTCCAAAATAATACAATGTTGCCGTGGCAATATAAACCATAACTACAAAAAATAAATATTTTACGACACCAGCCCAAAAAACTCCCTCTGAATCCACTTCGTAACCTCTACCCTGAAGTACGAGAAAAAACTCTTGAACTACATAAATTTGTATGTACCCTAATACAATTATGGTTAAAATTAATAAAAAGGCTAATATTAAAGCAATCCCCAAAGCAAATATATATTGTTTAAAAACGTTACGCGATAATTGCTCATGGTATGAATTTTCAAACCCTGAAAAAACAGCATTTACCCCATTTGCCATTAAAATAATAGATAACAAAAAAACTGACGATAATAGCCCGCCACGCTGAGATTGATCTATATTTTCAAAAATGTTTTCAAAGAAAAAGTCGGATGTGCTGGGTGGTAAAAAAGATTCTAAAAACTGCAAAAATTCCATTTTAAAATCATCGATAGGCACATAAGGAATGATTATTAAAACGAATAATAAAAAAGGAAATATGGCTGTAAAGAAACTGAATGCAATAGCACTCGCACGAGTTGTAACCGCACCCTTAACAATACCTGTTATATAAAGTTCTAATAAATCATAGAAGGATAAGCCCTCAAGACCAGGAAGCTTTAATTGTTTAAAAAAACGCACTGTAACGTTAATAACAGGAATTTTTTCGAGTTTATCATCTAGGGAATCAGACATTAATACTTCATATTTTAATTACAAAGATATTAAAGCGTTTAGTACAGTTTAAAATTATTTTACAGCTTTTAAGCTTAAATCCATATTATGGACCGAATGTGTTAAAGCACCACAGGAAATATAATTAACGCCACATTCCGCATAATGCCTAACCGTTGTTTCATTAATATTTCCAGAAGATTCAGTTAAACACTTATTACCAATTAGCTTAACGGCTTTTCGAGTATCCTCGTAATCAAAATTATCTAGTAATATTCTGTAAACACCATCACAATTTAATATTTCCTGAACTTCAAACAGATCTCTGGCTTCAACCATAATTAGTAAATCTTTGTCGGTATCTTTTAAATATTGCTTGGTTTTTTCGATAGCTTTAGTAATACCACCCGCAAAATCTATATGGTTGTCTTTTAGCATGATCATATCATAAAGTGCAAACCTATGATTTTCACCGCCACCTATTTTTACGGCCCATTTTTCTAAAACACGAATACCTGGTGTCGTTTTACGAGTATCTAAAATTCTTGTTTTTGTACCTTCCAACAAGTCTACAAAAGTTTTTGTTTTTGTTGCAATAGCACTCATACGTTGCATAGCGTTTAACACCGTTCGCTCTGCTTTTAAAATAGATTGTGATGCACCTTCAACATACATAACAACATCACCAAAAGTAACTTCGGTCCCATCTTCAATACGCACATCCAGTTTTAAATTTTTATCAACATAAGCAAATACTTTTCTAGCAAAATTTACACCGCCAATTATACCTTTGTCCTTAACTAATAGTTTTGCTTTACCTTTTGCGTTTTCAGGAATACAAGCCAAGGAACTATGATCACCATCACCAACATCTTCCCGTATAGCGTTTTCAATAATCATCTTCACTTCTGTGTCAAACTGCTCTTGTGTAATCATAGTTAGTTATAAGTTAATCCGAACAAAAATAAGAAATAGATTCGCTAAATTAAATTTTAAAAATATGAATTTTTCAATTATTTCTTATTTAAATGCATTATTCATAAATATGAAATATTAATTTTGCGTTTATGACTATAACCCTAATTACTATAGGCAAGACTGATAATAAACAACTTACACTCTTAATTGACAGTTATATTAAGCGTTTAGGTTTTTATATTAAGTTTTCTTTTAATGTTATTCCAGACATAAAAAATTCTAAAAATTTAAGTGAAATACAGCAAAAAAATAAAGAAGGCGCCCTTATATTAAATAAAATATCAACTTCAGACGTTCTGATTTTGTTAGATGAAAACGGCAAACAACATGATTCAGTAGCGTTTTCATCGTATCTACAAAAACACATGAACTCTGGAATAAAAAATCTAACATTCGTAATTGGAGGACCTTATGGTTTTTCAGAAGATATATATAATAGAGCAAATGGAAAATTATCATTATCTAAAATGACATTTTCCCACCAAATGATTCGTCTATTTTTTATTGAGCAACTGTATAGAGGATTTACTATTTTGAAGAATGAGCCTTATCACCATAGATGAGTTTTAAGTCGGAATCGTAATTTTCAGAGTTAACTCAAACGCAAAAAATAAAAAAGATGATATAAAATTAATTTAGTCATCTTTTTTATCTTCGGTTACCCGCCTTCCGTAATTTTTTTAATGTGTTTTATAAACTTCTTTGCGTTTTTTTAGTTGTCTTTCTAAATCGCTTATGGTTTCCCTAACCGATACTTCAAAATTACGTTCGTTTGAGGTCGCAAATATTCTCGGTCCTGGTAAGCTTAATTCAATATTACAAATTTTACCTTCAGTATGGTTTTTTTCATCTTTTTTAAAATGCACTGATGCACTTATTAAAAATTCATATCTGTTGAATAACTTTTCTAATTTCTCTTCTGTGAATACTGAGAGTGAATCACTTACATCCACGCCTACATATTGAAAATTTACTGTCATTTACGTTGTTTTTTAATGATTAAATTCTATCCTAAATATACAAGTTTTTTAAAGTAATTTGTATAACAAGAAGCATTAAATTTTTCTTAAAAAAACAAACAAGAGCTATTCTATTTAAAATCAATTAATGGTATTTTTGATATTATAAATTTTAAATATATGCAACTCGTTTTCGCTACAAACAATTTAAATAAACTTAGAGAGGTACAAGGTTTAATCCCTAAAAATATAAAATTGCTTAGTTTGAAAGATATAGGATGTTTTGAAGATGTTCCGGAATCACAAAACACCATTGAAGGCAACGCTATTCAAAAAGCAGAATATATAAAAAAAAACTATGGCTACGATTGTTTTGCAGATGATACAGGTCTTGAGGTTGAGGCTTTAAACGGCGAACCTGGAGTGTATTCCGCACGTTATGCAGGTGCACAGAGAAATACAGAGGATAATATAAATAAACTTTTAACTGAACTGAATAACAAACCTAATAGAAAGGCACAATTTAAAACAGTAATTGCGCTTCACATAAATGACAATCTCCAAATTTTTACAGGGATTTGTGAAGGAACAATAACTAAAACCAAACATGGTAAAAAAGGGTTTGGCTACGATCCGATTTTTAAACCAAAAGGCCTTAAAAGAACATTTGCCGAAATGGATTTAAGTTTGAAAAATGAAATAGGACATCGAGGTAAAGCAATAAGTAAATTAGTTGCTTTTTTTTAAATTTTCCTGAACAAAATTTAGCCAAAAAAATAAAGTTTAAGGTTGGCTGTTCCGTTTTTTATCTTAATTTTAATCTATGACAGAGGAAGCTATAGAAAAAGAAAATGCCGCTATTGCGAAAGCCTACAAGCAGTTGTTAAAAGTTAGTTACACCGCACTTTCTGATGACGATAAGAAACTAATTCGTAGCGCTTTTGAAGTCGCTTTAGATGGCCATAAAGACCAACGTAGAAAATCTGGGGAAGCCTATATTTTCCATCCCTTAGCGGTAGCCAAAATTGTAGCTCAAGAAATTGGTTTAGATGCAACCTCAATAGCCTCTGCCTTACTGCATGATGTTGTTGAAGACAGTCCTGATTATGATATAAACGACATTGAAAAGCAGTTTGGCAAAACCATTGCCACAATTGTTGATGGGTTAACCAAAATATCGTCCTTAAGCAAGGAAAAGGACATGGATGTTTCCCTTCAAGCCGAGAATTTTCGTAAAATGCTTTTAACACTTAATGATGATGTTAGGGTAATTATCATAAAAATTGCAGATAGACTCCATAATATGCAAACTATGGATGCAATGCGTCCAGATAAACAAATCAAAATCGCATCTGAAACATTATACATTTATGCACCTTTAGCACACAGAATTGGGTTATATAATATTAAAAGTGAACTTGAAGATTTAGGTTTGAAATATACCGAACCAGACGTATATAACGACATCCTAGATAAAATAAAAGAAAGCAAAGAAGAGCAGGACAATTACATTGCTCAATTTAGCGATGTTATAAAAAACTCTCTTAACAAAGAGAAACTTAGCTATACAATAAAAGGCAGACCAAAATCCATTTTTTCAATCCGAAGAAAAATATTAAACCAAGGGGTTTCGTTTGATGAGGTTTACGATAAATTTGCCATTCGGATTATTTATAAATGTGATAACGACCCTCAAAATGAAAAGTTTTTAGCTTGGAAAATCTACTCCATAGTTACAGATCATTTTAGACCAAATCCAATTCGTTTACGCGATTGGATTTCCTCTCCAAAATCTACAGGTTATGAAGCATTACATATTACAGTAATGGGCCCAAAAGGCAGATGGGTTGAAGTCCAAATTCGAAGTGAAAAAATGCATGAAATTGCAGAAAAAGGATATGCGGCACATTATAAATACAAACAAGGAAACGAGAAAGAGGATAATTTAGAAGGTTGGATAAATAGGTTACAAGAAGCACTTGAAGGATCAGACAAAAATGCTGTTGATTTTGTTGAGGAATTTAAATTAAATCTATATTCAAAAGAAATATATGTTTTTACTCCTGGAGGCGATTTAAAATCATTACCAAAAGGTGCTACAGCTTTGGATTTTGCTTTCAGCATCCATACCGAAGTAGGCATGAAAACTCGTGGCGCTAAAGTTAATGGCAAATTAGAGCCTTTAAGTCATGAGCTAAAAAGTGGCGACCAAGTTGATATTATAACCGCTGAAAACATAAAACCTAATTCAAACTGGTTAGACTATACGACAACTGCACGTGCTAGAAGTAAAATAAAATCGGCTTTAAAAGAAGATAAAAAACGTGTTGCTGAAGATGGTAAAGAAATTCTTAGACGTAAGCTAAAGCAACTTAAGCTTACGCTTGATGAAAACTCTATAAATGAAATGGTTAGCTATTTCAAGCTTAAAACAAGTCTTGATTTATTTTATAGAATTGGCTTAGGCAGTATTGATAATACGATGTTAAAAAACTATGCTTCATCTAGAAGTAATGCTTTAATGAGTTATATCAAGAATAAAATTTCGAGAAAGCAAACCATCTCTAAAGAAGCATTAGAGAAACAGGAAATCACTTTAAAATATGACTCTATTGTTTTTGGTAAAGATGAAGAAAAACTCGATTATAAATTAGCAAATTGTTGCAATCCCATACCTGGCGACAAAGTCTTTGGTTTTTTAACCGTAAATGAAGGTTTAAAAATTCATAAAAAAAATTGCCCGAACGCTGTAAGCTTACAGTCTAATTATGCATATAGAATTATGTCTGCACAATGGATTGATTCATCACAACAAGAGTTTTTAGTTAAAATTATTTTAGCTGGTATTGATCACATTGGTTTAGTTAACGATATTACTAAAATAGTCTCAGAAAATATGCATGTTAACATGAAAGGCATAAGTTTTGAAAGTAATGATGGACTTTTTTCTGGGGAAATAAATGTCGTCGTAAAAAATAATACGATAATAAAAAAACTTTTAGAAAAACTTAAAAAAATCAATGGCATAGATAAAGTAAAAAGAGCGTAAAAAACGTACTAATTTACTCTATTTTATAGTTTTAGGATGTTATTGTAATAATAATTATAACTATGTTTTTTTTTCAAAAACAGAAAATACACATCAAATAATTTTAGCTTCTTTTATATATCCTTTTGATATAAAAAGCGTAAATTTGCTTCGAAATTATGGATGGAAAGGTAGATTCAAAAAATCAAGACATAGTAAAAAACGTTTTTACTAGCTTTTTAGAAAGTAACGGGCATCGCAAAACTCCCGAACGTTACGCCATACTTCAAGAAATTTATAATAATACAGAACATTTTGATATAGAATCCCTATATCTTAAAATGAAAAATAAAAAATATCGCGTTTCTCGTGCCACCCTTTACAACACTATAGAGTTGCTTTTAGAATGTAAATTGGTTAGAAAACATCAATTTGGTAAAAACCAAGCACATTATGAAAAATCTTATTTTGACCGACAGCACGATCATGTTATTTTAACAGATACTGGTGAAGTTATAGAATTTTGCGATCCAAGAATTCAATCTATAAAAAAAACTATCGAAGAGGTTTTCGATATTGAAATTAATAACCACTCGCTCTATTTTTACGGAAATAGAAAATCAACAACTAATAACTAATTTTTTACAATGGCAGTAGATTTACTACTAGGACTACAATGGGGAGACGAAGGCAAAGGAAAAATTGTTGACGTACTAACATCAAACTACAATATTATAGCTCGTTTTCAAGGTGGACCAAATGCAGGACACACATTAGTTTTTAATGGCAGAAAGCACGTTTTACATACCATTCCATCAGGTATTTTTCATGATGATGCTACCAACTTAGTTGGAAACGGCGTAGTTATAGACCCTGTAATTTTTAAAGGCGAACTCGATAAGTTAGAAGAGCAGAACGTTGATTATAAAAAATCTTTGATGATTTCTAGGAAAGCACATATCATTTTACCAACTCATAGACTTCTGGATGCAGCAAGTGAAGCTTCAAAGGGAAAAGCCAAAATTGGATCGACCTTAAAAGGTATCGGTCCAACTTATATGGATAAAACTGGAAGAAACGGTATTCGTGTTGGAGATTTAGAATTAACAGATTGGAAAGAAAAATATAGAGCACTTGCCGATAAGCATGAATCTATGATTTCTTTTTACAATGCAGAAATTGAATATGATTTAAAAGAATTAGAAACTGAATTTTTTAAGGCTGTTGAAGTTTTAAAATCTTTAAAGTTTATTGATTCTGAAGAATATATATATCAAGCTCAAAAATCCGGAAAAACGATTTTAGCCGAAGGCGCCCAAGGCTCTTTATTAGATATTGATTTTGGTACTTACCCATTCGTAACGTCTAGCAACACAACGGCAGCTGGCGCATGTACTGGCTTAGGGGTAGCACCAAATCAAATAGGTGAAGTTTTTGGTATTTTTAAAGCATATACCACACGCGTGGGCTCTGGCCCTTTCCCTACCGAACTGTTTGATGAAGATGGTGCAACTATGGCCAAAGTTGGTAACGAATTTGGTGCTACTACCGGTCGCCCAAGACGTTGTGGCTGGTTAGACCTTGTAGCTTTAAAATATGCATGTCAAGTAAACGGTGTAACACAACTGATGATGATGAAAGGTGATGTGCTTTCTGGTTTTAAAACCTTAAAAGTATGTACAGCTTATAAATACAAAGGCGACATCATTAAACACTTGCCATACAATATTGAACCCGAAAATGTAGAAACAATCTATACAGATTTTAGTGGTTGGCAAGAAGATTTAACAGAAATGTCTGAGGCCTCACAAATGCCAAAAGCATTAAATGATTATATAGCATTTTTGGAAAATGAACTAGAAATCCCTATAACTATAGTTTCTGTCGGTCCAGATAGAAAACAGACTATTTTTAGAAAGTAACTATTAGAAAATCCAATTTATAAAAACGCTCCAAAACATTTTGGAGCGTTTTTTGTTTCTAAACAACTACACATCATTTTAATCGTTATTTTTGCCCTAAACAATTTTTATATTTTGAACAAACTACAAGCTCTCGTTTTTATTCTATTAATTGGTTTTACATCAACAGTTGGTTTACATGCACAATCAAAAGAAAAAAAAATCAAAATTGAATATGCTGGTAAATTAACCATTGATGAAGCTAATTATCCAGGAGCAAAAATTTTGACACGAGATGATGCGCAACAAGTTCATATAGAACATAGTGGAGCAAATATGTGGTGCGATAAAGCCATTCACTACAGTAAAGAAAACTTTATTGAAGCCTACGGGAATGTAATATTAAAACAGGGAGACACCATTAATATGACCTCTAAATATATTGAATATAGTGGACTAACTGAATTAGCTTTTGCTAGCGGAGATGTGATTATGAAAGATCCAAATTCTACAATTACTTCTGACACTTTATATATGGATAGAACGAAACAGCAAGCGTTTTTTAGAAGTGGCGGAACCGTCGTAAAAGATTCTTCTGGAACGATTACGAGTAAAATTGGAAGATACTACATGGATTTTAAAAAATATCAATTTGTTGAAGATGTTGTTTTGGTAAATGAAAATTCCACTATAAATTCTGATTATTTTGATTTTTATTCAGATACTGGTTACGCATACCTGTTTGGCCCTTCTACCATCACCACAGAAACCAGTAAAACCTATTGTGAAAAGGGTTTTTATGACACTAAAAACAAAAAAGGGTATGCTCTTAAAAACGCTCGGATTGATTATGATAATAGAGTTATAGAAGGCGACAGTTTGTATTTTGATAATAATATAAGCTTTGCATCTGCAACCAATAATATTAAAGTTACTGATACAATTAATAACAGTATTATAAAAGGCCATTATGCCGAAGTTTTTAAAGAGAAAGACTCTCTATTCATAACAAAACGAGCTTTAGCAATTACCGTTCAAGAAAAGGACTCTGTATACATACACGCCGACAAAATTATGGTTACAGGCAAACCTGATAACCGCATTATAAGAGCGTATTATAATGCTAAAATTTTTAAAACAGACTTAAGTGGGAAATCAGATTCCATTCATTCTGATCAAAAAGCAGGTATTACCAAATTATTAAATATTGCTGATTTAGCTTCAGCAGATAAGTTTTCAACAAAAAGAAAACCAATACTTTGGAATTTAGAAAGCCAAATGACGGGGGACACTATCCATTTACTTTCTGATAATGAAACAGAAAAAATAGACTCACTTCTTGTTTTCGAAAACGCTTTTGTAATCAGTAGAGATACGATCAGTAAAAATGGTTATAATCAAATAAAAGGGAAAAGTTTGGTTGGGTTATTTAATGATAAAAATGAGTTGAACCAAGTTGATGTTACCAAAAACGCTCAATCTATTTTTTATGCTAGAAATGATAAGCAAGAACTTATCGGGATTGACAAATCTAAATCTGGAAGCATTTCAATTTTATTTGAAGATGGAGATATAGATGAGTATACAAGATATAATCAAGTTGATGGAAATTTATACCCAGAATCGCAATTTCCTGAAAAGGAAAGAATACTAAAAGGTTTTGATTGGAGGGAAGAAGAACGTCCAAGAACTGTTGATGATTTGTTTAAAGACGACCCACCGCTTAAACTAACGGTTATAATAGGATTGGAAGACTATGTTTCTCATGAGGATTTTTTTGATAAAACTATTAACGAACGTATAATTCTTGGTAGAAAAAGTAGACCGAGGAGAGAAGATTATAAAAAAAATCTAACAAAAAAAACAAAAGCTATAAATTTATTGGAATTTTCTGAAGATTTTGAAAATAAGTTATGGTTAAAGCGGTTCGTCGAATTAACTCCTAATATTGAAGATTCACCATTTGGTAAGAATACATCAACGAAGGTTTTGAGTAATACAACGGGAAAGGTAGATGGTTATCTTATTCAAAGTATTAAAAACACTACTGGAAAATATAAATTCTCTATATGGTTAAAGGGGAAAGGGCAAATAAAAATTTCTCTTCAGGAACTAGGAGATGATTATACAAATTATAAAATTAGAAATATAATTTTGTTTAACCAATGGAAAAAATATGAAGTTATTGCTAAAAAAGATAACGATAATAATAGAATAAGATGTGTAATTAGCGGAATTCATACTGGAGATTATTTTAAAATATACAAACCTGAACTTATAAAATTATCTGACTAAACAACCTTAAGTAAAATGAATAATAGTCAATGAAATCTGATTTCATAAAATACCAAGCGCAAACTACACCTCACCCATTAGCTATGGAAATATCATACGCTAAAGGCTCTTATATTTATGACACCAACAATAAAGCATATTTAGATTTTGTTGCAGGAGTTTCTGCTTGCCCTTTAGGCCATAATCATCCCAAAGTAATAGATGCCATAAAGAGGCAGTTAGATAAGTACATGCATGTTATGGTTTATGGAGAATACATTCAGAAACCAGCAGTTGAACTCACAAAACTATTAGCAAATCATTTACCAGATTCTTTAGAAAAAACATATTTAACAAATTCTGGCACCGAGGCTATTGAAGGTGCATTAAAATTAGCAAAACGTGCCACTGGACGTAGCGAAATTATAGCAGCCGATAATGCTTATCATGGAAATACTATGGGAGCCATGAGTGTTATGGGCTACGAAGCTCGTAAACAAGCCTTCAGGCCGCTTTTACCAGGTGTAAAATTCATTCACTTCAATAACAAAAAAGATATTGAACATATATCAAACAGAACAGCCTGCGTAATTTTAGAAACCATTCAAGGTGGCGCTGGATTTATCGAACCAAGTAACGGCTACTTGGAAAACATTCAGAAACAATGCAAAAAAGTTGGAGCGCTTTTAATCCTAGATGAAATTCAACCAGGTATTGGAAGAACTGGAAAACTCTTCGGTTTTGAAAATTACAATTGTGTTCCAGATATTCTAGTAACTGGCAAAGGTCTTGGTGGAGGGATGCCCATTGGTGCTTTTTCAGCATCGAGTAAGTTAATGGATTTACTTCAAGATAAACCCAAACTAGGACACATCACTACATTTGGTGGGCATCCAGTAATTGCAGCTTCTGCCCTAGCAACTTTAAAAGAAATTACAGAAAGCCACTTAATGCAACACGTTTTAGAAAAGGAAAAACGTTTTAGAATACATTTGGCTCACCCACTAATTAAAGAAATTAGAGGTAAAGGCTTGATGCTTGCTATAATAACAACTTCCGAAGCCATTACAAATTCATTAATTTTTAAAGCCCAAGACCGTGGACTAATTCTCTTTTGGCTTTTATTTGAACCTAAAGCAGTAAGAATAACACCACCTTTAACCATTTCAAACGATGAGATTAATCAAGGGTGCGAAATAATTATATCGATTTTAGACGAAATACAACATCAATAACATATTTCAAAATACTGGAAATCAGACACAAAACAGATATAATCGCAATAAATACAATAAATGTTGATTACTTTGTTAAAAAAAATTGATTAAACCATGTTGAATAAGTAAATAGTAATGTAACTTTATTAATATAGAAACGTATAAATGTGCTTATGGAGTTTAGTCAAAACGACAACAACAATTTGCCTCTTACGAAATTTGAATCGATGTTGAAAACAAATCATGTTTTGTTTTTTGATTCTGAAGAGTTTGAAAACATCATTCACCACTATTTAAACCAAGGAAAAATAGCTTTGTCTAAAAAAGCAATTAAACTAGGCTTAGACCAGCACCCAACCTGTATTAGTTTAAAACTTTTTAAAGTGGAAATTTATGTTTTTGAAGATAAACTTGATAAAGCTGATGCGCTTCTAAATGACTTATATAGTATAGACCCCACAAATGAAGAATTATACATTCAAAAAGCAAATATTTTTTCCAAAAAAGATGACCATGAGCAAGCTATAATTGTTTTAAAACAAGCTATACAACTCACTGATGAAATTGCAGACCTTTACTCTCTAATAGGTATGGAATATCTGTTTTTAGATGAATACGAAAACGCCAAAACATATTTTACAAAATGCTTGGAGTTAGATGTTAATGATTATTCTGCACTTTATAATGTTATTTATTGTTTTGAATTTTTAAAACAAAGCGAAGAAGCTATTTCTTATTTAAACCTGTTTTTAGATAAAAACCCATATTGTGAAGTTGCATGGCACCAATTGGGTAAGCAATATTTCGAACTTAAAGATTACAATAAAGCGTTAACGGCTTATGATTTTGCTATTATATCCGACGATACATTTGTAGGTGCTTATATTGAGCGAGGTAAAGTTTTAGAACACTTAAAACAATACGAAACCGCAATTGAAAATTATACGATTACCTTAAAATTAGAAGAACCAACATCATTTGCACTATTACGTATAGGATCTTGTTATGAAAAATTAGGTAATAAGGAATTAGCGCTTCAATATTATGATAGAACCGTTCATGAGGATCCACAACTAGATAAAGGTTGGATTGCTATTACAAAATTTTACAATAAAAGCGGCAACTACCAAAAAGCGTTATTTTTTATAAATAAAGCTATAAATATTGATTCAGAAAACGTTATCTATTGGAAGTTATATTCTCAAATAAACCAGCGTTTAAAATTTTATGAAGAAGCAGAACGTGGTTATAAAAAAACTATAGAATTAGGTAATTATGAGCTAAACACATGGTTGTCTCGTGGCGATTTGTTAATCAAATTAGGCGAACTACAAACGGCTATATTTAATTTTGAACAAGCCATTGAGTTTTATCCTGAACATATTGAATTAGAATACCGATTAGCAGGCTTATATTTCACCTTAAAAAAACAAGATATAGGAACTTTTTATCTTAACAATGCTTTGAAGAACAATAAGGAATACGCGTTTATCATCGAAGAACTTTTCCCAAAAGTCTCAAAAGAACTTGAAGTCAAAAAAATACTCAAACAAACCCATAAGTAAGCTTTCATATTTTTAGATTAGTTTTTTTTTGTTAACCAAATGTATACCTTTGGATTTCTAAATACATTAGTATATGCAAAGAAGTCTTAAAGATTATCTAATCATTTCATTTAAAGGGTTAGCCATGGGAGCTGCAGATGCTGTTCCAGGAGTTTCTGGCGGAACCATAGCATTTATTTCTGGCATATACGAAGAGCTTATAACAACGATCAGTACTTTAAATGGAGCACTTTTCAAAACGTTATTTAATAAAGGGTTTAACTCATTTTGGAAACAAGCAAATGGTTCTTTTCTATTAGCGCTTTTGTCTGGGATTATAATCAGTTTTGTATCCTTTATGAAACTCGCTAAATATTTACTGGAACAGCATCCCGTTTTAATTTGGTCTTTCTTTTTTGGTCTTATTGTTGCCAGTATTTATTTTGTTGGAAAACAAATTAATAAATGGAATCTTGTTTCCATAATAGCTCTTGTTATTGGTGCCGTTATTGCTTTTTACATTAGCAAACTACCCCCTTTGGGCACAAATGAAAATTCTTGGTTTCTATTTTTTGCAGGGGCAATTGCTATTTGTGCCATGATTCTACCTGGTATATCCGGGTCTTTTATTCTAATTATTCTTGGAGCTTATAAAACGCTAAGTAATGCCATACATGATATTGACATAAAAAAAATTATGATTTTTGGTACAGGTGCGCTAGTTGGATTACTCAGTTTTAGCCATGTTTTAAAATGGCTTTTTAAAAATTACCATAATGTAACATTAGCATTATTAACAGGTTTTATATTTGGATCTTTAAATAAAGTTTGGCCTTGGAAAAAAACATTAACATGGCACATAAATTCTAAAGGTATAGAATCCCCATTACTACAAGAAAGTGTGTCTCCGTTAGCTTTTAGTGGAGATAACAAAATGCTCTTAGCTATAATCTTAATGATTCTAGGTTTTTTAACTATTCTTATTCTTGAAAGACTAGGCTCTAAAAAGTAACAATGGAAAGCACCAGAACACTTACAGATAAGTTATTTCTAATTTTAAAAGGATTAGGAATGGGTGCAGCCAATAAAGTCCCCGGAGTTTCTGGTGGTGTCGTTGCCTTTGTTGCTGGGTTTTATGAGGAATTTATATATTCACTCAAAAAAATAAACAAAACAGCCTTTAAGTTATTTTTTAATGGGCGTTTTAAAAGTTTTTTTACCTATATAAATGGCCGTTTTTTAAGTCTGCTTTTTTTAGGAATGGTTATAAGCTATTTTAGTATTTCAAAAGTTTTGGATTACCTGATAAAACACTATGAAATCTATATTTGGAGTATTTTCTTCGGAATGATAATCGGCTCTATTTATTACCTCTATAAAGGGTTTAAAGATTGGCATTACATAACATATATCTCATTAGGCATTGGAATTATTCTGGGAGTGGGTATTAGTTTTTTAAATCCTGCAAAAGAAAATGATAATCTTTGGTTTGTTTTTTTCTGTGGAATAATTAGCGTGTCAGGAATGACGCTACCTGGTTTTTCAGGATCTTTTATTCTTATTCTTTTGGGAAATTATGTGTTGCTACTAGTGGATTCTGTAAACGCATTATACGATACATTTTCAGAAATTGTTACTGGTGATTTTAGTGTATTTCAAAATTCAGCACGCATTCGCATGCTTAAAGTTTTAGTCATATTTACTTTAGGCTCAATTACTGGTTTAGTCACATTCTCGCATGTATTAAGCTATATTTTAAAACGTTACAAAAGTATTACACTTTCTGCAATTATTGGCTTTATTATTGGTTCATTGGGCGTTGTTTGGCCATGGAAAAAAACAATACACAAAACAAATGAAGATGGTCGTTTTCTATTGGATTCAACAGGAGAAAAAATCATAGAAAATTATCAACGTTTTAAACCAGAATTAAATACAGAAACTTATTACGCAATTGGTTTTATCATACTAGGTATTGCTACCGTTTTAATTTTGGAATGGTACGGAAATAAAACAAGACAGGAACATGAATAAATTAGGCCTTTTAGGAAAAAATATATCCTACTCGTTTTCAAAATCATACTTTAAAGAGAAGTTTAAGAATGAAAACATAAACAACACAACATACGAAAATTTTGACATAAAAAATATTAATGCATTTCCTTCAATAATTAAAGAAACAGAAGGTTTAAAAGGTATGAATGTAACTATTCCATATAAAGAGCAGGTTATGCCTTTTCTGGATAAAATTAATAAAAAAGCAAAAGCTATTGGAGCTGTTAACACTATTAAAATAACAAAAAAAGGGAAACTAATAGGTTACAATACAGATTGTTACGGTTTTAAAAAAACCTTAAAACCACATATTAAATCGCATCATAAAAAGGCATTAATTTTAGGAACTGGAGGCGCTAGCAAAGCTATCGCTTTCACTTTAAAAGAAATGGGTATCACCTACCAATATGTGTCCAGAACACTTTCTGATAGGGTTGGGTTTTCATATAATACATTAACTGAAAATGATGTAAAAAACCATCAAATTATAATTAATTGTTCACCTGTAGGCACATTCCCAAATGTAAAGGATTGCCCAAATATCCCTTATCAGTCAATAAACGAAAACCATATTCTTTTTGATCTTATATATAACCCCGAAGAAACTAAATTTTTAAAATTAGGAAAAAAACATAAAGCTGACACTATCAATGGATTAGGAATGCTTGAATTTCAAGCAGAAAAGGCATGGTCTATTTGGAATTTAAAATAATCAATTATAATCTTATCTCCTTTGTAAATACTTTACTTGTTAGTATCTTTAATGACTAAATCAATTTTGATGAACCTTAACATTTTTTAAAATGTCTGATAATAACAATCTCCAAGAAGTAGATGGTAGTGAAGAGCATAATTCTGATGAAACCCAAACAGAATTAAATGACAATCAAAAAACAGAAGACATTCCAAATAAGTCTAATGCGCCTAGTGAAACTTTAAAAGATGAAACTATTGAACATTCAAAACCTAGAGAAGAAAATGATGAAGTTTTTAATGAGATAGAAGAATCTAATGCAGAGGACGCTGAAGATGAAGGTAATAAAGAAAGACATACCATTGAGGTGAAGGCTTACGATACCATGTCTTTAGAATCGCTCGCCATTGAACTAGAAAAGCTTGTTGAAAAGGAAAAAGTTCAAGCTATTAAATCGCACGTTGATCACATAAATACCGAATTTAAAACTAAATTTCAAGCTTTAGTCGAGGAGAAAAAAGAAGATTTTGTAAATGATGGCGGTAACGAAATAGACTTTTACTACAATTCACCGGTTCAAAAAAGATATAAACAAGCCTATAAAGCATACAGACAAAAAGTAAACGATCACTATAAAAGCCTAGAAAGAAATTTAAAACAAAATTTAGCTGATAAGCTTGAAATTATTGAAGAACTTAAAGGTTTAATTAATGTTGAAGAAAATATTAATACCACCTACAAACATTTTAAAGAATTACAGGAACGCTGGAGAAATACAGGCCCAATCCCACGGGACAAATACAATAATGCCTGGAATAGCTACCACCATCATGTCGAGATTTTTTATGACTTTTTAAACATTAATAGAGATTTACGCGATTTAGATTTTAAGCATAATCTTGAAAAGAAATTATTAATTATTGAACGTGCTGAAGAATTATCAAAAGACGATGATGCGATGCGTGCTTTTAGAGAGCTACAGGAACTTCATAAATTGTGGAAAGAAGAACTTGGACCGGTTTCTAGAGAACATCGCGAAAATATCTGGGAACGCTTTAAGATTGCCACTAAAATCATTAATGATAAACGCCAAGTTTACTACAAAGAAATAGATAAAATCTACGAGAAAAATCTTGAAAATAAACTAGAGATAATTTCAAAAATTGAAGAATTAGCGGCTCAAGAAAATAGCTCGCATGGGGTTTTACAAAAAAGAATGAAAGCTGTTGAAGCTTTAAGAGAAGCGTTTTTTAATGCTGGGAAAGTACCTATAAAATTAAATGAAGCTACTTGGGCGAAATTCAAAGATGCTGTTAGGTCTTTCAACAGAAAGAAAAATATCTTTTATAAAGATCTTAAAAAAGAACAGTTCAAGAATTTACAACTTAAGTTAGATTTAATAAAAGTTGCGGAAGACCATAAAGACAGTGATGATTTTGAAACCGTTACACCTTTAATGAAAAAAATTCAAGGCGATTGGAAAAAAATTGGTCACGTTCCAAGAAAAGATAGCGATAAAATCTGGAAGCGCTTTAAAGCGGCTTGTAATGATTATTTTGATAGAATACATGCCAAAAGAAATGCTGCTAGTGAAAAACAAGTAGAAGCTTATAATAAAAAAAACGAGTTCTTAAAAAAATTAAAAGATTTAGAACTTTCTGAAGATAAAGAAAAGGGTGTTGAAATCATAAGAGAGCACATAAAACAATGGCAGTCTATAGGTCGAGTACCAGGAGATAAACGCTATATTGATGGTAAATTCCAGAAATCTATAGATAGTTTGTTAAGTGGATTAAAACTTGACAAAACGGAAGCTGAAATGATTAAGTATGAAAACAAACTGGATAGCCTTATCAATCCTAATGATACTAGAAACCTAGATAACGAGCGTATTTTTATTCGAAAGAAAATAGATGAAGTTAAAGGACAAATCAACCAATTAGAAAATAATTTACAATTTTTTACCAACGTTGATGATGATAATCCACTAGTCAAAGAAGTACACACTAATATTAAAAAGCATAAAGCAGATTTAGATTTATTAAAAACAAAGCTTCGAACAATCAAAAATTTATATTAGCTTATTATTAGTTGAAAATTATGGAATGAGGCTGAGAACTACATTTTCTTAGCCTCCTCCCAAAACACATCCATTTCCGCAAGCGTCATATCCTTAAGTGGTTTGTTTAAGCTTTTTGCTTTACTCTCTAGAAATTGGAAACGTTTAGAGAATTTTTTATTGGTACGCTCCAAAGCATTTTCCGGATTGATTTTTAAAAATCTGGCATAGTTTACCATCGAGAATATAACATCGCCAAACTCGCTTTCCATATTGTCCTGATGACCGGCTTCTACTTCTATTTTAAACTCTGCCAGCTCCTCCTCTACTTTTTCCCAAACTTGTTCTGTTTTCTCCCAATCAAAACCAACACCCGCCACTTTTTCCTGAATTCTATTAGCTTTTACTAGTGCTGGCAAACTTTTAGGAACGCCTTCTAGAACGCTTGTTTTCCCTTCTTTAAGCTTTAGGTTTTCCCAATTTCGTTTTACGTCATCTTCATTTTTAACTTTTACATCACTGTAAATATGTGGATGCCTATGAATTAGCTTTTCGCAGATAGTATTACAAACATCAGCAATATCAAAATTATAGGTTTCACTTCCTATTTTAGCATAAAAAACAATATGTAACAAAACATCACCAAGCTCTTTTTTGACCTCCTCCAAGTCTTTATCTAGAATAGCATCACCCAATTCGTAAGTTTCTTCTATGGTTAAATGGCGTAAGCTTTCCATAGTTTGCTTTTTATCCCACGGACACTGCTCACGTAACTCATCCATAATAGTTAATAATCTATCAAAAGCATTTAATTGGTCTTGTCTAGAATTCATTGTTTTTTTTTCAAAAATACGATTTTGATATTTTTATGTTAATGTGTTTTTATTTAAATAATTGTTTGTCATGTTATTTAATACATATTTTTAATTTATCAGAAAAAACGGTAGTTTCAATAAAAGTTAATTACAAGCAGGAACATTTATGTAAAAACAGAAAATGGAGCATATACTTTTTGGCTAATTTTCAAAATACATCACATTAACAAATGAAGTGAAGTATTCAATTTTAGATTCAGATATATTCAAACAATATAAAAAAAGGGAGTCGATTTTAAAAATAGTTTCTTATTAAACCATTTTTTTTAATAGTTCATAGACCTTTTTAATCTAAAATGTCCGAATCATTTGTATAGAAAAATGATTAATGACCAAATTATGTTATTAGAGCGCTAGCGCTTCATTTTGATAACAATTTTTAAACCTAGCTAATAGTTGTAATTATGAATATAAAAGATTAAATATCAACTTTATGGATTGTGGTTTTAATAATCTATTATTTGCTGAGATACTATCATTTTTTTTGGTACTCGAAAATAAAAAGACACTTAATATTATTGGAAAGGCTATAACCACTATGGCTATTGCTGCGCTTATTATTAATATACCTATAGTTATAATTTTTTTTCTAAAACATTATCGATTGAATTAAATCGAATTCTAAATATTATTGCCAGGATATAAACCTTTTTATTCTTTATATGTATCAGTGGCTTGGTGCCTATTATATTATTTGCCAGGCTATAGAGGTTGTCGCGCTATCTAGAATTATATTTACGGCATTGAAATGGCCAATAATATATTCAAAATATTTTTTTATGTAAACGAAATATACAGTACTTACCCTTATACTAATTTTAATTCTAAATTTAATAGTATCAAACTTACTTAGGTTATAATAAATCACGTAAAAACTAACTTCAATTCAAAAAACATTTAATATCTCCAAAATCTGAGAAAAACTAGGACGTTTTGCAACTTCTGGTTGTAAACAATCAGCGATTAATTTTAAAAATTCATAATTTAATTGGTTTTCAATTTCGTACTGATTCACTAACGATAAAACATCTTCTAACATACACCCGTAAGCCCTAACCTCTACAAGCTCAATATTACGAGCTTCAGGTGAATTAACATCATAAAAAGAAGCTGCACCAAAATCTCCCAAAAGACTTTCGGCTTCATTATTCACTAATATATTATGAGCATAAAAATCGCCATGAATAATGCCTTTATTGTGTAATTGTTTGCCAACGGAAGCCATACTTTTTGCGATTTTTAATAAAAAGTTTTTATTAAAATTAGTATCTATATTAAAAGTATCTCTGGTACACGTTTCCAAACTCGGTGGGTTTCCTAAGTTAATATATGAAGTATCAATAAGCGCCATGATTAAGCCCATTTTATTTTCAGGATGACTTTTAATTTTTCCTAAAACGGGAATTAAATTTTTATGCCATCCTGCTCTTATAGAAATCTCCATTTCATCTTCTGGTAGGCCATCGCTGGTAACATTACCTTTAAAAACCTTAATAGCTACATCTTTATTTTTAGATTTCCAGTAAGCTTTTGAAATTAATCCAGAAGCACCTTCACCCAGAAGTTCTCGTATATAAAAATCAGTCCAATCAAAAAACTCCAAATTGGTATTCGATTTTACTTGATAAGTTGCAGGATTACCTCCAAATGCTACCCAAGCTAGTTTTGGTAGTTTAAATAACCACTTTGGTATTTCACGTAATTTATTTGCGGATACTCTTAGAAGTTCTAAATTTATACAGCTTGCCATTTCTGGCGGCAATACTTCAATAAGGTTACCTGCTAGTGCGCACTTTTGGAGCAACACACAATCCCCTATACTTTTTGGTAATATTTTTATATTATTATCGGTTAAAATTAACCAATGTAATTTAGGTGGAAATGCATGTTCTGGGATTGTTTTGATGTGATTGGACTTAAAGCCAATCATACGTAATTCAGGGCATTTTGCCAGAATTTTAGGGAATTCATAAAAATTATTACGTGCAAAAAAAAGGATTCTTAAATGCTTTAATTTTGAGATGCTTTCAGGTAATTCAGATATTTGATTATCTGATAAATCTAAAACCTCTAAGGTTTCTGCAATGCCTATAATAGCTTCTGGAAACGCTTTTAAACCACAGGCCAATTTTAATGTTTTTGAACCTATTAGCTTTCCTGATTGCAAGGCTTGTAATGTATGTAACATATTTAAAATAATAGGCTACAAAATTAACTATTATTGACTTTTATAACGCCTTAAATACGAAACAAAATATACAATTATAAAAAAAAATTTCAAATTAACTAATGCCTATTAAAAGCTTTTACTCCTGCTTCTACTCTAGTTTTTAAATAATTTTTTCGAGGTACAATGGGGCAAGAATACTTTTGGTTATAGGCGCAATAGGGATTGTAGGCTTTATTAAAATCAATCATCATTGTGTTACCTTCTGGAATTTGAGCATCGATATAGCGTCCACCGCCATAACTCTCTAGTCCGTTGGTCTCGTCTAAAAATGGAAGAAACAAATAATTTCCGAAACCTTCTTTATATTTCAATTCTTGGTTTTGGTAAATATTCAATTTAAAATTCTCATCATTTAGATTAAAAGTTAATTCGCCATATTTAACATAAATAGGTTTTCTATTTGTTGTGGTTTTCATTTTAAAAGTCTTTTCGTTTGGTGTTCTTTTAAAATTTGCTTTTACAATATATGCGGAATCGAACTTAAAAAAATCTAAGCCTTTAAATTTTTTCCTGTCCTTGTCTTTTAATGGTGATTTGCTAGCATCTTTATAATCTGCGTTTATTTTTTTTTGAAATTCGGTTTCGTCTTTTAGGGCTCTTTTATCTTGTGCACAACCCGTGCAAACCATAAATAATGCAAGTAATAATGGCATTAGTGTTTTACTTTTTATTGGCCGGTTTGCCCGCGTTAGGGATTGCAGAGGAAAGCCCACAGCCCGACGTAGGAGGTGCGAGGACTTGAAACGTAAAGCCCGACCCCTGTGGTAACGCCCATATAATATATTCATTAGTTTTCTGGATTAAATGACGGGTTTATATTTTTGTTGTAATGCCGTATTAAATCGGCAGAAAAGGCATTAAATAGATCTTTATCTGCGAAGGATTTAATTTTATCTGGATCGAACTGACCTTGTAAATAATAGGCAGTAGTTTCTGTTTCGGAGCTATTGAAAATAATAGCATCGGTGACTACTGCGCCCACTTCTATAACGGAAATAATTCGTGTATTATCGATTTTGTTTTTTCTAAAAACATCCGTAAAGCCAGAGTTGGTTACTGCATTCATTTCTGTAATAAGGCTTTGACGTTTGAAAGTGTTTACTTTTTCGAATTTTATATATTTAAAATCTGAAATATTACCAATAGCATGTTTTATTTCTGGCGAAATATTACCTAAAAGGGCTTTCATAAAATTAGGTACTTGAAAGGATGTTGTACCCATATCTGCCTTATGGTTGTTGTAAAAACTTTGAAAACTACTCCCGCAAGAAACCAGCAAAAAACCCAAACTCAATATTAAGACTATTCGCTTCATTTTAAAAATATTAAAATTATAAAAGTACAAGTTAAAAATTTTTTCCTAGATTTGAATTTCAAAAAAAATTAAAATGCATAATAACATCGCTATTTATAGAAAGCTATTTACCTCTTGTTTAAAGACAAGGTGTTGGGCTCGTTATTTATTGTATTGATATAAATTATACTATTGCAATTTTTAAAAAGTCCGACTTCACAGTCGGACTTTTTTGCTTTAGTTAAATACTAATTTAAATTAAAATGTAAAAACTAGAATAAATAAAACTCATGAACAAATTATTTAACGATTACCTAAATACTTTTAAAGGACTCTCTATGGAAGTTTGGTGGCTAGCTTTAATTACTCTTGTAAATAGAGCTGGCACTATGGTTATTCCGTTTTTGTCACTATATCTTATTGAAGATTTAAAATTTTCGTTGAGCAATGTAGGTACATTAATGATGTGTTTTGGCTTAGGCTCTGTAATTGGTTCTTGGCTTGGTGGCAAATTAACCGACACTATTGGATATTACAAGGTAATGGTTAGAAGCCTTTTAAGTACGGGAGTTTTATTTATCGCAGTTCAATTTTTAAATCGTTTTTATATTTTATGTTTTGGTATTTTTTTAGTGATGTTGGTTGCCGATATGTTTCGTCCGGCGATGTTTGTAGCGCTAAGTGCTTATAGCAAACCAGAAAATAAAACACGGAGTGTTACACTAATTCGGTTGGCGATAAACTTAGGGTTTTCTGCAGGACCTGCGGTTGGTGGCATTATCATTACAACACTAGGCTATGGCGGTTTATTTTGGGTAGACGGTATTACGTGTATTTTGGCAACTGGTGTTTTATTTATGGTTTTAAATCCAAAAAAAGCTAAAGTACAAGATAATATTATTATAAAAAATCCAGAATCAGCATATAAAAACAACGCTTTCATCATTTTTTTAATTGCCATGTTTTTATTTGGTGTTATCTTTTTGCAATATTTTTCTACCATGCCAATATATTACAGGGAAGCACATAAATTAACCGAGTTAGATATTGGTTTACTTTTAGGCGCAAATGGTTTCCTTATTTTCCTTTTAGAAATGCCCTTAATTAAATGGTTGGAATACAGGCGATTTTCAAAAACTACACTCATGTTATTTGGTGTACTTTTAACCGCATTAAGTTTTATAATTTTAAATATAACCGCTTGGTCTGGAATATTGATAATTGGTATGCTTTTAATGACTTTTGGAGAAATGATTGCTTTTCCATTTTCAAATGCTTTTGCTCTAGATTGTGCTAAAAAAGGAAATCAAGGTGAATATATGGCGCTTTATTCTATCGCGTTTTCTATGGCTCACATATTCGGACATAAAGCGGGGATGGAAATGTTAGATATTTGGAGTTTTGATAAAACTTGGTATGTAATTACTATTATAGGTGGTTTCTGTTTACTTTTATTACTTATCTTAAAAAAACATTTGAAAATTAAAAAAATGGATAAATTAACCTAAAATGTGCAACCATTTTGTCTATTAAACCTGAAACCACGAAAATAAACCCACAAGAAATTATAATTAAAACTCCAAAAGCCCTAAAGGAAATAAAAAATGATTATGTTTTGGCACTTACAGGGTACAAACCTAATTTTAATTTTTTGGAACAACTTGGTATTGGGCTTTCTAAAGATGAAAATAAACTACCAGAAAATAATACTGAAACTATGAAAAGTACTATGAAAGGTGTTTATTTAGCAGGTGTAATATGTGGCGGTTTGCAAACCTATAAATGGTTTATTGAGAATAGTAAAGTTCATGCTGAAATTATCGCAAAACATCTTGACAACCATAAATTTTGAACTCAGCGATGAATTAAAATTTAATTATTTTCTTTATACTATTTTTTACTTTTAAAAAATAAATACCCGAAGGAAATGATTGTAGTGATATTTTTTTAGTATTACTGTTCATTACCCCTTTTGATATCAATACACCTTCGATATTGTATAAGGTGTATTTTATATTATTATTGGATGCGTATTTAATGTTCACCTCTCCTCTAGTCGGGTTTGGATATATTTTTATTTGATTAGCTTTACGGTTAAAATTTTCAGTACTCAATCTGCTAAAAAAATAAGTATCCAAATATTGTAATCTGGCATCTAACCAATTCATCATATAATCCTTTGAGGTTTTATTGAATGGGTAATTTTGCCATACTAATTGCTCTCTTTCAAACACTAAATTATCTTTAAGTAAATTATAGTTTCCAACTAACCTATTTTGTAATGCGCTATTACTTAATATGCTTGACCTTAACTCGTTCCATCTATTAGATATTTGAATTAAAACCTCATCTGTTGGCGAAATATGCAATAGCCTATTGAACAAACCATTACTTAATACATCATCGGTAATGTTCCTGTTGTTTCCTCTCCAATCAATACCAAAAACACCATCTAAATCCCAAGGCACGAAAAAGTATGGTTCATCTATAGTATATTTAGCAACATATATATTCTTACCTCTGTTATCCATAGCGCTTGTTAGGTTTAAAAATATAAAATAGTCTATCGCATTTTCAATTTTCACTTTGTCTGCAATTTCATTTCTAAAAGTTTGTAAATCTGAATTCATTACAAAATCCTTTAAGCTATATAAGTTTTCCCAATCTATAGTATCATCAGGATCTGGGAGTTTAACTTCGTAACCACCCCAGGTTTCACTATCGTTAACGTAATTAGGCAATCCATTAAAAATGACATTACCTGTTATCCAACTTTCGGCTTTATATAATTCACCACGAATAGTCTCATTCTTATATTTTTTAAGCTTTAACTGTTTTCTATCCACTTGCTCAGAAATCATATAAACACCTCTATAATCTCCATTTAAAAAAAAATCTACATACATAACATCGGCACCAGATTTAGCCTCATCTTCTTCAGTTATATAATAAGGTTCATGCATATCCAACCATAATTGATGAGCAGAAAAAGAGCGAATCCTAAGAGGCTCATTATATAGTGCATCCAATACCCAATCATCATCATTCCTTAAATTACCAAATTGTATATTTTTGCTATCTTTTCCATTTACATCTTCCCAAAACTCTAAATCATAAGTTTTTTTGGGAAAAGCTTGAGAAAAGCCACCTCTTATTTCTATACCAATAAAAGATTTTTTCAAACTTTCATCATCTGCATAATAAAAATTGGCCAACCTTTTTGGCTCATCAACAATTTCATTATCAGTAGTTATTGAAATTAAAGGAAAAACACTAAAATACAAACTGTAAATAGTATTGTTTTTAAATACATTATAAGCTGTTTGGTAATCTATAGTTTCGGGCTTAATTTTAAAATAATATTTTGAAGCACCTAGTACTAAATCTACATCAGTAAAATCATTCAAATTTGGAATAGAAGAAATATCTACTTTACAAATTATAAGTTTTTTTGATTCATCAATTTGAAATCGGTTATTAATAACATTAATTTCATAATTTGATTGAGCACTTACAAAATAAGTAAATAAAAATAAAATAATGTAACTCTTTTTCATTGTAATTATAATTTTATTCAAAAATAAATAGAATCATAAAAACATGATAATAATAGATTTAAATCGTCAAGATTTAATGCTATAGCGTTCATATTTTATAAATATTATAGAAAATCAATTTTTGTTTATTTACTGTAAAGTTTTTATTTCTTTTTGCTTAACCACTCTAGACAAAACAATCTGTGTTTTTGATTCCCCATAAATTATTAAATCATCTATAAAGGATTCTAAATGTTTTTGGTTTTTTAGAACTACTTCCATAACAATATTTTCATCACCAGTAATACGGTAACAATTAATAACCTCATCAAAACTTTTAACTTTCTCTAAAAAAGGTTTTAATTTCCCCATAAAAGCCCTTAAAGTTATAATGGCTTTCAATTGATATCCAATTTCAAAAGGCGAAACCAAAGCTGTATACCCTTCAATAATACCAAGATCCTCCATTTTTCTAATCCGTTCTGAGACGGCTGGAGAGCTTATACCTACTTGCCTACCAATTTCAGCATTTGAAAGTCTAGCATTTTTCTGTAAACATTTTAGAATCTTCGAGTTAATTGAATCTATACTCATTTATAAGTATTATAGCTAAAATTTATTAAATATTAAAGCAAATATACATTTTTACTTTAAAACCTAAAGTTGAAAGTCGTGACTTGTGAGTAATTTTGGTGAAATTGCTATTAAAATTAGATTATGCTATATAATACCCCATCAAATCTATCGGATTTACCGGTTTATCAAAAAGCACTTGAGATTTTCACCTTATCTCAAAACATATCTATGTATCTAAATAATGATTTATCTAGTTTAAACCCAGATGGTTCTGAAGATATAAATATTTATTTTTCTGGAGATATTATTCAACAGTCTGTATCATTAGCCCCTGAAATTGTTAATGCAGAATTGGAACGTTATTCTGATAGAAGACACAAACATATCGATTCACTAAAACGCCTTACTAATAAAATTTACAAAAACTCCTATAAATTAGAGCAATCAAACAGTGATGGAAAAGATTTTTTACCCGTTCTTCGAAGTGAATTAAAAAAATTTAAAAAGCTGCAAAGAACTTGGATGCTTTCTTTATAATTTAATTTTTTTCCTATTTCAAAATTAGTGCTTTATAATTTTTAGTTTTTGTATCTTCATATGCTATTTTTTAATTAAAAACTCTCGAATCAATATTTAATTTTCCTTTTTTAATTATTTTGATATTTTGAAAAAATTTATGATTTGGATTTAAAAGAATATTATTTTGTAAAGGTAGTACCGCAGAAGGCACTTTTAAAGCTAAACTTTTATTGGCTAGTAACCATTTTAAACCAAAATCTTGCGTGTAAAGTTGCGGCGGATTGACGCGCCAATTTGGACTCAACTTTTTTATATCTATATTTATAATTGAGTTATCAGGAATTTCAACAGCAATATATCCAAAATCGTTTTCAAGATATTTATAATCTATATGTACTAATATTTCCAATACACAAAGCGAAAGCGATTCTGAAAAATAAAGCATATTAGAACCTCGTTTATTCCATCTACCACCGAATAATCTAGCTCCCTCGCCAGAGAGATTTGTTAGATATTTTTCCTTAGCAATTCTATAGATTATCATGAGTAAATGCCATGTTCTATGCGACCAAGCGTATCAAGAATAAGCTTAGTACCAAAACTAGTATCAAGAAAATGAATGGGTTTTTTATAATTTAGATGCCTTATCTCATCATGTAACCAAGATGTAAATGATTCAACAGTACCAAAAACATCAATACCTCTAGATATAACCTCGGCAATTTCTAAAATCTGCTCTGTACTATATACATTTAATAAATCCGTATCATTTTTACGTTGTATAGTACGATGTGATACATGAATAAGATGACTCATCTCTTCCATAGAAATACCTAAAATCTTACTTAAAGTAACCACGACAGATTTTGGCAAACCCTTACGGCTAATTTCTATAAGATCTATATCACTATTAATAGCTTGCCCAATGCTTGCGCTCCCGCCTAAAATGCTAATTATACGATCGTATTTATTATTTAAGTTGTAAAACACATCTGGCTCATTAACTAAGTTTTCAATATTTTTATTTGATGAATAACCACCCATAACCACGACATTTGTCACAAATATAAGCATTTTTGTCGTAAAAACTTTGTTTTATTTCGGTTTTAATACTTATTCAAAAAAAATTTATATAATAAACTATAACCTTGGGCTTTCCAGTAATCAGTATAGGAAAGGTTTTTCTCTGCTTACATATTTCGACGATATTGCCCACCTACTTCAAACAACGCTCTTGTTATTTGCCCTAATGAACATACTTTACAAACTTCCATTAAATTTTCAAAAATATTTTCGTTGTTAATTGCTTTATTCTGAAGTTCTTTTAAAAGGGTCTCAGTATTTTGTGATTTATGAAGGTTTTCTAAGGTTTTGATTTGACATATTTTTTCTTCTTCAGTAGCTCGAATCACTTCCGCAGGTAAAACCGTTGGAGACCCTTCACTGTTTAAAAAAGTATTGACACCAATAATTGGAAACTTCCCATTATGTTTCAACGTTTCATAATATAAGCTTTCTTCTTGAATTTTAGAACGTTGATACATGGTTTCCATAGCGCCTAATACACCACCACGTTCAGTAATTCTATCAAATTCCAATAAAACTGCCTCTTCAACCAAATCGGTTAATTCTTCAATAATAAAAGACCCCTGAATTGGATTTTCGTTTTTGGATAAACCTAACTCTTTATTGATGATAAGTTGAATTGCCATAGCACGACGCACCGATTCTTCAGTCGGAGTGGTTATCGCTTCATCGTAAGCATTTGTGTGCAGTGAATTACAATTATCGTAAATAGCATAAAGCGCTTGGAGTGTAGTTCGGATATCGTTAAAATCAATTTCCTGAGCATGTAAACTTCTCCCTGAAGTCTGTATATGATATTTAAGCATTTGCGCTCTAGCATTCGCACCATATTTATGCTTCATGGCTTTTGCCCAAATTTTTCGGGCCACACGACCAATTACAGCATACTCAGGATCGGTTCCATTAGAAAAGAAAAAGGATAGGTTCGGACCGAATTTGTTAATATCCATGCCTCTACTCAAATAATATTCCACGTAAGTAAAACCATTAGATAAGGTTAATGCTATTTGCGTAATTGGATTTGCTCCAGCTTCTGCAATATGATAACCTGAAATAGATACTGAATAAAAATTACGCACGTTATTTTCAATAAAATATTCTTGAACATCGCCCATTAGTCGCAAAGCAAATTCAGTAGAGAAAATACAGGTATTTTGAGCTTGATCTTCCTTTAGAATATCGGCTTGAACCGTTCCTCTTACTTGAGCTATGGTCTTTGTTTTAATATCTTGATAAATAGATTTAGGTAAAACAAGATCTCCAGTAACTCCTAAAAGCATTAATCCTAAACCATTATTATTTTTTGGCAAGATGCCGTTATATTTTGGACGCGTTTTACCTTTATAAATATTGGCTATTTTATTTTCTATTTCTGTTTCAAGCTCATGCTCTTTGATATAAATTTCACATTGTTGATCAATAGCTGCATTCATAAAATACCCTAGCAACATTGGTGCTGGCCCATTTATAGTCATGCTCACGGAAGTCATATCGTCTGCTAAATTAAACCCTGAATAAAGTTTTTTCGCATCATCTAAGCAACAGATGGAAACGCCAGCATTACCTATCTTTCCGTAAATATCTGGACGGTAATCGGGATCGTTGCCGTAAAGTGTTACACTATCAAAAGCTGTGGATAAGCGCTTTGCCGGCAAACCAGCACTCACATAATGAAAACGCTTATTGGTTCGTTCTGGACCGCCTTCACCAGCAAACATCCGCGCAGGGTCTTCGCCGGTTCTTTTAAATGGATATAATCCCGAAGTATAAGGAAACTCTCCAGGCACATTTTCTTGTAAACACCATCTTAAAATATCGCCCCAAGCCTGATATTTTGGAAGTGCTACTTTTGGAATCTGTGTATGTGATAAAGATTCTGTATGGGTTTCAATTTTAATGGACTTGTCCCTAACTTTAAATGAATATGTCGGAGTCTTGTATTTTTTTACTTTTTTACTCCAACCTGTAATGACTTCCCAGTTATAAGGGTTCAAATCACGTTTTACGCTATTAAATTCCTCTAATAAGAGTTTAACGAAATCTTTATTTTCTGATGATTCAATTGTTTCAGAATCAATCCCAGAGTTATCTAATTTTAAAGGATGACCAGTAACAGATTCTAATGTTTTATAGATTCCATAAAGCTTTTGAGCGACTTCAGCTTGTTTATTACCCTTTTTATCATATACTCTGTTACTCTCTGCTATTTCAGATAAATAGCGTATTCTAGAGGAAGGAATAACAAATATCTTTTCACTCATTTTATTTGAGATGGTAATAGTTGATTTTAAATCTGAATTTGTTTTTTCAACTAACTTATCTATTACAGTTTTATAAAGTGTATTCATACCAGGGTCATTAAACTGAGAAGCTATTGTACCAAAAACCGGTAAATCATCTTGATGTACGCCCCAAAGACTATTGTTACGCATGTATTGCTTTTTCACATCGCGTAATGCATCAAGAGAACCCCTTTTATCAAATTTATTAATAGCAACTAAATCAGCAAAATCCAACATATCAATTTTCTCTAATTGCGTAGCAGCACCAAACTCTGGTGTCATGACATATAAGGACACATCAGAATGTTCAATAATTTCAGTATCAGATTGCCCGATTCCTGAAGTTTCTAAAATAATTAAATCATATTCTGCTGCTTTTAAAACTTGAACAGCTTCATTTACATGTCTTGATAATGCCAAGTTAGATTGACGTGTTGCTAAACTTCGCATATAAACCCGATTATTATTTATAGAATTCATTCTAATTCTATCACCTAATAAAGCACCGCCAGTTTTTCTTTTAGAAGGATCGACAGAAATAATCCCAACAGTTTTCTCAGGAAAGTCCTTTAAAAATCGTCTTACCAATTCGTCAACTAAACTAGATTTACCAGCTCCACCAGTACCTGTGATGCCTAACACAGCACCCGTTAAGCTACCCGTATTGGAGGAACTCACACTTTCGAAAGTAAAGAGTGTTTTAAAAGCTTCTTGATTATTTTCTGCTAAAGAGATTAACCTAGCTATTGTTCTTACATTTCTATTTTTTAAATTTTCATACACCTTTTCTTTACCTAAATTTTTCAACCATGAAGCATCTTCGTTACATACTGTATACTTAGTCACAAGCTTCCCGCCTCTGGAAGGACTAAGGCAGGCCTCTATCAAATCATTAATCATACCTTGCAATCCCATCGCTCTACCATCATCAGGTGAGTAGATTCGAGAAATACCATAATCCATCAACATAGCAATTTCAGATGGTAATATAACACCGCCTCCACCACCAAAAATTTTTATATGCTCTGAGCGTTTTTCTTTTAAAAGGTCGTACATATATTTAAAATATTCATTGTGTCCGCCTTGATAAGACGTTAAACATATGGCATTTACATCTTCTTGAATTGCCGTGTTTACAACCTCTTCAACACTTCTGTTATGCCCTAAATGAATTACCTCAACGCCTGTTGCTTGAATAATACGACGCATAATGTTTATGGACGCATCATGGCCATCAAAAAGAGATGCTGCAGTTACAATTCTAACTTTGTGTTTTGGCCTGTATGGCGCTACTTGGTCCATCCGTAAAAAATATTGAATTTTAGTATTGCAATTTACGAAATATTCAAAAAAATAAGCAGTTTGTAAAATATTATATAAAATTTTAATTAGATATCGAACTTGTATCTTTTTTAAACTAATTTTAGCCATGAATAATTTCTGCTAATGAATAAGATTACGATTTTAATACACTGCAAAGACAGACCTAATATCATTGCTTCAGTTACCAATTTTATAGCTAAAAAGGGTGGCAATATTGTATATATAGACCAACATGTTGATAGAGAGCAAGATATTTTTTTTATGCGTTTAGAAAGTGAATTTGCATCTGAATCTTTTTCTACTGAAAGCTTTAAATCCATTTTTAAAAGTGATTTAGCGGATACTTTCGAAATGAAATGGCGTATCTATTCATCTAAAAAAAAGCCGAAAATGGCTTTATTCATATCTAAATATGACCATTGTCTATACGACTTACTGGGTCGTTATAATTCAGGTGAACTTAATTTAGAAATTCCATTTATTATAAGTAACCACATTGATTTAAAGAATATCGCAGATAATTTTAAAATTCCGTTTTACCATATACCAGTAACTAAGGATACAAAGCAGGATGCAGAAGATAAACAATTGCAATTGTTAGAAGCACATAATATCGATTTTATTGTTTTAGCAAGATATATGCAAATTATCTCAGGAAAGCTAATTAATAAATTCCCAAATAAAATTATTAATATACACCACTCCTTTTTACCAGCGTTTGTAGGGGCTAAACCTTACCATTCTGCCTATAAACGTGGTGTAAAAATTATTGGAGCGACAAGCCATTATGTTACTGAAGAACTTGATGCAGGCCCCATAATTGAGCAAGATGTTACAAGGGTCACACATGCACATGCGATTTCAGACTTAATTTCTAAGGGTCGCGATTTGGAGAAAATAGTCCTAGCAAATGCCGTTAAACTTCACGCACAAAGGAAAGTCATGGTTTTCAATAACAAGACTGTCATTTTTTCCTAACGTATTGTTAAAAAAAAAATCAATAAAAAACAGTTTTTTAGGTTGTCAATTATTAATATTCATTAATTTTGTGACTTATTAATTTTTTACGTGTCCTAGAGATGTGGAATAATTAACCATTAACTTAATTTTAATTTTTATGAAAACAAATTTATTTTTTTGCCTAACTTTTTTATTAGGCCTAGGTTTTGCCCAAGCTCAAAACTTACCATCAAGCCCAGAACCTGGGAAATGTTATGTAAAATGTATTACTAAGGACGAATTTAAAGATGTTCAAGAAACTATCGAAGTTTATCCTGCTTACACAACATTAGAAGTTGTACCTGCTACATACAAAACTGTAGAAGATCGTGTTCTAATCAAAGAAGCTTCTAAGAAGTTAGTGTATATCCCTGCGGTATATGAAACTGTTGAAGTGCCTTACACTAAAAAAGAAGGAAGAAGTGATTTAAACATCATTCCTGCAACTTTTGGAACTAACACAAGAACTTTTGAAACTTACCCAGCAACATCTGGATGGGAATACAAAGAAACTGCTTGTGACTCTCCAAACAAAGAAGATTGTATGGTTGCTTGTTTTGTTGGTTACCCAGCACAATACAGAGATGTATCTTTCACTACTTTAGCTAAAGATGCTACTGTATCTAACACACCTATTAATGAGATACCTGGTACTTATACTAAACAAGTTGTAAAGACTCCTGCTCGTATGGATCAAGTTGATATTCCTGCTCAATTCTCAGTAGTTAAGCGTCAAGTATTAGCAACATCTGCTACTACAAGATCTAACACTATTCCTGCTAAATCTCAAACTATTACTAGAACGGTTTTAGCTAAGAAAGGTGGAATTACTACTTGGGAAGAAGTTGATTGTGGATTATTTGAAGCTAATGCTTTACCAATATTTTACGAAACTGGAAGTGCACGTATTACTGCTGCTTCAAAGAAAATTATTGATGACAATTTATTAGCTTTATTAAACAGTAAGCCAGTAAATGTTGAGATTATGTCTCATACAGATTCAAGAGGTAACGATGATTTCAACATGTCTTTATCACAACAACGTGCTAATTCTGTTGTAAACTATTTAGTATCTAGAGGTGTAACAAGAAGTCGTTTAACTGCAAGAGGTTTCGGTGAGAGTAGATTAGTAAACCGTTGTTCTAATGGCGTTGACTGTTCTGCTGACCAACACCAAAGAAACAGAAGAACTGAATTCAGAGTTCTTAATAACTAATATTTCAATTCATTAAGTATCTTTTTATAGATATTTAATTTTAATATAAAGCCTGTGAATAATTTCACAGGCTTTTTCGTTCTATCAATTTTTCCTATAACAAGTTAAAAGCTTCCACAATTAAAAGGCTCTAAAAGTATAAACAACTAATAGATAGAGTGTACTAAAAGAATTTATTAAGTTTTTATAAGTGATTTTTAAAAAATAAAAGCTTAAGTAATACTGTATTCTAATAACTGAACCACTATGTAATTAAAGTTGATAGGTTCGCTCCTCGTGATTTAAATTACCCCAGAGTTATCAGCTCGATTATTAATTCCGTTGCATTACCATCGTCTGGTCTTCAATGATGTTCCAAATACTCATTAACCATATCCTTTTCAATATTTTCTATATTCCAACAGCCATATTATATTCCCCAAATTATCTACTTCAATATTTCTGTTGCAACTCAGGGAATTTTTGCTGTATTTCTCTTGAATTTGGACCTTTTATTTCTTTACTAAAGCACTTATACTTAAGGCGGTACGGTACTCTAAATGCATGTGGACAAGGCTTTTAAAATGTATCTTCTTAGTATTTTAACGTATTAATAATCAATTTTTTGCATCAACACTGTACGGCAAAAAATCTGAGTATTCCCATTAGAACATGGTAACAATATTTTATACTCCAAAGTAAATGAAAACTTAATCTTTTCAAATTATATCCATTTTACCTTTGTTATGGTATAAATCGAAAGTAAGGTTTTAAGAAACTAAAGCGAAATGCACAAATACACACAGTTTCAACTATTTATAAAACCAATAAAAGTCTATAAGAAAATATAAAAACGTAAATAAAATTGATAAATAAGTATATTCAAGCAACACTGCAAATAATAATAAAAGACAAAAATCTTATTTTAAAAAAACCCTCTTTTAGATATTACATATTGAGGATATTTAATATTTTTCTTTGATACATTTATACCATAACTATCATACATTCCAGATACCATCAAATCAAAATATTTATAATGTATATCCCAATCGTGTGTAAGTTTTAAATCTATATTATCATGGTTCATAACTATAGGTACATCCAATAGTTTAATAAGTTTGTATTTTACTTCATCTAAACTAACATTATCTGCCTTTATTTCAGAATCTCCAATTAAAAAATTTGGAGTATCAGGTCCCCAATTGATTTGATCCGTACCCCAAAAATGAGGCTCTTTTATATCAAATACTATAACCTCTCCCTCTATTTCGGCAATATTTTTCTTTAACCTTAATTTCCTCAAAATAGTTTTAGTTTTATTAAAAAAAGCATCAGAATTTAACTTAAAACGCATTTCGTAAGATTTGTTCAAGTCTTCAGGTATATTTATTTGATTTTTGTGACTACTCACAGCATAAGCTAATATATCCCTCAAGTTTCCCTTCAGTTCTAAATAAGATTTATGTTTTGTAACTCGTAATTCGCTATTGTCCTCAACAAAATTCAAGTTAATAATTTCAAAATCATTTTTTTGGTCTTCTTCCTCAACAATAACAAATTTTTCATATTCATGTAGTTTAATCATTTGAGAAACTGGAATGGTCTTTTTATATTTATTTAAAAAGCCGCCAATTTGATAACCCTTTAGATCGGCAGGATGGCCTTTCCAAAGTTCATCGCCAAAGGCATTATATAAAATTCCATAAGGTAAGCTACGTACATTATTTTTTTTAAAAGTTTCACCTTCAAAATCTATTGCTACAGCGAGTTTAGTATTATGTTTAAGCATAAAACGATCAACAATATCTGGACTTTCCTTTGTTAGGGACACCACATAAAATTTATCGGGATATTGCTCTTGAAGGGATTCCAAATACTTTGAAACGTGAATACAAGGTCCGCACCAAGTTGCCCAAAAATCTACAAAATAAAGTGCATTATTATTCTGCTTAGATATAGATGAAGGTTTAATCTGTTCAGAAATATTTATTTGTCCGAAAATAAAAGTCGAACTTAAAAAGCATAATAAATAGAGAGTCGTTTTATTAAATTTCATTATCAATCTTATTGTTTTTCCTAATATGCTTAACACATAACAAATATTATGCTAAAATAGTATTTTAATAAATATAGTTTTAATTCTATATTGTTTTAATACTAAAATTTATATTTGCTTAAATATAAAACCCAAAATCATGATACGTAAATTTTTAGCAGTTTTTTTAATATTTAACTTTACCGCTTGTGCAGAATTACAACAAGTAGTTAACCAATTACCACAAGGAGGTGCGCTTGGAAACGCTGATATAGCATTAGGCTTAAAACAAGCTTTAGACTTTGGTATAGACAAACAAGTATCCAAACTAACACAAAAAGACGGTTTTTTTAAAAATAATTTAGTAAAAATATTATTACCCGAAGAATTACAAAAAGTAGACAAAACTTTAAGGGATATTGGTTTGAGCAAATTAGCAGATGAAGGCTTAAAAGTACTTAATAGAGCTGCTGAAGATGCCGTAAAAGAAGCCACACCTATTTTTATTGATGCTGTAAAAGGTATTACTTTTAATGATGCGAAAAATATTCTATTGGGCAATAACGACGCAGCAACACAGTATTTAACATCAATAACTCAAGATGCTCTTTATGCTAAATTTAACCCTGTTATAAAAAATTCATTTAATAAAGTTGGTGCTGATGAAATATGGAATAACTTAATAAACAAATACAATACCATTCCATTTACAAATAATGTGAACCCAGATTTAACAGATTACGTAACAGGTGAAGCTTTAAAAGGTGTTTATACAATGATTGCTGTTGAGGAAAAAGACATCAGAACAAAAATTTCTTCAAGAACTACAGGTTTACTAAAAAAGGTTTTTGCACTTCAAGATTAAATTCAAAAAAATTGACACTATCCTAAAAACCGAATAGTAATCATTCGGTTTTTTTACTTCAATTTTAATTAATAGTTTTTTAACGTTTTCCAAACGTCTAAAACATTCATTTACACGTACTTTCTATATATATATATAAAAGAACATATAATGAACAAGCAATTCTGTAGAGTTGGTAAAATAAAGCCTAACCTAAGTAAATCTATTAGTTTAAAAGAGATAGAAAGAAGAATAGCCAATTTTGTAGATGATACTACAAAAGTTGTTTTTTCTGAAGATTTAAACGCAACTTTTTAAAATATTTGAATGCTTTTCTAAGTCTTGAACCGTACCAAGAAAACATTTCGCCATCAACAAGTACGATAGTTGCATTGGGGTAGAATTTTTGCAACTCTATTTTATGTACTTCATTAAAAGGATATGGCTCAGATGACAGAAACACAACTTCGACACAATTATTAAGGTGTGATTCTGAAAGTTCAATTTTGGGGTATCGTTCTTCTTTGCTATATATATTTTCAAATTTATTAAGCTGTAGTATATGGTTAATAAATGTTTTGTTCCCTGCTACCATCCAAGGTTTTCTCCAAATAAAATAAGCCACCTTAAAAGTTGGTTTATTTTGAATGAAATCATTAAAAATAGAAATTTCACCTCTAAGTTCCTCAATTATATTTAAAGCCTCCTTTTCTTTTTTGAAAATACACCCATATTGCGTTATCAATTCTAAATTATCTTTAAAAGTGTAAATATCTGATATGTGAACATTACAAATGGATTCACAGCTCTCAACAATGGCTTTTGTATTCTCTTCTTTATTACAAAGAATAATATCTGGCTGAAGGGCTTGTAGTTTTTTTAGTTGAATTTGTTTTGTACCACCAACCACAACCACATTACTTTTTATGTAATGCGGGTGTGTACAAAATTTGGTAACACCAACTAACGACCCTTCTAAACCTAAATCGCATAATAACTCAGTTTGACTAGGCACTAGAGAGATAATGCGTTTAGGAGTTTCTTTAAATTGAATGGCTCTGTTAAGTTGGTCTTTCATATAAAATTAGCTACAGTCACAATGCTCAGTCCTAATAGCAAGTCACTGATACTAATTATTCAGACTCATTCTCAAAATAGTTTCCATTTCTTGTTGGAGTTCTTCAGATTTATTCGCGGCAGCTTTAGCAAAATCAGCTTTATTAGAAGCATAGATAATACCTCGTGAAGAATTAATCAATAATCCAATGCCATCATTCATACCGTATTTGCAAACGTCTTGCAAATTTCCGCCTTGAGCGCCAACACCAGGAACCAATAAAAAACTATCTGGAATAATGCGTCTAATATCTACTAAAAATTTGGCTTTTGTAGCGCCAACTACATACATTAAGTTTTCAGAATTCTCCCAAGTTTTTGAAGTTTCTAAAACATGTTTGTAAATTTCTTTATTTTCAATTGTTTTTGTTTGAAAATCAAATGCGCCTTTATTGGAAGTTAGTGCTAAAAGAATGGTGTGTTTGTTCTGAAAATTTAAAAAAGGCTCTACCGAATCTTTCCCCATATACGGTGCAACCGTTACAGAATCGAACGCTAAATCCTCAAAAAAAGCTTTAGCATACATTGTACTAGTATTTCCTATATCGCCACGTTTTGCATCGGCAATAGTAAAAATTTCCGGATACTTTTCGTTTAAATAATTAATAGTTTTTTTGAGAGCTTTCCAACCTTTTAAACCATAAGCTTCATAAAATGCTGTATTTGGTTTATATGCTACACATAAATGGTGTGTAGCATCAATAATGGCTTTATTAAAGGCAAAAATCGGATCGTCTTCTTTTAAAAGAAACTTTGGTATTTTATTCAAATCAACATCCAATCCTATACATAGAAAGGATTTCTTTTCTTTGATTTGATTTATCAATTCTTGTGTAGTCACTTAATCTATTTAATACTTTTATTGAGAATTTCTATTTAATATAAATAATTTCTTAATAGACATCTGTCTTCGTAATAATGGCAAACTAAAAAATAATATATTCTTGGTATTTTTAAATCACATCTGTATTAGCCTTTAACTTTTCTGTATTTTCAGCTAATTGTAATTCATCTATTATTTTTTGGATATCGCCATTTACAATATTTGATAAATCGTAAAGGGTTAATCCTATTCTGTGATCTGTAACACGTCCTTGTGGATAGTTATAGGTTCTAATTTTAGCACTTCTATCGCCACTGGTTACCATCGTTCCACGCAGTGCGGCATCTTCTTCCATTTTTTTGGCTAACTCTAAATCATATAAACGTGATCGTAATACTTTAAATGCTTTCTCTTTATTTTTATGTTGGGATTTTTGATCCTGACATTGTGCCACCAAACCTGTTGGTGTATGTGTTAAACGTACCGCAGAATAAGTTGTGTTTACCGACTGACCTCCTGGGCCTGATGAACAGAAAAAATCAATTCTCACATCTTTTGGATTAATTTCAACATCAAATTCTTCAGCTTCTGGAAATACCATAACCGTTGCAGCACTAGTATGTACACGTCCTTGAGTTTCTGTTTGCGGTACACGTTGCACGCGATGTACACCAGCTTCAAATTTTAAAGTACCATACACATCTTCTCCAGAAACTTCAAACTGAATTTCTTTAAAACCGCCGTTAGTCCCTTCACTAAAATCGACCGTATCGACCTTCCAGCCTCTACCCTCGCAATATTTTGTATACATTCTAAATAAATCGCCCGCAAAAATACTCGCTTCATCTCCACCAGTTCCCGCACGTAATTCTACTACTGCATTTTTAGAATCTTCAGGATCCTTGGGGATTAACATAACCTTTATTTCTTCCTCAAGAGCAGGAATACCCACTTTAGCTTCGTCGTATTGCATTTTGGCCATTTCTACCATTTCTGCATCACTCCCATCAGAAATTATTTCTTCAGCTTCAGCTAAATTATTAGTCAATTCAATATATAACTCACGTTTATCCATGAGCAACCGCAAGTCTTTATATTCTCTATTTAGTGCCACATATCGTTTTTGATCGGTAATAATATCAGGTTGGATAATCAAATCACTAACCTCATCAAAACGTTGTTTTACTATTTGTAACTTCTCTAACATCTGCTTTATTTAATTGGATATCAAAAATACGATAATTTATGAGTTTTCAATACTTACATAGCATCGTAATAATTCATTTATAAAATTTATCTCTTAAATAGCTTCATCATGTTTACTTCTGTAAAGTTTTTTGTGATGTTCAAATAAAATAACTTCTGTAATTAAGTTATTTTATTATTAAGCCTTTTAAACACTACCATTAGTATTAAAAATAGGTAATATTGAAGTTTATTTTAAAGAAAAGCGCATTTTAAATGCTATTTTAAAATAGGTAAAACTGAAAAAACAACAGGGGTTTTAAGGTATAGCGGCTACGAAAAATATTAGCTGTTAAATAATTATTTGGATATTTAAATTTGAAATACAAACGTGTTAGAGTTTACCAAAACACCATTTTAAAGTCTTTATACCAAATGCGTTTACTAATGTATTTACCTCAATATAATTTTTTATAAAATATTAATATTTAATGTAGTTTTAAACAATTTTCAAGATAATTGTTTGGGTTTATTATTTGCTTTAAAAGTTTTAATTTTAAAAGAAAAGTTAAATAAACTCATTATAACAAATTATTTATAAAAACATATTCTTTATATTTTAGATGATGTTTACTTTTTTTAAAAATGTGCATACCAAAATAATGAAAATGAATTAAGGAAATATAATTATAGAAAGGGACCTACAGATTAAAAATCTACAGCAAAACCAACACCTAAAAACTGTTTCCATTGCAATTTGGCGCCAGCTTCATCAAACTCGCCCTCAACATTTGAAGGTATTTGAGTTTTTACATCATCATCATAACGTAAGTGCGAACCAAGTGTTGCTCTTACAAATGAGTTAACTTTAAAATCGAAATCTATTCGCCAGTCTAAATCCAGATTACCAAAGTTGTTAATATAGTCTGAGTAAAGGCTCACTTGGTTTTTTACATTGATGTTTTCAAAAATTTCCATTTCATAACTATTGGTAATTAAAACACCAACCTCTCTTCTAATTTGTTCACCTGGAATAATAATATTTCCTTCCACATCCAAAACTGCGGGTTTAACGCCAAAAGAACCCGCATTGGCTAAATCTTCATCCAAAACAAATGTTGCTTTTAATGTTAATGGTGAAAAATAAAAAGATAACCTGTCAATATTTTTTCCATATTCCATGCCCCCACCAAAAAACAAATAGCCAGGAGCTAATAATCTGGAAATAGGTTCGTTTGTATTAGGATAATTATAGCCATTTGTTAATTGCGTTCTGAAGTTAAGTCTTGCAGAATAAAACCAATTTGATAAACTATCAGGTTTATAACCCATATTAGAATTTATCTCGAATATATCATCGGTTTTTCTAAGCTCCCTTGCTTCTTGCTTATTTATTCCGTAACGAATGTTTAAGTTATTTTTCCAATTGAAAAATTTATCCGTATAATTTAATTCGGAAATAGCGCCTAACAAACCAGAAATAGAAGTAATTCCTCCAGCATTCCAATTGGTGAATGATACTTGGCTAATATCGACAGATGCTTTATTCTTTTGGATCCATTGTGGACCCGTATATTTTTCTATTGGCGCTTTAATAAAAAGTGAATCGGGTTGTGCGTGACTAAAATTAATGACTAAACAAACTAAAGTGAATATGATATACTTCATGGTTTTAGCTAGGTGGTTTTTAAAGTTCTATATCACATTAAAAAATATTCCATTTATAATGAAAAAAAAATAATTAATAACTAAACTCTCCAAACTCAGATTTTATTGTAAGTTTTTTATTTTTTGAAGCCTCCACCCTTCCAATAATTTTAGCCTCTACATTAAAAGACTTTGAAATTTCCATAATACCTTCTGCTACTTCTGAAGACACGTAAAGTTCCATTCTATGTCCACAATTAAAGACTTGATACATTTCCTTCCAATCTGTTTTTGATTGTGCTTGTATTAATTTGAATAGCGGCGGAATAGGGAACATATCATCTTTTATAATATGAAACTCATCTACAAAATGAAGTATTTTTGTTTGAGCACCACCAGAGCAATGTACCATACCATGAACAGTATCACTGTCATACTGGGATAGAATTTTTTTTATAATAGGCGCATAAGTCCGTGTTGGTGACAATACTAATTGACCAGCATCGATAGGCGAATCCTCCACGGCGTCTGTTAATTTTACAGTTCCGGAATACACTAAATCTTCAGGGACAGAGGCATCAAAACTCTCAGGATATTTTTTAGCTAAATATTTACTAAAAACATCGTGTCGCGCAGAGGTTAATCCATTACTACCCATACCACCATTATATTGCTTCTCATAAGATGCTTGTCCGAAACTTTCCAAACCTACAATAACATCGCCCGTTTTTATATTGGCGTTATCGATAACATCTTTACGTTTTAATCTTGCTGTAACTGTAGAATCTACAATAATAGTTCTTACCAAATCGCCAACATCGGCCGTTTCGCCCCCTGTAGAATGAATGGTTACGCCAAAGGATTTTAAATCCTCAAGAAGTTCTTCCGTGCCATTTATAATTGCTGAAAGTACTTCACCAGGAATCAAGTTTTTATTTCGTCCTATGGTTGAAGATAGCATGATGTTGTCTGTGGCACCAACACATAACAAATCGTCAATATTCATGATTAACGCATCTTGAGCAATGCCTTTCCAAACTGAAATATCGCCAGTTTCCTTCCAATACATATAAGCTAAAGATGATTTTGTTCCAGCGCCATCGGCATGCATGATTAAACAATAATCATCATCATTAGTTAAATAATCTGGAACTATTTTACAGAATGCTTTAGGGAATAATCCTTTGTCAATATTCTTAATGGCGTTGTGTACGTCTTCCTTCGATGCGGATACACCACGTTGTGCATAACGTTTTGAAACTTCTTGGCTCATAATGTTGTATTATGATGCAAAGAAAAGGAATATTTTAAAAATTATGAGACTTTAATTAAAATATGAAACGGGTTTTATTAACGGGTTTTGAACTATAAAGAAAGCTTTTCGTTTATGTAAGAAAAATTTATTATTTTAGGATATTACAGTAATTTAAAAACTTAGTACATCTTGAATCACCTAAGTTATAAAAGTGATATAAATCGTTACGTAATACACCATTGAGACATCTAATTAACCATTAAATTAAACAAATGCGAATTATTAAAGTTACCATTTTATTTATTGGAATTTTATTGGAATTTTACTAGTAAATTGATTTCTAAAATTAGAGACCATAATCCTAAAGTTTATCTAATTTCGTTTAAAAAATTGCAACAGTTGCAATTAAAATTATAGTTTTTTTAAGACCAATTTATTTCTCTGATTATATATAATGTGTTTTTTTCAAGGTGAATTAATTGTTAATTACAGGAAATTAAAAACTGACTAATTTGCCAGAAACAATATTTATTCTAAGCCTAAATCCAGCAAAAAAAAGCGCGTTAGGGATTGCAGAGAAAAGCCCACAGCGACCTCTTGGGAGCGCGGACTTGAAACGAAAAGCCCGACCCTTTTCGGGTAACGCCCAACGTCTCGATACTTCCCAAAATGTATTTTGGACACTTGGGGTTACAATTAATCTAACGTGTAAACAACATTTCACGGTACTTGGTTAGTGGCCACAGCTCATCATCGACCAAAAGTTCTAGTTTATCGCAATGGTAACGAATCTCGTTAAAAAATGGTTTTACTTGGTTGCAATAAGCATGTGCTTTTTTCTCAAAATCGGTAAGTTCGTTTGCTGTTTTACGGGCATCAATCATTTTGGTAACTTTGGCATTTATACTGGCTATATGGCTTGATATATCTTCAATGAGATTTACTTGCTCTTTTGAAACACTATTGTATTTTGCCTCAAATATTTCCTTTAGACCCCGAACGTTTTCAATCAAAATATTTTGATACTTAACAGCGGTTGGCACGATATGATTTCGAGCGATATCACCCAACACACGACTTTCTATTTGTATGTGCATGATGTAAGCCTCCAACTCTATTTCATAACGTGCTTCGGTTTCTATTTTACTCATAACGTTCATGTCTTCAAAAAGTGCAATTGAAGCTTCTGAGACTTTGGCTTTCAAAGCTTCGGGCGTGGTTTTATTATTACTTAAACCGCGCTTTTTCGCTTCATTTTCCCATTCGGCACCATAACCGTTGCCCTCAAACAAAATAGGTTTGGAGGCTTTTATATATTCTCTCAATACATTAAAAACGGCTTCATCTTTTTTTAAATCTTTTTTGTTTATCAAAGCATCCACTTCTTTTTTAAAGTTTTTGAGCTGTTTAGCTACTATGGTATTTAAAACCGTCATAGGTTTACCACAATTCGCTAACGACCCAACGGCTCTAAATTCAAATTTGTTGCCCGTAAATGCAAACGGAGAGGTTCTGTTTCTATCGGTATTATCCAATAAAACATCTGGTATTTTACCTACAACATTAAGTTTTAACTCTGTTTTCTCTTTTGGCGATAATTTACCTTTTGTAACACCTTCCAACTCATCCAAAACCTTGGTTAACTGCTCACCAATAAATACCGAGATAATTGCTGGAGGCGCTTCGTTCGCTCCTAGCCTATGGTCGTTACTAGCAGATGCTATTGCCGCTCTTAAAAGTGCTTCGTGCGTGTGTACTGCTTTTATGGTGTTGATAAAAAAAGTAAGAAATTGCAAGTTACTCATTGGTGTTTTGCCAGGCGCTAATAAATTTACGCCAGTATCTGTAGATAATGACCAATTATTGTGTTTACCTGATCCATTTACACCAGCAAAAGGTTTTTCATGAAACAGTACCTTAAAATTATGACGGGAGGCTACACGACCCATAATATCCATTAACAAGGCATTATGATCCACGGCCAAATTAGCTTCCTCGTAAATGGGCGCTAATTCAAATTGATTTGGCGCTACTTCGTTATGCCTTGTTTTCACTGGGATACCTAAGAGTATACATTCGGTTTCCAATTCGCGCATAAAATTTAACGCCCTGTTGGGAATAGCCCCAAAATAATGATCATCCAACTGTTGACCTTTTGCGGCAGAATGCCCTAATAATGTACGCCCCGTTAAAGCAATATCCGGACGACTTGCCGCCATGAGCTTATCAATTAAAAAATACTCCTGCTCCCAACCTAAAGATGAGGTTACTTTTTTTACATTTTTATCAAAATATTTACAGATAGCTGTTGCGGCATCATCAACTGCGTGCAGTGCTCTTAACAAAGGGGTTTTATAATCTAAAGCCTCGCCGGTGTAGGCCACAAATATAGTAGGAATACAAAGTGTAGTGCCATAAATAAAAGCTGGAGATGTAGGGTCCCAAGCCGTATACCCCCTAGCCTCGAAGGTGTTTCTTATACCTCCGTTTGGAAAACTAGATGCATCTGGTTCCTGTTGAACCAATTGGTCGCCACCAAATTTTTCAATAGCCATACCACCAGTTACAGTCTCAAAAAAAGCATCGTGCTTTTCGGCAGTTGTTCCGGTTAATGGCTGAAACCAGTGTGTGTAATGTGTAACCCCCTTAGATAATGCCCAATCTTTCATAGAAGATGCTACTTGGTCTGCTATATTCCTATCTATTTTTTTTCCGAACTGAATAGCATTCATAACCCCAACAAAAGCATCATTTGTTAGGTATTGGCGCATGGTATGTTCGTTAAATACATTTCTACCAAATAAAGCTGAACGACGCTCTGTTTCCTCAATCAAAACAGCCTTGTATTTAAGCGATTCTTTTATAGCATGAAATCTTAATGTAGCCATCCTTATTTATATTAAAGTATTTGATTTTTAAGTGTTAAGCAAAAGTAAAAATGTTTGGCAATAAAATGATAAAACAGAAAAATACTTTTAAGTTTTTTTCAGTTTTTCAATAAAATAATAGTCTTTTTTTAAAATAAACCTAAAATTAATGGGGTATAAATAAAAATAACACACGTTTAAGGTAAAAGACCCCCTATAAATTCCAAGTAGAATTATAAATATATATATTTGTGATATTATTATCAATATTCAATTATAAAAACTATGGCAAAAATTAAATTAGAATACATTTGGTTAGATGGATACTTCCCTACTCAAAATTTGAGAAGTAAAACTAAAGTAGAAGAGCATGAAGACTTTAAAGGAACATTAGAAGAATTAGGAAACTGGTCTTTTGATGGATCATCAACAAGACAAGCTGAAGGTGGATCTTCTGACTGTTTATTGGTGCCTGTTGCAATTTACCCAGATCCAGACAGAATAAACGGTTATTTAGTAATGACTGAGGTTATGAATGCTGATGGAACACCTCATGTATCTAACGGTAGAGCAACTATTGATGATGATGATAACGATTTTTGGTTCGGTTTTGAGCAGGAGTATTTTATTATGGACACTAAAACACAATTACCATTAGGTTTCCCTGTAGGAGGGTATCCTGCACCACAGGGGATGTATTACTGTTCTGTTGGAGGAAAAAACACTCATGGTAGAGATTTAGTTGAAGAGCATGCGGATTTATGTATCGATGCAGGTTTAAATTTTGAAGGAATCAACCAAGAGGTTGCATCTGGACAATGGGAATTCCAATTATTCGCCAAAGGCGCTAAAAAAGCCGGAGATGAAATTTGGGTTGCTAGATATTTATTGGACCGTTTAACAGAAAAGTATGGTTACTATATTGATTACCATCCAAAACCATTAGGTAAAGATATGGATTGGAATGGTTCTGGTATGCACGCCAACTTCTCGAACGAGGTTTTAAGAACATGTGGAGATAAAGATGTTTACGCAAAAATTTGTGAAGCCTTCCGTCCAGTTGTAAAAGAACATATTGCTGTTTACGGTGAGTTTAACGACCAACGTTTAACAGGATTACACGAAACTGCAGCAATCACAGATTTCTCATGGGGAGTTTCAGATAGAGGTGCATCTATTCGTATTCCAATAATAGCAGTTGAAAAAGGCTGGAAAGGATGGTTAGAAGATAGAAGACCAGCATCAAACGGTGATCCATATAAAATTGCAGGTAGAATTATAAAAACTGTAAAATCTGCTAAAATATAATTAGCTTACATTCAGTTTTGTTCATAACAGGAACGCCAACATTTATTTGTTGGCGTTTTTTTATATTATTTTAGGAGTTACCTTTATCCTGAATTTATGTAAGGATTTTGTTCTACCATTCCATGTTCGCGCTCCCAAAACACCGCTGAATGTTTTATGTTGCATTCCCTAACCGCGGGGTTATTCATTATAATCTTAGATTTTTTTAAATAGTTTTTATTAACAAATTTCTACTTTGTTTCGTAAAATTCAAGATGAACTATTTAACAAACAGTATAACGTAGTATTCCATTAATACAATCATTTTTAAACGCAGAAAATTAAAATTTCCCCTGTGTAAAAACCAAAAACATAAAAATACCATAGCAAATAACTAAAAAGAAGCCTTTAAGCCTACTAATCTGCAAATGTTTTGGTAAAAATATCAATGGAATTAATATAGCCGAAATGCCTAACATCCAAAAAATATCGCTAGATAATATTTGGGGCTCAGTAACTGGTATGGGTTTTATTATAGACGTTAAACCCAATACAGAGGCTATATTAAAAATATTAGAACCAATTAAATTACCTAATGAAATGGCTTTTTCCTGTTTAGCCGCAGCGATAACCGATGCAGCCAGTTCCGGAACACTGGTTCCAATAGCGATTAACGATACACCAATTACAGCTTCACTAACACCAACTTTTGTTGCAATATCCTTTGCTCCAAAAACAAGCCATTCACTTCCAAAATAAAGTGAGGCTGCACCAATAAATAACCATAACCCAATTTTAAAGTTTGATACGGTAGATAAAGTATCATCAACATCTTCTATCGCAGTGTCCTTTTTAGCACTTCTTATAAGATAAACTAAGAAAATAATAAGACCTACAAATAAAATACCACCCTCGATAGGAGTAAGAACTTGGTCATTTTTTAAAAAGTAATACAACACAATAGAAAACACCATCATAACAGGCCAATTGATTTTGTAAAACGATTTATCCACAGCAATTGTTCCAACCATAGCAGTAATACCGAGTACCAAGCCTATGTTTGCAATATTAGAACCAACAACATTATTTATAGCAATAGCTGGAGAACCCGATAGTGCAGCCTGTAAACTTACCAATAATTCCGGCGCAGAAGTAGCAAAGGATACCACCGTCATACCAATCACCATTTTAGAGATATGGAACTTAAACGATAACGCTACAGATGAGCGTACTAGGAACTCACCACCAACTACCAGTAAAACAAACCCAAGGATTACCCAAAGAATACTCATAACTTATTTTTTTACGAAGATAAATGAAAGTAAAAAGTGAATAGCAAAAAATCGAATAGTTTTTTAAAAGCACAAATACATAAGTTTTAATGATACTGTTTTTTTAAAAATTTTAGATATTAATATGATGAAAACTACAAAAAAACATGATTTTAATACAAATTAATCCTTCAGTTTAGAAATAAAACTAAAAAATAGCATATGAATATTTCATATTTTTAAATTTAAATATACTTATGGATACATATTAGTACTTATTTAAAGAGAGTCACTTAAATATAGAAACCAATACCATCTTTTTAATTACAAATTCGTATTCAAATACATTCATTTTTGTAATTCTCCTTGGCAGGCATATAAGTAAATATATATCTTCAGAAAATAGAAATAAAAACAACCTTATTTAGCAACCTTTAAAAACTAAAATTATGATAACACTTGCCAAAATTGTAATTGAAATAATATTATTTATTATCTCAATTTTTTAAACCAAAATTATGTAAAACTTAGTCTAGAATAAGTTTTACTATTTTTGTATTAAAATAAAAACAATAGTGAAAAAGCAAGTTTTCAAAATTTTAGCGAAAATCAACAAACGCATATTGCCAAGTTTTTCAAAAAAACAATTAGATCTCACAAAGGCCTCTAAATTACAAATGGCAATTATTGGTTGGAGAGTATATGTAACTAAAAACGCATTAGGGTAAAGACAAAAGTCAAATAGTACTATGTATCTCTTTTTTTAATGGTTTTCACAGGGAATCCTAACAAATGACAATCTTTTTGTAAATTCCATTATTATACTTTTATATTGAAATAATTTAATCCTTCAATTTTACATCTTATTAATTAAACCTAAACTAAAAATCAGTTTAATAGGCTAAAATTAGCATTTCGGCTTAATTTTTGTATTTTAAAATAATCAAATATTACATTTGTGACATTGTAACATCAATGCCTCCTCAAATCCAAAAAACCTATGGTTAAACATATTTACCCATTAATACTTTTTTTCAGCTTCTCGGTACAGCTATTTGCACAAGAAGCTAGTATTTCCACAAAGTTCTCCCAAGACGGCAAACTACTTGCAACTCCCGAAAAATCTTCAAAGGTTATTGCCGAATTTAAAGAAAATCAAAAATGTAAAGTATCTAAATATTTAGGAAACTACACTTATAAAGTAACCTATAAAGACCTTGTTGGTTTCGTAAAAGATCAATATTTATTTGTGAATGAACAAATGATGGATTTGTATTTTGATCATGAAGAAAAACAAAGAGAAAAAGCTATTAAGGCAAGAAAGCAAAGGCAAAGCAAAGCGGATGCTATAGCAAGAAAAGCTAATGAGGCTAAGGAATTAATTTTACAGAAACGTAGAGATTCAATATTAAATATTGAAGCAGAAGCAGAAAGAAAACGTTTAGAAATAAAGCGAAATGACTCTATCATAAAAGTTAAAGATGAACAAAGAAAGCAACGCATAGCTCAAGCAAAAAAAGACTCTATAGCTAAGGTTGAAAAAGAAAAGAATAGGGTTTTAGCTGAAAAGCGAAAAAATGATTCTATTGCTAAAGTTAAAATTCAGATTGAAAAATTATTAGCCATTCAGCAAAAAAATGACTCTATTACAAAAACATTAAAAACAAAAGAAAAATTGCTAGTTGAGCAAAGAAAAAAAGATTCTATAGCTAAAGTTGTTAAAGAGCAAAATAAAATTTTAGCTAAAAAACAACGAAATGATTCCATTGCGAGAGCTAAAAAAATTGAAAAGAAAAATTTAGAAAAATTAAAGAGAAAAAATGACTCTATAGCTAAAATCAAAGAACAGCAGAAAAAAGAAGCAGAGAGAAAAGAATTTGAAGCTATAGCAGAAGCTAAAAAAAACCGAAAAAGAGCTGCGGAAGAGTTAAAAAGACGAAATGACTCGATTGCTAAAGCTGAAAAGCAACAAAGGATTAAAGCAAAAAAACAAAAAGAAAAAGCTCTCCAAAAATTGAAGACACGAAATGACTCGATTGCTAATGTTGAAAAACAAAAAAGAGAGGAAGCGGAGAGGAAAAAAAACAATGCTATAGCTGAAGCTAAAATACGTGAAGAAAAGGTTATTGAGAATTTAAAAAAACGAAATGATTCTATCGCTAATATCCAAAAGCTAAAAAGAAAAGAAGCGGAGCGAAAGAAATTTCAAGTCATAGCTCAGGCTAAAGAACAAAAAAGGAAAGCTGCAGAAGCGTTAAAAATAAAAAATGATGCTATTACCAAAGCTGAAATAGAGCAAAGAAAAAAAGTAGAACAAGAAAAAGCTATTCAAGATCTGAAGAAGCGTAATGATTCTTTGGCTTATGCTAAAGAATTAAAAAGAAGAGAAGCGGAAAATAATAAAACCAGTAAAGTTATTATCAAAGAAAGAAAACAAATCATTGAAAAAAGACGCTACGATTCTTTAGTAAACGCTAGAAAGCGAGAAACCCAACAACTAGCGGAGCTAAGAAGAAAAAACGATTCGATAGCTAAAATTATAGAACAAGAGCGAAAAGAACTAGAAATATTAAGGCAAAATGCTGTGTTAGCTAAAGCGGGCCAAGACTATAAATCTATATCTCAAAAGGAAAAAAACGAAAAAGCTGCGTTAGTTGAACGGATGAAATTTCGGGATTCTTGTCATTATCAAATAAATGATTATGACAGGTTTTATAATGTTTCAACAATTAAAACTGAACCTTACGCTTTAAGTCCAAATCTTACTGCAGAATTATCCAAACAAGGGAGAAAGATGGATGTTTTCTTTAATTTATCAGAAGGCTTGGGATGCGCTAACTACCTTCCAAATCATAGGTCTAGTGTAAAAGTTGTTTTAAAAAATAATCGCTCAGTAATCTTTTACCACTCTTGGGATATAGAGTGCGGTAAAGTATTCCTTTTTAAAGGCGCAATAACCAGCGCACAAATTAATACTCTGAGAAGTTCACCTATAAAATCAATTGAACTTAAAGGAACTGAAGGCTCAAAAAAAATATCTACTATAGATTACAAAGATTTTTTTATTGATAAGCTTAAATGTATTGAATAGTTGAAACAGAAATTATTTATCTAAAATGGATTGAATATCAGGTCTGAAATAATCAGGGCCTTTAAGCACTTTACCGTCTTCACGATAAATAGGTTGCCCGTCCTCCCCTAGTTTACTCATATTACTTCGTTGTATTTCCTCAAATATTTCTTCAATTTTATGTTGCACACCATGTTCTATAATCGTTCCGCATAAAATGTAAAGCATATCGCCTAAAGCATCGGCAACCTCAACTAAATCGTTATTATTTGCCGCATCAAGGTATTCTTCATTTTCTTCTTTCATTAAATTAAAACGTAGTGTGTTTTTAGCTAACCCTAGATCTGCTTTAGGCGTTTCTCTATGGCCTATTTTAAATGCAGTGTGGAATGCCTTAACGGCTTCTATTTTATTTTTCATGAGTAATATTTTTTTCTTTCCCGTGAAGTCGGGGGATATTTGTTTTTTTTAATTACTTGAATGCCGATAATTGTAGGTAGGGTATCTCATCAATATTAATTAAATTTGCATAAAAGTAACTATATGTTTAGTAAAGGTCAAATCATTTTCGGAATTATATTCTTCATCGTTTTTAGTATCACAATCGCTTACACCTACCGAAAAGATTTTAAACTCCACAAACGTTTTTATAGCGGTAGCATTTGGGTTTTGGCTGCCTTTATTGGCTTTATTCTTTTTATTTCAGCCATCAAGTTCTTTTTTAAGTAATTGGTTCTTAGTTATTAAAAGAAATCATTTTTAAACGAAACGCTAAATAGAAAGTTTAGTTTTCAATACTACATAAATATCAAGAAAAATTTCAGATTTGTTTTTTTAAAGGATTTATATTCTTGACATACTCCTGCTTGTAGTAAGCTCTCGATTTGGTACCTTTGTGAAAAGGCTAACTTTTTATAATTTTTCATGCAAGACGAATACAAATATTGATCTCAAAACTACTGGTATAAAATACAGTAGTTTTAAATATTCATGTTGCACTTATTACTTGAACTTAGAAATTATTTAAATTAGACATCTTTTCAAATATTATATTACACTAAAAATCGATAACCAAAACCAATATTATTTATGAAAATTTTTAAAATTACTTTTTTAATTATAGCGTTTATATGTTTTACTTTTTCATGTAGCAAAAGCGAAAACAAAACTTCAGGTCCTGATGATGACTTAGCACAACAACAAAATGAAACAGAAAACAAAATTATTCCAATTTCTGATATAGAAAGCGGTATTCGAATTGCAGGTGCAACAAAAAAAACGGGAACGCCTCCATCTCCAAATGGCAAATTAGATTTTCAAATAAACACCAATAAACAAGAAGCTTTTCAAGAGGCTGGCTTTGATATTACGTTTTCTTCTTTAGATAATATTAAAGGTGCTTATGTTCTATTTCAAGACTCCGATGGCAATAAGCTAGATAAGTATTTAGAGGTTCCCGTATCCGCTTTAGATGGAAAAAAAGATTCTGAAAATAATATTAAAACATCAAAAAAACACAGAAAAAAATCAATACAAAACAAGGGTTTAACAGGAAATGATTTCGAAATAGATGTTGATTTTGATAACATTCCTGCTGGTACTTTTTGTTATGAAATTTGTATTTATGATGCAGATAACAATATTAGTGCAATACAAAATATTTGTGTAAAGGTAGAAGCTTGGGGAGGTAACTCTGAAATAGTCGGAGAGTGGATTTTTGATAGATCTGATGATGATTCCGAAGAAAACGATACGACTGAAATTAATTGTGAAAACGGAGATACTATAACTGTAAACTATGATAGCGAAGATAATGAAATATGGGTTTTAGTCCTAAATGCCAACGGAACTTATTACGAGACCTATAAAGGTTCAGTAAGATATTTAGACTATGAAACGACACAAGCAAATTGTTCTGCCAGTTATAATAAAGAAGAAGACATTGATGAGAAATACTCAGGGAATTGGGCATACAATGAAGACAAAAAAACATTGACTATTATTGATTTTAAATACGAAAACTTTTTAGATGCTTCGGAAAATGAAACATATACAGATGGTTCCGTTTATTTTGATGGCAACAACACGACTGCTAAAGTTATATCTAGCGAACTAGTTATTGTTGATAGCTTTGATGAGGGTAGTGAAACCTTTTCTGATACGTATATCTTTAAAAGGAAATAATTTATTTAAGTTCTATTTATAAAAATCCCCTTTTCGGGGATTTTTTTATGGAATTTTAATTATTAATACATAAAAACCCAATGGATTTAAGTTAGGATATCAAGCTTTCAAATATTGTACAAAAAAATTTAAAATTGACGCAACCTTTTTTAAAAAACTGCATCTAATTAATAACTAATCTATTTAAACGATGAATACTGTATTAATTTTAAGCACCTTAATTGTTATTAATATAATCCTATTAATCTTTAGTGTGAACAAAAGAACAGATCCTTGAATAATTTTTGATAGCAGTTTGTATATATTTTTTATAGTAAATAAAAATTATTTATTATATAAATATTGTTATTATCACTTGCCTAATAGCTCTTAACAGACTTTCCCAAATTTTTTGTGTGAATAAAAAAACACAACTTAAACCCTAAAGTTTTAAAAATACACTTAAATAGTTTTTTATATTTACGCCACATTCTATTTTTAAAACCATTTATCTGCAAAAAGTATGGAGCTAATCAATAATCATATTTTTTATTTTGAAAAATAATGTTTAATAAATGGACAATTAAAATGATTATCTTTGATTTGTAAATTTTCAAATCATAATAATGAAAGCTCTCAAGTACTTATTATTTTTACTCCTAATTTTTATCATAGGGATGGCTATATACATTGCCGTACAACCTAATAATTTTGAAGTAACCAGAACCCGAAATATAAAAGCTCCAGCTCCTGTATTATATAATAATGTTATAGACTTTAAAAATTGGGAAGCTTGGTCATCTTGGGCAGAAGCAGACCCAAACATGAAAATCAAACTTCCTGAACAATCTAAAGGTGTTAACGGCTCGTATTCTTGGGAAGATAAAGATGGTATAGGGACTATGAAAACAGTAAATACAGTTCCCAATACTACGATACAACAACGTATGCAATTTGCTGATTTTCCATCATCAGATGTCACGTGGTCATTTAAACAAAAAGAAGATGGCTCTACCGATGCCATATGGACTATTTCAGGCAAAGATTTACCTTTTAAATTTAAAGCATTTTCTATTTTAATGGGCGGTATGGAACAACAAATTGCGCCACATTATGAACGTAGCTTAGAAAAATTGGATAGCATTGCCGTAGCAAGCATGAAAGTATATAATGTTGTCGTAAATGGTATTACTCAACATGGGGGCGGCTATTATATATATAATACGGCATCTTGTAAAATATCTGATTTAACTAACAAAATGCAAGAATTAATGCCTACAGTTAATATTTACGCTCAAAATAATAATATTATTATGGCCGGCGCTCCTTTTACTATTTACCATAAATGGGATGTTGAAAATGATGCTGTTATGTTTTCATGCTGCATACCAACTACTGAAAAAATTATTACTTCCGAACCAGATATTTTAACAGGGCAATTAAAACCCTTTAAGGCAGTTAAAATCACCTTAAACGGTGATTACAGCAATTTAGAAAAAGCTTGGGAAAAAGCTTCAAAATACATTGCAGATAATAATTTAGAAGAAATAGACGATTCATCTGCGCTTGAAGTTTACCAAAATAATCCAAAAAGCACACCAAATCCAGCTGATTTAATAACTGAAATTTATATCGCCGTTAAATAGATGAAACAAATTCTATTGGTTTTTTTAGGTGGTGGTTTTGGTAGTGTATTACGCTACATTATCGGTAAATATTTAAACAGTGCAGAAAACGGAATTCCTTATGGCACATTTGCAAGCAATATATTAGGTAGTTTGCTTATTGGAGTAATATTAGGCTTAGCGACAAAATACAACACGCTTTCCCAAAATCAAACTTTACTTTTAGCGACAGGGTTTTGTGGTGGTTTTACAACGTTTTCCACATTTATATACGAAAATCATATATTTTTAAAATCTGGTGATTTTACTAGTTTTGCACTTTACACCATAATAAGTTTTGTTTTTGGATTTTTAGCTGTTTTTGCTGGCATTCACCTTATTAAGTAATTTATTTTTTTATTAAATATAATAAATTATAAAGCATCAATTTTCAATAAAATATTGGGATTGGGGCAATTATTTTTAAAATACTCCAATTTATTTTTGCTACAAACCCCTGGGTAATCACCTATTAAACCTTGAATATCTTTTATTATTTGAAAATGTAAATGCGGCGGATAGTCACCATTTACAGAATCATCGCCTAAAATGGCTATTAACTCCCCCTTTTTAAAGAACCGTCCAATTTTTAGATTATTAATTGAATCTAAACTTAAATGTCCGTAAAGTGTGTAAAACAAAACACCAGAAATGTTATGCTTTAAAATAATAGTTGGTCCATAATCGCCATAATTAATATTGTTTTTAAAACTATGTACTGTTCCATCTAAAATCGCGAAAACTGGTGTTTCTGAATCATGCCATAAATCAAGTCCTAAATGGATATTTCGTTTTCCATTAATTCGACTATTAAAATGATTACTGCGCTTATATATATTTCTAACTTCCAAATAACCACCATAAGCCACAAGAGCTTCATGCGCTTTTATATGGTTATTCATAAAAATTTGTAATTTTGAAGATGAAAATCCATCTACAGTATTAAGTTTTCGATTGGATTCAGATAAATCCACGTGAGTATATTTAGATTTTGGAATTGAAGCATCCAAAACATGAAGTGATTCTGAGCTTATATTTTTTAAAAAACCAGAAAATTGCTTTGAGTTCATAGTTTCAAAAATAAGAAACTAATTGTAATGTCTTAAAATTGTAATTTGATGGTTTTACATATAATTTAATTCTCATAGAATACAATCCGTATTAGTAGAGATCGAGAAAATTAAATTTATACAATTTCAAATTAAAACTCAGTTCCTAAATTACTACTTCGCCATACAAATCAAAATCTTCAGCTTCAATAATTTTTACAGTTGTGTACTCGCCAGTTTTCAGATACGTTTTTGTAGCATTAATTAAAACTTCGTTATCTACATCGGGAGAATCGAACTCCGTTCTACCAATAAAATAATTACCTTCTTTTCTATCTACTACAACTTTAAACTCCTGCCCTATTTTGTGTTGGTTCAGCTCCCAAGAAATCTGAGATTGAATTTCCATAATTTGGTTTGCTCGGTCGATTTTAACATCTTGAGGCACATCATCTTCTAAATTGTAAGCATGTGTATTTTCTTCATGAGAATAAGTAAAACACCCTAAACGTTCAAAGCGCATATCTGAAACCCATTGTTTCAGTTCTTGAAAATGTTCTTCAGTTTCTCCGGGATAACCAACAATAAGCGTTGTTCTAATAGTCATATTAGGTACTTTTTCTCGGAAGTCTTGTAATAGTTTTGTGGTTTTTTCTTTGGTCGTACCACGTCGCATACTTTTCAAAATAGAATCTGAAATATGTTGCAACGGGATGTCTAAATAATTACAAACTTTAGGTTCGCGGTTCATCACTTCCAAAACATCCAACGGAAACCCTGTTGGAAATGCGTAATGTAATCGAATCCATTCCACACCTTCAACTTTCACTAAAGCTTCAAGTAATTCAGCGAGGTTTCGTTTTTTATATAAATCTAAACCATAATAAGTTAAATCTTGAGCAATAAGTATCAATTCCTTAACGCCATTCGATGCTAATTTTTCAGCTTCAACAACAATATCTTCAATAGGTGTGCTTCTATGTTTTCCACGCATAATGGGAATGGCACAAAACGAACAAGGTCTGTCGCAACCTTCAGCAATTTTTAAATACGCATAATTTTTTGGTGTGGTCGTTAAACGTTCGCCAATCAATTCATGTTTATAATCAGCCCCTAATGCTTTTAATAAACTCGGAAGCTCTGTGGTTCCAAAGTACTGATCTACACTTGGAATTTCTTTTACTAGGTCTGGTTTATAACGCTCACTTAAACAGCCTGTAACAAATACTTTATCAACATCACCTTCTTCTTTTTTCTTAACGTACTCTAGTATAGTATTAACACTTTCTTCTTTGGCATTATTAATAAACCCACAAGTATTAATAACAACAATATTACCTTCGGTTTCATGTGCAACATCTTTTCCATTAGCCTTTAACTGCCCCATTAGTACCTCACTATCATATACATTTTTACTACAGCCAAGAGTAACTACATTGATTTTGTTCTTTTTAAGTGTTTTCGTTCTCATACAAAAAATTAAGTGTGCAAAGATACGTAATGATTTAGGATTTAAGCTTAAGGATTTCTGAGTTACGAAATTTAAATCTTTTGTACATTTTGAATGTACCACTATAAACTTGTTTTATGAAAACCATTCACTTTTTTTCATCAATTCTAATTTTTATATTTTTAGTTGTTCATCAGATGCTGGTATTGAAGAGCAACGATTTATAAATAATGACATTTATTTCCCACCTTTAAACTCAGGTATTTGGAAAAAAATCCTTCTCTGATTTAAGATGGTATGAAAATCAATCACAACCATTACTCGATTTTATAAAAAAATACCAAAATCTTTATCATACTGCATAATGAAAAATTGTTGTAGAAGATTATTTTAACGGTCATAATAATTCTAAATTTTGGTATTGGGCAAATGCTGGAAAAACACTAATCGCTGCACTTTTTGGAATTGCAAAAGAAGAAGGTCTTTTAATTATTAATAATAAAGTCTCAGATTACTTAGAAACCGGTTGGACGAGTGCAGCTTTAGAAAAAGAAAATTTAATTATCTGTAAGAACTTATTATCCATGAATTCTGGGTTAGATATTACTACAGGTGGTGTTGCTCCAGAAGACTTGCAATGCATTACAGACGCTATCTTGGTTATCTTCACAAGCAAGAATAATAACACTTAAAAATAAATAAAAAAGATGTATTTCATAAATGAAAGAATATGATAATAAGGCTAATCCTTTGTCAGGAATTTTACTTAAAAAAAGAATCTACAAACTCGTATTTATTAAACACTTGAAGATCTTCAATACCTTCGCCAACTCCAATATATTTCACAGGAATTTTAAATTGGTCTGAAATGCCAATAACCACACCACCTTTTGCTGTGCCATCTAGTTTTGTAACCGCTAATGAAGTGACTTCGGTGGCAGCTGTAAACTGCTTAGCCTGCTCGAATGCGTTTTGACCTGTAGAACCGTCTAAAACCAATAATACATCGTGTGGCGCATTGCTAACTACTTTTTGCATAACGCGCTTTACTTTAGTAAGCTCATTCATGAGGTTAACTTTATTATGCAAACGTCCTGCGGTATCTATAATTATAACATCAGCTTGTTGGTTGACTCCAGATTTTAAAGCATCAAAAGCTACAGATGCGGGATCACTTCCCATGTCTTGGCGTACCATAGGTACATCAACACGGTCTGCCCAAACTTGAAGTTGGTCTATGGCCGCTGCCCTAAATGTATCGGCTGCCCCAAGAACCACTTTTAAGCCTTTCTTTTTAAATTGATAGGCTAATTTACCAATAGTTGTTGTTTTACCAACACCATTCACGCCAACAACCATTAGCACGTAAGGTGTTTTGGTTCCGTTTTCTTGTTTTGGTAATTCTGGAATCGTGTATTCGGTTTCTTCTCCAGAGTTTGTCTCGCTTAAAAGCGCTGCGATTTCTTCACGAAGAATTTTATTGAGTTCATCTGTACCTAAATATTTATCCTTGGACACACGTGCTTCAATGCGATCAACAACCTTTAAAGTGGTATTTACTCCTACATCACTAGATACTAGAACTTCTTCAAGATTATCTAAAACATCATCATCAACTTTAGATTTCCCGGCTACGGCTTTACTTAACTTACCTAAAAAACTGGAATTAGATTTTTCTAACCCCTTATCTAAGGTTTCTTTTTTTTCTGAAGAAAATATTCTTTTAAAAAAACTCATTTTACTGTTTGTTGTTTGTTTTAAATACAGAGACTCAAAACGGGTTATTTTGGTTTTCAAATAGTACGCAAACTTGTGGTTGGTGACTGCCGTTTACGGATTGATTCGTAAAGAATGCAGTGAGACTTATATATTTATGAACAAAAGGGTCACAACACCTTTTGGAAATGCGAACTTACAACCCCTTGAATCCGGTTAGGGTATAATAAATGCTCAATCCATTTCGGATATTACCAAATTATCATTGTCAAATATCTTACCACTTTATTTTACTGCTATTATGGCAGTGGATTCCCGATATATCGGTAATAAATTTTAAAATTTTTTTTTTGAAGCGTTATTTAAATCCAAATATAAAAATAAAAAAGCCGCTTTCAGAAGAAAGCAGCTTATAATATTTTTAAAACGATGTGTATTAGCCTTTAGCTATAAAATCGTTTACTTGATCTGGATTCATAATAGACTCAACAAACATGTAAGCTCCAGTTTTTGGAGACTTTACCATTTTTATTGCTTTTGTTAATCTTTTAGAAGATGTTTGTAACGATGCTACTGTTTTCTTTGCCATGACCTATGCTTTAGAATTGAGATTTATATAAAAAACCTCTAATTATTATTTAATTTCTTTATGAACTGTCATACGCTTAAGGATAGGATTAAATTTTTTAATCTCCATTCTATCTGGCGTATTCTTTTTATTTTTTGTTGTAATGTATCTTGAAGTTCCTGGTTTTCCAGACTCTTTGTGCTCCGTGCACTCCAAGATTACTTGTATTCTATTACCTTTCTTTGCCATGTTATAATATTTTTTCTCAGTTTCGCGAAAACGAAAACCTCATCATTTTTAAAGCTATTATTTTAAAAATCCTTTAGATTTTGCATCCTTAATTGCCGCAGATATACCTATTTTATTAATCGTTTTTAACGCAGATGTTGAAACCTTTAAAGTTACCCAGCTATCTTCCTCTGGAATGTAAAAACGTTTCTTAACTAAATTCGCATGGAATTTGCGTTTAGTTTTGTTCATTGCATGAGACACGTTGTTTCCAACCATGGCCTTCTTTCCTGTAAGTTCACAAACTCTTGACATTCTATATAACTTTAAAATTCTTTTGTTGCTTAAAATCGAGGTGCAAATATATAAAATCTTATTATTATGACAACCTAAATTTTATCAATTTTTAAAAATTTCTTTTAGCAGCATTTCTAAGGCTTTATTTACGGCTTTATTTATAACTTTTAACCGCGAATTCCCGAAGTTAAATTCCTGCGAATAAACTTTGTTTTTTGAAGCAATAGCTATAAAAACGGTTCCGACCTCTGCATTGGAATCGCCTTTTGTAGGGCCTGCATTTCCGGTAGTAGATATGGCATAATCTGACTGAAATAAATGCTGTGCATTTTTAGCCATGGCCTCTGCAACCTGATAACTAACCACAGAATGAATATTAATATCTGCTTTTGAAATCTTCAAAATATTAATTTTTGATGCTGTGGAATAAGTTACTAGCCCACCTTTAAAAAATGCAGATGCACCAGAATGTGTCGTAAAACGTTCTGCAACAGCACCACCCGTACAACTTTCTGCAATAGCCAATGTTTTACCTAACTTAGTAAGTTGTTTGGCTATAACGACTTCCACCGAGCCGTCTTCATCTTCCAAACCAGCATATTCTGTTTTAATTAATGGAATAACTTTATCAATTTGTTCCTGAATCTCCTTTTTCACCAATACCTCGTCAAAACCTTTACTTGACAAACGCAAGCGCATTTTTCCCAAATTTGGCAAATAAGCTAATTTTATATGTTTTGGTAAAGCATCTTCCCAAGCTTCTATTCTGGCTGCTAAAGCACTTTCGCCTATACCATAAACAAGCAGGGTTTTATGAAGAATAAATGGGCAATTATACTTATCCTTTAATTTAGGAACTACCTCATATTCAATCAACGCTTTCATCTCGTAAGGTACGCCAGGTAGAGAAACAAAAACTTTATCTTCTTTTTCAAGCCACATGCCTGGGGCAGTTCCTAATCTATTCATTAAAGGTTTAGATTTTGAAGGAATTAAAGCTTGATCTTTATTAACTTGAAGTAACTCTGTTTTTACATGTTGCTCCCATATAGTTTCTATATTTTTGAGTACCGATAGGTCTTTTACTAGTATGTCGTTAAAATATTCGGCAATGGTTTTTTTGGTAATATCATCTTTAGTCGGACCCAATCCGCCCGTACAAATAATTATATCCACTCGAGTTTCCGCATCTGCTAAGGCCTGTAATATGTGCTGTTTATCATCTTGAATAGACGTGATTTGATAAACAGACACACCTATTTTATTTAGTTGTTTTGCTACAAAAGCAGAATTTGTATCTATAACTTGGCCAATAAGAAGTTCATCACCTATAGTGATTATTTCTGCTAACATTAGAGTTTGAAATCAGATTTCATTTCAGAGCTAGCCCGTTTAACAGCAGACAAAACAGCATGTAATTGTTCAGTAACATCTTCATCCTTTTTAGTAAACTTGCCCCAATCCTGAACCTCTATTAGCTTATCTAAGACGCCCAATTCAAATAAATCTACAGTAGGTTTCATTTTATGAGCCGCTTGATAGGCTTCTTGGTAATCATTTTCGGCTACTGCTTTTTTTAAGCGTTCAGCATCTTCTGGAACTTCTTCCAAAAAAGCTTCTACTAAAGCTGCTACAAAATCCTCATCATTATCAGCCAGTTCTCGTACTCTAAATAATTTATAATGTAATTCCATTTTATTTAACTGTTATTGAAAACATTTCTTCATTTTCTATATATCCTTTCAATCTATCATTTACAATGACCTTACCAACTCCCGCTGGCGTTCCTGTAAAGATAATGTCTCCAATCTTTAAAGTAAAATATTTTGACACATATTCTATTAATTCATCAATTTTCCATAACATTTGGCCTGTATTTCCTTTTTGTACAATTACGTCATTCTTTTTTAATGAAAACTCAAAACCATCAATAGTTTCGACTTCAGTTTTATCCATCCACTTTCCAATTACCGCAGCACCATCAAAGGCTTTTGCCTTTTCCCAAGGTAAGCCCTTTGCTTTTAAAGCACTCTGTAGATCACGTGCTGTAAAATCAATACCGAGTCCGATTTCGCTATAATATTTATGAGCAAATTTTTGATCAATATACTTGCCTACTCTATTAATTTTAACTAAAACCTCAACCTCATAATGTACATCATCAGAAAAATCTGGAATAAAAAATGGTTGCCTTTTTAAAAGAATAGCCGTATCAGGTTTCAGAAACACGACAGGATCCGTCGGTTTTTCATTTTTTAACTCTTTTACATGTTCGGTATAATTTCTACCAATACAAATTAGTTTCATACAAATTTTCCACAGACCTCTCAATAAAGAAAGGGATTATTAATTTTATGATTAATATTATATTTAATGCCTTGCTCTTATACTAATATATTTTGCTATTCATAATAGTTTTATTAGCTATAAATCTGTTTGGGTTAATATTTTGATACGTTTTTATTCTTAGCTCAATGTAACTTATTATTAAAGCTCCTCAATTTAATAGCCGTCAATACTTTTTTAGTATATAACGGAAAATCTGCATTTAATAACCATCCAAAATAGCCTGGTTCTTTTTCCAAAACATCGGTTACTAATTTCCCTTTATGCTTTCCAAATGAAAAACACTCAATACCTTCTTTATTATAGGTTATAAAACCTGCAAAATCAGCAAATCTTTTACGCGAGCTAAACTCAGCTAAAAATTTGATGTCGTTTTTTAAGTCTTCGTATTTATCTAATTGTGCTTTTAAAACCTCATAAGTAGCTTTGGTATCCGCTTCCGCACTATGTGCATTTTCTAAACTTTCATCGCAGTAAAACTTGTACGCAGCACTTAATGTTCGTTGTTCCATTTTATGGAAAATAGTTTGTACATCGATTGCCAATGTACTCTTCATATCAAAATCGACCTCTGCACGTAACATTTCTTCTGCTAATAAAGGAATATCAAATCGGTTTGAATTAAATCCACCCAAATCGGAATCCTTAATCATATTATAAACATCCTTAGCCAATACTTTAAAAGTCGGTTCGTTAGCAACTTTTTCATTGGATATGCCATGAATTGCGATAACTTCATCAGGAATTTGCATTTCTGGATTGACTAACCATGTTTTGCTTTCTTCTGTTCCGTTAGGAAAAATTTTAAGTATTGAAATTTCAACAATACGATCTTTAGTTATATTTATTCCTGTGGTTTCTAAGTCGAAAAAACAGATGGGCTTTATTAAGTTTAATTGCATTATTTTTTGGTATGTTTATTGCAAATATACTTTTAATAATTTGTTTAGATTTGTAACGTTTATGAAATCAAAGTTAAAATTCACATTTTTAGTTTTTCTAATATTTTTCACTACGCTATTTTGTTTTTCTCAAAATACTAACGAGAAAAAAGTAAAACTTATTGAAAAGCTAAACGGGAAACGTTTAGAACTCTATGCAAAAAACACAGACACCACGACTCATGTTGTTTTTTTGCGTATTACAACTAATGATTATAGACGAAGCAGTAACCGACCTGTTTTAAAACCTGTTGAACCCAATAGTGAAACACATTTATTAACACTTATTAAATTAGCAGGATCTGAAGGCATGTATCAACATCAATTTATTGTCAATGAAGTGAGCAATAATCTTAAATTCCGAAAAGATGATGACGATATGCAGATAAATTTTGATAGTGCTTTAAAAACCGCAAAAATTATTATTTATAGTTCTGATAATTGTGAGTTTTGCGATGACACTAAAACCCTATTTAATAAAAACAGGATAGCGTTTATAGATAAATATATTGAAAAAGATAAAACTGCTCTTATTAAGCTCCTAAAAAAATATAGGAAATCTACAGAAAATTTAAATAATGAGTCGCTAATCATTCAAATTGAATCTGAGATTTATAGAGGAATAAAAGATAAAAAAGAACTTTTGGAAGTTTTAAAAAACTATATAGAATAAAACTCTTATTTATAAAAAGAAAGATTTTTTTAAATTCAACTAAATTATTTTTTTATCAGTTGATTATGGAATTTATCAATCATGAATAAAGTTCCTTTAATTTTTTCGTATTAACGAGAAGCCAATAAATACATTTTTAAAAGAAAAATATTACTTATAGTTTGCAATAATTTACCTTAGAATTGGATTTGAATAAAAAAAAGCGGGCCGAAAATTTAAATTTTCGACCCGCTTTAAAATTACTTAGCAGTTATTAACACCCAAAAAATGATGCTAACCATGCTGGAACAAAATCACAAATATCGAAACTTGATTCATCTGTTCCAGTAGTACTGTTACAAGAAGAAGAAATACTTGTTGCGCCTTCACACGTAAATGTATCGATAACACTACCGTTACTCGTTACTGTTACATCACCATTACTAATAGATGCATTTAAGCTAGTTACATCATAAGTTCTAGTACCACAATCCGTAGTTACTGTACAATCTGCATTTGCTACTGCTACGAAAGCAAAAAAAGCAAAAAACGAAATAAAAAATTGTTTTTTCATAATTTAAGTTTATTTTAGTTATTATCAAGTAAATATATATATAATTTAATTAAAACAAAAAAAAGGTGTGTTAAATTAAGAATAATGCAATAATAAGTAAAAATTACCCTTCAAAATTACAATTCTTCAATATTTTAAAGGATATGAAAAGTTATAATTTGAAAACATGTGTTTTGCTGATTTGAAATCGTTTGCAAAAGAAGAATTTAAATAGGCAGGAAGGGTGTAGAGTTTTGAAATTCTAAACAAACCACTTTGCAACATGGCTTTTAAAAAAAAATAAAATCAGCAGAACTACTAAGGTTAACAGGTTCGTTTTAAAATTTACGTATTTTTTATTTTTATATCCTTCAATTATTCTAAAAACTAAAAATCCTCCAATAATAACATTAGGTAAATAATTAACAATTAAATTGACATATAATAATTCTGAGATTTTGTCTGAAGTTGTGCTTTCTCCATATATATTCCAGAAAATATAAAAATTAATTAAAATCAGAAAAAAATAGATACTCAAAAACAAAATTGATCTTATCACAATTCCAAGATAATTTATTTTGATTTTTAAAAATTCTTTTATATTCAACCTGTTTATTTTAATTATTTTAAAATAATCCTATTCTAATTTTTAGAGGTGAGTGATAATAATTTTAAAAGCTAATTCATTGAGTTTTAGTTAAAAAATAAAAATCTTAATAAAAACAAGAATATTTAATAATGTTATCGTGAATCTGGAAGAAATAATCCAAATTATCAGAACAAAATTATATATAGCATAAACTACTAACCTCTATAAATTTAAATACGACATTGACAAAACCTTAAATAAAGAATATGATTTTTAAAAAAGCTATATCAATAAATTTACTTTTCGATTTTAAATTTCTCTATTAACATTCCAAGCCTCTAGATAATCTGTAACGGCCTTTACAAATTGTCCGCCAAGTGCACCATTTACAACACGATGATCGTAAGAATGAGACAAAAACATTTTATAACGAATCCCAATAAAATCTCCTTCAGGAGTTTCAATTACCGCAGGCACCTTTCTAATAGCACCAAGCGCTAAAATACCAACTTGTGGCTGATTGATAATTGGAGTTCCCATAATGCTTCCAAAAGTACCAACATTAGTAACGGTATATGTTCCACCTTGAGTGTCATCTGGTTTTAGTTTACCTGTTTTAGCGCGAGTAGCCAAATCGTTTACCTGTTTTGCCATGCCTACTAAATTTAATTGATCTGCATTTTTAATAACAGGTACTATCAAATTACCGTCGGGTAAAGCGGCAGCCATACCAAGGTTTATATTTTTCTTTTTTATAACCGTATCTCCTTGTAACGAAATATTCATCATTGGAAAGTCACGAAGTGCTTTAGCAATTACCTCCATAAAAATAGGGGTAAAAGTTAAATTTTCGTCTTCACGCTTCATGAAATCATCTTTTACTTTCTTTCTCCAGTTCCAAATATTAGTAACATCGGCCTCAATAAAGCTTTGAACATGAGCTGCTGTCTGAACGGATTCAACCATATGATTGGCAATTAATTTACCCATTCTAGTCATTTCTATAATCTCGTCTGCACCGTTCGATATTACATCAGGTTTTTCTGCTATGTCCTTTTCAATATTTTTATTTGAAGTATTTGCTGACTCAACCTTAATTTCAAATGGTTGTTTATCGCTATCTCTTTTTTGAATATGATTTAAAATATCATTTTTTGTAACACGTCCATCTTTCCCTGTTCCAGTTATACGATCCAATTCTGATTGAGAAAGACCTTCTGCTTTTGCAATATTTTTTACTAAAGGGGTATAAAAACGGTCTCCGTTTGATACAACTGTTGTTATAGCATCTTTAGCTTTAGCAATCGTTTGTTCTACTTGTTTTACAGCTTCTAATGCTTTTTCTTCAACTCGAACACTATTGGCTGGATCGGAGACAACACTTGAACTATCATCTCCTTCAGATTCAATAACGGCTAAAACTTGACCTACTTGCACAACATCATCTACATCAAAAAAACGCTCGATAATTACACCATTCACCTCACTAGGCACCTCACTATCCACTTTATCCGTAGCTATTTCCAAAATTGGGTCATCCATTTCAATGGTATCACCCACATCTTTCAACCAAGACGTTATGGTTGCTTCTGCAACACTTTCTCCCATTTTTGGTAATTTCAGTTCAAACTTCGCCATATCAATAACGTAAAACTTATTTTTTTAAATTATTTTACAAAATTAGCAAAAAAAGTACTATAAAATCAAATTATATGCAGAATCACTAGTAAAATTTGATAACTTCACCCCTACTAATAGCATCATCACTTCCAAGTATAAATTTAGAATTTTTAGGTAGTATTTTAAATGTAATTGAAGGGTCTAAATTATTTTCATCCATATAATGGATGATATTTTTAAAACTAACCACATTAGCATCAAAAATAATTTCTGAATCTTTTTCAATATCTTTAATATCTGATTTTAAAACAACCGCTTTAGTAAGTACCTCTTCTAATTGTGGATTTAAATGATCAGAAATTAATATGTACTTGGATACCTTTTTAACGCTATTAAAATTCTTTTTTCTGGACAGATATACTAACCTGATGCCTACCCAAACAAACAAATCGAAAAAGGCATTTTTCTTGAAATGCTTTTTATAAAAAATTTGCATAGCACCATAAAATCGGCGTGCATAGTTTTTATCTCGTAAAGTACTTTCTCCTTTAAAATGCAGGATTGCTGTTTCACCGTAATAGAAATTATGATAGCCTTTTTTTAAAGCTTTGTAAGAGATATCAATATCCTCTCCATACATGAAATAATCCTCATCGAAACCTCCAATATCTTTATATACCTCTCTTTTTAAAAACATAAAAGCACCAACCAAAATTTCAACTTCATCGACATCGTTTTCTTTTAAATTATTGGCGTAATAATCATCTGAGTTACCTACCAACTTCTTAAAAGCGGCATTGATATATGGGATTTTTCGTTTGCTTTCTGGTAAAAAAGCACCTTTACCATTAATTAGTTTGCAGCCAACAATACCTAGTTTTTCTTTACTTTCAGAAAACTGTAATAATTTTGTAAATGTATCTTCTGCAACAACCGTATCTGGATTCAAAATACATAAATACTCCCCTTTTGCCTCTAAAACTCCTATATTATTCCCTTTAGAAAACCCATAATTCGTTTTATTTTCTATAAGTTTAACGTTAGGAAATACCGTTTTTACCATCTGGCAACTACCATCTTCAGAGTGGTTATCGACTACAATAATTTCGGCGTCAATATTATAAATAGCTGCTTCAACACTTTTTAGGCATAACTCTAAAAAACATTGAACATTATAATTTAATATCACTACTGATAGTTTCAACTTTTGCTTATTTTAAATTTTTAAAGAGGATTCAAAAGGAATTCTATTCACAATACTCCGCCCTAGAGTAATTTCATCTGCATATTCTAATTCATCACCAACTGAAATCCCTCTGGCTATTGTGGACGTTGTTATTTTGTAGTCCTTAATTTGTTTAAAAATGTAAAAATTTGTGGTATCGCCTTCCATAGTGGAACTTAATGCAAAAATAAGTTCAGAAACATGGCCTTCTTTTACTTTACGTACAAGTGATTCAATATTTAAATCGTGCGGCCCTATACCATCCATAGGTGAAATTTTCCCTCCTAATACATGGTATAATCCTCTGAAAGAACTCGTATTTTCAATAGCCATAACATCTCTAATATCCTCAACTACACATATTATAGTTTCATTACGTTTTGGGTTTGAGCAAATTTCACAGAGTTCAACATCACTTATATTATAGCAAGACTTACAAAATTTAACATCTTTTCGCATGGTTTGCAAAGCCTCGGACAATGCCAAGATTTGCTCTTTTGGCTGTCTTAACATATGTAAAACCAAACGTAATGCGGTACGCTTACCAATACCTGGTAATTGTGACATTTCGTTTACAGCACGCTCCAACAACTTTGAAGAAAATTCCATAGCTTGCGAAATTACTGTTTAGACATGAATTTCGCTAATTTAAACTTATACTTTTAAGCCTACTTTTAATATTTTATAATTTAGATTCCTTTTTTTACAAACAAACATAATTCCTACAATTACATAAAACTCTATTTTAAATATATATTTGTACTTTCAAAAATTGAAAATCATTTTTTTATGACGGCGACTCAAATCATGCTACTTATAGCAGCCTATTTTGTTGTTTTAATCTTAATATCCTATTTTACAGGTAGAGAAGACAGTAACGCTGCTTTTTTTAAAGCAAATAAATCCGCACCCTGGTATTTAGTGGCATTTGGAATGATTGGAGCTTCACTTTCTGGAGTTACATTTATTTCTGTTCCAGGTGCTGTTGAAGCTAAACAATTTGGGTATTTACAAGTGGTATTCGGTTACTTTTTTGGGTATTTGGTTATTGCTTATGTTTTGCTCCCTATATATTACAAACTGAATTTAACTTCAATTTACACCTATTTAAAAGATAGGTTTGGTAACGTTAGCTACAAAACAGGATCGATAGCATTTTTAATATCACGCATAGTTGGGGCCTCTTTTAGGTTGTTTTTGGTGGCAAAAGTGCTACAGTTACTTATTTTTGACCAATACCATGTTCCTTTTACGGTTACCGTAATTATAACTATTGCACTTATTTGGCTCTACACATTTAAAGGTGGGATTAAAACCATAATTTTCACCGATACGCTACAAACATTATTTATGCTAATTTCTGTTATTGTAACCATTATATTTCTTGCATCTGCTTTGGATTTAAATAGTGTTTCTGAAATTTATACCAATGCTAGGGAAAGTGCCATGAGTAAAACATTTTTTTTTAGCGATGTAAATGATGCGCAATACTTTATAAAGAGTTTTCTAGCAGGTATGTTTATTACCATTACCATGACTGGCTTAGATCAAGATATGATGCAGAAAAACCTAACCTGTAAAAACTTAAAAGAGGCCCAAAAAAACATGGTTTCCTTTAGTATCGTTTTAGTTTTCGTGAATATTTTATTTTTGATTCTAGGTTTAATGTTAACACAATATGCCAATCAACATGGTATTACGGCTAAAAAAGATGATTTATTTCCAACAATTGCCATGTTACCTGATATTGGTATTGCCACCTCAGCCTTCTTTTTATTAGGATTAATTGCAGCTGCTTACTCAAGTGCAGACTCGGCATTAACCTCATTAACTACATCATTTTGTATTGATATTATTGAATTAGATAAAAAACCCATTAGCTCTCAAAAAAAAATCAGAAAGCAAACACATATAATTATAAGTATTTTGCTCGTAATTGTTATTGTTTTATTTGATGCTATTTTTAAGGATGTATCCGTTATATGGGAATTATTCAAGGCAGCAGGATATACTTACGGTCCGTTATTAGGTCTATTTGCCTTCGGCATATATACCAAAGCCCAGCTTAAAGATAAATATGTCTGGATTGTAGCTGTTATAGCACCATTTACATCCTTTTTTATAAATAAATATTCGGTTGATTTGCTAAATGGCTACCAAATAGGTTTTGAAATACTCATACTAAACGGCATACTCACCTTTATAGGATTAATATTGATTCGTAGAAAGCAAAACTAAGGTGCAAGCTACTTCAAAAGCAATATTATGAGCTTTTAAAATAGTATAAAAATCTGGGTTTTCCGTTCCAGGATTGAATATAACGCGTTTAGGTTTTAAGGACACGATGTAATCATAATAATCTTGTTGCCTTTTAGGATTTAGATACAGTGTAACTGTATGCAAATTTTCATATGGAAGTAAATCCGTATCAATCATAACTCCTGAAACCTCTCCACGCCTTAAACCAAAAGCCACCACATCTTTTTTATTTGAAACCAATCGTTGAATGGCATAATTTGAATACCTGTCGGGTTTTAACGATGCCCCGAGCACCAATGTTTTTTTATTCATAACTTAAATATTAAAAAATAAATTTGATCTCTATTATTATAAAATGTTAAATAAGTTTTAACACTAAGCACTTATGGTAACAAAAATTTAAGTAGTGCGCTTCTTTACAAACATCTACCAAACCATTTAAATTAAAGAAACGCCTCTATTTACGTACCTTTTTATTTTATATCGCAGCAGCACATGCTGCAGCCGCAAAACTAAAAATTGATAAAACGGGATTAATATCAGGCAATTTTTAGACGCAACATTAAATGAATTTTTATATTATATAAATATTAAAACTAATAATTCTGAAAAACGAATGATAATAATAATCTTATTATTAGGTAAAGACTCTTACAACCCGTTGTGCGTTATGATTTTAAAAAAAAGTTGTTTATCTTACTGAAAATCAGTAAATATTATATACAGCGGTAGTTACAGGTTCTTGCAAAAAATAAGGCAAATTAAGTTTTAATTACAGATATTTTTTAATACCATGAACTTTAAATTTGAAGGCTAAACAACGTATTCTTCTGTTCGTGGATTTAAACAGGAAAGCAATATTTATAACATATCGCCTCTTTATGGATTTTTTGTCGAAAAACACCGCTCATTAAAGAAAAAAAGCAAAGATAAGACGATATTAAATCTGGCGTTATCGGATTCTTATATGATAATTATTGGGCTTTAATAATCTACGTAATGTGTTGTAATTAATATTATACAATAATATCAAGTTAGAGCTATTTAACAATTACATTTAAGGGTTTTTCTTTTTATTGTGGTTTTTTATGTTAAAATATTAAAAAATATGTTAAAATTTCACATTAAAAATAATAAAAGTTTATAAAAAACGTTATTTTAATGATATACAATCTAGCCAAAAAAACGAACATAGTAATTATTTAGAGTTAGTCATCTACAAAACACAACATTCGTAATTAAGATTTGTATATAAAAAACTCGGAATTTGTTTTCGGGTTTTTTTAATAAAAAAACCTTAATTTTTAAAATATTTTGGATGGCGTATCATCAAATTGTTAAAGATCCTTCAAAATAAGTGTTAATTGAAGTTGATTAATAGCTAGAAAAACCCAAAATTTAATCGTTTTGGGTTTTTGTTTTAGTCAATTAGTTTGTAATTGTAAATTGACTTGGTTACAGGCATTATTTAGGCGAATAGTGGGTTAGGGATTGCAGTGAAAAGCCTACAGCGACCTTTTGGGAACGCGGACTTGTAATGTAAAGCCCGACCCCTTGGGTAACGCCCAAATACTATTTTTAAGCCCATTTTATTATGGCGCTTGCCCAAGTAAATCCGCTACCAAATGCTGCCAGTACCACATTGTCACCAGTTTTTATTTTACCCACTTCCCATGCTTCGGTAAGCGCGATAATTACTGATGCCGCAGTGGTGTTACCATATTTCATGATATTGTTAAATACTTGGTCATCACGTAATCCAAACTTTTTTTGTATAAATTGTGCAATCCTTAAATTGGCTTGATGCGGTATTAACATATCAATTTGCTCCTTTTGCAGGCCATTTTTTGTCAAGCCTTCTAAAATGACTTCGCTAAAACGTACCACGGCATGCTTAAAAACAAATGTGCCATCCATATATGGAAAATACGATATATCATCTTCACCAGCTTCTATAATTTCAGGTACCCAATGCGCTATACTAGGGCCTTCAACAATCAATTTGTCGGCATACTTACCTTCGCTGTGTAAATGGGTGGAAAGTATGCCTTTTGTATTATCTTCTTCTCTTGATAGCACGCAAGCCCCTGCTCCATCGCCAAAAATAACGGTTACACCTCGGCCACGTGTGGATTTATCCAAACCGTTACTATGGTATTCTGCACCAATAACCAAAATATTTTTATACATACCGGTTTTTATAAATTGGTCGGCCACAGCTATGGCATACACAAATCCGGAACATTGATTTCTAACATCCAAAGCGCCAACGGTTGGCATATCCAGCATATCTTGTATTTGCACGCCACAACCCGGGAAATAATAATCTGGGCTTAGGGTTGCGAATACTATAAAATCAATATCATTCTTGGTTAATCCAGAACGCTCAATGGCTATTCTAGCGGCCTTTGCACCCATTATTGCCGATGTATCTTCCGACCCCTCTGGAATCCACCTACGTTCTTGTATGCCTGTGCGCTCTTGGATCCAAGCATCATTAGTATCCATCATTTTAGATAAATCATGATTGGTTACCACGTTTTCAGGCACATATTTGCCTAAACCTGTTATTTTTGAATTGTACATAAAAACGAACCTTTTAATCATTCCCCTTTAAAGAAGAGAACGGCGTAATTTGAGTAACTAAAGTACAAAATAAAACTTTCAAATTCCAAACGGTTTATAATCCAAATTCCAAAAGGGAAATTCTACATGGGTTTATACTATTGATGAATTTTGAATTTGTTTTTTTTTAAAATTGTGTCAGTTTGTCATATTTTATCAATTGGCATTTTTGTTGACTATGGTATGGAAACGAAAATTAATCAGATTCCCTACTTCAAGGGAATGACAAATAAATTATATATTATGACAAAAGGAAACATTAATGTATCGGTAGAAAACATATTCCCGCTCATTAAAAAATTCTTGTACAGCGACCACGAAATATTTTTACGTGAGTTAATTAGTAATGGAACAGATGCCACTTTAAAGCTGAAACATCTTACTAGTATTGGGGAATCTAAATCTGAATATGGGAATCCGCAAATTGAGGTTAAAATAGATAAAGCAGGCAAAAAACTTCATATTATTGATCAAGGTTTGGGTATGACTGCTGAAGAAGTAGAGAAATATATTAACCAAGTGGCTTTTTCTGGAGCTGAAGAGTTTTTAGATAAATATAAGGATTCTGCTAAAGATTCAGGAATTATAGGGCATTTTGGTTTAGGTTTCTATTCTGCATTTATGGTGGCAGAAAAAGTAGAAATTATTACCAAATCCCATAAAGATGTACCTGCTGCTCATTGGACTTGTGATGGATCTCCAGAATTTACTTTAGAACCATCTGACAGAACTGAAAGAGGCACAGAAATCATTCTTCATATTGCTGAAGATTCCACAGAGTTTCTTGAAGAATCGCGTATTAGCACATTACTGAACAAGTATAACAAGTTTATGCCTATTCCAATTAAATTTGGAACTAAAGAAATAAATGATCCTGAGCATACACCAGAAACCACAAAAGATAAAGATGGTAAGGAAACGACTGAGCCGCACAGAAAAATAACGGTTGATAATATTATAAACAATCCAAACCCTGCGTGGACAAAACAACCTGCGGATTTAAAGGATGAAGATTATAGTAGTTTTTACAGGGAATTGTACCCTATGCAATTTGAAGAGCCATTATTTAATATTCACCTAAATGTGGATTACCCGTTTAATTTAACAGGAATTTTGTATTTCCCTAAAATGTCTAACGACATGCAAATCCAGAAGGATAAAATTCAACTGTACCAAAACCAAGTTTTTGTAACGGATAATGTGGAAGGTATTGTTCCAGAATTTTTAACTATGCTTCGTGGTGTAATTGATTCTCCAGACATTCCATTAAACGTATCGCGTTCTTACTTACAGGCAGATGGTGCTGTTAAGAAGATTTCATCTTATATCACTAGAAAAGTTGCTGATAAATTAAAATCGTTATTCAATAATAACCGTGAGGATTTTGAAGCGAAATGGAACGATATTAAAATCGTAATTGAATACGGGATGCTTTCTGAAGAAAAATTCTTTGAAAAAGCTGATGCATTTGCCTTGTACCCAACAGTTGACGGTAAATATTATACGTACGAAGAGTTATTTAATAAAATAAAAGCAAACCAAACAGATAAAGATGGTAAATTAGTGGTGCTTTATACGTCTGATAAAGATGCGCAACACAGTTATATTGAATCGGCTAAAGCTAAGGATTATGAGGTGTTGTTATTGGATTCTCCAATTATATCGCACTTAATCCAAAAATTAGAAAGCACTAAGGAAAATATTACTTTTGCCCGTGTAGATGGTGATCATATCAACAATTTAATAAAGAAAGACGAAACAGCCATTTCTAAATTGGATGAAGACCAAACCAAAGCCCTAGACGAACTATTAAAAGAAGTAGTTCCTTCTGATAAATTTCAGGTGCAATTGGAGGCTATGGATAGTAACGAGTCTCCATTTACCATTACGCAGCCAGAATTTATGCGCAGAATGAAAGAAATGCAAGCTAATGGTGGCGGTGGCGGTATGAACATGTTTGGCAGCATGCCAGAAATGTACAACCTTATTGTTAATACGAACTCTGAATTGGTAACAGAGATTCTTGGTACTAAAACCAAAAAGAAACAAGAGCGTTTAATTACTCAAAGCTTAGATTTAGCCTGTTTATCTCAAGGCTTATTAAAAGGCGAGGCATTAACGAACTTCATTAAACGTAGTTATGAAATGATTAAATAAATTTGTTCGTCTTATCCCCTTAATGGAGATAATATTATGAATAAAAACTATATTTTTAGCGTTGTAGGTTATTTTGAGCGATAGCCAGAGGGCGGAAATAACAAAATCTTAAAACCACTTTGTAAATACAGAGTGGTTTTTTTTATCCAAACACATAGTATGCAATGATTAGAAAAATTAAAATGGCGTCACCCTACAAAAGCGATAACTGGTAAAAAAGTAGCTCAATAAAAAATAGATAATATTACAAAGGCAGCATCTCTTGCTCCTACTTCAAGCGGTTTACGACCTTTTAAAATTATAGGGATTACAAATTAAGAATTAAGAGAAAGAAATAAACCTATTTCTTGGAACCAATATGTGATAACAGATCGTTCTTATCTGCTAGTATTTGCTTCTTTGCATAATTATACAGCAGATCGTAATAATAAAATGTTCGATTTAACAAACAAAATTTTTAGATTTAAAAATAAAGGTTGGGAAAATTGCCGCCATATGCCATTTAATAATTACCCTTAAATAGACCCAGAAGTAAATTTTAACCATGCGGCAAGGCAAGCTTACGTAGTATTTTCGTAATCTATCGCTACACCTTTTAAAAAAGTAAATTGCACACCTTTGGAAGGTTTCGACCCCAATGCTTTAGATGAAATTTAAGACTTAAAAGCTAAAGGATTTAGAAGTTGTGTTATGCTTCCTGTTACTTACAGATATACTGAAAACGATAGGTTAGTAAATCTTAAAAATTTAAAAAACCAACTGAGTATTTAATTACTGTTATCAATTAAAAATATTTTAATTGTTTAGCTTGTAAGTAAATAAATTTAAAACCACTTTGTTAAACTAAGTGATTTTTTTTTAAGAACTAAATGTAGGATAGATTTAAAAAAAAATACTAAATTTGTAAGAGAAATATTAGTTGCTCCAATGACTAAAAAAAACCTACAAACTATCCAAGAAGTGAACTCACTTCTTGATGACGCATATTCTGGGCGATCTACCCACATACCCAAAAGTATTCAAACTGCGAAAAAAGCTTTACAATCAAGTCGAACTTTAAAAAACGATGCCCTTATTGGAAGAAGCCTAAGCTTATTAGGTTTATTTTATATGATTATTAGTGATTATCAAAAATCTAATGAATATTCTGAAGAAGCTATTATATATTTCAAATTAGAAAATGATGAGCGCGGTATTGCTGATGCTAAGTATAATATTGGTAGTATAAATTATAAAACCGTAAAATATCACGAAGGTTTAATTTATTTAATAGATGCCCTAAGTATATATAAAAAATATAAAGATTATAGAAACCAATCTAAAGTTGAAAAAGCTATTGGTACAGCTTACGCATATATCGGGGATGAGTATAATGCATTCTCATCGTATAAAAGCGCAATTAAAAATGCAAGAAAAGTATCTTGTATAAATTTAGAATCCAACGTTTTTAATAATTTATCAGGTCTATTGCTAAAAAAGGGAAAACCAAGTATAGCTATGCGTATGATAGAGCATTCTATAAAACTAAAAAAAAAGTCAGGCGATATTAGAGGTTATGGTTTTGCAGTATATGGCCGTGGAAAAATTTATTTAGCTTTAGGTGAACTAAGAAAAGCAGAAATAGATTTATTAGACGCCATTACATCACATACGAAAGTTATAGAAATTATTGGAGCCTGTATGGCATTCAATAAATTGGGGAAACTATATTATAAATTAAAAGATTTTAAAAAAGCAGAAACTAAGACCTTGGAAGGTTTGGAGCTTTCCATATTTTATAATATCTCAATGACTAAAATAAAAGGATATTACCTATTATATCTTATTTATAAGCACGAAAATAAACTTAAAAAATCTTTTCACTTTCTTGAGTTATACCTAAGTGAAAAGGAAGTTATTATGAATACACAAACACAACAAGTTATGCAGAACTATAACTTAATCAATAAAATGAATGTGTTGGAAAATGAAGCTTTATTACAAAAGGAAAAGCAATTAATTATTGAAAAAAAGAATAAAGATGATCAAAAAGCAGTTAGATTAAAACAAGAGTTTCTTTCTGTAATGAGTCATGAAATCAGAACGCCTTTAAATGCCATGACAAGTATTATTTCCATACTTGAAGATCAAGTGTATGGTGAGAATAAAAAACTCCTTGAAAGCCTACAATTTGCATCAAAAAATTTAATAAATATTGTAAATGATGTTTTAGATTTCACAAAACTTGATTCTAAAAAAACGACTCTAGAACTTGAAAATACTAATTTTTATACCTTGTGTGCAAACATTTTAAACCTACATGGTAAATTAGCGAATTCAAAAAATCTAGAACTCATTTTAGTTAACGAAGTTCCCCAAAATAGAAATTATTTTTTAGACCAAACTAAGTTTACACAAATAATAAGCAATCTTATTAGTAACGCCATTAAGTTTACAGAAAAAGGAGAGGTTGTTTTTAATGTGAAGATAAAGCATGAAGATGAAAAATTCGATACTATTTTAATTAGCGTTAAAGATTCTGGGGAAGGTATTTCTGAAAAAGGTATTTCTAAAATTTTCAATAGCTTTTCTCAGATAAAACCTATAATGACAAGAAAACAAGGAGGAACAGGGCTTGGATTAGCCATAGTTAAAAAACTAGTAAAATTACATCAAAGCAAAATCCAAGTTAAAAGCAAAGAACAAGAGGGATCTGAATTTTATTTTTCTATTAAATTAAAAAAGGCTAAACCAAAGGCCAAAAAAATCAAACCTATTTTTAAAGAATTAAACAACAAACTTATTCTTTTAGCAGAAGATACTTCTATAAATGCCATTTTAATAGAAAAAATACTTTCAAAATGGGGAATTACTGTAGAGCACGCCATGAATGGAAAAATAGCTGTTGATTTTGCTAAAAATAAAAAATACGATATTATTTTGATGGATTTACATATGCCAGAAATGAATGGTATTGAAGCAACAAAATTAATTAGAGACCATAAAAACCTTAATAATAACACGCCCATATTTGCTATTACAGCCGATGTTATCTCTACCAAAAAGAAAAAATATTCTAATTTATTTAATGATGTACTTTGGAAACCTATAGAAATTGAGAAACTTTATAATGCTTTACTAAAGAATAAAAGCTTGCAAACTTCAAAATGTAAAAGTTGAAATTTTTCAAAAAATCCAATCAGAGCTACAGCACTTAGAATGTACTAGTTTTAGGAATATAAAGTAGCTATCTTAGAATCTAAAAAAAAGATACTCATATACTTGTACCATTTAAATAAAAAAATTGCTTTCTCATTACTTTTATTATCATTAACAGTAATTACAAATTTTAAATTACAAACACGGTATACGTTTTAATCTTTATATTTGTATTAAAATAAAAATTTAAAAAAAAATACTAGTCACACTAAGATTAATTTTTTTCACATCGTGTCTTTCAGATGGTTATACAGTTAACAATTAAAAATTTGAACCACAGACAGATGGAGATTTACAGGCTTACATGACCACTAATAATCTTAATACCATTGAAAGCAATTCCGGCTTATACTATGTCATTAATGAAGCTGGAACTGGTGAACACCCAACCGCTAATGATAATGTGACTGTTGCTTATAAAGGTCACCTTCTTGATGGTTCAGTATTCGACGAAAACAAAACAGGCTATACTACTAATTTACAAAATGTTATCAGTGGTTGGACAGAAGGTATACCCTACTTCAAAACAAGGGGTAATGGTATACTTTTAATTCCACCAAATTTAGAGTATGGAGCTGCTGGAGCAGGAAATAGATTACCTGGCGGTGCAGTTTTAATTTTTGATGTTAATTTGATTTCCATAAATTAAAAAATATTGAAAATTTATATAGAGTCATTAAAAAAAAATTAGTTTTATTTTAAATTTTAAACACATTAAATTAGCAATATTTAAATTTAGTAACAAAAATTTTATATTATAAATTACAACTTTGAAAATCACTTCGACTAACATAGCAAAACCGACCACTATAATTTGGAATGGTCGAGAAGAATATACGGGTATTTATAAAAACTCTACAAATGGAGCGGTATTCCTGGGACGTGAAAATGTTAGACATGATGAAGTTTCAGACAGAAAACATCATGGTGGAGAATTTAAAGCCTGTTATTTATTTTCAGCAGAACAATACGGATATTGGAAGAACCTCTATCCTAATTTAGATTGGGATTGGGGCATTTTTGGGGAGAACCTGACCGTATCTGAATTAAATGAAGAAAATATTAATATAGGTGATATTTTTAGAGTAGGCTCTGCCCTAGTTCAAATAACGCAACCTAGAGAGCCATGCTATAAGTTTGGTGTAAAATTTGGTACTCAAAAAGTTTTAAAGCAATTTATAAATCATGGATATCCCGGTACTTACGTTCGCATTTTAGAAGAAGGTTTTGTTGAATCTGGTAATGTATTTACTTTAGTAGATAAAGCGAAAAACAGTCTTAATATAAAGCAATTCTTTTCTTTGTTGTACAGCAAAGAAAAGAATAAAGCACACATTGAATTAATTTTAAACAATAATGCCTTGCCAATAGAAAAAAGAAATAAACTAAAACTTTTTTTATAGTTTATTTTACATGGGATATCTTAAAGTACTTATATCGTATCTTCTTTATAATGTAAATTAATAACACTCTAATTTTTTTCTCTATTTTTTTGTTTTTATTTTATGGAATTTTTCAATGGATTTCAATTATTCAACTATTAAAGTTACATGTATCTAGGTAAATAATTTCAAATGTATATTGCAATTATTACTTGAACTTAAATTTAATAAAAACTTAATTTTCTAATTGGAAAAATTTATTAAAAAAACAGTTAAAGAGAGCGACTTGCAAGGCATAATTATTATTACTTTAATAAGAAATAATATCTGTATAAACTTTAGTTTTTAATAATTTCAATCTATAAAATCTTATTGTTTAATAACGTGTTTATGTATTGTTTGAACAAAATCAGAAGCTACAAATGGCTTAGTAACATAAGCATTTAATTTATAACGGTATATTTTTCTTTCAACCTCTTCTGTCGATGCAGCAGTCAACGCTATAACGGGGATATTTTCATCTGATACTCTTATTATTTCTGTGGTTTGATAACCATCAAGGCCAGGCATATGCAAATCCATTAAAATACAATCAAACTGCTCTATTTTAAATAAACTTAAAGCTTCATTTCCTGAATTTACAACTTTAGATTTTATATCGAATTGATCTAAAATCTTTTTCGTTACCAGTTGGTTTATTTTATTATCATCAACAATTAAAAAATTCAAACCTTTTAAATCTTGAATAATGCTATCAGTGTTTCCAATATTCAATGATGTTTTTTTATTATACGAAAATTTAATTTCAAAACTAAACGCAGAGCCTTCGTTAACTTTACTCTCAATAAAAATTTCGCTACCCATAGACTTTAAAATCCTTTTAGCTATAGGTAATCCTAAACCCGTTCCATTATATGAGTTTTTATTTTTATCATATTCTTGATAAAACTCTTCAAAAATTTTGCTTTGTTTATTTTTAGAAATCCCTATACCATCATCTTTAATTTCAAAATAAATATTTACATTGGTATCTGTTATATTAATTAATTTAGTAGTGATATAAATGTTTCCATTATGAGTAAATTTTATGGCGTTGGAGATAAAATTAATTAATAATTGTGATAATTTTAAAGAATCACCTTCTAGATATTTTGGAATTTCATAATCATAATTAACATGTATTTTGTTATTACTGTCACGCAGTGCATACTCTAAACTCTTTGTAATATTATTTATCAAAGTTTTTAAACTGAAGTTTATTATTTGTAATTTTATTTTCCCAGATTCAACTTTATTTAATTCTAACACATTGTTAATTAAAGATAGTAAATGGTTACCAGAAAAATTAAGCGATTCCAAATACTCTTTGTGCTCATTATTGAAATTTTCCTTAAGCAACAATCTTGAAAGTTCTATGACAGCGTATAATGGTGTACGAAGCTCATGGCTTATCTCGGAATAGAAATCACTTTTTACTTTTGATAGTTCCTCAGCATTTTCTTTAGCTAATTTGTAGGTTTTGTTTTTTAAATAAATAAAATAAAGACAAATTATTAAACTTAGAATCAAGAATACAAGTAGAAAAGTAAAAAATATACCTTTATTTATAATGGCTTTTTGAATGGCATGTTCTTCTTTAGCTAAAGCTAATTGCTCCTTACTTTTATCAAGGGAAGTATTAGCTTCAATTTTCTTTACTACTTCAAATTCTTCTATTTTATTCAAAGAGTCAGAAGCCTTAGTATATTTATCTAATAAGTTATAAGCTTTCTCAAATTCACCGTCTGCTTTATATAAATTTTGTCGTCTGTCATACAGAAAAATTAAAACAGTTAAGTATTTATGTTTTTTTGAAAAAGCTTCACATTTTTTAAAATAAAACTCACTTTTATCTTTATTACCTAATTTATAATAGGCGTATGATAATAATTCGTAAGAATCTCCGATTATACCTCTACTATTATCATATTCATTACTATTACAGATGTCTAATACTTCAAATACATGAAAAATACCTTGTCTGTAATCTCCTTTATTTATTAAAAGATCAGCAAGATTAAAGAGTGGATAAATCCTGTAACGCTGCTGGTCTTTTTTATTTTCAGTGATTTTTAATGCTTGTCGAATATACTTTTCAGCTTGTACATTATTACCTTTCTCTATATAATTTGTAGCAATATTACTTAGTATAGATGTAAGCACGAGAGAGTCATTAATCTTTATAAATGCATCTCTAGCTTTAAAGAGATAATCAAAGCTTAAACTATCATTGATTTCAAAATAAGAATTCCCAAGAACGTTATAGCAATGGGCTTGAATTCTTAAACTATTGATTTCTTTAGCCTTTTGCAGAATACCACTGGTAATTTTTATAGTTTCTCCAAATTTATCTTTCTCAAAAGGTATTCTAGCTTTATCCAACTCTTTAAAAAGAGAATCTATCACGGATTTCTCTTTGTTTTGGCCATAAATGAAAGACAGACTAAAGAAAAAAAATAAATAAGTAAATTTGAATAATTTCAATAGAATTTGGGATTTACTTACAAAAGTATAGGAAATTAGATTTACAAATAAAATTTATTGATAGAATATTAATTTTATAACTTAACTATTCGATAAAATACTATATTTTAAAGTTTTAGGTTAGTTTCAATTAAGGATTATCGCAATTCTTTACCATATATTTGTAATAAACACCGCTTAAAATGTCCTTTAAAACTTTAAAACTTAACAAGCCACTTTTACGAGCTATTGCAAAAGTTGGATATGAACATCCTACCTTAGTACAAGAAATAACCATACCAATTGTTTTAGATGGAAAAGATTTGATTGTCTCAGCACAAACTGGAACAGGTAAAACGGCTGCATTTGCCTTACCTATTTTACAATCGTTAATACAGGTACAAGACGTTTCTAAAAAACGAAAAACAATTAAATCGTTAATTGTGAGTCCCACTAGAGAACTTGCTATACAAATTGAAGAAAACTTTAAAAGCTATAGCACATATACTAATTTAAAAACTACGGTTATTTACGGTGGTGCATCCATCGATCTCCAAAAAAGTGTTTTAAAAAAAGGGGTTGATATTTTAATTGCTACACCAGGCCGTTTATTGGACCTACATAAACAAGATATCATAAATTTGGATTATGTTGAAACGTTGGTTTTAGATGAAGCGGATTTGATGCTAGACATGGGCTTTATTGATGATGTTAAAAAGATTGAGCGATTATGTACTAAGGATAAACAGATTCTGTTGTTTTCCGCTACCATCCCATATAAGGTTGAGCAATTAGCAAATACGATTTTAAATAAGCCTGAACGTGTTGAAGTAACTCAGAATTCCTCGACTTCAAAAAACGTATCTCAATTATTATATTATGTCCCTAAAAAAAATAAAATTGAATTGTGTTTACATTTACTCAGAAACACTATCAAAGGACGTATTATTATTTTTAGGAGAACAAAATTTGGTGTTGATAAGTTGGAGAAAACACTTTTAAAAAACGATTATAAAGTAAATAGTATTCATGGTGATAAAAGTCAGACTGCAAGACAAGATGCTTTAAATAAATTTAAGAAAGGTGAAGTAAATATTTTAATAGCTACAGATGTGGCTGCTCGCGGAATCGATATTAATGATATTAATGCTATAGTTAATTTTGATTTACCAAACTTACCTGAGACTTATGTTCATAGAGTTGGTAGAACGGCCAGAGCGGGAAATACAGGTATGGCTTATTCATTGTGTTCTGCTGACGAAAAGGGTTATATAAAATCCATACAACAACTTATTCAATTACAATTGGATATCATTGAAGATCACCCTTATCCACTTGACCCAAAAGCAAAACCAATTGTTCATAAATCAAAAAAAACAGGTAGCAGACATAGAAAAGGACGTAAGAGTGAAGCTTCTAAAAAGAAAAAAAAACGCTGGTATTAAAGACTTTATATAAAAGTAAAATAGTTAAAATCTAAAAATGATTTTATTCATAACTGATTAAAAATGTATCAGTTTTTATTCAATAGGAAAATCAAAATAAGTATTTGGAAATGGTTCCCAGCGAAGCGTAAAGTGCCACCATTCTTTTGGATAATTTCTAAAACCAAACTTTAACATAAAGGTTTGAAGTAATTGCCTGTTAGCTTTTTGCATATTTGTTATATCATTATAAGCAACCCAGGATTCTTCTCCAAAATAATCGTAGTGGCTTCCCATGTCTAATGGCACGCCTGTGTTGCCATCAATTATAGTTAAATCAACCGTGCTCCCCCTACTATGTCCAGATCTAGAAGCAATATAACCCGCTTTAAACAAATTTTTTTTTGCAATTTTTGGATAAAATATAGATTTAGTAATGGTATCACTAAAATTTCTAGCCCATGTTATAAAATGATTAACCGCCCGTTGCGGTCTATACCCGTCATAAACTTTTAAACAAAGGTTTTTTTCTTGTAAAGCGTTATGAACTTGCTTTAAAGCTTTAGCCGCATTATTTGTTAATATGAGCCTATTGGAATTATAACCCGCTATTTCTTTACCTACAAAATTATTTGGGGTGTGATATCGCAATTCAACATCCAAATCTGGAATTATACTATCCACATAAACAAACCCCTTTGGTAGTTGTGCATTTAAACTGGTAAAAATAATACATACTAAAAATGTTACGATATACTTCATTATAATTTTAAATTATGCTAATTTAGAAAATAAAAGAACATGCTTTTTGAAAGTGCCATAAATTTAAATCTTAAGGATGCCGATGTTCATTATTATCCGGATTTTTTTAATCCTATTCAGGCTGCTAGCTATTATAAAAAATTATTGAAGCAAATTAATTGGAAACAGGATAATATTACCGTTTTTGGAAAAACCTACTTACAACCTCGTTTAACAGCTTTTTATGCTGATAATAAAATCAGTTATAAGTATAGTAATATTACCATGCAACCAAACTCTTTTGAAAATGATTTACTAAAAATTAAGTATGCCATTGAAACTGAGCTAAATATTAATTTTACGAGTTGTTTAGCAAATTTATACCGCGATGGAACCGATAGTAATGGTTGGCATGCAGATAATGAAAAAGAACTAGGGAAAAACCCAATTATAGCTTCAATATCATTCGGTGCAGAAAGGTTTTTTCATTTAAAGCATAGACATGATAAAACACTAAAAAAGAAACTTATTTTACAACACGGCAGTTTGTTATTAATGAAAGGCGCAACCCAGGCTAACTGGTTACACCAAATACCAAAAACAAAAAAAAATGTAGGAAAACGAATTAATTTAACATTTAGAATTATTAAAACGCTTTAGGCTGTTTTAATGAAGAAAAAAAATGTTTTATTTACATTTGATTTTTTTAGTTGCATAAAACAACTACGACATTCAAAATAAACTATGATACGCCGGTAAATAAATTAGACAATAATTTAAGTAAGTTTAAAGCATAAAAAAACCGAGTTCCCTCAAACTCGGCTTTTTCTTCAATTTGCTTTATTATTATGACGCTAGATTTGGGGTTACCTTATAAAACAACATAATGCAAATATTAATTAATTAATCCATTGAACTAAAAAGTGTGTTATTTAGTACACTCCAAATATATAAATTTTAAATACAAACAGACGATTAAATACATTATTAATCGATGTAATGCATTTAATTTTAACACTTTCAGTTTAAATAACTAATTTTATCGACGAAATACATATTTGTATTTTGATATATTCATATATAATAGTGTTTACATTTACGTTTAATTTATACTTAGACCCCATTTATTTACAATATAAAATAAAATCCTTAGTTTAATTTTTAGACATTTGGTAGATGTTAGTACTTAATATTTACAAATTTTTATTTTCAAATAAAATAAAGAACATAAAAATTTAATTTTTTTTGGATTGTTGAGATTATTAATTGAAACTAAAATAAATTGGGCAGTAAAACAATAGTCCGATTGAGTATATTAATTTAAAATCGCTTTAAGTTTCAACAAAGTTACTACAGTTCAATTTTAAAAACATATAGTAAAAAACAGCTTCATTTAAAGTATAACATAATATCCCTTTAACTTTTTAATTGGGATATATTTTCGTACGCATAGATAGCTAAACAAAAAAAATCACTATCAAGAAAAGCTTGAATATATAGTTAAATTGGTATAAAAAAGCTAACAGTTAAAGATGTGCACACTTATTGCAAACTTAGAAAAAATCATTTCTCAAAAATTTTTAAACAGGGTTTTGGCATGAGACCTGTAAAATATATTAAATCCGAGAGAATACAGAGAGCTCAATTATAGCTGTTAATGACTTTTGATTTTTTTAAACGGAATTACAGAAAAAATGGGACTGTACGATATATTCTATTTTATAAGAACTTTTAAAAAAAATTTACTTGAAAAACACCAATTGATTTTAGTAAAGAGCAACTTAATATCTAGAACTCGTTTGAACTTAATAACGAAAAAAGAGTGCCTTTAAACAAGACACCCTTTTAATAAATTATATAAAATCAAGTATTTTAAGGTCTTAACTTTAATTCAGCAACAGTTATATTATCCATATAAAATTTTAAAGGAGCAGCATTAGTTTGATTAAAGCCGCGTATCATGAATGATGTATTAGTGTCTCCAAATTTATCAGTTCTTAAGGACACATAAACCCATTTATTTGTTTCAAAAGTGTTCAGAAAATTTGTATGAGCCGACACACCCCAATCTGTATTAGGATTCCAATAAAAACGTAAATCAGGTGGGCTTCCCGCTGTATAGTTACCTAAATCAGTTACATATACCCATACCCCAATTTCATATAGGGTATTGGCTTTGGTTGGAAAATCGATAAATTCCCCAACATCATTTCTATGCCCCATAATCATACCATCACCAGCAGCCATTTCAATATATATACTTTTTTCACCATCTTGAGCTTGAGCAGAAGATATTTGACTTGTATAATCCGTAAAACCTCCCCAACCTAAATTTTGCCATTTGGCGTCAGTTGAAGTTTCAAAACTAAAATCGTAGTTACTCCCGTTTAAAGTATTGATTTTAATAATATCAGTTAAAACCACATCGGTAAATGCGGTTGCCGCTACAACATCTGTTGTACGTAAAGCACCAGGGGTATATGAGACCGTTACTGTATCATCATTAAAATAAGGCTCGCCTAAAGTAATAAGTATAATATTGCCCTCAACAGGATCTACACTTATGTTACTAATACTTGGCGTAATAGTTGAACCTGTAGCAGTTTCATAATTTACAGTAAAATCATTTTTACTAATGGTTTCACCATCCATTTCTCTGCTAAACTCAAGTCCTACTATTTTGTCTGTTTTTTCAAAAACCCTATCTAAAGTTACAGGTTCTGTTGAAGGTATTATTTTCACAAAGTTTGATATGCTTATAGTATCAGCATCAAAAGGTCTCGGGTTTGAAGCTATAAATTGTAAATCATATGTACCTAATTTACTGTACTTCACATTAGCTGGCTCTTTAGGGTTTACAATTTGAAGCGGGTTTCCACCTTCCACATTCCAAACAAATTTAGTTGGTAAACCTTCACTAGTATAAGTTAGTTGAATAGACTTACCAGCAGTTACTTCATTTTCAGAATCATTATCCATATCTAATTCTGCTCCAACGGTTCCATCAGCTTCCAAATAATTAGCTTTAATTACAGATTTTATATTATCATAAACAGTAACTACTATAGTAGTATCAACAATTTTACCAATCGTATTTGGACTACTCAAATCGTACGCTTCTCCTTTAAAAACTTGATTTAAAGTTACATCATACTGTCCTGCAACTTTAAAAAAAGCTTTTACATTTTGTTCGGTTGCCGTAATATTATTATCAGATCCAGATATATTTGCAATGCCTTCCGGGAACGTCCATAACCTCGATTCTACGCCAGAAGAAACATCTCCAAATGTTATACTGTTACCAACTCTAACGGCATTATCAAAATTCATTTGTGAGGTTACAATTACTCTACTGTTAGCTTCACTTGTATCTAGATTGTCGTATATATCATCACAAGATTGTAATCCAAACGCAATCACTAAAATTGATATTAAAAATTTTAATTTTGTTTTCATTTTTCTTTTTTATTTACATTAAAATAGTCTATTACAATCCGGTATTTGATTGTTGTTCTGCTGCTGGAATATAAAAGTAATCGTGTTCTCCAGGATTATACTTTTCTATACCAATAAGAGAAAGTAAATTTACAGTCCCTTCGATAAACAGAGGCTCTTCATTTAAAATTGTACTCAAATTGTCTCTTCTCCACTCTAAATCACTACCCATAGTTGTAAGTACATTTTTTACTATACCCCAACGAACCAAGTCTCTCCATCTATGGTTTTCAAAACAAAGTTCTAAAGGTCTTTCGACCATTTGGATATGCGTCATAATATTATCTTTTGTAGGAGAGACCATTGGCTGTGTGCCATTAACCTGTTCACTAATATGGAGTTGTGGAAACGTATTGCTATTAGCGTCCAAATATTGCTGAATGGTTATTACTCCTGCTCTTTTTCTTACTAAGTCAATATATTTTATGGCTTCATCAATATCAGAGCTTTCGTTTAACATTGCTTCTGCATACATTAAATAGATATCAGCTAAACGTATATGCCTAAAATTGATACCACTACGTCCTAAAGGAGTTTCAGATGTGCCTTGGTACCAATTTGTGTATTTTTTTACCAGTGCAGTTAAACCCAAACCCCTATATGTATGTACGTTAGCAGCGGTATTATCTACACCATAATAAGTACCTTCAAAATCCTTCGGACAAATAGATGCAGAAAGGCGTCTAGAGTGATTATTATCTGTATTAATTGGGTTATCTGTATCTATTTCATCATTTGTAAATAACTCGTGTAAATAAAGATTTGAGACTACTACATTAAATCCACCAAAACCTCCAATGGATGTATAGTTTGAAGCAACAGCATTAGCTTCCGCTCCAGATGCAAACGGTGTATCATCTACATTATTGCCATTAGCACCAGGATTTTCCGTTGCACTATAAGCGACTTCTAAAATGGATTCTGAATTAAATTCATTTTGATCTGTAAAGTTATCTAAAACCTCTGGAGTTAATGCATAAGCGTTCGATTCAATAACTTCTTTAAAATCAGCAGCAGCAGGCCCCCATTGTTTGTCGTACAAATAAACTTTACCTCGCAATGATGTTGCAGTTCCTGATGTTACTCGGCCTAAATCTTTGCTATCTGTCCAAACTGCAGGCAAATTTGATTTCGCATAATTTAAATCTGGAATAATTATTTGCTCATTAACTTCTTGAATAGTACTTGTTGGTTTATTCAAATCAGATGGTGAAATTTCTGTACGTATTACAGCTTGACCATAAGTATGGATTAATTCAAAATAAAAGAACGCTCTTAAAAATCTAGCTTGCGCTAATATTGACTCTTTTTCATTTGGAGCAAAAACTGAATCGTCTGCTATTTCAATATTATTAATGACTTGATTAGCTCTAAAAACACCAATATATAATTGGTTCCATTTGTTAACTAATTGCTCACTATTATCTGTATATGTTAATTGTCTGAAAATATTCCATCTTCCAAAAAACGAATAGGTGTCTGCAATATCGGTTCTTATTATTTCTTGAGATAATCCACTGCCACTAACAGCTTGGAATTGCATTGCAGCATATACGGTAGTTAATGCGCTATTAAATTGAGTAGCTGTTTTCCAAAACGTAGCATCTGTAATGGAGTTTGGGTTATCAACGTTTAAAAACTCTTCTTCATTACAACTTGAGAGCGACAACATAACGCATGCAATTATTGCAATTGGTAATGTTCTGTATTTTATTATAAATTTTATCATTTTTTCTAATTTTATTATTAAAACATCATTTTAGCTCCTAAAACAAATCTTCTCGCTACAGGATAATTTCCTCTATCAACTCCTCTAGTGCTAATACCATTTCCACCAACTTCTGGATCATATCCGCTGTAATTAGTAAACGTAAATGGATTAAACCCAGTAATATAAAACTTAATACTAGACATATTAATTTTATTCATAACATCTTGTGGTAAAGAATACCCTAATGTGATATTACGTATTCTTAAATATGTACCATCTTCTATCCAATAATCAGATCTTGCTCTCACGCTTTCTGTAGCTTCGCTATTTCTAAAACTAGGAATATCAGAATTAGGGTTCTGTGGAGACCATTGTGAAAATTGATCTAAATGTCTTCCTTGTGTGTATGCAAAAAAACGTGAGCCGTTAAACAATTCTGCTCCATAAGACAAGTAAGATTGTACGGTTAAATCCCAGTTTTTATAAGTTAAATCAATATTTAACCCTGCTTCAAATTCTGCTTGACCAGAACCAGCATAAACCCTGTCCTGCTCATCAATTATATTATTACCATCAATATCAGCATATCTTATATCACCTTTTGATGCTGTTGGACTTAGTGTTTGATATTCTGCTAATTCTTCATCCGTTTTAATAACGCCTTCATTTTTAAGTAAGAAGAAAGCACCAGCCTCGCGTCCAACTGCAAAAAATGTAGTTTGGTCTATACTACTTCCTAAAGAAAATGTTGGTCTTCCGTCTGGATAACCTCGATTAATACCGTTTAAATCAACTATTTCATTTATATTTTTTGTGAATGTTGATGATACGTTATATTTCAATCCATTTTTGAATTGACCTTTATATCCTAAAGCTAGTTCAATTCCTTCATTGGTCATTTTTCCAGCATTTATAAAAATAGGATTATAAAGTGTTTCTGCACCTGGTGCTGTTGTACCTCCTGATGGCGGCGTTTGAAAAGGGAGTAACATATCTTTTTTATCATTACTATAAATATCTCCCGTGAAGGTCAATCTGTTTTTGAACATGGCTAAATCAACACCTATATTTTTAGACGTACTTGTTTCCCATTTTAAATCGGGGTTTGAATATCTTCTTTGTATCAATCCAGAATCTAATGTTTCATTTGGGCCAAATAAATAATTAACACCAGTTTCAATTTGAGTTGCCGCAACATATGGTTGAACATCTTGATTTCCTACTTGTGCATAACTCGCTCTTAATTTTAAGCTATTTACCGAGTTTCCAATAGCTGAATTTTTAAAAAAAGATTCTTCAGCAACATTCCAACCTATTGAGGCCGATGGGAAAACCGCATATCGATTATCTTCTCCAAATTTCGAAGAACCATCTCTACGCATACTTAATGACAGCAGGTAACGCTCATCATAATTATATTGTAACCTTCCTAATAAACCAGCCAATGTATACGTATTCACAAAACTAGTTGGAGAGTTTGTTGAAAATGCTTGCCCAATTTCCTGGGTATCATTGGTAGGAAATCCAATACCACCAATAGAAAGGTTTTTGGATTCAAATTGCTCATAAGAGGACACAACTATAGCGTCAAATTTATGTTTTCCGAAACCTACTTTATAATTTAACATATTTTCTATAACCTGTCTATCAGAAAACAGATAATCCTCTTGGAGTTGCGCCTCAAGTGTTGAAGCAGTATCGTTCCTTTTGCCATCTAATCCAAATATGAAATAAGATGGCCTGAAGAATTTTCTTTTGTAATCATATGTATTATTACTTACGCTAATTTTATATGATAGGTTTTGTGAAATTTGATATTCTAAGTTTAATGCAATATTGGATGTGGTTACATTTCGCTCATCAATATTTTGTAATTGTTTTGCTAAAAAACCAAAATATATAGTGTTATCTACAGGAATATTAACAACGTTATCGCCACTAATATCTAAATCCCCGAGAGGAATTTGCCATGGATTTTGTCCGATACTATATTCATACAAAGCAAAAGGTTCTTGATCTCTATTTTCTTCAGAAAGCCCTATAGTAGCAAATACCTTAAATTTTCCTTTTTTGAATTGCCCAGTCAATCTAGAACTTAATCTGTTAAATCCAGATTTAATCACAACACCTTTTTGATCATTATAACTAGTTGCAAAACTTAAGCTCAAATTTTCGCTCCCACCAGTTATGCCTAGATCGTAATTCTGAATAAGAGCATTATTATTTTGAACATCTTCGACAAAATTAGTATCATAATCTAATAATTCCGGTGTCGTAATAAAGTATCCTGGTAGGTTACCAGAATTCAAAACGTTATCAACAGAAAAGTCAGCAAATAACTGTTGCTGTGTATTCATTAAAGGTGTTCCTGAAGTAATATTTTGGATACCTGTAAAAGTTGAGAAATTCACTGCGAAATTACCCGGCTTACCTCTTTTTGTTGTAATTAGTATAACACCGTTCGATGCTCTTACACCGTATACAGCAGCGGCGGCACCATCCTTAAGAATATCCATGCTTTCTACCTGATCTGGCGCTATATTAGGGTTCGATTCATAAGGCACTCCATCTACAACGTATAAGGGCTCTAGTTTACCCAATAAAGAGCCAACACCTCTAATTTGAATATTTGCAGCTTCACCAGGGCGGCCACTTGCAGCCTGAACATTAACACCAGCAACAACTCCTTGAAGTGATTCACCAATATCTGAAACAGGGGCACGTGAGATAATATCAGATTTAACTTGAACGACAGCTCCTGTTACTTCCTTTTTCTTTTGTGTTCCGTAACCTACTACGACAACTTCATCTAGTTGCGATAAATTTTCCTCAAGAGCAATATCAATACTTGTTCTGTTTTGAACAGGCACCTCGTTTGTAACATAACCCAAATAACTAAAAACCAATATAGCATTTGAGCTAGCGGAGATTTCATAATTACCATCAAAATCGGTAACTGTTCCGTTTGATGTTCCTTTTACCAAAACACTGGCACCGGGTAAGGGCATGTTTCCATCGGTAACAATTCCATTAATCGTGACGTTTTGTGATTGAATTGCACCACAAACAATAAAAAACAAAGCAAAAGCCATAGCGCGTTTATAACTTTGTTTTAAACATAAGTTGAATTTCATATTTAATTTAGTTTAGTTTAAGTAGTAAATTTAGCAAGACAATTTAATAAACAATACAAAACAACTCGACAAAAACTGAACATAATCATTTTTGAACGCTAAATAAACTAGACTAAATTTACGAAATAATTTATTAAATAACAGTATTTCAAATACTTAAAAACACCAACAACTTACTCTAATAATAAAAAACTTAAAAGGAATTTAAAATTTATCCATAAATTCTTCTAAATTATCCCCTCTTTTTAAATTAAGTTTTTTTCTAAGTCTGTGCCGGGAAGTATGGACACTTTCTATCGAAATACTAAGTAGTTTTGATATATCCTTACTTGTAAAATTTAGTTTCACCAGCGCACACATTCTCAAATCAGTTTGTGTTAATACAGGGTAGTGTTTTTTTAAATTTGAATAAAAACTTCTATTTATTGAAGTAAATCTAGCTTCAAACTCTTTCCAATTACTATTAGATGTGCCCTCAAATAATCTAAGAATGCGTTTTATATCAACAACATCTATTTTTTCTTTTTGATTTTCTAACCTAATCTTAATCTTTTTTATAAACCCATCTTTTTCAACAAGCCGTAATGCTGATTGAGTGAGTTCTTTATTTTTTAATTCTATTATTTCTTTATGCTTTTGGGTTTTTATTTTTTGAGTTTCTTTTAAATTCAATTTTTCTAATTTATGCCTGTTTCGCATATATTTAATAACCAAATATCCATATATTAATAAAAACAATATAGTTAATCCAAGAATTACAGATTTGAGTAACCAAATTTTATCTTCATGCTCCAATTGTTTTATACGTTCTTGATTTTTAATATCATCTTGCCTTTTCTTCTCAATTCTATATAAATCTTTAATCTGCAAAAGGTGGTGGCTATTTTCACTCGATCTTCCAAATATCTTATCGTTAAGGCTTTTCTCTTTCTCTAAATACTTATAACTCTCTTCAAAATTATTTTGACTTAAATATAAATTAGAGAGTGAATTGTATACAATTAAATCAGTATTTAGATGTCTATTATATTTTTTTGAAATTTCTAAAGATTTTTTATAATGTCTAGCACTTGCATCAAACATTTTCATTCTTTTGTATACATCACCAAAAAACATTTCTATAATTACTAAATACGAAGGATCTTCGACTTCAAAATGCCTTTTTGCGGTATTGAGCTGTTGTAATGCCAAATTAAAATCTCCACTAATAGATGCCAAATAACCCTTTTCAGCCTCTAAATAATAACTTTTAGGCTTATCCTTAATTTTATTTTGAAATTGGTAGGCACTATCCAAATACACGCTAGCCTTGTCATAATTTTTTAAGTCCCTGTATAAATTAATTACGGCAAAGTAATTAGAGACTATATAACTTAACATGTCATCCTTGTTAGTTTTATTAATTAGCCTATTTCTAATTTTATTCGATATATCAAACTTTTTTACAGCTTCTTTATCTCTTTTATAAAAGCCATATAACCAACCCAATTGATGATATATTTTAGACATTGCAATTGAATCCTTAGATTTATCTGCTAACAACAACGCCTCCCAAAAACCATCATAAGATTTTCCGTAATTGACATTATGCGAATACAATTCAGACATTTCAATTAAAAAGTAAATAGCTTTAGCAGTATCCTTTTCTTTTAAATTTATCTCATATCCTTTTTTCAAATACGAGGCTGCAATCTCTGGATTTTTAAATTTTAACCGTTTTGCTTTTTTTACTAAAGAATCCTGAATAAAATCATTTTGAGAATAAACCGCTCCAAAGAATAGAAGAATACAAAACTTTACAATATAAGCTCTTAACATATTATTTAACATAGATTGGAAAATATCCCAAATTTTAAAAATCTTACATTAAGCAAACCAAAACTAGACATATTTTTTTTAAGTAACTGAAAACCAAATAACAAAAAAATAAACTGCTTTATATAAACTTAACATAAAAACTTTTTTAATAAATATAGCAAAAAGTAATATAGCAGAAAGAATTATTCATAACATAATTACATCGTCAAGTTTAAGTCTAGTTATTTTTTCAACTAACAAAACCTGTTTAGTATTATTCTAGTAGTAAAAAGTGTTCTTAGCTTTCTCAAATAGTAATTTTATTTAGTATAAATTTCCCAAACCCATACTCTTTTTGTAATATAGCAGTACCTACAAGCACTTAAAATATTACAAAAAAATTCATAATTAAAGAATCAAGTTTATTATCTTTTTTGTTGAATTATTTTGGGTTATTTTAAAGCAATGACTTGATCCCCATAAAACATCATCTAACAAATTAATTCAAACCCCAGTGTTTTGAATAACTTAACTGCTTAGAATAAAATACGTAATGAAACAATTTCAGATTATAATATTATTGTACCTTATTCTATTTAGTTGTAATAATTCTGTAGAGCATTTAAAAAATAAAAACAACACATCAGATTTCAATCTTAATTGGCAATTCTATCTCTCACAAGAAAATGAAAATGCGAATGCAATTACCAATGATAAATTTAACACTATTAATCTGCCTCATGATTGGGTTATAAAAGGTAAGTTTGATTCTACACTGGTCAAAGATGCTTTCGCAACGGGCTATATACCCAGTAAAGGTTATGGTTTTTATAAAAAAACGTTTGATTTACCTTTCGATGAAAACAATATAAACTATATACTTTTTGATGGTGTATACAATAATACAACCACGGAGATTAATGGCCATAAATTAGGTTTTCACCCTTATGGCTACTCCCCTTTTTATTATAATATTACACCATATTTAAATCAATATGGTAACCAAAATGTTATAACGGTAAAAGTCGATCATACCCGCTATGCTGATAGTAGGTGGTATACTGGTGCTGGAATATATAGAAACGTAGAACTTATTACAAAAAGCAAATTACACATTCCTATTTGGGGCACCTATATAACCACGCCTAAAGTATCTAAAAAAAATGCAAATATTAAATTTAATATTAATCTAAAAAATGATTTTTCCTCTAATGAAAATTTTATACTATCAACTAAAATTATGGATTTAGAAGGACACGAAGTTGCCTTAAAAGAAAAAGAAATAAATATTGAGCCAAATAGTAATAAAGAAATCATTCAAAATATAAGCATTAAAAACCCTAAATTATGGGGGGTAAAAAATCCTAATTTATATAAAGCTTCCATATCCATCATTAAAAATAATGAAGTTATAGATGTTTATAACAGTAAATTTGGTATTCGAACTATAAAATTTGACGCAAATACAGGCTTTTTCCTAAATGGAGAAAACATGAAAATTAAAGGGGTTTGCTTACACCACGATGGCGGTTTAGTTGGTGCTGCTGTGCCAAAAGGGGTTTGGAGTCGTAAACTACAAATTTTAAAAGATGCCGGTGTTAATGCGATTAGAATATCCCATAATCCAGCATCTTCAGAGTTTTTAGATCTCTGCGATGAAATGGGTTTTTTGGTTCAAGACGAATTATTTGACGAATGGGACAACCCAAAAGACAAACGCTTTAATCAAAACGAATCAAAAAGCACAGATTATATTACTCGAGGTTATGGCGAACATTTTCAAGAGTGGGCGGAAAAAGACCTTAATACAATTATTTTAAGCCATAGAAACCACCCATCAATCTTTCAATGGAGTATTGGTAATGAAATTGAATGGACGTATCCAAGAAATGCAGCAGCAACTGGTTTTTTTAACAACATGGACTGGAACGGTAACTATTTCTGGTCTAAGCCACCAAATTCAACCAAAGAAATTAAAAAGCAACTAAAAATCCTTCCGAAAGAAAAATACGATATTGGTGAAACCGCAAAAAAATTATCCATGTGGGTAAAAGAATTAGACACAACAAGGCCGGTTACCGCTAATTTGATTTTACCATCGGCCAGCCACTTATCTGGTTATACAGATGCATTGGATGTTATTGGTTATAGTTACAGACGAGTGCTATACGATTATGGGCACGAAAATTACCCAGATAAACCTATTATGGGAACCGAAAATTTGGCACAGTACCATGAATGGAAATTTATCATGGAACGCCCATTTATTTCAGGGACGTTTTTATGGACAGGTATAGATTACATGGGGGAAATTAGAGATTCTTGGCCAGTACGTGTACAGCCTTCTGGATTATTAAACTCTGCTGGATTCAAAAAAGGGTCATATCATATGATGAAAACGCTTTGGAATGAAGAACCGCATATCCATATTGCAACACAAAATATTGAAAAATCTTTAAATAAATTAGATAAAAGCGGAAACATCGTTGCAAAAGACCTTGAAAAATGGAAGCATGCCCTTTGGGAATGGCAAGATGTAAATGACCATTGGAATTACACTGAAAATGAAATGATTTCAGTCGAAATTTACTCAAACTGTGATGAAGTTGAACTTTTTTTAAATGAAAAATCTCTTGGCAGAAAGAAACTATCTGATTTTGAAGACCACATTTATAAGTGGGCCGTTACTTTTAAAGATGGAACTTTGACTGCTAAGGGCGTTAAAAATGGTGAAAAAATCTCTGAAAAAATTATTACAGCAAAAAGGGCAACAAAAATCCAACTTTCTACTGAAGAAAAAACAATTAAAGCAAACCATTATGATGTGTCGCATATAGTACTTCAACTAACTGATGGGAATGGAAATCCTGTAAAAACCGACGATAAATCAATCACCTTTGAAATTGATGGCAATGCGGAACTTTTAGGCATAGATAACGGTTGGAAAAAAAGCGTGGAAACATTCTATTCAAAAAAAGGAACTACACATAATGGTAAAACTTTATTAATTATAAAGGCAAAAAATAAAACTGGAGACGTTAAGATCACCGCTAAGAGTGATGGTTTAGAGTCTGAAACTATAACTATTAAACTAATATAAACAAATCAATTAATTCATGAAAGCAACCCAATACGAAGGAAACAAAACCTTCAATATCATTGAAAAAGAAATAGAACATCCCGGCGCTGGAGAGGTAAGAATAAAAGTGGCCTATGTTGGTGT